>Ga0209172_10004597_pt1 | contig 18253 bp, 20 predicted proteins | sample LarsenN4metaG_FD_184113 | JGI IMG/M metagenome (GOLD analysis project Ga0209172, IMG submission 184113) | Hot spring sediment bacterial and archeal communities from British Columbia, Canada, to study Microbial Dark Matter (Phase II) - Larsen... ... | reverse complement strand
TCGCCCGCGTCAAGCGCGGCCTCGAGGCCGGCCCGCGCCGCGTCTTCCTGCTCGGGATTGAGCCCGCCGGGCCGCATCGCCCCGCAACCGCCATGCACCATCATACGCCATGTCATGCCCTGGCCTTAGCGAGACCCGTCCGCCGATTCCAGTTGACGCCGCCTTTGTAATGATATTAAATTGATATCACTTAAAGGGGAGTCGGCCACATGACTGTTTTGCAATCCACCGCTCTGACCTCGAGCCGCGAGAGCCGCGCCGCGACGATGAGCGGCTACCTGATGCTCTTGCTGCTGCTGGTCGCCATTGCCTGGCAGGTGTGGGGCATCGTCAACCTCGCTCGCGGCGCGGAAGGGCCGCTGGCGCATATACTGGCGGTGATCGTCGCGCCGATTGTCCTGCTGTTCATCGCCTGCGGCTTTTACATGCTGCAGCCCAACCAGGCGGCGGCGATCACATTGTTCGGTGATTATCGCGGCAGCGACCGCACCACCGGCCTGCGCTGGGTGTGGCCGTGGATGATCCGCAAGAAGGTCTCGGTCCGCGCCAACAACTTCATTTCCGAAAAGATCAAGGTCAACGACCTGCGCGGCAACCCGATCGAGATGGCGGCGCAGATCGTCTGGCGGGTGGTCGACACGGCCCAGGCCCTGTTCGACGTCGATGATTACAAGCAGTTCGTCCGCGTCCAGGTCGAGGCCGCGATCCGCACCATCGGCTCGCGCTATCCCTATGACGATTTCGAGCATCTCGAGCTGACGTTGCGCGGCAACCATGACCAGGTCGGCAGCGAGCTTCGAACCGAGCTGCAGGAGCGGCTCGCGGTCGCCGGCATCACCGTCGACGAATGCGGCTTTACCCACCTGGCCTATGCGCAGGAAATCGCCGGGGCGATGCTCCGCCGCCAGCAGGCCCAGGCGGTCGTCGCCGCCCGCAAGACCCTGGTCGAAGGCGCGGTCGGCATGGTCGAGATGGCGCTGGAAATGCTGTCGGAGAAGAATGTCGTCCACCTCGACGACGAGCGCCGGGCGGCGATGGTGTCGAACCTGATGGTTGTCCTCTGCGGCGAGCGCGACACCCAGCCCGTCGTCAACACCGGCACGCTGTACACCTGATCGCTGACCGTGGGCGGCGAGCGCAAATCCTATCCCTTGCGGGTCGACCCCTCCCTTTGGGCGGCGGTCGAGCGCTGCGCCGCCGCGGACCTAAGGAGCGTCAATGCCCAGGTCGAATGCCTGCTGCGCGAGGCGCTGAAGGCGCGCGGCGTCAAGCTTGAAGAACCGGCCCCGGTCCGCCGCGGCCGGCCACCGAAAGGAGAATGATCATGGCCGATTGGTTTGCCCCCAAACGCTACGGCTGCGGTAGCGGGCTGCCGATCAGCTGGCAGGGATGGGTGGTCACCCTCGTCTATTCGGCGATCGTCATCGGCTCGGCGTTCCTTGTCGCCGAACGCAGCCAGTGGGCGTTCGGCTCAGTCGTCGTGACCGCCACGGCCATCATGCTCATCATCGCCGCCAGGACGACGCGCGGCGGTTGGCGCTGGCGCTGGGGAGGAAGAGACTGATGACACTGGCCCTGATCCTTGCCGCCGCCATCGCCGCTGCGCCAGCCGAACGGGCGCTGACCGCCCCCGGCCCGCTGGCTCCCCTTGCTGGCAGTCTCCTCGACGCCGGCCGGGGCACGCCGGTCGTGCTGATCATTCCCGGTTCCGGACCGACCGACCGCGACGGCAACAACCTGCTGGGAGTCACCGCCGCGCCCTACCGGCTGCTGGCGGAGGGCCTGGCCAAGCACGGCATCTCGTCGGTTCGAATAGACAAGCGCGGCATGTTCGGCAGCAAGGCCGCCATTGCCGATGCCAACCAGGTGACGATCGCCGATTATGCCGCCGACGCCCATGCCTGGGCCGCCAGTATCCGCAAGGCGACCGGTGCGCCCTGTGTGTGGCTGCTCGGTCATAGCGAAGGCGGCCTTGTCGCCTTGGTGGCCGGCCAAAAGCCGGATGGGATTTGCGGCGTCATCACAGTGTCCGGGCCAGGCCGGAAGCTGGGCGCTGTGATGCGCGAGCAATTGCAGGCGAACCCGGCCAACGCCCCGATCCTTCCGCCGGCCCTGGCCGCGCTCGATTCTCTGGAGAATGGCAGGATGGTCGACTCGGCAAGCTTGCCGGCGCCGCTGCAGCCCTTGTTCAATGCCGCCGTCCAACCCTTCCTGATCGATCTGCTGGCACAGGATCCGGCGACCCTTGCCGGGTCGCTGAAACCGCCGTTGTTTGTCGTCCAGGGCGACAAGGACATCCAGGTCAGCGTGGAAGATGCGCAGCGGCTCGCCAGCGCCCGGCCCGGGGCAAGGCTCGCCATCCTGCCCGGCGTCAACCATGTACTGAAGCCCGTGGCGTCAGATGACCGCGCGGCCAATATCGCGACCTATGCCGATCCGTCGCTGCCGATCGCGCCGGCGGTCGTGGATGCCGTCGCCGGTTTCGTGAATCCCTAGTCGCGCTTTTGTCCTGGTGCCTTGGTTTCCGGCCCAAGCGCGTCGTCGAGCAGCCTTGCCAGCCTGAGGCCGCCGGCCAGCACCTGGCGGCGCAGCACCGGGATCATAGCGCGGACATCCTCCTCGCTCAAGGTCGGCCTCGCCTCCGGCTTGGGCCCGCATGGATCCCCGATCAGCGAGGCATAGGCAAAGGTGCGCGCCGCATTCCAGCTTTCCCGGCTCCAGTCCTCGACGCTGCCGCCGGCCAGCGCTGCCCGCTCGTCGGGCGAGGATGAGGCGAGGATCGCCCGCGGTCCGCCGGGCGGAGTCGAAATGGCGCGCTCCGCCAGATAGCCGTCCCAGATGCCGTGCAGGTTGGTGCGTCCGCCGATGATCCCGTAATTCGCCGCGACCTGGTTGCCGCCCAAATCGCCTTTGTCGCCAGCGTGCATCGGTTGGTGCAAATCGCCCACAAAGTGCACGAGGAAGGCGAGCGCCATCAGCCGTTCGCGCTCCGGTACATTGCGGTCGGCGAGCAGGCGCGCCTGGCGCTCGATCTGCGCCGACACGCAATGGCCGTCCTTGCACGCGCCCTTGAGGTCGAACGGCTTGCAGATGTCGACGTTCTGATAGTGCCAGGAAAAGGCGTAGTTGAACCGGTCGCCCAGGGTCTTGATGCAGTCGGGCCAGTAGCTGGCAAGCTCGATCGTCGCCACCGAGCATTCGGGCGTGTCGAGCACGCGGCCCTTGGCCAGCAGCCGCTGGATCGCCGCGCGCGTATCCGGCCGGACGCTGTCCATGGCGATGCGGGCGACGCTTTCATGGCCATATTCCCACCAGGCCGCGGCGGGCGACGCCGCCACCAGTGCTGCGAAGAAAAGGATCAGCTTGCGAATCGGCACCAGTCGCCCTTAGTCGCTCGGGGTCCCTGAACGCTAGCCGACCGACAGGTCGAGCTGCTGGATGATCAGCCGCCATTCGTCGAGGTCGGCGAGCATGGCGCGGGCCGATTGCTCCATCAGGTCGGCCGAACGATTGAGGCCGGTCTTGCCGGTGGCGAACTGGTCGCGGATCGCCGCCAGCGTGTGGGCGGTCGAGCGCGACCGCAAGGCACTTGCCCCGAAATCGCCCTGGAAGCGGATGCCGAAGATGGCCGTGCCGACGGCCGGGAATCCGGCCGACAGCAAAGTGAACCAGTCATTGGTGTTTTCGACCCAGTCGGGGTCGTAGATCAGCCCGAAGATGACGATGACCGAGGAAACCAGGGTCGCCACGAACAGCCCCATGCCGAGCCGCGCCAGCCTCTTGTCCAATGTTTCGATCTGCCTGGCGCTGCGCTGGTTATAATCGATCTGCGGCGTGATCTCATGGTCGACGATGGCCTGGGTCAGTTCGGCAAGCCGCTCCGGCGCGATGCGGCCATGAGGGCAGCCAAGCGCTCGCCAGACATTGGCCGCATACCAGTCGATCCAGCGCCCCGCGACCGGGTTGGCGGGCGTGCCGGGCGGGTCGGGCGCGGCAATGCCGAGCAGCTTGAGGCTGCGTAGCGGCCGCAGCCGCTCGGCCAGCTGGCGATAGTCGAGCCAGCGGCGGTGCCATTCGTGGCGAATCCCCATCCACGTATTGACGATGATCGCCAATGTGATGACGATCTCGACCATCGCCAGTTGCAGCTTCGAAGCCGGCAAGGCGAAGGACGACAGGCCCAGCAGCACGGCGGCGGCGGCCAGCACGAAGTTGAAAATATGCCCGCTGCGGAACGTCTGGGCGTAATAGGTCGCCAGCCGGTCGGCCCAGCCATAGGCCTTTTGCAGCAGCTCGAGCGGGGCCGATATCCCGTGGCAATCGGAGCAACCGGCGAGGAAGTTTTGCCATTCCTCGTCGATCGCGGCAGCGGAGCGCGATTCCCGCCAGTGGCTCGGCCGCAGGCGGGCGGTGCCGGTCAGCGCCAGCAGCACCGGATATTCGAGCCGCGCGCGGAACCGGCGCTGCCGTTCGTGACGGAACTGGGCGTAGAAACGATGTTCGTTCACGTCGGGCGGAAGCACCAGCATGGCGGTCAGCAGCAGGGCAAGATGTTCGTCGTCGAACGGCCGGTGGACGTTGGCATCGTGGCCGGTGCGGGTGATGACATTGGGGTCGAAGGCACTCCATAAGATGCGCGTCGGCCCGGTTTCGACCGGGATGTGGATGATGGCGGTGCCGCGCTGGATCGCCAGTTCGACGATTTCGCCGGTGCCGCCGCGGCCGCGCGGCGGCAGGCCGTCCCAGACAGCAATCAGGATGTCGCAATGGGCGACCGTGCCGCGGCCGGCCATGACATAGGCTTCCAGATCGTCGTCCGGGTCACCGGGCAACTCCAGCGTGCAGGCGGCGGCCTCGACCAGCCGGCGATAGCGTGCACGGCTGCCCTCGTCGTTGAAATCGGCAAAGTAAGTTTCGCGGTCGAACGGCAGCACGGCCTGCAATTGCCAGCCGCGCGCCAGCGCCGCTTCCGCCGCCATCTGGTCGGCGCCTTCGGCAAGTGGCGACACTAGGGTGAAGAAGGCCGGGTCCGGCGAGAACAGATCGAGCTCCCGCTGGCGCAGGGCGAGCGCTTGGATCTCGATCCGCTCCAACGCCTCGGCGATCCGGCGCTCGACCGCCGCGCGCCGAACGGCCGGGATCGCCTCCAGGCGGTGCCCGGTGACCCCAACCGTCAGCGCGAAGGGAAGCGGCGGCGGGCCGCTGCTAGCCTGCCTCAACTCGCGAACTAGCCTCCCTTCTTCAGGGTCATCTTGTCACGAATCAACGCGAACAGGACAGTGAGCATCAAGAGAGCAATGATGCCCGACTCGACAGGGTGGCTCTGGATATAGTCGTAGAAATTGCCACCGCCTGTGCCGCCGCCATTTTCGATAATCGGGTCGAGCGGGGGCGCCCCGTCGAAATTCAGTTGGTAGCTGAGCTTCCGTGGTCCACCTTTGTTCAGATCGGTGAACGTAAGTTGAGTGTCGTTCGGAAGCTCCACTTTGACGATTTGATCTGTCTTGATGCCCTTCTCGGTCGGGCTTCCTTCACTGTCCGACTGCACCTCCTTCACCCAGATTGCATCCTCGGGGAGGGTCGGGAAAGTCACCTGATCCTGAGGATCAGTTATGGTCACGGTAAAATCTGTTTTCCCGCTATGTTTCTGCAGATGCACCTTCGGAAAGTTGCCGTTTTGGCCTTTTTGGCCGGTATCCACGACCTCCAGCTGCCAGCCCGTTACGGTGGAGCCTTCACGAATTGGAATGACTCTAAGATCGCGTTCTTGCGGCATTGCTCTTCTCCCCCTTCATGATTCCAACAAAGCTTTTAGAATTTCGGTTGTTGCTCAATCAAATCCGCCTGTCCCGCCACCATTTTCGATGATCGGATCGCACTCCGATGCTGACCCATCGGCCGCGATGAAATTCAATTGATAGCGAAGCTGACGCGCACGGCCGCTATTCTGGTTCACGAGGCTTGCCTTGTCGGCGGTGCAGCCAGTGAGGCTCAACTGGTCCGTGCTCACCCCTGGCGAAGGCGGGCAAGGTGCGTCTTCGTCCACCCAGATCGGGTCGGCCTCGTTGAATCGCAGGCCGCGGTTGGTGTGATCGTGCAGCTTGAAATGGATTTTATGCGCCCCGCTGCCCTTGTCGAGCTTCACCCGAGATTGCTTGGCCTTCACCCCGTCCACTTCGAAGTCGACGGCGTTCGCGCCAGCGAACGCGTCAATGCGGACCGTGCGCACCTTCATCGCGCGCCCTCGGCGCGGGTCGCCGCGAGATAGGCCGGATGGCGGTAGCCAATTGCGGTGAGCGACGAGGTCAATTGTTGCCCGGCCGCCCGGTTGCCCGTCCGCCATTGAAGCACCGCGACTTGGGCTTGGTCGGCGGGCCTAAGCTCGATCGAGTCCGGGATCGCTTGCAGGGCCCGGCGTGCCCATGCAGTAGATTCCTGCTGACGGCCGAGCGCCCTGAGGGCATCGCTGCCGACCGACAGGGAGCGGAACGTCAACATGGCCCGCTCAATCGGCTTGGGCGAAAGCCGGGCGGCTGCAAGCGATTCTTCTACCAACATCAGCGCTTCAGCCGCAGAACCCTGAAGCAATGCAAGTCGCGCCCTGGTCGTAAGGCATGCGACCCGCTTGTTCGATCTCCAGTCGACCACGCTGGCGTCCCGTTGGGCCAGCCGGACGACAATGTCGCAAGCTGATCGAATGGTCACGGCCGCCTCGGCCGTCCGGCCGCTCGCTAGTTCCAGGTCGGCCAAGTCGAACCGGCCGCTGACGTTGGCCTGCAGCCATTCCGTATTGTCCGGCTCGACCTGGAACAGCCGCTCGGAAATCACCACGCCTTTCCGCAATTCCCTGAGTCCCCCTGCCGCGTCGCCACGGGAAGCGAGCAGGCGGCCGATCGAGCGATGGGCTGTCATAGCGTCCCGCTGGAGGGCCATGTCGTTGGGATTTGTCCGTTCGAGCTCCGTGATGAGTCGTAATTGTCGTTCGCGTGTCGCCAGCGCCTGCTCGAGTTGGCCGGAATATTCGCGTGCGTCTGCTAACCAAGCGAGCGCGTTGCTGACTTCTTTTTGGTAAGCGAGGTTGCCCGGATCAGCTGCGGCGAGCGCTTCCGCGCCAAGCACCGAATCTTCGTATGTCTTTACCGCCTCGTGAAAGCGTCGCAGTTCCATCAGCACAGTGCCGAGGTTCGTGTTCGCGTACATTTCTTCTAGGCGATAATCCTTTTTGTCGGGCTCGAGGGCCACCATCCGGTCGGCGAGCCTCTTATACTCCCGCCAGGCGTTTTCGGCCTGCGTCAGTTCGCCTCGCTGGTAGGCGATCTTCCCGACATAGAAGACGTTCTGGGCATGATCGAACAGCCGTTGTGGGTCGTCGGGATAGCGTCGTAACAATTCCGCGGTGCTGGCGAATGCCTCGCGATAACGGGCGAGTGCCCCGTCTAGGTCGCCGCGGGTGTTGGCGATATCCCCCATCAGGGTCAGTGCCTTCGACCGCTGGGCGAGCGCTTCGTCGGATAGCTCCGACTTGTCCTGTTTTTCGAAATATTGAAGCGCCCGCGACCCGACCGCGTCAAGCGCATCCAGACGCCCGATCGGCTCCAGCTTCTGCCTCAGGTCTCCGAGCATGAAGCCGACGAGGCCCTCCGCCTCGCGCCTTTGGTCGCGGGCCTCGTCGCGCTTGTCGAAGGCGAAGACGGCCAGGCCGCTGGTCATGGTCATGCCGGCAATGGAAGCGGCGGCGATATAAGTCAGTCGCTTGTGGCGGCGCTGCTGCTCGCGCTGGACAAGCTCGTCGAGGCCGAGGCCGAGCATGCCGGCGACGATCTTGAGGAAGCCGAGCTGCTTGCCGTCGCCGCTTGGCCTGAGGTCGGCGGCGATCGGCTCGGCGCGCTTGCCGGTCGGGCGCCCGCGGCTGTCGAATTTCTGCCTGAGCGCCGGCGGGAAGCACTCCTCCGCCTCCCGGCCCTTGATCTCGCTGGCGAATGGCTCTCCCTCGACGATCGCCGCCAGCACGCAGCCGGCGGGGTGCAGTTTCTTGAAGGCGAGGATTTCCTCGTTGGTCCAACGCGACCGCGCCGCTTCCGGCGAGCAGAGCACGATCAGGCAGCGGGTGTCGGCCAACGCGCCGCGGATGGTCTGGCCGAGGTCGCCCGAAGCGGCGAGTTCGTGCCGGTCGCGGAAGATCGGGCTGAAGCTTGCGGGGATAGGCCCGTTGGCGCTGTCGCGGCCGACCAAGCTGCGCGGCACGCGGTACTTTTCCAGTTCGTTGTGCAGCCAGTCGGCGGTCTCGCTGTCCTTGTGGCTGTAGCTGAGGAAGGCCCAATAGCGGGGGTTGCGATCCCCCTTCTCGCCGCGGCGAGAGCCGACGGCGCCTTTACGCGATAAAAGGGCGACCTCCCGCATACGGCTTGCCCCACCCGAGTCTTGATTTCGGGCAATAACAGAGAATCGCAAATCATGCGATTCCCGTCGCTTGCTTGGCGCTTTGGGGGCGCAGGCCTATATCGCCGCCATGTCCATCCGCCCGTGGCGCGATATCGAGCGCCGCCCGTCCCGCCAGATCATGGTCGGCAATGTCGCCGTTGGCGGCGACGCGCCCGTCACCGTCCAGACGATGACCAACACGCCGACCTCGGATGCCAGGGCAACCATCGACCAGATCCGCCGCTGCGAGGAAGCCGGCGCCGATTTGATCCGCGTCTCCTGCCCCGACCAGGCCTCGACCGCGGCCCTCAAGGAAATCGTGCGGGCGGCCAATGTGCCGATCATCGCCGACATCCATTTCCACTACAAACGGGCGCTGGAGGCCGCGGACGCCGGCGCCGCCTGCCTGCGCATCAATCCCGGCAATATCGGCTCGGAGGAGCGTGTTCGCGAGGTCATTGCCGCCGCCAAGGCGAACGGCTGCGCCATCCGCATCGGCGTCAATGCCGGCAGCCTGGAAAAGGACCTGTTGGAAAAATATGGCGAGCCCTGCCCCGAGGCCCTGGTCGAAAGCGCCCTCGACCATATCCGCATCCTCGAGGACCATGATTTCCGCGAGTACAAGGTGGCGGTGAAGGCCAGCGACCTGTTCCTCGCCGTCGCCGCCTACCAGCAGCTCGCCGGCCAGGTCGATTGCCCGCTCCATCTCGGCATCACCGAGGCGGGCGGCTTCGTCGGCGGCACCGTCAAGTCGGCGATCGGCATCGGTTCGCTGTTGTGGGCGGGCATCGGCGACACCATCCGCGTGTCGCTGTCGGCCGAACCCGAAGAGGAAGTGCGCGTCGGTTACGAGATCCTGAAGGCGCTCGGCATCCGCAACCGCGGGGTGCGGGTGGTCGCCTGCCCGAGCTGCGCCCGCCAGGGGTTCGACGTCATCCGCACCGTCGAAACGCTCGAGGAGCGGCTGCAGCACATCAAGACGCCGCTGTCGCTCTCGGTGCTCGGCTGCGTCGTCAACGGACCCGGCGAGGCCCGCGAAACCGACATCGGCATCACCGGCGGCGGCCAGGGCAGGCACATGGTCTATCTGTCGGGCGTCACCGACCACCATGTCCGCGACGAGGAGATGATCGAGCATATCGTCCGCCTGGTCGAAGCCAAGGCCGCCGAGATCGAAGCCGCTGGCTAGGTCGCCCGCGACGCCGATGGACCAGCCGCGCCACGACCCCGTCATCGCCTTCCTCGTCGGCGCCATCGGCATCGCCACTTTCTCGGCGATGGACGCGGTGATGAAAGGGCTGGTGCTGGCGCTGGGCACCTACACGACCCTCTTCTGGCGCAGCCTTGCCGGGACCATGATGGCCGGCGTCCTGTTCGCCGCCCGGCCGCGGCGGCCGGACTGGCCGACGATGAAGATCCACCTGGCCCGCGGCATCCTCGGCTCCTGCATGGCCGTCCTGTTCTTCTGGGGGCTGGCGCGGGTGCCGATCGCCCAGGCGATCGCCTTGGCCTTCATCGCGCCGCTGATCGCCCTGTATCTTGCCGCCGCCGTGCTCAAGGAAAGCGTTGGCCCGCGCCTCGTCGGCGCCTCGCTGGTCGCCTTCGCCGGGGTGATCGTGATCTTCATCGGCCAAGCGCAGGCGGACCTTGGCCGCGAGGCGCTGCTCGGCAGCCTGTCGATCCTTGCCTCGGCGGTCTGCTATGCGATCAACATCATCCTCATGCGCCGCCAGGCGCTGGCCGCCTCGCCGATCGAGGTCGGGTTCTTCCAGAGCCTGATCATGGCCGCCTGCCTGCTGATGGCGCTGCCGTTCCTCGGCACGCAGGTCCCGCCGGCCGGGCAGGTGCCGATGATCCTTTTGGCGGCGGGGCTGGCGACGGCCTCACTGCTGCTGCTGACCTGGGCCTATGCGCGGGCGGAGGCGAGCTATCTGGCGACCACCGAATATACCAGCTTCCTGTGGGCGGCCCTGTTCGGCTGGCTGTTTTTCCGCGAGCCGGTGTCGCTTTACACCCTGGCCGGCGCGGCGATGATCGTCGCCGGCTGCATCCTCGCCGCCCGCCGTCCGCAGGACGCCAGCCCAGCGCTGGAGGCCGCGGTCTAGGTCGACAGGATGTTGATCGCCAGGGCGAGCACGCCAAGGTTGAAGACGAACGCCTCGACGCAATGCAGGGTCACGACGCGGCGGATGCCCGGCGAGGTGATGCAGACGTCCGAGGTCTGCAGCGCCACCCCGAGCGTGAAGGAAAAATAGACGAAGTCCCAATAGTCGGGCTCGGGCCTTTTCCCGGGGAATTCGAGCCCGGTGTGGTCCTTGCCGCCGTCCTCGCCTGAATAATAGAGATGGGCGTAGTGCAGGGCATAGACCATGTTGGCGAAGGTCCAGGCCAGGGCAAGGGTGGCAACGATCAGGATGGTATCGCTCGCCGTGAGCTGGCGGCTGGCGGCCAATTCGCCGGCGACGGCGGCGAGGATGACCAGCGACAATATGGCGCTGAGGATGAGCAGCACGGCGCGGTTGGCGTCATTTTCCTTGGCCGCCCGGCGCATGGCCTCGGCTTCGTCCTTGAACAAGGGAATGCAGCTCAACAGGAATGCGGCGGCGGCCAGGTCGAACCCGGCCATGACCGCCGCTGCCGGTTCCAGCCATGCCCAGCCGGCCGTGATGCCGCCCGCCAGCAGGACGAAGAACAGGATGAAGCGCGCCGGCGCAATCCGGTTGCCGATGGTCCGCCTGCTTGCCATGCGCTTATGCTTAGCCGAATGCTTGCCCTCGTCCAGCATCGGAAGAAAGGGGACAGGCATGGCCTGGTTCTGGCTGATCATTGGCGGGCTGTTCGAAGTCGGCTTCACCACGGCGCTGCGCTTCGTCGACGGCTTTAAGAACCTGCCCTGGACCCTGGCTTTCCTCGCCTCAGTGGCGGTCAGCATGGCCCTGCTCGAGCTTGCCGCAAGGCAGATCCCCATGGGCACGGCTTATGCCGTCTGGGGCGGCATCGGCGCGGTCGGCACAGTGTTGGTCGGCATGGTCTGGTTCGACGAGCCGGCGACCACCGTCCGCCTGCTGCTCATTCTCGCCATCGTCGCCGCCATTGCCGCGCTGCGCATGACGGCCTAGCGCCTCCGGGCGCGCTCCAGCGCTTCGCCGACCACCCGATAGGCGTCCTCACGCCCGCCCCATTTGCCGACGCGAACCCATTTCTCGGGCTCGAGGTCCTTATAGTGGGTGAAGAAATGCTCGATCTGCTGCAGGGTGATGGCCGGCAAATCGGTCGCCTCATGGACGTCGGCATAATAAGGGCTGGTCTTGATCTCGGGCACGGCCAGCAATTTTTCGTCGCCGCCGGCCTCGTCCTCCAGGAACAGCACGCCGACCGGCCGGGCGCGAATGACGCTACCGGTCATCAGCGGCCAGCGCGCCATGACCAGGCAGTCCAATGGGTCGCCGTCCTCGCACAGGGTCTGTGGGATGAAGCCGTAATTGGCCGGATAGCGCATCGAAGTGTGGAGGATACGGTCGACGAACAAAGCACCGCTGGTTTTGTCGAACTCATATTTCACCGGGTCGCCGCCGATCGGCACTTCGATGAGCACGTTGATGCTGTGCGGCGGATTGTCGCCGGCGGGAATCAGGTCGATGTTCATGATGCGCCGCCCTGTAGGACGACGGCGCATTTGTGAAAACGCCAAAATATGCCAAGGGCGGGGGAGTAATGAGTTCGACGCCGCAGCCGGTCCGGGGGACGCAAAGCCTGCTGGGAGAAGAGGTCGACCGCTTTCACGCGGTGATCGCGGCCTTCGATCGCGTGCGTCGCCTGTTCGGCTTCAGGCGCGTCGAGGTGCCGATCATCGAGCATACGCCGGTCTTTGCACGGACGATCGGCGAGACGACCGATGTCGTGTCCAAGGAAATGTACAGCTTCGAGGACCGGTCGGGCGATTCGATCACGCTGCGGCCGGAGCTGACCGCCGGCATCTGCCGCGCCTACCTAAGCGAAGGCTGGCAGCAGCATGCGCCGCTCAAGGTGGCGAGCTGGGGCCCGGCCTTCCGCTACGAGCGGCCGCAAAAGGGCCGCTTCCGCCAGTTCCACCAGCTCGATGCAGAGATCATCGGCGCCGGCGAGCCGCAAGCGGACGTCGAGGTCATCGCCTTTGCCGCACAATTGCTGGCCGAGCTCGGCCTTGCCGGCCGGTCGACGCTGCACCTGAACACCCTCGGCGACCCGGAAACGCGGGCCAAATGGCGGGACGCGCTGCATGCCCATTTCAGCGCCCACGCCAAGGCGCTGAGCGACGAGAGCAGGGCGCGGCTCGACCGCAACCCGCTGCGCATCCTTGACAGCAAGGCGCACCAGGACTGGCCGATCGCCGACAGCGCGCCGGGCATCGACGAATTCCTGACGGCCGAAGCAGGGCAATTCTTCGAGGCCGTGACGAAAGGGCTCGATGCCGCCGGGATCGCCTGGGTGCGCGAGCCGCGGCTGGTGCGCGGGCTGGACTATTACCGCCACACCGCCTTCGAGTTCGTCACCGAGGAACTGGGCGCCCAGTCGCAATTGCTCGGCGGCGGCCGATACGACGGGCTGATGGAGTCCCTGGGCGGCCCGCACACGCCGGCCATCGGCTGGGCGGCGGGGATCGAACGGCTGTCGATGCTGATCGATGCGCCGCCGGCCGAGCGGCCGGACGCAGTGCTGGTGCCGATGGGTGAGGCCGCCGAGACGATGTCCTTGCGCGTGCTGGCCGACCTGAGGGGCAACGGCATTGCCGCCGACATGGCGTTCCGGGGCAATATGAAGAAGCGCATGGCGCGGGCCGATGCCGCCGGTGCCCGCTTCGCCGTCATCATTGGCGACAGCGAAATTCAGGCGGGCGCCGCCCAGCTGAAGGACCTGCAGTCGGGCGAGCAGCAGGCCGTCCCGTTCGCGGCCCTGGCGGAGGCGCTTCGCCGGTGAGCAGGATTTCGCTGGAGCGCATCACCTCGATCGAGGCGAAGAAGCACGAGCTTGCGCAGGCCATGTCGGCCTCCGACCTGGCGCCCGACGAGTTCGTCCGCCTGTCCAAGGAATATGCCCAGGTCGAGCCGGTGGCCAATGCCGCCCGCGAGGTCCGCCGCCTGCGCGCCGAGCTGGAGGTGCTGACCGGCCTCGCGCACGATCCCGATGCCGAGGCCGAGCTCAAGGAATTGGCGGTCCATGAGATCGAGGAGATCAAGGCCAGGCTGCCGGAGGCCGAGCGGGCGCTGGCGCTGAAGCTGCTGCCGCGCGACGCCGCCGACGACCGCGCCGCCATGCTCGAAGTGCGCGCCGGCACCGGCGGCGACGAGGCCGCGCTCTTCGCCGGCGACTTGCTACGCATGTACCAGCGCTACGCCGAGGAGCAGGGCTGGAAGTTCGAGCTGATCTCGGCCAGCGCCTCGGACGTCGGCGGCTACAAGGAAGCCATCGCCTCGATCAACGGCAGCGGGGTTTTCGCCCGGCTGAAGTTCGAGAGCGGCGTCCACCGCGTCCAGCGCGTGCCGGCGACCGAGAGCGGCGGGCGCATCCATACGTCGGCCGCGACCGTGGCAGTGCTGCCAGAGGCCGAGGACGTCGACGTCCATATCGACGACAAGGATCTGCGCATCGACGTCTATCGCTCGTCGGGACCGGGCGGACAGTCGGTCAACACCACCGACAGCGCGGTGCGCATCACCCACCTGCCGACCGGCCTGGTGGTCATTCAGCAGGACGAGAAGTCGCAGCACAAGAACAAGGCCAAGGCGCTCAAGGTGCTGCGCACCCGGCTGTTCGAGCTGGAGCGCGAGCGGCTGGCGAGCGAACGGGCCGGGGCGCGCAAGTCGATGGTCGGCTCGGGCGACCGCTCGGAGCGTATCCGCACCTACAATTTCCCTCAAGGGAGGGTGACCGACCACCGCATAAACCTGACGCTGCACAAGCTCGACGCGATCCTCGAAGGCCCGGGCCTCGGCGAGCTGATCGACGCCCTGATCGCCGAGGATGAGGCCGAGCGCCTGGCGGGGCTCGAGGAAGCGTGACCGCCCTCGCGCGGGCCCTCAGCCGCGCCACCCAGCAGCTCTCCGCCACCAGCGACACGCCGCGCCTCGATGCCGAGCTGCTCATGGCCCACGCCCTCGGCATCGAGCGCGACACCCTCCTCCTGTCGCGCCAGGACCACATGGTGCCTGCAATGTATCCCGAGCTCGTCGAGCGCCGCCGCGCCGGCGAGCCGGTGGCCTACATCACCGGCAAGCGCGCTTTCTGGAACATCGAGCTGGAAGTTGGCCCAGGGGCGCTGGTGCCCCGGCCCGACAGCGAAACGCTGATCGCCGCCGCCATTGATCATTTCGCCGGCACTCCCGGTCCGAAGCGCATCCTCGACCTTGGCACCGGCCCCGGCACCTTGCTGCTTGCCGCCCTCGACCAATGGCCCGAGGCGACCGGCATCGGCGTCGATTCGTCGAAGGAGGCGCTTGCCTATGCACGCAAGAATGCCGAGCGGCTCGGGCTAGCCAACCGGGCGCATTTCCGCCGCAGCGACTGGGCCGAGGGCATAAGCGAACGCTTCGACCTGGTGCTGATCAATCCGCCTTATGTCGCCGAGGGCGAGGACTTGGGGCCGGGCGTCGCCGAGTTCGAGCCGGCCGAGGCCTTGTTCGCCGGTGAGGAAGGCCTTGCCGAATATCGGCGCCTCGCCCCCGAGCTCAACCGGCTGGTCGCCCGTGGCGGGCTGGCGGCGGTGGAGATCGGCAGCGGCCAGGCCGATGCCGTCGGGGCATTGCTCGCAGTGCACGGGCTGCAGGCCCGCCTTGCGCGCGATCTCGCCGGCCGGCCGCGCGCCATGCTGATTTCGGCTTGAGCGAAAATCGCTTGGAATATCGCGCAACAGGCACTACATCTTGCCCCAGGCACGGAGCCGCTTCAGACAATCGCAGAGCGCCTCCGCCGCCACCCCCGACGCCAACGGCCCATGTACCAGCATCGGTGCATAGGACAGGACAGGGGCAGCCAGCGCCTTGGCGCCGGCGGCCTTGTCGCGGGGAAGACGGACCTTCGAGTGAAAGGTTTTGCGGCGCCTCAATAGGCGCCAGTGCGACAAGGAAACAGACAGCTTGATCAACAATCGTCAGGGCGGCCGTCGTCGTGGTCGCGGTGGGCAGCGTCCCCAGGGAATGTCGGGAAGCGGCGGTGGCAACCGCCAGGACAACCGGCAGCGCGGCAATGCCGCCCAGCTGCTTGAAAAGTACAAGAGCATGGCGCGTGACGCCCAGCTCGGCGGCGACCGCGTCCAGACCGAATATTACCTGCAGTTCGCGGACCATTATTTCCGCGTCCTCAGCGAGACCCGGGGCCGCTTCGACGAGCAGCGCCGTGGCCGCGACGAAGATGGCGACGGCGACGACCAGGACGAGGCCGAAATGGCTGAAGCCGAGGCGGATGCCGAAGCCGAGGCCGGCGAGCGCCAGCAGCGCCGCCGGGGCCGTGATCGCGACGATCGTTACGAGCGACCCGAGCGCCCGGACCGTGGCAATGGCCGTGCCCGCAACGATGCCGATGGCGGCTCGTCGCCGAACGGGCCTGGTTTCCCCCAAAGCGGCGAGGAAGACGGCGAGCGTATTGCGTTCGACGTCCTGCCGCCGGCGATCGGCGCCGACGAGCCTGAAGCCGGAGCGGAACCGGATTCGGGCGAGGAGGCTCCGCGTGTCCGCCGCCGTGCCCGCCGTCCGCGCGCCGACGATTCGGATAGCGAGATCGCTCCCGCCGCCTGATCGGCGCGATCAAACCACGATAGCGGAAAGGGCGGCGCCGACTGACCGGCGCCGCCCTTTTTCTATGGCCGCTCGATGGGGCGCGGCCGGTGCTCTTCGTCCAGCGCGACGAAGGTGAACAGGCCTTCGGTCACCTTGATGTGGGTGGCGCCGCGGTCGCGCGTCGCGATCACCTCGATGCGCACGCCCATCGACGTCCGGCCGACGCGCTCGACCTCGGCATAGACGCTGATCAGGTCGCGCAGGTGGATCGGGGCGATGAACTCCATCTTCTCGATCGCCACCGTCGCCACTGGGCCGTCAGCGCGGCGCGATGCAATGATGCCGGCGGCGATGTCCATCTGGCTCAACACCCATCCGCCGAAAATATGGCCGTTGGCATTGATGTCGCCGGGGCCCGGCACCACCCGCAGCACCGGCTCGCGTTCGGCATGGATATTGGTCAAATCATCGTCTCCGCGCTGGCGTTCGTCTTCGCGTCCTTTGTGCGGGCCGTTCATCGGAGTATCAAGCCTTGCGACTCTCGCGATCTCGAAGGAGGCGGGCATGAGTATTGCCGCGATTCTGTCCTCAAAGGGCACGGAGGTGGCGACGATCGCCTATGACGCGCCGATTAGCGAGGCGGTCGCCGAACTGGGCGGCCGCAAGATTGGCGCACTTCTGGTCGTCGACGGCGGCGAGGTCAGCGGCATCATTTCCGAGCGCGATATCATCTACTGCCTGCGGGAACATGGCGCCCAGATCCTCGACTGGGCGGTCAGCCGGGCGATGAGCGCACCGGTGATGCATGTGACGCCGGACGCCGAGGTGCTGCACGCCATGGCGCTGATGACCCAGCAGCGGATTCGCCATTTGCCGGTGATCGACGAGGGTCAGCTCAAGGGCATTGTTTCGATCGGCGACCTCGTGAAATATCGGATCGACCGGATTGAGCGCGAAGCCGAAGCGATGCGCGCCTATATTCAAAGCGTCTGACCCGGCACGGATTTGCAGGTGGAATCAGAGGCTTGGGCCATTGATTCTTGCACGATCGAGCCCAAATCTGGACCCAGCGGGAGGGGGCATCGACCTTCGACCCTGCGCCGGACGCCCCTGGCCCACGTCCTTGACGACCGGATTTGCGAAAATTTTGCTGCAGGGTGTTGACGGCTAAAAGGGCTTTCCATATATGCCTCCTCAGCAACGGAGCACGGTCCATCGGGCCGGGCACCGTTTCGCGCCTGTCTCAATCGGCACAACCGGTGCCCGGAACCAAAAGGACCGGGTCGAAGCAGCGTGCGGCTCTTTGACATTGTTGGTTTAGATGAAGGGACATGTGGGCGGCGGCCCGGTCTCCGATAGCCTCTGGGTATCGGTCGATCGGTCAAATTTATGCCGTTCCTTAATGCGACGTCTTCCGCGGCTTGCCGTGGGGGAGGAAGCAAATGTCCTCATACGCAAACACACCAGTTTGTATATTTGTGCAGGAACGGCTCCCAGAGATGCCGGTCCTTCTGGGTTATTCCACCCGGTCGGATCGTACATCAACTTGAGAGTTTGATTCTGGCTCAGAACGAACGCTGGCGGCATGCCTAACACATGCAAGTCGAACGAGACCTTCGGGTCTAGTGGCGCACGGGTGCGTAACGCGTGGGAATCTGCCCTTGGGTTCGGGATAACAGTTGGAAACGACTGCTAATACCGGATGATGACTTCGGTCCAAAGATTTATCGCCCAGGGATGAGCCCGCGTAGGATTAGCTAGTTGGTGAGGTAAAGGCTCACCAAGGCGACGATCCTTAGCTGGTCTGAGAGGATGATCAGCCACACTGGGACTGAGACACGGCCCAGACTCCTACGGGAGGCAGCAGTGGGGAATATTGGACAATGGGCGAAAGCCTGATCCAGCAATGCCGCGTGAGTGATGAAGGCCTTAGGGTTGTAAAGCTCTTTTACCCGGGATGATAATGACAGTACCGGGAGAATAAGCCCCGGCTAACTCCGTGCCAGCAGCCGCGGTAATACGGAGGGGGCTAGCGTTGTTCGGAATTACTGGGCGTAAAGCGTACGTAGGCGGCTTTGTAA
>Ga0209172_10004595_pt1 | contig 18262 bp, 15 predicted proteins | sample LarsenN4metaG_FD_184113 | JGI IMG/M metagenome (GOLD analysis project Ga0209172, IMG submission 184113) | Hot spring sediment bacterial and archeal communities from British Columbia, Canada, to study Microbial Dark Matter (Phase II) - Larsen... ... | reverse complement strand
CTGCTCCTGAGTCATCATTTCGGCGGCCCAAAAAGCCGCCATCATCACCCAGGGGGATCAGTTTTACTTCGGCGAGGGGGATCAGTTTTACATCGGCGGTGACACATCTTCAGGGCAGTCCATCAAACCCGCTGGCTGGAGGAAGAAGCCCAGGCTGCGCAGTCTTAATCCCTTCATCTTCAGGGCAGTCCATCAAACTCGAGCGCGAGGCCAAAAAGCGCCGGCGCCGTGAGGTCTTAATCCCTTCATCTTCAGGGCAATCCATCAAACGCAGGGCACAAGAAGCGGATAGGAGCGGAGATGTCTTAATCCCTTCATCTTCAGGGCAGTCCATCAAACGGGTGCTGCGGGCTACTCTGTCCAGATCCACAGGTCTTAATCCCTTCATCTTCAGGGCAGTCCATCAAACAGAAGAGAGTCGAAGGTGGAGCGGTCACGTTGTCTTAATCCCTTCATCTTCAGGGCAGTCCATCAAACGTACGTCAATGAAAACCGCCGCCGCTTCCTCGGTCTTAATCCCTTCATCTTCAGGGCAGTCCATCAAACTTCGCTCGTCGCTCAAAACGAACGAATGCGAGTTGTCTTAATCCCTTCATCTTCAGGGCAGTCCATCAAACGCTGCGTCGGCCAATGCGAATGCAGTCAGCGGGGGGTCTTAATCCCTTCATCTTCAGGGCAGTCCATCAAACCAGTCTGGCGTGGAAAGAAACACATGCTGGAGCGTCTTAATCCCTTCATCTTCAGGGCAGTCCATCAAACATTGCTTTGCCCGTAGCATACTATAACCACACACGTCTTAATCCCTTCATCTTCAGGGCAGTCCATCAAACGCGCCGTTATGGAAGAGTGCGCTCATCTGTGCGGTCTTAATCCCTTCATCTTCAGGGCAGTCCATCAAACGAAGTTCTAGGCCAGTCTTGCCAGGACCAGTACGGTCTTAATCCCTTCATCTTCAGGGCAGTCCATCAAACCTAACTTAGTCGCAGCTATCATCGCGGCCATGCAGTCTTAATCCCTTCATCTTCAGGGCAGTCCATCAAACAGACGCCGCCTCCGGGCTTCTTCAAGGCGACCAAAGTCTTAATCCCTTCATCTTCAGGGCAGTCCATCAAACGCCGAAGGCCGTGTACGAGTGGTTATCGTATCTGTCTTAATCCCTTCATCTTCAGGGCAGTCCATCAAACAGCTGGTCGACATCGTGCAGCTCGCAGAGGATATGTCTTAATCCCTTCATCTTCAGGGCAGTCCATCAAACGACGAGCAAGTCAGGGATGACGCCTTTTTCTAGGTCTTAATCCCTTCATCTTCAGGGCAGTCCATCAAACTGTCTTTTTGATGGACATGGAGCCATACTGTGTGTCTTAATCCCTTCATCTTCAGGGCAGTCCATCAAACCCAACAGGGGCCGAAAGTCTGGCTTTGCTGGTTTGTCTTAATCCCTTCATCTTCAGGGCAGTCCATCAAACGTCTTTTTGATGGACATGGAGCCATACTGTGTGTCTTAATCCCTTCATCTTCAGGGCAGTCCATCAAACCGTGGCCCCGGTCGTCTTCACGAAAGATGAAGACGTCTTAATCCCTTCATCTTCAGGGCAGTCCATCAAACCTCATATGGAGGGAAGTTCTGCGACAAGCGAAGTCTTAATCCCTTCATCTTCAGGGCAGTCCATCAAACTTCGTTGTGCAAACTTTTCATAGAGGACGGATGCGTCTTAATCCCTTCATCTTCAGGGCAGTCCATCAAACATGGCAAACACACTTGAAATAGTTGAGAGAGCCTGGTCTTAATCCCTTCATCTTCAGGGCAGTCCATCAAACTGCGACTATTTCTGAGAGGGTTGTCATGAATGAGTCTTAATCCCTTCATCTTCAGGGCAGTCCATCAAACAAACCGTAAATGCAATTATCACCGCCTTGAATGTCTTAATCCCTTCATCTTCAGGGCAGTCCATCAAACCGCCTGTTCGAGCAGATGCCGCTCGACGACCGCGTCTTAATCCCTTCATCTTCAGGGCAGTCCATCAAACGCCCATCAACGTCGACCATGTCGTCGTTGGGCGTCTTAATCCCTTCATCTTCAGGGCAGTCCATCAAACTCCCCCGAGGTATTTAACCAGCTCACGAGCTCAGTCTTAATCCCTTCATCTTCAGGGCAGTCCATCAAACAAGTGCTTGCTGGCTGGTCCAAGCCTCCTGCATGTCTTAATCCCTTCATCTTCAGGGCAGTCCATCAAACGCGTGGCTGGATATGACACTCGGCCTCGTGTGTCTTAATCCCTTCATCTTCAGGGCAGTCCATCAAACGAGACGTGGGGACGCAGGGATGCATCGAATTCGTCTTAATCCCTTCATCTTCAGGGCAGTCCATCAAACTTCCGGTGATCGTCAATCCCGAGATCACCGGGTAGTCTTAATCCCTTCATCTTCAGGGCAGTCCATCAAACGTTTACGAAAACGGAAGACGGTCAGTACAGGGGTCTTAATCCCTTCATCTTCAGGGCAGTCCATCAAACTTACCCAAGAGTGACGCGCCCAAGTTTGTAACGTCTTAATCCCTTCATCTTCAGGGCAGTCCATCAAACGGCCCGGGTGCGAAAGACCTGGGCGACAACGACGTCTTAATCCCTTCATCTTCAGGGCAGTCCATCAAACGGCATATGCCAAGGAACTTGGAGTGTACATCGTGTCTTAATCCCTTCATCTTCAGGGCAGTCCATCAAACCTACGCGGACCCAACGGCGGTGAGTACTACATGTCTTAATCCCTTCATCTTCAGGGCAGTCCATCAAACCGGGGTAGCCGCCACGTCCGAGTTCGGCGAAGACGGTCTTAATCCCTTCATCTTCAGGGCAGTCCATCAAACACTCCCACCTGTCGCGATGGCGGCGAGGCATCCAGGTCTTAATCCCTTCATCTTCAGGGCAGTCCATCAAACACCGGTCCGCTAATTAACAGACCTCACCACAGCGTCTTAATCCCTTCATCTTCAGGGCAGTCCATCAAACCGACACCCGGCCTTACGTAAGGGGCGGCACTGCGTCTTAATCCCTTCATCTTCAGGGCAGTCCATCAAACACTGACCCAACGCTTTTAAAGCGACTCTACCTGCGTCTTAATCCCTTCATCTTCAGGGCAGTCCATCAAACACGCAGGGGTGCATAGACTTCTGTGAGTCCCTGTCTTAATCCCTTCATCTTCAGGGCAGTCCATCAAACTGCGGTGACATTCAAGTTCGCGCATGGGCCGGGTCTTAATCCCTTCATCTTCAGGGCAGTCCATCAAACAGTTTGGCTCTGCTTATTTTGGAATCCCGCCTTGTCTTAATCCCTTCATCTTCAGGGCAGTCCATCAAACACGGAATCTTTATGATTCCGGTGATCGTCAATCGTCTTAATCCCTTCATCTTCAGGGCAGTCCATCAAACGTCACCCATTCGAAACAATGGGCGAGAGAGTCGTCTTAATCCCTTCATCTTCAGGGCAGTCCATCAAACGGACCTCGTGTTGAAGTTCATCAACGAGAACTGTCTTAATCCCTTCATCTTCAGGGCAGTCCATCAAACCACTCGTTCATCAACAGGTGGCTGGCACGGGAACGTCTTAATCCCTTCATCTTCAGGGCAGTCCATCAAACACGACGGGATGTTTAAGTACCCCGTCAGGCGGGAGTCTTAATCCCTTCATCTTCAGGGCAGTCCATCAAACATGGAAAGATAACGCCATAAGCACAATAAAGAATCGTCTTAATCCCTTCATCTTCAGGGCAGTCCATCAAACCGCCAACCGCGATAGCTCAAGCTGTCGCTGATTGTCTTAATCCCTTCATCTTCAGGGCAGTCCATCAAACCCAAATACGTCATCATAGACGACGGGATGTTTAAGTCTTAATCCCTTCATCTTCAGGGCAGTCCATCAAACAAGGGAGATGAGTACTCCCTGTGGTGCACTGGCGTCTTAATCCCTTCATCTTCAGGGCAGTCCATCAAACACCTGGTGGAGCAGGGCCTCGCGGAAACCTGGGTCTTAATCCCTTCATCTTCAGGGCAGTCCATCAAACCCGTCGCCGCCGCAGGATTCAAGCGGCACGTCTCGGTCTTAATCCCTTCATCTTCAGGGCAGTCCATCAAACCATCAACGGCGGGACGAATGGCCTAGAGGCCCGTCTTAATCCCTTCATCTTCAGGGCAGTCCATCAAACTCTTTCTGTCCTGAAAGGAGTAACACAATGATTGTCTTAATCCCTTCATCTTCAGGGCAGTCCATCAAACTCCGAAATTGCATGGTATGTCCGCCGAGAAAAAGTCTTAATCCCTTCATCTTCAGGGCAGTCCATCAAACGCGGCTGGTGGTTCGACTACGGCATGCCCTGCAGTCTTAATCCCTTCATCTTCAGGGCAGTCCATCAAACGTTTGTGGCGACTGCAAGCATCGCGGAACGATTGGTCTTAATCCCTTCATCTTCAGGGCAGTCCATCAAACACCTTGCCGGCGCGAGCGAGAAATCGCTCAGGGCGTCTTAATCCCTTCATCTTCAGGGCAGTCCATCAAACTTGGACCAAAACACCAAGGATATTATGCAGATGTCTTAATCCCTTCATCTTCAGGGCAGTCCATCAAACCGGGCATTTCAAGTTTCCCGTCCGAATTGCCGACGTCTTAATCCCTTCATCTTCAGGGCAGTCCATCAAACCGACCATCAAGTTGAAGTGCGATGTCAAGGACGGTCTTAATCCCTTCATCTTCAGGGCAGTCCATCAAACATGACAACACCGGGTTACTCTAACCCGTTTGCCGCGTCTTAATCCCTTCATCTTCAGGGCAGTCCATCAAACCGCGCATTGCCCGAGATTGACGCGAGCATGATCGTCTTAATCCCTTCATCTTCAGGGCAGTCCATCAAACTTCCGGGGGATGCTGTTCCAGAGCTGGTCGGACGTCTTAATCCCTTCATCTTCAGGGCAGTCCATCAAACCGCTCGTTGCCGTTTCGCTCCGGATTCCAGAGGGTTGCCTGGACCGTTGGAGAAACAGACGGCATCGCTGGTAGTCGACCACGTACCGAAGCGAAAATGGCGGTTTCAACGCGCATCATACCTCCTTAACGTCACTGGTCGCAGCCATAAGCATAGTGCCGTAGGGTCCTCCCTCCGATACGAGAGTCGCGGGGATGGGTAGGGCGCCACGCCCCAGCGTGTGCACCTCGGCGCCTTCGGGCACCAGATACGCGCGAACGTCGTCGACCCGGATGTCGATCCGGTGCCGGATCTCGGCGAGCAACTGGCCAAGGTGGCCGGCATGGCCGCTGAAGAGATACACGGAATACTGCACTGGAACGGCGTGTCGCTTGATGAAATTGTGCAGGCGCGCAAGGCGGCGCGGATCGCGAATGTCATAGGCAATCAGCCAGTTGCGCCGCTGAGTCAGGGGCATGTCTGCAGTGTTCTGGCGACGAAGAACTTCATGGCGGCAAGGTGATCCGTCAGCAACGCTGAATGCTCACGCTGCCAGCTCTCGACGAACTGCCACTGTATGCGCCGGTCCGCGATGACCACGCCCAGACCGCGCGACTCCAGGTTGATCTCGCCCCAGACGAGCACAGTGAGATCATCGAGCAGATCGAGTACCTGGCCGCTCCGGCATGGATAGGTCGGCCGAACGTGCTCGCGCGCCAGCCGCGCGACGAGCATGGCCTGGAACGGGCCGAGGAGGTCCGGGTGAAGCTGACGTGGTACCTGGCGCCAGTACACGTACTGGCGTTTCAGATCGCGCCATTCTGCTTCAGGAATGTCATCGCCGGCCGCAAGGCGGCGCGCGGCGTATTCGCTCAGCACATGCATGCGCCGATGCCGGAACCAATTGTCCCAGCTTTGCTCCGCGTTCCTGCTCTCCACGAAACGCTCCAGGCACTCATGCAAAGGATGCGTGGCGATGACGGCGGGCATGCAATGCCCCAGCAGCTGATTGTGGCCATCGAGCCAGCTCACCGTCACGCCGTGGCGCAGGCACAATGCCATCGCTTCGCCCTCCCAGTCGACCAAGGCGGTGCAGATGACGCGGTCCAGATGGGAGACAACATAGTGCCGCGCGGGCTGACCACGCTGCTGCGCAACCAGGAAGTCGCCGTCGCGACGCACCTGCACTCGATCCTTAGGAACAAGATACAGGGGGCGTCGGATCGCCTGCGAGAGCATTTCCGGGGCGGCGCTCACGGCTCCTCCTCCTCTGCCAATGCAAGCAGGGGTTCGCCCTCCTCGCGGAGTGTTCGGGCGAGCGAGGCGACCATCCTGCGCATCCAGCGGCGGTAGCGGCCGGCCTGACCCTCCCACTGCTGATAAAATCGCTCGCGGCCGGCCTTGCCGATGAGGCAGGCTCCACCGGCCGTTGTGTAGTGATCTTCTCGGAACACGCGGGCGCGCCACATCTGCCAAACCCAGGCGTCGGCATGCGGACGCAATGGCTCGATGAGGTCGCAGGCCAGCGACTCGCGTCCGAAAGCGGGCCGGTGGTAAAAGCCGAGCAATGGATCGATGCCCGCAGCGTAGGCCGCGCGCACGGCGTCCACGTGCAACAGCGTGTAGGCAAGCGACAGACACACGTTGACGGGGTCTCGAGGCGGCCGGCGGTTGCGGCCGCTGAAGCGAGCGGAGGGCGGGAAAACAGCTGCCAAACCCTTGATGTAGGTGCGCGCAGCCGCCCCTTCGATGCCTCGAATAGTGGCGCATGTTGCGCTCTCGCGATTCTTCAGTGCCTCCAGGGCGCCATCGATAGCGGCGACGGCGTCGAAAAGCGGCCTTCGGGCATCGGGCCGATCGCGAAGCGCCAGGGTCATGGTCTGCCGCTGGCGGCGCAGCTTGGCGGTCACCAATCGCAGGGCAAAATCGCGGCAATAGGCCTCGTCGAAAACCCGCCGCGCCTGGGCTAGGCGCACCGCGGCGTCGTTGTGAGCGGGACCGAGGATGATTGCCACGCGATTGCCGATGCGTGGGCTCACCAGTACGGTGGTCGCACCGGCCTCGGCGATCTTCATGAGCACGCCGGAGTCCAGCCGGGTCCGGCCGCCCTTGATTACGACCCGATCGAGGAAACTGAGTGGCACGGTGCCGCGACGCTCGCCGCTCTCGTAGAATGCCAGCGTCTTGCCGTCGGCGCGGAGTTCCAGGTCCTGCTGATCGAGATAGAGCGTGGCCATGGTCAACCGACGTACAGGAAGTCGAGATCGGCCGGCGGCTCGGCCACGCCGAGGGTGTGGCAGCGGGCGCGCGGATCCAGGCGCAGCAGGAAGAAGCGATCCTCGGTAGCGTCAATGACATCACGCATGGCCTGCAGCAGGGAGCGTTTCTCGGCCGGGGTCAGAAACACCTCATGGACGGACTTCTGACCACCCGCGGCGTAGGTCCGCGCGACGCGCAGGGCGTGACGGAGGCGGCGCGGGTCGGCGACATCATAGGCGGCGAGGTAAAGATCCCGGTCGGGCACTCATGTTCTCCATCTGCGTTCGATGGAGACAGTCTCACGCCAAATGCCCGTCCCGTGGCGGACCGCAAGCTTGCCGGGCGTGGCGTCAGGCCGGCCGGGAGATGCGCACGATCCGGGCGCTGGGCAGGCGAGGCTGGTTCAGCGCGGCGTCGAATTCGGTTGCGACGTAGATGGTCTGCACGCCGCACTCCTCGGCCGCCATGAACGCGCCGAGGCTCATTGGTGTCTTCCCGCCGGTCAGGTCCACCGCGATCAGCGCCGCCCCGGCGGCACGCAGGTTGCCGATGATCTGGATCACCGCGCTACGGGTGGGCGCGGGGTCGTTGGCATCGTCGATCGTGAGGTGTCCGAACACGGTGATCCCCATGGCGGCGGCCTCGGCGTCGAGCTGCCGCGCGACGGAGACAGATTGCGGTGACGCGATAAACGCCACGCGTGCTGGGCGAAGTTGGTTGAGCAGCCAGCGCGGAACTTCCGGCTTGCTCACGATCAGCACGAGAGCGTCGAGCTGTGCCTGCAATCCCGGGAGATCGCCGCCGACCTCCGGGAAGCGGTTGCGCACCCACCATCTGCGGATAGAGTCGCGGCGCAGGAAAGCCATGACGGCGCCAATAATGGTCAGGGTCATCAACAGATCGCCGAGTATGATCCCGTAGCGATCCAGGCATTCCCACGTCGTGCTGCAGAAGCCCAAGGCTGCCCGGGCGCCTCAGCGGACGCACTCCACGCGTATGCCGAGATCGAGCTCGCGCCATGGCTGGTCTGCGGTGAGGGCGATCGCCTCACGAGACTTGGCGAGGGCCAGGCAGGCGCGGTCCCCCAACGACAGCCCCAACCTTCGGGTGCCATTACGCAGCGCGGCCGCCATCAACGCTGCGTTGCTATCGAAGGGAATCTGCTCGAAGTCGAAATTGGCGTGCATCTCGCGGATGGCCTCCTCGGGCAAGCCCAGATCGATGGCCTTGGTGATCACCTCGGCCACGTTGATCGCGGACATGGCCACGACCTCGTTTGCGAGCACTGCTTCGACGCGCTCACAGCCGCGTTCCCTCCATAGAAAGGCAAGCAGCGCCGAGGAGTCGAGGACGTAGCCACTCATTCCCGCGCCGCCTCGGCGCGGCGCTCGGCCAGGAATTGGTCCACGACCGACGCCCCTGGGGCCACAGCGCAGTACTTGCTGACCAGGTCTTGGGCGCGGCGCAGGCGCGCTTGGCGGGTGGTCAGCCGCGCCTCGCCGTCGCGAAGCTCCCACAGTACCGTGTCGCCATCCTTTATATTCAGAGCCTTACGTATTTCCGCCGGAACGACGACACGGCCACCCTCGGACATTTTCGTGGCTTGCATGGCGAATAACTCCAGATCGATCTATCGATGTCATTTTATCCATGGGATGACATGTTTCAAGCTTTATGGATGATGTGCCGCTCGATACGCGCTCCGTATCGCTCCATGTCTTGGGTCGACAGCTCGAGCCCTCGCGCCGTCGGTGGAAGATCGAGCGTCAGGTGCAGGTAGACGGCGCCACGGGCGCAGACCTCGGCAGCCAGGTTGACCGGCAGGGTGCCGATAACCGTATCCCCCGAGCGGACCACTGCCGGGTCGAGATGGGCGACCATGGAATCGACGGCGTAGCCTTTCCGCCGGATCCACTCGGCGGCAGCGGGATGGCGTGACACCAGGATGGTCGTCATCCCCGCGCGTACCCTCTAATGGCCCCCCCCATTTCTACGATGGCTCCATGTGGTAGGAACCCATGCCCATCACGGCCTCCTTGCCGACGTGCAGCCACTGCCCGAGCCACAGCCACGGCAGCAGCGGATCGAGATCGCCTCGCAGACTCCATGTGCCGACTACGCCGCCCAGTGTCATCGTCTGCCGCTGTCTGCTCGAGTAACGCGTCCAATCCACCCAGCGCAGAGCGCGATCGTCTTCAATGGATTCGGCGTGCGTGGCCAGGGCCTTTGGATCGCCGATGATACCGGGGCGTCCCGCATGCAGCTCGAACAGCAGCGAGATACGGCGCAGCAGCGCGGTGATGAGAGGTCTCGGAGAGAGTTCGTGGGCGCGCAGCGGCTTGCCCTGCCGCTGCAGCCGAAGCGGCGAGGTGATGTCCAATACGACTGCCTGGGTGCTTGCGAAGGCTGGCACTGAAATGCCTGCCGAGTGCTCGCCGAGACGTCCGGAGTCTGCATCCCACACGCGGATATAGCCGCCACCGTGCTGCCACTCGACCGATTCGAGCTCTGCCTTCGCGCGCTTCTTGCCGAGGCCGCCAACCAGTGCGCGCTGAAAGGCATAGATCACCAGCGGAAGTTGCGCCAGGGCGCGCCCGAACAGTACCACGTTGAACGATTCGCGCTGGCCCGCCGGCACCATGCGCGTGCCGATGGGCGGCGGCTCGATGACATAAGGATTGGGAACGCGGCTGAACTTCTGCAGTGCGTGGGTCTCGGGCGCGGGTGCCTCGAAGATCGCCGGATACGTGCAGGTGCGATAGAGCAGGCAGCCGGCACATTGCTTCTCGCCCGTGACGCAGACCGTCTTTCGCAGCGAGGCGCCGAACTGGCCACGCAGCAGGGAGCCGGCATACTCGGGCAATCGCACATCCTCCTGCGCACGGAACGTGAAGCGGTAGCGGGCGAGGGGTAGGTTGCCAATCATGCCGATTGAGTCCGCGCCGCGCATTAGGGAAGTGACTCTTGCATTCGCCGCGTCAGCGGCCTCTCAGCCCTGCACGTCGGCGAGGCCGATGAGCTCAATCATGTTCCCCATAATCCGCACCTTCACGGATACCGATTTGAGTTCTTTCTTCTTTTTTAGCTTTTCCGCCCGTTCCGCGCCAAGGGCACTCAGGAAATCCAGCGCTTTTTGTTTACCGAGCGGCGCGGAGGATTTGCCGCCGCGAGTCGCCGTGACCTCACCAGTTGCCGGGTTGAATTTCAACGTCGCGCCATCCCAGATCTGCACGTTTTCTGCCTGCGCGGCACCAGGGCGTAGCGGTTGCGTCGTTCCATGCTCCGGCGGCAGGCGCATTGCCCCGTAGCCCACCGCAGTCTTCGCGCCGAAGCCCAGCCACTCAAACGTGTGCTCGAAGGCCGCCTTCAGCAGCGCCTGCCAGCGCGGCTTGCCGCTCACGTCGGTATCGGCCAACTCAGGCGCCAGGTGCCGCAGATGGGCAATGTCGCAGATGACATGGAAAGTAAAGCCAGAGCCTGGCGGCACGGTGAGGAAGCAGATCGGATTGGGTTGGCCGGAGTCGTGCGGAGAGGCGCTGCCGCCCGACCTGTGGTCTGATCTCTGCTGGTAGTAGTGGGACTGGTGCGGGGTCATGATCTCGACCATGAGATTGTCGCCCTTGATCTGGGGGATGACGTCCCAGAACGACAGTGCGCCGCGCACGTGCTCGCTGTCGCCGTCGGCTGACTCGCGTCCGAAGAGCACGTCGAGCAGCGAAAGCGCTGGTTGTTTCTTCTTGTCCAGCACGGGCCCGCGGCCCTCACGCTCGCCCTGCATGAGCGGGTAGGTCTTTGTCTCGGACCAGCCGTGCGGCTCGCCCCATTCGCCCGAGGCCAGTTCCCGAGCAGCCTGCCGCAGCACGCCCTTGACGCCGCTGCCGGGCAGATAGGGCAGACCGTAGGGGTTCAAGAAGGCAAAGCCGTTTTCCAGCGGGTGCTCGTTACCCAGTCCCGTGGCAAAGGGGGCGACGGCCGTGGCGTCGAGGCGGAGCATCTCCGCGTTGGGTATCCAGGAAGCGATAGTGGACTGGCGCGCGGCTAAAGCACGCATGCGTTCAAGGTCAGCTTTGTGGAGGCTCTTGATGGTATTCCAGGATTCTCTCGCAGCGAAATCGTTCTTGTTCCAAAGACCAGGCACCCGCTCGCGCTGGTGTAACGCATTGATCGCAGCATCCATGCCTTGTTTGAGAAGGTCGCGAATTTCATCGCCCTCTCGGCTCTTCCCTTCCGCTGCTTTGCGCACTTGAGCCTCCTGGTCAGCTCGATCGGTCCAAATAGGCAAGAGCATGCCAAAGCGCATCGCTGGCGAAGCTTCCTTGAAATCTTGACCTAGATAGCGGGGCACGGCTGCGATAGGCATGTCACTACCCTCCCTTGCGCGCGGCGGCCATTTGCCGCATCCAGCGCAGCCAGGCGAATGCTTCGGCGGTGATGGCTTGGTAGTCGCCCGGCTTGGCTTGCATGAGGTGCTGCATAAGCGTCTCAAAGCCTGGATCGCGATCGACGCCGTTGAAGCGCTTGTTGAGCCAGGCACGCAGGTGTTGCGCAACCACTTCGTTGGCATCGCCTTTCTCGTGACAGAAGGCAAGTACCTGCATGAGGCCGGAGTTCATGATGAGCGCGGGTAAGCCTTTGGCGATGTTGACGTGCTTCTCGGTGTAATTGCCGCATTTGTTCCACGCATCCTGGGCCCGTTGTTGTTCCAGCGTCGCCATGTTCAGCCCTCCACCAATTTGGCGACCACCAAACCTCGTCCGGTGGTGGCGTCGCCGCCGATCTGCATGAGCTTGCCGTCGATGACATTCTTGATCTTCGCCATGACGCTCACCGCATCCTCCTCCTCCTCCTTTTTGCCCGTTCGGGTTCTGCTCGCCAGCACAGGCGCGACGAGCAGCGATTCGGGCGGTAGATTTTCCGTGTAGAACAAACCGCCACCGTCCGCTGTGCCCGTGTCCGTGTCGATGCGCACATGGGGCTCCACCAGCATCGCGTGTTGGCTGAAATAGGCAAAATCGGTATCGGACAGCACCACGAGGTCGGACTCGAGCTTATCGGCGAAGAACCGAAAGGCGTCGGCCGCAGGCAGAGCGCGGGTGGAGAGGTCTGTGGCGATGGCCCTGACAGCCGCACAGTCCCTTTCGGTCGCGGTGTATTCGAAGGCTTCGAGATGCAGTTTGTCGCCCGAGAGCAGGGCCGGGTTGGAGAGTAGGCAGCGGCCCTCTGGGATTTCCGGTAGCGCCGGCCATTCGACAGTGATGCCGATCAGCGCTAGCAATCTTTGGGTGCGTGAGATCGCCTGGGGGCAGGTGGCATAGACGTATCCGCCCTTGAGCGAGCGAACGGGCAGGGCGATGAGCTGCGCATCGCCGAAGCTCACCGCGCCGGCGTGGAGGTCGCTGGTTCCCGCGTCGGGGCCGAGCAGCCGGTCGATGAGCCCGCGGTCGCCCCCCAGCGCTTCGAATCCGTGCCGCACTGCGCCCTTGATACCGGAACCGGCAAAGCAGGGATGGTTTGTATGGCGCTCACGCTGGATAGGGTTGTCGATGACGCCGATGGCCTGCCCCGCCCCCATGTGAACGGGGCTGACAGCGTAGAGGAAAAGGGTTGCGTGTTTTTCGAACATCGTTGTTCTCCCTCGATCAGTAGGCGGCAAAGGTGCAACGATTGAAGCCTTCAGCGCGGCGTGCGGCATCTTCACACGGCTCGCTCCACAAACCTCTAGCGACAAGCTTGCGCAACACTTCCGGCGAGGCATCGAGGTCGTCCAGCCACCAGACGCTGCCCGCCGGCACGGCACGCAGGGCAGGTTTGGGAGCCGATTGAGCGAGATCCCAACCCGAGACCACCTCGAAGCGCGGCATGGCGGCGCAGACGATTCGGCCAGAGACACCGTGGAGCCGGAAGAGCACCGCGCCATCGGGCCCCCGTTCCTGCGGCTGTGCGCCAATGGGCAGCCAGCCGCCAGGGAAAATACCCGGCGTGGTGAGCACCAGACGGCAACGCCGCGACGCGGCGATGGCCGCGTAATCGGGTTCGGGAAGTGTCTTGTCGGAGACATGGACTGCGGCCGCCCGTCCGTCGCCCCCCAGGCGCAGGCTGCCGGATCGCGGTGGTTGAGCGCCTTGGATCGCCGCAAGGAAGCCCGTGTCGTAGTCCGCGATCGTGCTCTCCCCGATCCGGTGGCCCCGCTTGACCATCGCCACCGCCTGAACGGTGAAGAGCCGGCCGTCGGCGGCGCGCCGCTGCGCGGCGTCCAACCCCACACCGACGCGGGCATCGAGCACCCAGAGCGCGCTCGATTTGACGAAATGCTCGGGCTCGGGTAGTCCACCCGAGAGATACGTCGCCCAGCCTTCCTGAGTGAGCCACCAGCCGGCGGCGGGCTTGCCGCGCGTCGCGTCGGCGAGCACGGGCGCCATCGGGAACGGGGAAGATGCGGTGATGCCCGCAGCGAGCGGCTGCGGCGCGAGCGCGCGTGCGACGGGCCTCCGCTCCGTGCCTTCGATCAGCACGAGGTCGGCCGGCGCAGCCACGAGGATTTCCACCGATCCGTCGGCGCGGCGCCGCGCCAGGTGAAACGCGGCGACGGTGAACGTGCCGGGTTCGGCGGGCGTGCCGAGTTCCGGGTGGGCGGCTTCACCACGTGCGAACGCGGGGAAGGCGAGCTTCGCGTCGGCCAGCATGCGTGAGCGGATCGCGCCGGCGGCGACCGACGGCCACGGCGGCACGAGCGATTCGCCGAAGCTGCCAGGGTCGCCGAAGAGCTTGTTCCCGCGCAGGAACAGCACGTCGAGCGGTTCGAAAAAGAGGGTCGTGGCGCTCATGCGGCACGCTCCTGTTCCTGGGTGACGGCCACAGGTGTGGACCGCGTTTCGCGAGCGAGGAATTCGGCGACGGTGAGGAAGTTGGCGAGCCAGCCGCGTGCCACCTCTGCGGCCTGCTTTGCGGCTAGGTCGACTGGCAAGGTTCTCGCTAAGCGCTCCCGCTCTTTCGTTTCCCTCTGGACGACGCGTTCTGCCAGACGGCGCGCCAAGCCCGGAGCCTGCGCCTTGGCGAGGCCGCCGGATTGCCGCTCGAGCTGATACGTGAGCAGCGAAGCGAGCATCGTCGGGTCGCCCTTCGGGTCGGGCAGGTCCTTGAGCCATTCGACGCTGTGGTAGACCGCGCGGCGCGAGGTCGCCTCGTCGCGCAGGAAGGCGACCAACTCGGCGAGCAGCCTCACCGGTTCGCCCCATTCTTCGGTGATTCGCAACGCGCCGCCCGAGCGCTTGACGACTGTGATGGAAAACGCATCGCGCCCGCCCTCGGTCTTGGCGCGCCTTTCCGCCGCGCGCAGTTCGCGCAGTACCGCCGCGAGCGGTGCCTGGTGGTGGGCAATCACCGCGCCGGTGGAGGCGGTGGCCTTTCCTCCCATTACCTGATAGAGCCTATCTTTGTCACTGTTTGTCCAGCGCACGAAACCCTTGTCGATCTGGAGATCGTGTTTAAAGAGATCGTCCGTATTCCCTTCTATCCGGCCGGAATAGACTAGGCGCAGCAGCCACATCGCTCTAGGCAGATCGCGCACTGCCACCATGGCCATGACATCGTCGCCACCGGCATACAAGACCTTGCCTAGGCACAAGTCCTCGACCACATGACGTACCAGATCGAGGGCGAAGCCGTTGAGCGCAGCGGAGATCGCCATATGCCGCGCTGGGGAGGTGGGCCGCGCGCTCTCGAGGTACTTGATCAGGGTGGAATCGCGGTAGCCCTCGAGCCCCTGTCGTATCTTGGAATGAAACGCTTCCCGATACTTGAGTGTGTTCTCGCCGGACAGCCAAGCCCCGAGACGATCCCCGTCCATAAGTAGAAAACTGTAATAACGCTCGACGGGGATGCCGATGGCTTTCTCGATCTTGTTGAGCAAGGCATCCACCCGCTCTTCGCCGTCGACGGTCTCCTCCCGCACGTTCTCCAGAAGCGTGGGCAAGCGGGCGGCGGTCTCCCACCGGCGTGCGTTGGCGCGCAACTCGCCGCGCATGAGGCGGCGCGGCAGCGCGGCCCGGTCGAGGTCTTTGGCTTTCTCCTCCAGTTTCTCGAACGCGTCCATGTCCTTCGGGTCGTTCTTCATGAGTTTCTCGAGCGTCGGGGCCAGCGCCATGACGTGGGTGGAGACCACATAGCGGCCCACACTGGCCTCGATGCCTTGAGCGCGCAGCCAGGTCATGAAACGGTCCGGCCATAGCCGTTTGATGAGACCGAAGGCGGAAAGATGCTCGGCCTTGCGCCCGTCGCGCTCGCCCTTGGCCCAGGCCGGGCGCCTCTGGGTCACCCGTGCCCAGAGCGTGTCGGTGCGGCCCCGCGGCGAGCCTTCCTCAAGCTGCGCCTCATGCAGTGTCAGCCATTCGTATTCGCCGCTCAGCGTATCCCGGTAGCCATGCTGCAGGAGCTGATGGAACGGACGCGCGCTCTTGGCCGCTGCGAGCAGGCGTTCTCCGGCGTCGTGAATGGCGGGATAGAGCGTGCCGTCGTTGGGCTCCCAGAAACGCCAGCCCTGCTGCGGCTCGATGGGTGCGGTCAAGAGGCTCCAGGCATCGTTGCCGAACAGGCCTGGGCGTCGGTCTTCATCGGGATAAAACGGTTTGAGCGCGGCCTCCAGCGTGTTCTGCTCAAGCCATGGCGCGAGTGACCAATGCACCTCCGGAAAATCCTGAAGCTGCCGTTCGAGCTGCGTGTAGCAATACTGTCCATTTGGGGGTTCTCCGATCTCCTGTAAGACCCGATCGAGCATGGCACGAGCCTCCTCGCGTACCCAGCCGTTCAGCGCCGTTTTGATGGTGCGTGCGAGTTCGGCGCCAATGCGCTCTGGCACCAGGGCCACGAATTTATTGGGCAGTGCAGCGGCGAACAGCGGGTTGTAGTCGGTGGCCGTCTCGTTCCAATCGGCATGGTCGAACAGATCGCGGCGCACGCCCTGCTCGACCAGCCACAGGTCCGCCACGGGCACACCGCGCAGTTGCGGGAACAGGATGGCATCCGGTCCGTAGCGTTCCACCACCAGGCGCATCGCCTGCCAGGCAAGCGTGGACAAGAAATGCGATCCGGCCCAGAGGTCGGTCGTCGAACGGCCGGCGGCGATGAAGTCCTGCACCGGGCCGATGGAAACGGTCAGCAGCGCTGGCCGCCCGCCATCCATCATTGCCCCGGCCAAAGCAGAGGTGAGGTCGAGGTGCTGCCAGATGGTGTGATCCGGCGTGCGCGTGTCGGCGGGCAACAGGCTCCACAGGTGACCGATGCCCTTGAGTTCGCGCCCAATCTCCGGTCCGAAGCGCCAGAAGGCCAGCGCGGTCAGACGATGGTCTGGTGTGCCATCCGCCCGGCGGTGGATAAGTTTCTTGAACAGGTCCTCGCTCGCCGCACGGATATGCGCTGCCAGCACATCTTGGCCGATGTCATGAACCGCATAACACTCCCCCGAAAGTGGGTGGATGATCTCGCCTTCCTCGGCGAAACGCACCTGTGCCCATGACACGAAGCGGTCATTTTCGTCCTTGGGGAATTGCGCACGGTCGGCGGCGGCCGCCCAATGGTCGGACTGCTCGACGATCTGCTCCATTTCAGCAGAAAGTTTGAGCTTTTCGACCTGTGAGCCGTCCTTGCGCCGTACCCAATGGGTTTCAAAGCCCAGCTCCTTCCCCAAGCTGACAATGCTTCCGCCCTCATGCCCCGCCGGGTCGCGCAGCAGCACCAGGGCCTTTTCCGCCGGATCGTGAATACGGGCGGCGAGTTTGGTTTGCCAGAGGTTCTCGTCGTTCATGGCTTACTCCGGAATGCGGGTGAGCTTTTGTGCGGGCGCATCTAGAAAGGCGTGCACCCGCTGCCATACACGCTCGATGGCCGCACGGTCGGGTGTGAATGCCAGGGGTGGAAGATGCGGGACATGGAAGATCACACCGACGAGTGTTCCCGGATGGATTTTTTCGACACGCAACTTGAAGCGAAGCTGGTTCGGAAGCCGCGCCTGGTTGCCCCACCGTCGTACGGAGTGTTTGGTGACCGGGTAGGCCAGCCAGTGCCGTTCCTCCGGATCCGCGCCGCCTTTGCCCGCTGTGAATCGGAACTGCGTGCGCAGCCCGATCTTGATAGTGGCGAGCGTGCGCATCAGCGATTGCCAATCGTCATGGGGGGCGGTCTGCCAAATGAGAGCGCCTTTATCGTCCTTGCCGAGTGCATGGGGCCAGTCGAGTCGAAGGCAATCACGCCAGGGGCGCAAGGGAACAGCGCCGGTCGGTTCTGGCGTCTCCTCGCAGGGTGTGAGCCCGTACGACCCCCAGCCGTTGCGGCTTCTGCCGCCCACGGCGCCGTAGCGGTCCATGAGCCACAAGGCGCGTTGGAGACGTTGAATACCTTCGTCAGGAAAGGCAATTGAAAACGCAGCCAACTCACCAGCCTGGATGGCGGCGTTGGCCTTTAGACGGGTTGTGCGGAGTTGATTGTCATAGACCAGCGGTCCATAACCCAGGTATAGACCGCTGCCCACCGGAACAGGCTTTCCCGCGCGGGACCTTACTTCGGGATGCGTAACCGTCACGTCCGCGGGCCATTGGCTTTTCCTCAGAACGCCTTCACTCCATTTATCCAAACGCACTCGCACCAGGCTTTTTCGGTATTTGTCGTCCAACCACGCATTGCCCAGCAATAGCCCTTCCTCCTCGCGCATCCTGGCGAGATCGAACGAAAGCCCGCGCTGTATGGCATCAGCGAAGTAAGCGACCCGCCACCACTGCCGCAGTTGCGCCTTGAAGGGCGGCGTTCGCCATTGCCCGTTCTGCTCGGCGTTGCCGAGAAAAGCGGGCGCATGAAACGTGATTTTGTATTTCAAGGTGCGCATCGCACTACTCCTTTGGGGAGCCCGTTCTGCGACATATCGAGGCCATAAGGATGTGAATCGCCCCGGTATCTCCGGAGACCGTTTCGTTTGAGTCAGGCCGCGATAGCCGACTCTCCACTTTGACGATAATACGCCAGCTCTTTCTCCGTCGGCGGGATGTCCCCGATCGGTCTCAGCAGC
>Ga0209172_10004593_pt1 | contig 18272 bp, 9 predicted proteins | sample LarsenN4metaG_FD_184113 | JGI IMG/M metagenome (GOLD analysis project Ga0209172, IMG submission 184113) | Hot spring sediment bacterial and archeal communities from British Columbia, Canada, to study Microbial Dark Matter (Phase II) - Larsen... ... | reverse complement strand
TGAGTTCGCGCGCAACCCGCAACAGAAGGTTGCGGCCAAAGATCTGCTCGTAGGAGTCCTGGAGGTACCAGGCGAAGAAGGCCGCCTCCTGCCGGCTGTCCGCGAAGGCCAGTACCTTGCGTATGTCTGGCGGGAGGTGCTGGTAGAGCGTCGTAGCGATCACGGCGTGCGGTCCGTCGCCGCCGTAGATGACTTCCTGCACGGGGTCCCTGCCGGCGGCCGTGTACCCGCATGCACCGCAACGTCGGACTTGATCGGCCCGATCCTCGTCCCGCGGACTCGGCTCTTCCACGACTGTGATGACGGCTTCGTCGTGGTCGCATCCCGCGCGCTTGCCGCCCATGGCGCCGCATCGTGCGCACAGGCGCCATCGGCGGCCTTCCTGGCCATCGTCTTCGTCGTCGCCCTCATCGTTCTGCGGCTCAACCGGCCGGAAGAAGGAAACGCCGAAGTCGGGATCTGCGGGATCGCGGACCGCTTCCCGCAGTTGGCCATTCACGTGCTTCCCAACAAAGTAGTGCTGGCCGCACTCGCGGCACAGCGCGATCTCGAATACGGCACGATCCGGTTCGATCGCGTGCCGGTCCAGGTAGAGACGCCTTTCGGGGGAGTAGGACACAAAGGCACCCCCGAGCGAGCGGAGAAAGAGGTGGTAGCGAACTGCGAGCAACGGCGCGCCAGATTCGGGTGCCTCGGCCCGTGTGAGAAGACTTAGGAGACGTACCGTTGCCGGGACCCGCTCGTCTTGCGCGAGTTCCGGGAAGGTCTGGCTTGCAAGCTCCTCCAGTCGCCGCGCGCGTTCGGCGACATTCTTCCGCAGCCGTGCGGCGCGTGCGTCGTGCTCAAGAATGGTTCCGACTTGCTGTGCCGCCTTCCCAGCGCTGAGCTCGGCGTGCACTCGGGCTGCAAGTTGGGCAATCCTGGTCCAGTCGCTGCCCGAACTGTCCAAGTGCTGCTCAAGTTCAGCGTAGTCGGCAGGCTCGAGAGCGAGGTGGCCTGGCTCTTGAGTCGGCTGGCTCTCGCCAAGGATCACGCCTTCCTCGTTGAACGACTCGCCGAACAATTCGGATGCAAAGCGCGCAAGCTGCGGCCTGTCGTGCTCGTCCCCTATGAGGGTCGCGCTCGTAGCGATGCACCGGAATGGCCCTTCGCGTCCCCCCGCGCGAAGCCGCTCTTTGAGCCGCCGCAGAAGCATGGCCATTTCGATGCCGCGCGAGCCGCGGTACTGATGGGCCTCGTCTAGCACGAGGAACATCCACCGCCGGGCGCGCCCGTTGTCGAACAGCTCGCTGTCTCTGGGGCGGAGCAGCAGGTACTCGAGCATCGAGTAATTCGTGAGCAGAATGTGTGGTGGGCTCTCGCGCATCTCGGAACGAAGCACGAGCTCGCCAGCTTTTCGATCCCGCAGATGCTCGCGGGCACGCCGCCTTGAATCCTTCTCATCTTCGGGCGTCTCGCCGACGTACTGGCCGAACGTGAATCGGAATGCGCTGCCCTCCTCGTCGAGCCGCTTGCATAATTCGCCGAGTCGCTCGCGCTGGTCGTACGCGAGCGCGTTCATCGGGTAGAGGACAAGCGCCCGTACGCCCCTGTCCGCAAGCTCGCCGGAGCGATGCTCACGGTAGAGTTGCAGCAGAATCGGCAGCAGGAACGCCTCCGTCTTCCCGCTACCCGTACCCGTCGCAACGATGACGTTGGCCCCCGCGGCTACCTGCGTGACCGCTTCCTCCTGATGTCGATACAGCGGCCGGTCGCCGTAGATCGCGCGCAGGAAGCCTTCGTCCGGAAGCTCAGCGAGCAGGTCTGCGAAGAGTTCGCGCGGCGTGCGACCGCGTCTGAAGACCGGATTAGCCTGGACGAACGGCCCGTTTGACAGCGCGCCCCGCCTCAGTTCTTCGGAGAAGGACTCACGAAGCAGCGAGTCTCGAAAGAAGAAGGTCGTCTCGAGATACTGTCGGTACCTCCTTTCGATTTCCTGGCATAGCTTGACGGGATCTACCGCTTGCACCGTTCCAACCCTCCTAACACTCTATTTTTCCGTCGCCGAACCTTCGCCCCGCCGAAGCCCGCGCGACGAAGCGCTACTCGCAGCCCCGGTCTGTAACGCATCAGAGCCCTGGCCAAGGCGTGGGTCGTCGCGTAGCACTGCCGCCCGGCACCGGGACGGCCACCACAAACAGCGACGCGCACGTCGAGATGCGCGATCTCGTCGCGAACAACCGGCGATTCCATGAGTCGCTGCAGGAAGCGTCGGGCCTTCGCGCCAGCCTGAAGAAAGTACTCATCCACCGTGGCACCATTCACCGTGAACCGCGCGCTACCTTCAAATACGTCAGACCGTGCGGTCGCCGTCTTCTTTCGACCGTAGCCGGTCGAACTTTTCAGTTCTGGTGACCGCTCGAGGGCGACCACCTCTGCGCGATGCGTCGTCCCTCTTGCCTCGACCCACACGGCCAAAGGCTGGCCAGAAGCTCGCGCTGAGATCTCTGGCGAGTCGCAGAACTCGCGGAGCGGAATCGGACAACGGTCGCGCGCGCCAACCGGAAACACACGCGCCCGACTCTCTTCGAACCCGACGCGCAGTTGCTCGACCCACCGACGGCGCGGGAAACGCAGCCACAACGCAAGCGAGGATGTTGCCGCGAACGCCCGCGCCTGGACCGACAGCCGCTTGCAGCCCCAGGCCACCGGAGGGCTTGCCTCTTCGGCGATCGTCCACCATACGCGTTCGACCGTGACGCTGAACTCGACCGCTCCCCTGTCCGAGCGCAGGCACCAGCGCGTTAGATCAGCATCGGGGTGCGGTGGAATGGTCAGCACGTGAGCGTGTTCGGCACGTTCGTGCTGCACGGCTTCGGCCCACCGCGAGGCCGGCTCAGCCGGCTGAATCTCACAATGTTCCGTTATCCTCAGCTCAACGCGGACCGCTTCGTGACCGCCAGTTGCCGGAAGCGGGCAGCAGGGTGCGACCGAGATGTTCTCGAGCGGGCGGGCAAACCGAAAGTCCGTGCTGTCGACCAGGTTGCCGCTGCGGTCGTACAGGCGTACGAAGTACCAGCCTGCTCCGTGCGCCCCCATCTCCGGAGGCAATTCCTGGTCTTCGCGATCCACGTTGGGAGCAAAAGCGGTGCGCCAGCGGTTCCTGCCCGGGCCCTCTTGGCCAACCACGATCGTTGCGATCCCGGCCCAGAAGTCTTTGGCGGCACGGATCAGAGGCGGCCTGCGCCCGAAGAGCGGACCTTTATCATCGTCGCCATCTGGGATATGGTGGCCGATGAGCTCGTACCGCGTGGCCGCCGCCTCGAGCTTGAAACGTGTGCCGTCCGGACGGCGCATCGCGATGACCCACGCTTTCGGCTCGCCGATCTCGAAGTAGTGGGCCTCATACCCGGGTATGCAAGTTGGCTCCGGCGAGATAGGAGGCGGTCCGGCAGATTCCTCGTCCCGCCGCCAAGCGTGGGGCGCGATGACCAGATACAGCCCGCGCGACCGCTCCCGGACACGCGTTCCCGTGGCTCGGTTGCCGCCAGCCAGTTTGAAGAGCAGCACTCCGTCGGGTTCTGCCATCGCTAAACGGCAAGACTCGGTGCCTTCCGCACCTAGCCATCGAACTTCCACGGACGCCGTAAGAGATGCCACCACCCACCGCTGGTCGGAGGTGGTGCAGGGGACCAGGGTTCTGCCGCCTTGTTCGACCGCGATGTCCTGGCTGTCGCCGGCGCCGCTAACGTCAACACCTACAGCCCATCCGTCCGCCTCCTTCCAGCAGACCAGCGCGATCGGCGGCCGCACTCTTCCTGGTGTTCCTGGCTCGCGGGTCGATTCGGCGGTGCGCGGGGGCGCGTTGGAACATGAGGAAACTCTTGGGCGGCCACCACGATCCTCAGGTCTGCGGCGGCCGTGCCCGGTCGGCGTGCGATTCGGAGCCTGCGAAGGTGCCTCGGTGGATGAGGCGTTTCGCACATCGGTCGGCACGTCGGTGGGCGAACCTCCTTTCGCCTTAGCACCATCGCGATGTGCTGGCGTGACACGCGCCCGTCGGCGCCAACGAACGCCCGTCCAGACGACCAACAGGACCAGCCCAAGGATGAGGGCGGTAATTACAAGGGAGCTCATGCGAAGCCCGCACCCGTGTTTTGACGCGCGCTACGGCGCGCCGCAAGTTCTCAGAGCGCTGGGCTGTGCCTGAAGCTAAATTAGTTCCGGCCTGCCCACGCGCCGGTCGCCATCCTTGGGGATCGGGTTCTGCAAGCCTCCGTGCTCCATCGCGCCGCGTATTATGACCCCCAGGAGCGGTCTCCACCAACTCAACGTTGCAGGGCGTCCCGGGCCTCGGCATCACCGCCGCCTGAGCTGCCCGGACCGTGTTCCTCATCGTCGGTGAGCAGGTGTTTAAATAGCCGCGTGCCGGGAGCGGCAGGGACGTCGTCGTTCCACTATGCCCCGTTAGCAGCGATCTCCCGGTTCAGACTGCGGCCCGAGGTCGTGCTCGCCAAGCCATGGTTCGCGGCTATCTCGTCTTCGCGTGGCCCGAGGACATCCGGCCCAGCAACATCTCCCTCCGGCTGCCCTTCAGCCCAACGGGGCTAGCTTTTAGGTCGTGCGCGTGGAACGACCGAAAGGACGGGATGGTCGCTCTGCCGTTGCGGGCATGTTCGCCGCAGCGTGCAAAGGCTATTCGGTAACCCCCTGCAAACGTGCCGCTGCCTCCCTCAGCAGCGCGACCCCGACGTCATGAACACGGGAGGCGGCGCTGGCCTCCTCGGCGCGCTCAAGAGCCTGGCGTGCCTGGTCGACCTCGCCCAAGCGGGCATGCGCCATGGCCAGGACCGCCCAAGCGGCAGGCAGGTGCTGCCCGGGGATGGCCGTCGCAAGTTGGAGCGGTTCGAGTGCATCTGCATGCCGTCGCAATCGGAGGCGCGCCAGCCCCAGCATCGTCAGGCAGTCCGCGCGTTCCGGTGCCGTCTCGATAGCCGCCTCCACCCAGTACAGCGCGCGCTCGTACTCGACCGAGTCCGCGGCCGGGTCCAGGAGTGTCCGTTCATCAGCGCGCGTCAGCAGCCACACGAGGTGCGGCAGGAAATCATCAAAGCGGTCGAGCGCGAACTGCTTAGCGCGACGTACCGTGTCCGAAACGTCAGCCATGGCCGCGATGCGCTCACGGCGCCTCGAGGGACGGCACGGCAGCCATCATCACCTGCCGCACTTCCTCGTGAGCGCGCGTGGCTGCCGCCCGATCATGCAGGGCGGCCGCTGGATTGGTTCCGAAGACGCGATCGGTCTCCCATAGCCAGACGACGTTGTCTTCTCCCAGATGCCCACCCGACGTCGACGCAAGACGCTCGCCGGCCGGGTCGAACGCAACACCGTGCACCGTTCCCGCGGGGCCGCGCAGCGTCGCCACTTCCACCAGCGTCTGCGTGTCCCAGATCTTGATCGTGCGATCGGCGGAGCCGGAGGCCAGCCGCGGCTCGCTGGGATGGAACGCAACTGCCATGACGGGCTCGGTGTGGCCGCTGAGGGCGCCGGCGTCGCGCAGGCGCGGCATTCCGGCGCCCCACTCGACGCTCCAGAGACGTATGGTCCCATCGGCCAGCGCCGAAGCCAGCATGTTGCGCTGGAGGTTCAGCGCCAAGCGCTGGGCGGATGCACCAGGATAATGAGCGGAGCGCGCCGCCTGCGCTGACTCGACGTCCCAGACCAGCAGGGAACGATCTGACTCGACACGGCTGGTCACTACGAGCCAGCGGCCTGCGGGGTCGACGAACTCAAGGTCGAGGACCCTGCCGCCGACCGTCAATTCAGCAACCAGGCTGAGCGTTGGGGAGCCTGTATCGCCGATGCTCCATATTCGCACGCGGCCGGCCGTATCGCTGGCAGCCAGGTGCGTTCCGGCGCCGCTCACGGCCACTGAGGTGAAGCAGCTTGGCTCAGCCTCTCGGTTCGGAAACGACCAGAGCCGCCGCGGATGGCTCGCGTCGCTCAAGTCCCACAGGCTTACGTGGCCTGGGGCACGCGAGGGGTCGTCATCATGCCCGGTCGCGCAAGCCAGAAGCACATGCCCGTCCAGTGCCCAGCAGGCAACGTCCCAGATGCCCTCGAGGTCTTGGGTGTAGCGGCGAGCCACGGGGACCCCGAGATCGCAATCCCACACCAGGAAGCTCTGATCACCCTCGGCTCCGGAGGAGACCAAGTGGCGCCCGTCCGGTGTGAACGCCACGGCCCGCACGCTGCTGATGTGGCCGCGGAGCCTGAGACTCGCCGGAAGGTCCGGCAGCCAGCACTTGATGCTCCGGTCAGCGCATACGGACACGATCCGACCATCCGGCAGCGAGGCAATGCAGTGCACCGGACCCGCGTGCCCGCACAGGCTGGCGATCTGCTCATAGCGCCGCGCCTTCCACTCCTGCACGCGATCCGGTTCGGGCACGATGGCCTGCTCGTTCAACTCCCAGACCCGAATGGTTCGATCGCCGGAAGCGGAGACGAGCCGGCCCTCCGGGTCGAACGCGAGGGAGGTTACGGCGCCCTCGTGCCCGTAGAGCACGGCGAGTTCCGCCTCCCCGCCGACCACGTTTCGTTCGGCATCCTCGGCCGCCTGGCGCAGGCAGGCTTCTACGTCCCACAGGCGGATGGTCCGGTCCACGGAACCGGACGCGAGTCGGCGGCCGTCCCGGCTGAACGCGACGGCGTCGACGTAATAGGTGTGTCCGCGCAGCACCGCCAGTTCGGTGGCGCTGGGACCGGGCGGGTCCACGACCAGACGCCAAAGCCGAACCGTGTAGTCCCAGCCGGCGGATGCGAGCAGGTCGCCAGCAGGGTGAAAGGCGAGATCGACAACGGCATCCCGATGCCCGTCAAGGGCGGCCTCGGGCGGGAGTTCCAGAAGCGCACCGGCCGCAGCGTACTTCTCCCGCTTGCGGAGGTTCCACAGTTTCAGCTCACCCTCTGACGCGCTGGCCAGCAAAGGAGCCGTCGGATGGAATGTCAGCGACGAAACGGTCGTCCGATGGGCGATCCATTCTCCGGCAAGTCGCGGTCGCCCCTGCGGCGCGATCTCCCAGATCCGGATGACCCCACGATGATCCTCCGGGCTGACGAATGCTGTCCCCGCCAACAGTCTGCCGTCCGGACTCAGAGCAACCGCCGTCGTGTTGAAACGGTGCTCAACGCGTGAACGCTGGCGACTGTCGAGGTCGATTACAACGAGCGTGCCCGAGTTGTTAGGCGAAACCGCCAGCAGACGGCCGTCCGCGGAGACAGCCAGATGATCGGCGCCACCCTCGAGATCGCTTACGATCGTCTCGAGGCTCTGATCGAGGCGGTTGAAGAGATGACGCCACTCCCAACCGCGCCGCCTGCGATCCGTGCGTTCAAGGATCACGCGGGCATTGTCTATGGCGTTGCTGCGCAATGCGGCCTCGGCGGCGACCATGCTCGCGCCGTAGGCTGTCCCCTCTGCTCGGTGCCGTTGGCTATCGGCTTCGACGGCCCAACGCCACACGCTCAGAGCAACGATGCCAGCGACAACCAGTAAGCTGCCCGCCAGGACCGTGGCGGTCTGCCACTTGTGCTGCTCGACGATCTTTCCGAGCAGATAGATGAAGCGCGGCGGGCGGACGGAGATCGCCTCGCCGGCCAGATAATGGCGGATGTCCTGCGCCAGGTCGGCGGCAGAAGCGTAGCGCTTCTCGCGGTCCTTCTCCAGCGCCTTGAGTACGATGGTCTCGACGTCGCCGCGCAGCCGACGGTTGCTCGCAGACAGCCGGCGGGGGGCCTGCTCCTTGATGACGCGTGCGGCTTGGTAGATCGTGCTCCTGGACGCCTCGTACGGAAGCTGGCCGGTCAGCAGCTCGTACAGCACGACTCCCAGCGAGTACACGTCGCTGCGGGTGTCGAGGCCGTGCGGGTCGGCGTCACACTGCTCGGGGCTCATGTACTGCATCGTGCCGACGAGCTGGCCGATGTTTGTCTGTTGCGTGGTGATGGCCAGGTCGCTGTCGGTGGCCCGTGCGACACCAAAGTCGATCACCTTCGGCTCGCCGGCGGAATCGACCAGGATGTTGGCCGGCTTGAGGTCGCGGTGAATGACGCCCTTCTGATGGCCGTGGTGGACGGCCTCGCAGACTCTGGCGAATAGCTCGAGGCGCTGGCGGGTGTCCAGCTGCTTCTCGACGGCGTACTGGGTGATCGGCCGGGCTCCGGGAATGTACTCCATGGCGAAATAGGCCACGCTCACCAGCAGCCGGCTGCTCGTCGCCTCCGCGGTCGGCGCTTGGCTGACATCCGGTGCCGCGAAGCCCCGTTGGGCCCACGCGGCGGCCTCGACCTCGACGTTCGCTACGCCGGCCTCATAGACTTGCCCGATACCGCGATGCCGCAGGCGCGCCAACACCTGCGACTCGAACTGGAACCGCCGCAGCGATGAGCGCGAGGCAACGTTGGGGTGCATGACCTTGAGCGCGACCACCCGGTGGGGCGACTCCTGCACAGCCTCGTAAACCGTGGCCATGCCGCCGACCGCGATGACGCTCTTGACGTGATACCGGCCGACCCGCTTGCCGATGAGCGGCGAGTCCTCGGCTGCGGCAGCCGCCTCGCGGGCAAGCGAATGCAGACCCGGGCTGCCTTCGGGCGGTCGCAAGAAGTCGTCGCTGGCGCGGGAATCGTAGTCCAACAGCGATTCGACCTCGGTCCGCAACTCGGCATCGTCGCCGCAGGCTTGGGCGAGGAACGCGGTACGCTCCTCGGGCGGGCGTTGCAGCGCCTCGTCAAAGAGCTCATGCACGCGTCGAAGCTGGTCCCCGGTCATCGGTCGTTCTAACCTGCTCGTCGTTGGATCGCTGCTCAACGGTTCTCAGCGCTTTCCAGCTCGCGACGGAGCCAGGCCCTTACGAAGCGCCATTCGCTCTCGACCGTCCGCGTTGAGACGCCCAGCACGGCGGCCGTCTCCTCGACGCTCAGCCCCCCGAAGAAACGCAGATTGACAACGGCGGCCTTACGAGCGTCCGTCTGCTCCAGCCGCCGTAGCGACTCGTCGAGCGCCAGCAATTCGTCCGGGTCCGGGCCGACCGCTGTGGGCTCCCTGGCAGCCCGCCCAAACCCCGGTCCGCGGGGGCGCCCGTCCTCGTCGGGCCGCACCTCGGACTGCGGCTCAAAGACGCCCGGCACCGCCCCGTCTACGGCTACGTTCCCTTGCGAACTGCCGTTTCCGGCCTCGCCATGTCCTGCCCGCGCGCCTCCGGCGGGTCCGCCCCGCTTCAGCCTTCCTCTCTTACGTGCGTCGTCCACCCGGATGCGGCGCATCGCCTGTGCCGCAGCAGCGAAGAAATGGCGGTGGTTGGCCAACTGCACCCGCCCGTTCCCGAAGAGCCGCAGGTAGGTCTCGTGCACCAGAGTTGTCGGATGGACCGACGCAGGGGACTTGCGCGTAAGTTGCCTTTGCGCCATGAGATGCAGCTCGTCATAGACAAGCCCCCAGAGACGCCCCCTTGCGTCGGGATCGCCACGGCCGACGGCGGCGAGCAACTCGGTCACGTGCCCGGCGGCCGGCGGGAACTCTGACGCGCCCGCGTCGTGTTGCCCGGAACATGAACGGCCTCGGTGAGCTCGGTCCCCGGACATGCCGTGCCTCCGGCCTGTGACAGGCTGACCTTTCTTTGAGGGCAGCAACCAGCCAGCCAGTACGTCCTCGCCCGCGTTCCCGTGAGGTGTGCACGCATTGTACCGGTGGAAATTCCTGCCCCGCAATCCCCCTGCCGCACGACGCCTCACCGGCGAGCGGTTGGGCCCGGGTTGGGCCCCCCCGGTCCCGGCGAGCGAATTCGCGAAAAAAGTCTGCGCCCGGCACCCCGCGTTGGCGCACGACAAGTTGAAGGGTTCCGCATCAGGGAGGTGAGCTATGTCCCGGGATGTGCGTCGGCGAGGTCTGGGTCCCCTAGCCGTTCTCGTTGTCGGGGCTGGGGCCGCCCTAAATTTAGCTCAAGAAACACGCCAGGTGAATCCCCCGGATAAACCGGAGGTGCAGCTGGAACGCTCCGGATCATTCCCGCTGACGGACGGCGTCGGACCCGCCGTAAGGAACCCGGCCGGGGATCTCATTGAACGCCGCGGGCCTACCAGTAAGACCTTTCGTAACGCTGACGGTACGTTCACCACCGTCATTTCGGTGGGTCCGCTGCACTACCAGGACGCGTCCGGCGCGTGGCATGACATTCAGACAGCCATCCGGGGGAACGATACCGGCCGGCATGTCGATCACGCGCACGTTGTCACTGAGCATCCGCTTCAGATGTACTTCGGGCAGACAGCGACGCGCGGGTACATTCTGGAGGCAGAAGCTATCCAGATCGAGGTCGCAGGGGAGGCGGAGGTTCGGATCGAGTCCGCGGAGGGTCGCGTACTGGCCCGATACTCACGTGAAGGTCCACCCGCGCAGGTGGCCGGGAATCGAATCGATTACAGGCACACCTTTGGTAGCCTTCCCGCTAGCGAACGGATCATAGTGCGCCCTCGCGGACTGAAGCATGAACTTGTGATCGAAGCCCCGCCAGCGGTTGACGATCGCGAAGCGCACCACGACGGTCGCCTGGTCTTTGCTGAAACCGTGAGGCTGCCTGCGGGTGGCGAGCTCATTTCAGCACCCGCCAGTGGGGACTGGGGCGGCTTTCTCGACGACCTTGGGCGATTGATCGCTGTGGTTCCTGCGCCGCTGGTCTATGAGGAGAACGGCGCCGCGCGTTTCGACTCTGAATCCGCCCGAGAGACGACGACAGGCGCGATTCGCGTCCGCAGGTCACCTGATGGATGGATCGTCGAAACCGTCATCGCGCTCGAGTGGGTCTTAGCGCCCGAACGGCGCTATCCTGTGGTCATTGACCCAAGGATCGAGATTGAACCGTACGCATGGGGTTACGGTGAGGGCAGCGACTGTCTTAGGCAACAGACCTACGTGTACTGCCAAGGAGGTTCGGGATGTGGCAGGTGGCTGGCTTGGCTCTACTTCAACACCAGGGAAATCCCCGATCTGGTTGATGTCACGCAGATGGTCCTGTCGGTTTACCCATGGGATGGATCGTCGACCTGGGACGTCTCGCTGCGGGACATGGACAACGTCGAACCAAATGCAGCGTGCAACACTCTGACATCCCAGGCCTGTAATGGGCAGAGTTACGGGTCCTTCTCAGGGACGGTTTCTAGCTTCTGTCGGATATTTCCAGGTACTTGCTGGCACAATTGGACGCTTGGCAGCGCAGCACAATCGGACCTCGAGGAGTATCTTTCTCGAGGGCAGAACTACTTCGGTATCGGCTTGCGGAGCACGAGTTCATCGCTCACAAACTGGGTCCAGATTGTGGCGGATTCAGTGATCGAACTAGAGCCGGAGCTGGAAGTAACATACTGCGAGCTTCTGCCGCCACCGGTCTTGCTATCGCCCGCGAACGGCGCCTCGTGCCTGTCGACGTCGGGCACGCTCGACTGGTCCGACGTGAGCGGGGCGGCCGGGTACCGGGTGCAGATTGGGACGAGCTGCGGGTCCGGTACGGAGTACGACGTGACCTCCTCGCAGTTCCCGTACTCGGGGTTGCAGGCCGGAACAACGTACTACTGGCGCGTACAGACCCGGAACGGGTGCGGGCTCGGGCCGTATTCGAACTGCTTCTCCTTCACGACGGCTCCCGCGCCGTTGCCGCCGCCGACGCTGGTGTCTCCTCCGGCCGGCGCCGCCTGCCTGGGCACCTCAGGCACGCTGGATTGGTCCGACGTGAGCGGGGCGGCCGGGTACCGGGTGCAGATTGGGACGAGCTGCGGGTCCGGTACGGAGTACGACGTGACCTCCTCGCAGTTCCCGTACTCGGGGTTGCAGGCCGGAACGACGTACTACTGGCGCGTGAAGACCAAGGATTCGTGCAACGCCTACGGCAGCTATTCGAACTGCTTCTCCTTCACGACGGCTCCCGCGCCGTTGCCGCCGCCGACGCTGGTGTCTCCTCCGGCCGGCGCCGCCTGCCTGGGCACCTCAGGCACGCTGGATTGGTCCGACGTGAGCGGGGCGGCCGGGTACCGGGTGCAGATTGGGACGAGCTGCGGGTCCGGTACGGAGTACGACGTGACCTCCTCGCAGTTCCCGTACTCGGGGTTGCAGGCCGACACAACCTACTATTGGCGCGTCAAGACCAGGAACGCGTGCAACATGTACGGTAACTATTCGAACTGCCTCTCGTTTGAGGTCGGCGGTATACCGACGTGGTACCGGGATGCCGATGGCGACGGATTTGGCAACCCGGATGCGCCGACCCCACAGTGCGAGAAGCCGGCCGGGTACGTCGACAACGACGACGATTGCGACGACAACGACCTAACGACTCATCCCGGCGCGTCCGAAATCTGCGACAACGGGAAGGACGACGACTGCGACGCGCTGGTCGATCGCGACGACCCGGATTGCCCGCCAAATTGCGGGAACGCCGTCTGCGATCCCGGGGAGACTCCGTGCAACTGCCCCCAGGACTGCGGCGCCCCTCCGGCTAGTGAGACGAACTGCAGCGACGGAGTGGACAATGATTGCGATGGCCTGGTTGACGCGAGTGACCCAGATTGCGCCCCACCGTGCGGGACGGACGAGGACGGCGACGGGTTCTGTCCTGACGATCCTGAAGTGGCGGGCCGGGATTGCGATGACAACGATGCCACAGTGTATCCGAACGCGCCAGAGCGTTGCGACGAGAGGGACAACGACTGCAACGGGCTGGTCGACGAGGGGGCGCCGACCTGGTGCCAGGACGCGAACCATGACGGCTGTGGCGATCCGGGCGCCGCCATGATCACGGGCTGCGAATGGCCGGTCGGTTATGCCGCTTGCCCGGGCCACTGCGAACGGGACTGCTGCATCGCCGTCGTGTCATCGCCAGAAGCGCTCGACTTCGGTACGCTGGAGCCAAACTCCAGAAAGGCCATCGAACTGAACCTGAAGCGGGCCAGCCTGCCGTTTACGTGGTCTGTCGACAGCGCGACCCTTCCTTCGTGGCTGCGGCTGACGGGCCATGGGGGCAACAGCGCGACTGGACAGGGGGTCACGCTGTTCTTCGAGGGTAACACGAGCGGGCTTGCCGTTGGCGGTTACGCGGCGACAGTTGGGGTACGCGTGGATCACGACGTTTTCATGGACCTTTCTGCGACTCTGCGCATCGTCGCAGCGATACCGACCGTGACGCCCGGTTCGTTGGAATGGGAGCTCCCTCCAGGGTACGACCGCCCGGCGCCAAAGACAGTGCAGCTACACCGCGGCGGGGCTCCGTTCAGCTTCGAGTTTCTCGAACTTGAAAGAGTGGACTGGCTCACAGTGGAGCCGCGTCGTGGCGTAAGCAACTCCGGAACGGCTGTAAACGTGTCAATCCAGCCGGCTCTTGGATTGGAGCCCGGCCAGTATTCCGCTGACCTCAAAGTCAGGTTCGACGGACAGGATGACGCACGAATCTCGGCGTCGGTGCTGGTGGTAGAGGAACCCCCTCCGCCCCCCTGCCCGTGCGGAGAGGGTTTCTGTGACTGTGGGATGAGCCTGTTGGGCGCCATGCAGGTGACGCTCCTCGGCCTCTACGGCATGAAGCTCGGCCGGCGACGCTGGCGGTGAACGGCAGCTACGCGTGTCTGGCGATTCGGAGGACGCGTCGTGGTCCCGCTTATGGTACGGTCTGTGGTCCGAAGGTGTGCCCCTGACCCGTCATGCGGCCTCGCGTTCGCCGCAGCGCTGCTGGCCTGTGGCTGTACCCTGCCGCTAGAGGGCCTTCTGGGGGACAAAGAAACGACGTCTGTCCCGATTGAGCCGCCAGTCGGGTCGGCCGCGGGTCCGGACTACGACAACACGCTCGAGGCGATCCGCAAAGGCGAATGCTGGGGGCTCGGGGCGCGCGTCGGCACCTGCGGCCAGTGGCTTGTCATCATCCAGCACCACATCGACACAGCCCTGACGTCCTACTTCGACCCCCAGACACGGAGGCTGGTCGCGCAGCACTGGTTCGATGTGAGCGAGGAATACTGGCTATTCGGCCACGTCGATTGCAATTGGACCGAGTTCACGGAAACCGAGTACATCGTCTGCAACGGCCCGCCGCACCCGAGCGGCTGCGATCCGATCTGCACCGCCGGGGAAGGTTCCAGTCAGACTTCGATTCAGGGGCTGGTGGAGGTCCTGATCATCGACGACTTCGTCAATTGGCGCTCCGAAACGAAGTACTTCCTGAACATCAATGGCCGTCAGAGCTATTGTATGAGCTGAGAATCGACGCCCACGTGCCGCCTTCCTTTCTAAGCCCGGCCAACCATGTCCGCGCCAGCGGCGCCTTCGACGCGAACTGCGTATTTCACGCGGTTCAGATCGAACCCGTTAACGAGCCCTGGCCCGCGTGCGAGCAGCAGCGTGCTGGTCCGTAAACCGGATCGCGATCTCGACAGTTCATCGGGGTTGAGTGTTGGGAGCAGTTTTCCACGGCGCGAGGTGCCCCCGCCCGCCGGTAACTTGGAGCCGCTCGTTCAGTTCAACTGCGGCAAGAGGCCGAGAACCATGCACGCTGCAAAGCCCACCCAGTAAACTGCTTGCCACAGCGCGTTCTTACCGGTCAACGCGGGCTCGCGCTGCCGCGTCAGAAGGCGCACGAGCCACCATGGGACCACCAGCGTCAGCGGCACCTCGGCGGCCAGCACGGCAGCCCAGGCGAGATTGCCGACAAGGAGACGTTCGAGCGGCACCTCATAGAGTGGCGCGACCCAAGGCTGGCCGAGTGCCAGCATTACCCCCAGCACGAGTTGGCCCAGCGCGAACAACGGCCAGCCTCTCGGCATGCCAGCAAGGATCGCAATGTTCACCGCAGACCACGCGGCGCTTATCACGAGCATTGTGGGTGCCAACCAGGTGTATGCCAGCCCGGGTTCCCCGAAGACCACACCGCGGTGCAACATGTGGGAGATCATCGGCGAGATCGCGCTGAGCATGAACACCCACAGGAAGCCTGTCAGCGCGGCCGTATGACGAACCCACCGGCTCCGCGGCAGAATTGCCAGGATCGCAATGGGCGCGGCGTGCAGGATGTGGTGCAGTACGCTGCTGGTTACGACGCCTACGATCTGAAGCCACAGCGCGGCCAAGATGGTGAGACCGCGCTCGACCCAGGCGGCGGTGTCGCGACGGGCTGTCTCGGTGGCTCGCATTGTCAGCCGGATGTGGTCCCCATGCAGAACGATTACGTGGTGTCCGCGCCTCTCGCGCCGCGAACGCTCCCCGGACACCCTCTGGCCGCTCGAGCTGCAGCCACTACTCGCCAACGCCCCGGCAGACTCGTACATCTCGGCGCGTGCGCTCCGTGCGGACGGGTGTATACTAACGGTGAGGGCGCGGCCGTACAGCGCTCGCGTTAACGGCCGCTCGTCGAATCCCGCGGGGAAGTTCGCGTAGACATGGGGAGCGCCATTCTCGAGCGCGCGGTGTACACCGCGCTCGTAGCCGAAAACTGGACCAAACCGCGGCAAAGAGAAACATGCCTTGCAAAGCGTAACCCGCGTTGGTAACGTGTCTTGCGCGTTTCGGGCAAGGCGTGCGTGGCTTGCCAACGTGAATGTCGTGGGTTCAAGTCCCATCACCCGCTTACTGTGACCGCGGTTGTCAGGACGTGACAGCCGCGCCCTAGTCTTGCCACGGGCGCGAGTTACGGCGATCCGGCCGCGCGTCTCCGAACCCCTTCAAACATCGTCCGTTTTGCCACCCAGTGCCCCAGAACGACGGGGAAGGTCACCGGTACGTGGAAGGTTTAGTGGAAGGTTCCGGCGGGTATCGGCGGCGCCACGCGCCGCGACGGGGCACGATCGGCGCGTTTCGGGGCCGCAGGACGCGTTCGTTGGGCGGGCCGCTGCGGCGATCAGCGGATCACCGGCGAACGCCGCGCGCATCGCCGCAGGACGCGTTCGTTGGACGGGCCGCTGCGGCGGGGCGGCATTGACCGCGCCCGGGGCTGACGCCGACGGTTACTTGCTGTGGCCCCGTCGTTGGGCTCGCATAGCCAGGCGTCGATGGCATCCTTGTGGAACTGCCAATGACGTCCGACCTTCTGACCGGGCACGCGTCCGGCCTGCGCGAGCTTGTACAGCCTGGATTGGGAGACCTTTGCCCTCCACGTCGCAACCCGGCCGCACCCGCATATCGTCTATCTGCACAGGTGCGTGCGGGCGCCCCCTCGTGGACACTGTGTCCCCATGAGCAATGAGTACACAGTGGGGCGATGATTCAACGTGGCGCTCGATAGCTCTCGCGCCGGCGGCGCGTTCGCCGTGCAGCCGCCTTCGCACGCTGCGAGTTGCGTCGGCGGTAGGCGATCCGGAACTCGTCGAAGGTCGTCTCGTGCAGCAGCCGGTTCAAGGCCCGCTGTAGATCGACCAGCCGGTGGTGCAGCGGGCACGGGTCGCCCGCACCGCAGACTCCCCCGCCGAATGGACAGTTGTTGCTGCGGTCTTCCCGCTCGAACAGCCGGAAAGCATCGTACAGCTTGATGCGGCTGGGATGGCGCGCCAGGGCGGCGCCGCCGCCGGGGCCGCGCGCCCCGGTGACCAGGCCGGCCTGGGACAGCACCGACAGAATCTTGGCCACGAAGGGCCGCGGCAGGCCGCGCGAGTCGGCAATATCGGCCGCCGAAAGCCGCGTTCGGCCGCCGTCGTAGACCTCGGCCAGGCGGCTCAGCGCCGCGATTGCGCACTCGGTCTGCTTGCCGTACATGCTGGCCTGGTTCCGCGGCGGCGGCGACCGTCCGGCCGCGCTCGCCGTGCGCGATCCGGGCCGGGCGGGCGGCCGCCCGACCGCGCAAAGTATAGCGGAGCCCGCCTGGCTTTGCGAGCTCAAGAGCTGAAAATCTTGATTATTTCCGATATGCGGGTCGTCATCTCTTGATATCCGCTGCGGTCCGTGCTAACTTTGCGGCGCCGCGGCACGGGTCCCGTCCGACCGCGGAGGTGTGGCATGGAGCAGGCAGGCAGCCAGCACGCGGGGGCACACGCGGCGCTCGCGCCGCGCCCGCCCCGGCTGGCTCACCATTTCGACACGGCGCCTCAGCAGTTCGACGCCAGCAAGCTGGGCATGTGGCTGTTTCTGGCCACGGAGGTGCTGCTGTTCGCCGGGCTGTTCTGCCTATACGCAGTCTGTCGCGGCAAGTACCCGGAAACGTTCGCCTACGGTCACCGCTATCTCGATCGCGGCTGGGGGGCGATCAACACCCTGGTCCTGATCTTCAGCAGCTTCACCATGGCGCTGGCGGTCTGGGCGGCTCAGGCCAACCAGAAGCGCGACCTGGTCATGTTTCTCTCGCTCACGCTGCTGGGCGGCGTGGATTTCCTCGGGATCAAGATCATCGAATACTCACACAAGTTTCATGAGAACCTGGTGTGGGGCACGGGCTTCTACCGCGATCCGCACCCGCCGCCCGCGACTGCGCCCGGCCCGCAAGCCGCAGCGCCCGGGGCGGCGGCCCGCGAGATCAAAGCCGGTGATGCAACCAAGGGGCGCGAGCTGTTCCGCAACACGTGCGGGGCGTGCCACGGCCTGCGCGGCGAGGGAATCCCGGGACAGGGCAAGGACATGCGCGGCAGCCCGTTCATCGGCCAGCTCGACGACGCCGGCCTGCTGGCCTTCGTGAAGCGCGGGCGGATGCCCAAGGATCCGCTCAACACCACCGGGCGGATGATGCCACCGCGGGGCGGCAATTCGATGCTTACGGACGCCAACCTGCTTGACATCCTCGCGTATGTGCGTGAAATCCAGCGTGCGGCAGGGGGCGGGGCGGGGATCGCGGGCGGGGGCGGCCTTGCAGCGCCGACGCGCGACTCCGACACGGCGTCCTCTTCCGCGTCAGCGGCCGTCGCGGCACCCATGCCCGTCCTGATCGAGAAGTCGATCATTCCGCCCGCGGCCACCGCCGCGGCGGGTCTGGCCGCTGACTCGGACCGGTCGGAGGCAGAAGCGGATCGCGAGCAGCCGCCGCGGGACCCGCGGCGTGATCCCGGCCGGCAGCCCAACCTGCACCTTTTCTTCGGTCTGTACTTCTGCATGACCGGCCTGCACGGGCTGCACGTTCTGGCCGGAGTGGCGGTCATCGCCTGGCTCTGGGCTCGCGCGCTACGCGGGGATTTCAGCTCGGCGTACTTCACGCCGGTCGATCTGGGCGGCCTGTACTGGCACCTGGTGGATTTGATCTGGATCTTTCTTTTTCCGCTGTTGTACCTGATCAAGTGAGGGC
>Ga0209172_10004591_pt1 | contig 18273 bp, 16 predicted proteins | sample LarsenN4metaG_FD_184113 | JGI IMG/M metagenome (GOLD analysis project Ga0209172, IMG submission 184113) | Hot spring sediment bacterial and archeal communities from British Columbia, Canada, to study Microbial Dark Matter (Phase II) - Larsen... ... | reverse complement strand
CTACTTATCGCCCTGGCTCCGGAGGAAATAATGGCACTTTCTGGATCGCTCCGTCCGGCGGCGGTGCAGTACAGTTGTTCCCCTGGGGAATCGCAGGAGATTATCCGGTGGCCAACTGGCAGGTTCACTAGTAATTTAGTTTGTTGACAGCAACAAATACACCGCCCGGATCCGGATGGGTTCGGGCGGATTTTTTTACTGCAACAATTCAAATTTAAGAGGTTTGTAATTTCAAACCGCAAGGTTTAAAGTATCCAGGAGCGTCTCAAACGCCGCATTATTGTAAAATTCGCACTATTGATGAAAGCTATGATCCTGGCCGCAGGCTTCGGCACGCGGCTTTTTCCGTTAACTATAGATCGTACGAAGCCGGCCATACCATTTCTTGGAAAGCCGCTGGTTGGCTATGTTGCCGAATATCTTAAAAAATTCGGTTTTGATGAAATTATAGTTAATCTGCATCACCAGCCAGATTCGGTAATTTCAGCTCTTGGTGACGGTTCGGAGTATGGTGTAAGAATTACCTATTCCAGAGAAGAGCCGGCGATTCTTGGAACTGCCGGAGCACTTGATAACGTTCGTGATCAACTGGCTAACGAAACTTTTCTGGTTATCAATGGGAAAATAATTACTGATATTGATTTGATAAAAGCAATAAAATTTCATCGGGAAAATGGTGCGGTTGCAACTATGGTTTTATTGCCAAATGTTGCCGGAGAAAGATTTACGATAGTTAAGACCGAGAATGAAAGAGTGGTCGGCTTCGGAGGTTTCCCGGAAAAAAATGAGCATGGTGAAAATGCTCCCCTGATGTTTACCGGAATACAGATACTTGAGCCCGAAGTTTTCGATTATATTCCGCGAGGCGTTTATTCTGATATTGTTCCGACATTTTACCTTCCCGCGATCGCGGATGGAAAATTTATTGCAGCATATGTAGCGGAAGGCCGTTGGTACGAACTCTCTACAATCGAACGTTATCTTGATATTAGTCTTGCAATGATGTCGCCAAAAACGGTGATTACAGGCACCGGTTGCGATATATCTGAGAACACGGATGTTTCCAATGCGGTTCTATGGGACAACATAAGGGTGCTTAGCGGTGCTCGGCTTTCGAAAGTTGTCATATCCGATGGTGTTACTATTCCGGAAAATTCAATTTATGAAAATGCAGCTATAGTCCGGGCAGATATGTTACAAAGAGCAGCTGAAATCCCGGAAAAGGCACAAAAAGGCTATTTTGAGGGCGATAACTATATTGTACCGTTAGCTCTTGCCTGAGATCTGATTTTGTTTTAAGCAATGTCTGACGTACTGCCACGACTTACAAAATTTCTTCGAGAACGCGGTTATCCGGCAAACGACATCGTTACGATAAACCCTGATGCCTCAAACCGCGAGTATTTCCGCATAAAAAATAAATCGGGCACTGTTGTAGCCTGCGTCTATCCAAAGGCTGATGATCCGGCTGCTTCCGCTTATTTAGATGTGACGCATTTATTTAAACTATCGGATTTGCCCGTGCCTGAAATTCTGGATTTCGACCTTGATGCAGGAGTAATAATTCAAGAGGATCTGGGTGACATTTCACTCAACAGTCATATCAGAACAGCCTCGAGCCAGGAAAAAGAATGTCGGATTGGTGAGGCAATTGCACTAATTGCAAAAATTCAAAATGCGACAAAACTGGCGGTCTCAATTGATTCGATTGCAGGCAGGCAAAAATTCGATTTCGAGAAGCTGATGTGGGAACTGGAATTCTTTTTTACTCACTACACATCCACTTTGAATAAACTTTCATTATCCGATGATCTTAAAAATGCCGTTTATCGAGAGTTTGAGGTAATTGCCAGAAAACTTGCCGAAAATGCTGCCGTCTTGTGTCATCGGGACTTTCACTCTTACAATCTGATGATAGATTCCAAAGGTAAACTGCGGATAATTGATCATCAGGATGCGCGCCTCGGGTCGCCAACATACGATCTGGTTTCATTGTTGCTTGATCGTGTCGCGAAGCCACCGGATTATGACTGGATAATCGAAAAGCAAGCAGAATTACTCTCTGAACGCCTGAAGCTCGGACTTCCGCATCTGGATCAGGAAGAATTCGATAAGCAATTTCGTTTGCAGGCGATCCAGAGGTGTCTTAAGGCTGTAGGCACATTTTCATACCAGGCAGCGGTCCGCGGCAAGTCGGGTTATCTTCTCTACATCGAACCGATGCTTGAAACGGCCGCCAATGCGGCCCGTTCGTTTGGTCATTTCCCTGCGCTTGTCGGTTTCTTAGACCGCGAATCAGCTAGGCTCTCAGATCGTCCGCCCGCCAGTTTCTGACAGATTTTTTTATTTCCTTTGAATTTGAAAATTCACCGTTGAGGACTCGTTCAAGAAGAACCGGAAGTTCCTCATCAGAAGCAAACCTTAGCGCGATTACCTGATCAAGAGTTAAATTTTCGGCCCGCTTCAGAAGCTCCGGATTTAGCATTTCTTTATATCTGAGCCGCTCCTCAAGCCTTATCAGACGATCCTGCACACGCAAAGCCTGAAGCCTTGCTGAAATGCTGATGAGTGCAAGTAATATAACAACTCCAATCCATACTCCGTTGTCCGAATCCGGATTGTGATAAAACCTCACAATGCGGTAGAAAAGCAATATCAAAAGAAGTGGAGCAATGACAAAATGCTGGAGAGGGAACCAACGTGTGTGGTTTTCGTAAGATTGTGGTTTGGACATAGTCTGTAGGATGTTATACGACGAAATATGCCTGTTTTACAAGGTTTATGCCGGTAATTGCCACCTAAAAAGTACTTCTTCGGCGGTAAATTCCATGTACGCACCCGTTCTCCGTAAAACGGTTATTGTTATGGTAAACTTATTATTTGTTTTGCCCGAATTTAACTTTTTATAATCCGGAACAACTTGTTTATACAATGAATCAGGTTTACATAGATCGTCTTAAAGAGCACATCGGCCGGGAAGTTACCCTGAAAGGCTGGCTTTACAACTCCAGATCGAGCGGCAAGCTTGTTTTTCTGCAATTACGCGATGGGACCGGTATAGTGCAATGTGTCGTTTTCAAAGGAAATGATGAAACAGTCTTTGAAACGGCAAAATCTCTTGGACAGGAATCGTCCATAATTGTCAAAGGTACCGTTAAAGAGGATAGCAGATCTCCAATTGGTGTCGAGATTGACGTTACTGGCCTTGAAGTAATTCAAAACGTTCATAATTATCCGATAACGCCTAAAGAACACGGAACAGAATTTTTGATGGATCATCGCCATCTTTGGATTCGTTCTCGTCGCCAGCACGCTATTCTCAAGATACGCCACACGGTAATTCGTGCAACGCGCGATTATTTTGATAACAATGGATTTACGCTGGCCGATACGCCTATCTTCACTCCTTCGGCCTGTGAAGGGACAACGACACTTTTTGAAGTTGATTACTTCGGTGATGCAAAAGCCTATTTAACACAATCAGGGCAGTTATACAATGAAGCCACGGCTGCGGCATTTGGTCGTTCATATGCTTTCGGTCCTACTTTCCGTGCGGAAAAATCGAAAACAAGACGCCATCTGACCGAATTCTGGATGGTAGAGCCGGAAGTAGCCTATGCAACATATGAAGATATGATGGATCTGGGCGAGGGATTGATTATGGCAATCATAGAAAGAGTCCTAAGCGAACGAAAAGAAGAATTAAAAACACTGGAACGTGATATTTCAAAACTGGAATCCATCGCAAGACCTTTTCCACGCCTGCATTATGACGAAGCTGTCAGTATGTTGCAGGAAGGTTATGAAAAGGGAGAGTTAGAAAATCGTTTCGAATGGGGCGGTGATTTTGGCTCCCCTGATGAAACATATCTTTCAAAACAATTCGGACAGCCTGTATTTGTACATCATTTCCCCGCCGCCATTAAAGGTTTCTATTTTGAAGTAGATAAACAAAGGCCGGAACTTGCTCTCGGGGTTGATCTACTTGCTCCGGAAGGCTATGGAGAAATCATAGGCGGCGGAGAAAGAGCGTCCTCACTTGAATTTCTGGAAAAGCAAATCGAAGCACATGGGCTGCCGCGTGAAGCTTTTGAATGGTATCTTGACCTTCGTCGCTACGGAACCGTTCCTCATGCAGGTTTTGGTATGGGAATTGAGCGTTGCACGGCATGGATGGCAGGTATTGAGCATGTACGTGAAACAATTCCTTTTCCTCGAATGCTTTACCGGTTACGTCCGTAACAGAATGCCAAGCAAACATTTGATTACTAAAAACGTCATTTATGAAACGCATTCTATTTATAGTTTGTATTCTGACGGCAAGTTTTATTTGCGCAATTGCGCAAACTAAAATCCATGACCTGCGCCCGACGGTAATTTTGGTATCGATAGATGGAATGCGATATGATTACATCGATAAATATAAGCCGGAAAACCTGATTCACATTGCAGGCCGCGGCGTCCGGGCTAAATGGATGACGCCGTCTTTTCCTACCAAAACATTTCCTAACCATTACACAATCGCCACCGGCCTATATCCTGAGCATCACGGAATTATCGAAAACAATATCAGGGATTTCGGCACTATTTTCAGGTTAAGCAATCGCGAAGAAGTGCAGAACCCACGTTGGTGGAAAGGTGAGCCCATCTGGTCCACCGCTGAAAAACAAGGCGTGAGGGCTGCAGCATTCTTTTTCCCGGGAACCGAGACTGAAATAGCAGGCCACAGACCTACTTTCTGGCGTGAGTATGATGGAAAAGTTCCCAATTTCGACCGCGTTGATCAAATCCTGCAATGGCTGGACTTGCCGGTAAACGAAAGACCGCAAATCTATACTTTATATTTCAGTGATGTAGATGATGCGGGTCACTGGTTTTCACCTGAATCAAAAGAAGTTCAAGAGGCAATCAAAAGAGTTGATGCTGCAATTGGACTTTTACTTACGGGGCTAAAAAATCGCGGTATCGATAAAAAAGTTAATATGATTATAGTATCCGATCACGGTATGGCAACAGTCTATCGGCGAAATGCCGTGATAATGGACGACTTTTTCCGGCGTGAAGATACAGAAGCCTTATTGACAACCGGCGAAATTTGGCAGATTTTTCCCAAACCTGAAAAATTCGATGTCATAATCAGCCGGCTTAAGGATATACGCAATGCCAGATGCTGGGCTAAAAATGAAATTCCTGCAAGACTTCATTACAGTGCCAGTCCGCGAATTGCACCGATTGTGTGTTCTGCGGATGAAGGCTGGATAATGTTAACGCGAGATGAATTTTCAGCTTTTCAGAAAAGACCTGATTTCGATTCTCCACGTGGAGCACACGGCTATGATAATGCATATGAATCTATGAGGGCTATTTTCATCGCCGCGGGACCGGCATTCAGGAAAAACTTTCTTGCAGAACCTTTCGAAAATGTCGAGGTTTATAATCTGATGTGCCGGATTTTAGGTTTACGTCCGGCTCCAAATGACGGTAATCTGGAAAGAGTCAAAAAAATGTTGCGTTAATTCGCTTTACGTTTTAGCGTAATAACGGCTATTTCCGGTGGCACCAGAAATCGAAACGGAAGAATACTTGTACCCACCCCGGAGGTTACAAACATATCTAAGCCTTGAACTTTAATGTGTCCATAGGCATATTTCTGGCCATAAGAAGAAGGGATTATCGGCCGTCCGAGTATCGGCAGCCAGACCTGCCCGCCATGTGTATGGCCAGCGAGCATTAACCTGGTATCAGGCGATATGCTTAGTTCGCCCGTAATCATTGGCAGCACATCGGGACTATGTTCTAAAACGATTATATCCCCGCTGCCACCGTCGGTATCTATCAGATGTCTGGTTTGTTCTGAAAATGCTTTCCAGGACTTTATTCTTAAATGGTCTCTTAATCCAAGCAATCTCAATTTAGTATTGTTAATATCAAGTGTTGCTATTTCATCATCCAAAATACGATAACCGGCCGCCTGTACGGCATTTTTAACCAATTCACTATCATACCAATCATCATGGTTTCCCATTACTGCAAAAACACCGTAGCGGGCTTTCAAACCACGAATGTTTTGCGTCATCTCGTCGAGCGGCATACGCAATTTAGTGCCACCTTCATACTCAGAAACAAAATCGCCAAGTAAAACAACAATATCCGGATTTTGCCCGTTTGCAAGAGCTACAAGGTCACGAAGTTTCTCCGCATTTACCGCATTTGAGCCGCAATGCAAATCAGATATCGCTACAATATTCAATCCATCTAATGCAGGATCGAGTTTTTCGATTTCAATGGTGGACTCGGTAACGACGAGACGTCTCGGTTCAATTACGTATGAATAAAAAAGCGATGCAAGGATAAAAATGCCTATAGAAGACAAGAGCAAATATTTTCGATGTCTGAAAAATGCCATCACTGGTTGAAGTATTTGCTCCAACGTGTATTTACAAGTTCAATTGTTGCGTCATCTGCGGTTACTTCTGCGGGATACCATGGTTTCATTCGTGCGTCGATGACAATCGGAGGCTGGTAGACAATATGATTATTGATGATTTCCATGCTTCGGGCCGTAATATCTGTGGCGGGGTTGAATCTTGTCCAGGTACTCCAAAGGAATCGGCTCGCATCAGTTGCGGCTGTAGCGTCATCCAGGATTACAATTATCTGCCAGCCGTCCAACGTTGATGACTCAGCAATTCGTTTTCCTAAATCGGGCTCATCCCTGTAAGCAACTCCATCTATTACCAGGCATCCGGCACAGAAAACTTCGGCTCTAGCGATTCCGGAAGGAAGATTGCCTGAAAATTGACGTGGCAGATCACGAATAGCAGGACCAAGTCCAGCCAGAATAGCTTTGCTGCCATGATTGATCTTACCGCTGGCGTAATCGAGTGTATCAAAGGCAGTTTCACCGAATATAAGAAAATCTTTCGTCCACTCGACACGTGCCAGGATGTGTTCAAACAAATTGCGAAAATTCCGTAGATCACAGGCACTATCGGTAAGTAAAAGGAATTTAGTCAACGTTAGCTGCCCTTCGCCAAGAATTCTGAATCCGGCTGAGATTGCCTCGCGCGAATAACGGTTTCTGATCACGGCAGCAGCAAGTGAATGAAAACCGGTTTCGCCATAACTCCACAGATCGATAACCGTCGGCATAACAAGCGGAAAAAGTGGTGACAGCAATTCCTGCAGGTAGTCTCCGATAAAAAAATCTTCCTGTCGTGGTTTGCCGACGACCGTAGCGGGATAAATTGCATCAGAACGATGGTAAATTCGGTTAGCGTGAAATACCGGATAGTCGTGAACAAGCGAATAGTAACCGTAATGATCTCCAAAAGGTCCTTCAGGCCGACGTTCAAAAGGAGGCACCTCACCTACAATTGCGAATTCAGCTTCGGCGAAGAGCTGCCGTTGCGAATCCGCCGGGTCGTTTACCGTATCAATCTTGTTTCCTGCAATAAGCGAAGCCAGCAGTACTTCCGGAACACCCTCTGGAAGCGGTGCGATGGCAGAAACAATCAATGCCGGCGGCCCGCCCAGGAAAATAGTGACGGGCAGGGACTTTTTCAACCTTTCGGCTTCGTAGTAATGAAAGCCGCCGCCTTTGCCTATTTGCCAATGCATTCCGGCAGTGTTGCGGTCATATCGCTGGATACGATACATTCCGAGATTAGGCTTACAGTCAACCGGACTTTTAGTGTAAACAAGCGGCAACGTAATGAAATGGCCGCCGTCATCGGGCCAAAGTTGTAGAAGCGGGAGACTTGTTAGATCCGCGGGAGACTGCTTTGATTCTATAACGGGTCCAAAATGGGATTGACGTGTTCCAATTCTTAGAGATTGTAATAAAAGATCCCGATTTTTCCATAGAATAGAAGGCTTCGGAGGGATGGCATTTTCTACAAACTCGACGACGCGTCTTACAAATTGTTCCGGCTTATTGCCAAATGCAAGATCTATTCTTTTCCTGTTACCAAAAAGGTTTGTGATCACAGGAAACTTCGAGCCTTTAACATTTGTAAACAAAAGCGCTTTGCCGCCTTCGGCAATAACACGGCGGTGAATTTCCGCAATTTCAAGGTATGGATCTACTTCGGCCGAAATCGTGCAGATCTCACCTTCCTTTTGCAGCAAATCAATAAAAGAACGAAGATTTACGTGCATACCGTAACGACGGGCTGTTAAACAATTACCTGGAAAGCCCCGGAGATGACAAATCCACTTTTGCAGCAGGAATTACCCTGATCGTACGATCAGGAAAAGTAGATTGCAATGCATCGCGGAATTTGGCGTAATCGCCGACAATAATAAAAGTTCCCTTCGACGGTATTTTGTGCGCAAATTTTTCAATATCCGCATCGGTTATGGCATCTATCCCGGACATATACTCAGCCAGCGAAGACGCCGGAATATCGAATACATATAAATCGCCCAACAAACCTGCCAGGGATGCATTCGTTTCAAGACTTCGTGCAAATGAACCTATCAGAACCGATTTTCTCGGGACGAGTTCCGTATTTGCAACTTTGTCAAAGGCAAGGCGGTTGATTTCATCGGCCATCAGACGTGCAACTTCGGCTGCAGATTCGTTTTTTGTCTGTGCCCTTGCGCTGAAGTTTGCTGATTCCTGCCGCCAGGCAAAACCGCTACCCGCACCGTAGCTTAAGCCTCGCTTGATACGAATTTCCTGATTAAGGCGGGAAGAATAACCGCCGCCAAGAACGGAATTGTAAACAGACGCGGTGTAATAATCACCGGAATTGCGTTTAAGTCCGTCAATTCGTTTGAAATAATTCACAGCGGCTTGTCCTGAATCAGGCATGTCAATGACAAGTACCGCATCATTCAGGTTGTCAACGGAATGATTATTTGAGCCATTTTGAAAATCTCTGTTTTTTGCTTTTGAATCCCCTTTCCAACGACCGAAATTAATCTCGGCTAATTTCCTGCCAACTGCAACTGAGATGTCGCCGACAAATATCAGTACCGAACGATCAGGCCGAAATGCACTGCGGTAAAATGATTCGGTATCTGCACGGGAAATTGAATTTATACTATCGGGTGTGCCGCCGACAGGGTGCTCTCCAAAAACCGCTTTAGATGCGACGTAATTTGCCAAAAATCCCGGTTGTGTCAAATTGAATTTCAGCTCATCCAATGTCTGCGCTTTCAATAAATCCATCTCCTTTTCATCAAAACCAGGATTTAACACAACATCGGACATTATTCGCATGGCCGATGCGATTTTGTCTGAGGTAACAGTAACTGTAACGAAGGAGTTAAGCCTTTCCGCTCCGGAATTTATAGAACCGCCGAGAAACTCTATGTCATCGGCAATTTGTTCTGCTGATCTGGTTGTTGTACCGCGTGTCAGCATTGTCGCCGTAATTCGTGCAAGTCCGGCTTGATTCTCAGTCTCGTCCCGTGCACCTGCTTTGACTAGCAGATAAGCGGTTACAAGCGGCACTCCACTTTTTTCTACAACTGCGACGCGAAGTCCGTTTGCAAGTGTGAATTCCCTGATTTCAGGTATTTGAGCTTTTTTGGCAGGTCCGACGGGCGGCAGATTTTCCTGACCATATAAACCGTTGATTAGGAGGAGGACATAAATGAAATATGAAGTAATCTTTATAGCTCGACGTAAAATTCCGTGAGCTCCTGTATTCTGCAACAAATCTATTTGATTTCTGTTCATTTTGATGCCCCCTCCGTCCCGGTCTGGTTGTAATAAATCACAACACGGTTGTTATCGCGAAAATATTTATTCATAACCCGCTTTATATCAGCCGCCGTGACTCTTTGAAGGCGAGAAATTTCCATGTTTACAGCAAGTGGATCACCGAGATAGGCTATCGCGCGTTCTATTGCAATCGCTTTTCCGTCATTTGTTTCGAGCAATCGGATTGTCCGTGAGATTAATTGATTTTTCGCTTTGGACAATTCTGTGGGCGTAACGCCTTTTTGCTGAATTTTATGCAATTCATCGAGCCATGCGCGCTCGAGAGCTTCCGAAGTTCCCTTTTCGGAGGCAATCCCAATAAAGGAAATCCGTCCGCCTTCAGTATTAAGCTCAAGATCCAGCTCGGCCTGTTGAGCGATTTTAAGGTCGCGAACAAGGGATTTGTAAAGCCGTGAACTGTCTCCGCCGGAAAGTATCGCCGCAGCCAGACGCAAGGCGGGAACATCGGGATCCTTAGAAAGCGGAGCACGATAAACGACTGCAGTTGCGGGAAATGGTACGCGCGGTCCTGTCTCTGAAAAGCGCCTTTCGGTAGTCCATTCCGGTTCGACTTCAGTAACGCGGGGAATGGAGCCGGCGGGTCGCGGAATGCTGCCGAAATATTTATCAACCCATTGGTCTAATTGCCTTTGATCAAAATCGCCCACCACGATCAGAACGGCATTATCCGGACGATAATAAGTTTTATAGAATTTTTCAGCGTCTTCACGAGTAGCTGCGCTAAGTTCCTCAAGATTACCGATTACACCGCGTTTATATGGATGTTTCTGGTATGTCAGATTGTCAAGAAGCCAAAATAAACGTCCGTAGGGCGGAGCTAAAACGCTTTGTCTATACTCCTCTTTGACTACGTCTCGTTCCGATGCAAAGTTTTTCTCATCAACGTTAAGGTTTACCATCCGATCGGCTTCTGCCCAAAGAATGCGTTCGAGATGATTTGATGGCACAACTTCATAATAATTTGTAAAATCCGGCCATGTAGAAGCGTTGTTGAACCCGCCTACGTCTTCCGTCAGCCGATCCATCTTTTCATCCGGCATATTCTTTGTGGCCTTAAACATCATGTGCTCAAACATATGGGCAAAACCGGAACGTCCGGGCGGGTCATTTTTACCACCGACGTTGTACCAGACATGTACCGAAACGGTCGGGCTTGTATGATCTTCAACCGAAACGACGCGCAGACCATTCTGGAGCGTGCGTTGCTTTATCGGAAGTACAGGAGGCCGGACTTGAGCAAAAACCAATAAAGCACACGAAAACAGACCTATTACGGCGGCAAAAATACTTTTCATATATTTTTCTGCGAAAAGCCCAGACCTTTTATAAATTAAAAAGTCAGGTCGAAACCAAACATTTCAGGCGTTGGAGTAATCGTAGAAACCGCGTCCTGATTTTCTCCCGAGCCATCCGGCATCCACATACTTTTTAAGCATTGGACAAGGACGATATTTTGGATCGCCAAGTCCTTCGTAAAGAACATTTAAGATCGCAAGGCAGACATCCAATCCGATAAAATCAGCAAGAGTAAGCGGCCCCATCGGGTGATTCATTCCAAGTTTCATTATTTCATCAATCGCTTCACGGGTTGCGACACCCTCATAAAGTGCATAGATTGCCTCGTTTATCATTGGCATCAGCACCCGGTTTGAGACAAAACCGGGAAAATCGTTGCATTCTATGGGTGTTTTGCCCATGTCAACGGAAATTTTCCTTACTGTTTCATATGTTTCATCTGATGTGGCAATGCCGCGAATCACCTCTACAAGCTTCATAAGAGGAACCGGGTTGAAAAAGTGCATTCCGATTACTTTATCAGGCCTTTTCGTTACCGCAGCTATTTTGGTTATCGAAATTGAGGAAGTATTTGATGCCAGTATTGCATCTGCAGAGGTGATTGTGTCCAGACGCTCGAAAATTTGCCGCTTGATTTCAAAGTTTTCTGTGGCTGCCTCAACCACCAGTGAACATTTCGCCAGATCATCGAGATCCGTTGAGGGCGTTATTCGACCTAAAATAACTTCTTTTTCTTCAACAGTAATGATTTCTTTTTTAATGAACCGCTCCAGACTTTTAATAATTGTCTCGATGCCGCGATCTACGAATTCCCTGGAAACATCGCAAAGCACTACGCCAAACCCTGACTTTGCGGCAGTTTGAGCAATGCCATTGCCCATAGTTCCCGCACCTACAACACCAATAATTTTTTCCATATGCAAAACGATCTGGTTTAATCAAATGATTTACGAAAATTAAATACGCTCTACTGCCATGGCAACTGAATTTCCACCACCGAGGCAAAGACCCGCCACACCACGACGTGCTCCCCGGCGACGCATTTCGTATAGTAATGTCGTCAGGACGCGGGCACCGGAATTGCCAATTGCATGTCCAAGAGCAACGGCGCCGCCATTAACATTGACTTTTTCCGGATCGATGCCGAGTTCCTTCATTACACCAAGAGCCTGCACTGAAAATGCTTCGTTCAATTCGAAGAGGTCAACGTCCTTCAGTTCCCAGCCGGCTTTTGCGACGGCACGTCTTACACCTTCAACCGGGGCAAGCATAATATACTTGGGTTCAATGCCTGAAACAGCATAAGAAACAATACGCCCCAGCACTTCGGAGCCTGATTCTGATGCTTTTGCTTCAGATGTTATTACAAGAGCGGAAGCTCCGTCATTTACGCCCGGTGCATTTCCGGCAGTTACCGTTCCTCCATCTTTCTTAAAAGCAGGTTTTAATTTGGAAAGTGCCTCGATAGTAGTGTCCGGACGAACGGTTTCATCATAGTCCAGGACAATCGGATCGCCTTTTTTCTGTGCTATTTCGATTGGTATGATTTCATCTTTAAATTTGCCCGCAGCCTGGGCTTCTGCCGCTTTACGATGTGAATTATATGCAAATTCATCCTGTTCACCGCGTGAAATCTGATGTTTTTCGGCAACAACCTCGCCGGTATTGCCCATATGCCAGTTTTCGAATGGACACCATAGCCCATCATGAATCATCAAATCGACAACGGTTTTATTTCCCATCCGATATCCATCGCGTGCGCCTGGCAATGCATAGGGTATATTTGACATCGATTCCATACCGCCGGCGACTACAAATGCCGCATCGCCCAGCCTTATGGATTGTGCGGCGAGTGCGACAGCACGCAATCCGCTGCCACAAACCATATTAACCGTCAGGGCCGAAACCTCCGGCGGCAGTCCGGCTTTCAGAGCAGCCTGTCTTGCAGGGGCCTGGCCCAATCCGGCCTGAACTACACAACCCATTATTACCTCGTCAATAGCCGCCGGCTCAATCTGAGCCCGTTTTACAGCCTCGCGAATTGCGATTGCCCCTAATTCAGGAGCCTGGAAATCCTTCAAAGAGCCTTGAAATTTGCCCGTTGGTGTACGGACGGCACTGATAATAACTGCTTCATTCAATGACATTTTTCAAATCTTCCCTTCAATAAATAAAATGCTATGCAGCAAAAACAATTTTATCAAACGTCATAAAGTTATGCTCGCCTAAGCAGCAGAAAAAATAATATCAGCGATTTTTTGTCTAAAAAAGAAAACTAAAAAAACAATAAAATTTGTCAACGGGCGAATTCAAACTTGGTACATTTTACCGATTATCAAAAAACAATTTTTCGATTTTTTCAATGATTTAGGAGGTTCTTTTTCGAGGTATGTTGATTGCTCTCGAAGGGAGTTCGCCGACAATAGGCGGGGAGAACAATTACAAATACTACGTTTGGGAAGCATATCGGGACACCAAGCAACGCGGTAAACTCTATGTCGAAGGGCCGGCTGCATTGGCTTTGCCTGTCAATGGAAGGGTTCTCTCAGGTGGACTTTTAGCAACAGGAAACCCGCTTTCTGCGGCCGTAGCCGCAATTGCAGTCGGCACGAATATCAGAGAGATGGCAAATAAAGCCGTTGCGTACATTTCTGGCCATTCCGGACCTGTTTTTTTAATTGGCTGGAGTCGTGGAGCTGCCGCATGCATTCAGGTCGCCCATAATCTTGCCCGAGGCGGGCGTGCTGTCGAAGCAATGTTTCTATTTGATGCGGTGGACCAGGATCTTTCGACAAGCAGTGATTTGAATTTCATACCTAAATCCGTAGCAAACGTTTATCATGCAATTGCAGTTCGTAAGAGTTGGACAGACAAACTGCTTTTTCCCACCTGCGGTAAGGTCGCCGCGCCGGGCGTAAATTTCGTGCCCAAAAATTTCAATACTTCACATGGCGGAATTGCCGGCGCCGATCCGAAAATAGGAGACGACGGTGCAAAAGATTGGATGTGGGGACACTTACGTAACCACGGGGTGCTCTAAAAATGAATGCGCGGGCCGGGTGCAGAGCCTATAGCCCGCGTAAATCATTATTATGCCTATAAATTCGCCTAAATAAAGAGCCTCGACAAGTCCGAATTTTGCAAAACTTCCGCCAATTCCTGGTAGTAATGCCCCAATCGCAATTAACCAATTTCCTGCCGCAGCCCTGGCACCATCCTCCATTTTTCTATAACGAATCGCGCTGTATGCAGCACTTCCGATCAAAAAAATTGCGGCATAAAGATTTATAAACGGCGTTAAAAGCCTAACCCACTGCCATCCAATCGCTGCACCGCCCGGGCGAAACGCTTCCAGCTGCGAAATATCCGTAGGTGACAGAACTACTGCAATAGAAGCGAATATGATAAAAGGAAGTGTTAAGGCCGTCATTATGTTAGCCTTCTTTACTGGAAAATGCAGGTAAACCGATCCCTGAGCAAGCGGATAACCGCCGAGTATAGCACCGGCGACGTACCAGGCCTTATTCAATTCAGGCGAATTTCCCAGTAAAGTTATTAAGCTCTCAAGCGCGGTACCTAGTCCGTAAGTAAAGACTCCGATTGACCACCAAAGCAAATGGGGTGAACCTTTAAGGCGATAACGACCGAAAATTGAAAAGAAGAAAAAGCCGGAAAACAGAGTCGTTAGAATAGGAATATAATGCACCGCGTGGGCATGCTGGAAATAATCCGTCATAATAAATTATCTTATACGCCTGGATATTATTTTCTAAAATCCCTCAAGTACTTTTATTACTTTTATGAGCAATGAAACAAATTTTTCAGCCGGCGATTTTCTCATATTTCAAATCGAGAGCGGTTTCGGATTAATTCGGATATTACGTATTGACTCAGAAAATGACGAGATTGTCTGGCATGTAGCTGCATTTGGGGATTATTTTCCGGATATTGAATCAGCCGAGAACGCCCTGGAGAATGTTAGTTCCATAAATCCTGAGATAAGGCATGTTGCCCTTACAAATCGCGCTTTTTTAAGCACGCAGGTTTCCAGATTGGGTAATTCTCCAATTACAAAGGCGGAAAATGAGATTCTTGAATCGTGGAAAGTTAATCCGGTTATATCTGACCGCTCAATTCGATTGCTGCTTGGTGTAAGGTGATGGGCAACCCGCTCGGATAAATGAACTGTCAGGCTAAGCCACGCCGCTTGATCTCAAGGCTAAGGAGCTCGAGTTCCCTGCTCATCTGCCCATGAACTGAGGTATTTTCCTGAGCACGGCGAATGAGATAAGGAATAGTATCTTCTATTGGCCCATATGGCACATATTTAGAAGCGTTATATCCGTTTTTTGCCAAAACATATGTGAGGTTATCACTCATTCCGTAAAGTTGGGAAAAATGAACATGTGGATCTGCCGGCAAAACCCTTTGGTCAAACATTAAGCCCACCAGTTTCTGTGTGCTTTTTTCGTTATGAGTCCCGGCAACGAATGAAACCATATCGCGGTGATTAAGGCAATATTCAATTGCGGCATTATAATCTGCATCGGTTGCCTCTTTAGTTTCGTGTATTGGTGATTCGTACCCCATCTCTGCCGCCCGTTCGCGTTCTTTTTCCATGTATGCACCGCGAACAAGTTTTACGCCTAGAAAATAGCCGTCGGCTTTCGCACGTCGTCGAGATTCTTTCAGAAACTGGAGCCGGTCTTTTCTGTAAAGTTGTATGGTATTGTAAACAATCGGTAATTCACGGTTGTATCTTTCCATCATTTCGGTAGCGAGCCGATCGATTGCATCCTGTATCCAGCTTTCCTCCGCATCAATCAAGACCGGCTGGCCAATGGAATGAGCGTATTCACAGATTTCATTGATTCTGTTATTTATCCTTTCACATTTAGCCTGTCCTTTACCGTCAAGTTTTTTCCGTTGGCTCATTCTTTCCAGCGTACCGAGAGGGGCGATGCCGCTGACCTTAAATACTGCAAAAGGAATATTCGGGTCATCCTTTGCCCTTTCTATCGTTCGGATTATCTCATTTTTGGTATTGTCGAAGTCCGCTTCGGAATGTTTCCCTTCGACCGAATAATCGAGTATTGAACCAATTCCGGAAGCCGCCAGGCGATCAACTGCCGATTGACATTCCTCGATCGTTTCCCCGCCGCAAAAAATACGAAAAACCGTGGATTTTATGATACCTTTGACCGGCAGGCCCAGTGAAAGTGCCAATGAGGCAGCCGTAGTGCCGATTGAATTGAGCAACGGCGAGTTCATTAGACGAAAAATCCGATATCGCTCAAGCAATTCGGCATCAGATTTATCTGCGAATGCAGTTGCAGTATCGCGGAAATCCAGCTTGAAGTCGCTCATAAATTCAAATTGCCGCTTTTTGGCGGCACAATTTGACAGATTATTGCATCGCAACGCTATTTGCAAAATTGTGCAACGACGAATTTTCTTTTATTATCATCGTTTTATCGATTGATTTGGTTTTAAATATCTTATGAGTAAGGCGTTACCGAAGAGAAAAGAGAATTATTCCGAGTGGTACAACGAAGTAGTCCGTAGAGCTGATTTAGCCGAAAATTCGTCAGTTCGCGGCTGTATGGTAATTAAACCTTATGGTTTTGCCATATGGGAAAAAATGCAGCGTGCACTGGATGACATGTTCAAGGCGACAGGCCACCAAAACGCTTATTTTCCGCTTTTTGTCCCAAAATCATTTCTAGAGAAAGAAGAGGAACATGCGGAAGGTTTTGCGAAAGAATGCGCTGTCGTTACCCACTACCGATTAAAGGCAAATCCGGAAGGTAAAGGTCTGATAGTTGACCCTAATGCCAAACTGGAAGAAGAACTAATAGTGCGGCCTACTTCCGAAGCGGTTATCTGGAATACATATAGAAACTGGGTTCAATCCTGGCGTGACCTGCCTATTCTGATAAATCAATGGGCAAATGTTGTCCGCTGGGAGATGCGTACCCGTATTTTTCTCCGAACTGCCGAATTCCTTTGGCAGGAAGGTCATACGGCACATTCAACGGAACGCGAGGCAATCGAAGAAACGGAAAGAATGCTCGGCGTTTATTCCGATTTTGCTGAAAATTGGATGGCATTGCCCGTAATACAAGGCGTCAAATCGCCCGCAGAACGTTTTGCCGGAGCAGTTGAAACATATTGTATCGAAGGGTTGATGCAGGACGGAAAGGCACTCCAATGCGGAACCTCACATTTTTTGGGACAGAATTTTGCAAAGTCATTTGATGTTAAATTTGTTAATAAGGAAAACCAGCTGGAATATGCCTGGGCAACGAGTTGGGGCGTTTCCACACGCCTGATTGGCGCCCTGATAATGGCACATTCAGACGACAATGGCCTTGTGCTTCCACCAAAACTGGCTCCGATTCAGGTCGTAATTGTGCCGATTTTCAAGTCTGAAGAGGAATTGGCTAAAATTTCTGCCGCCATTGATCCGATAATTAATTCTCTCAAGTCAGCCGGGATTTCCGTAAAATATGACGATGATGACAAGCAGCGCTCGGGCTGGAAATTTGCCGAATATGAGTTGCGTGGAGTGCCTGTCAGGCTCGGCATCGGCATGCGCGACCTCGAAAACGGAACAATTGAAGTCGCACGCCGTGACACACTGACAAAAGAAGTTATGCCAAGGGAAAATATAGCCGAAAAAATCGTCTCTTTACTGGATGATATACAAAAGTCGCTTTTTGATCGGGCATTGAAGTTTCGAGAAGATAATACTTTTATCATTGACACCTGGGAGGAGTTCACGGAGCGGATAGAAAAAGGAGGGTTTATTCTGGCTCACTGGGATGGGACTGCCGAAACCGAAGAAAAAATAAAAGAGGAGACAAAAGCCACTATACGCTGCATTCCTCTTAATTCGGTTGAAGAAGCTGGCAAATGTGTCTTTTCAGGACGACCGTCAGCCAAGCGGGTATTATTTGCCCGTGCGTATTAGAAATCAGCCTCAAAGGACTTTTTGAAGCTAATCGATGAGGTTACGGCAACTTTATCAGTTTCCGGGCATTTTCCTTGGAGCTTCGGGCCATTCCTTGTCCGGACTGGCAGGTTCGGGCTGGTTTTTTCCAAGATTTTCGGCGGAAATATTTGCCCGGATAAAGTTTTCCGGAGGCACTGGCGATCCGTATAAACGCCGAAGCATTGCAAGTTGGCCGGCATGTGTCATGGCATCGGCCAGCGGTCCTTGTAGAAATTCTTTTGCAGTA
>Ga0209172_10004587_pt1 | contig 18308 bp, 21 predicted proteins | sample LarsenN4metaG_FD_184113 | JGI IMG/M metagenome (GOLD analysis project Ga0209172, IMG submission 184113) | Hot spring sediment bacterial and archeal communities from British Columbia, Canada, to study Microbial Dark Matter (Phase II) - Larsen... ... | reverse complement strand
CGAGCGGCCGGCCAGGCGCTGCGGGCGTACCTCGAGCCGATCCTCGAAGCGCGGCGCCGCGAGCCGCGCGAGGACCTCATCAGCGGCCTCGTCGCCGCACACGACGAAGGCGACCGGCTGACGGAGGACGAGGTGTTCAGCACGATCACGCTGCTGCTGGTCGCGGGCAACGAGACGACGACGAACCTCATCGGCAATGGCCTGCTGGCGCTGCTCGGGCATCCCGACCAGCTCGACATGCTGCGCTGGGATCCCGACCTGATGCCGAACGCCGTCGAGGAGTTGCTGCGCTACGACAGCCCCGTGCAGGCGACGTCGCGCGTCGTGCTGGAGGACGTAGACGTCAACGGTCATGCGGTGCGAGCGGGAGACGAGCTGTTCCTCCTGATGGGCGCGGCCAACCGCGACCCCGAGGCGTTCGCACGCCCGGAGGAACTGGACGTCACGCGGCAGGACATCCGCCACCTGTCGTTCGGCCACGGCATCCACTACTGCCTGGGAGCGCCGCTCGCGCGGATCGAAGCGCCGGTCGCGCTGAACGCGTTGATCCAGCGCTTTCCGGACATGCGGCTCGCCACGAGCGACCGGGCGTGGGGCGACAACATCATCCTGCGCGGGCTGAAGGAGCTGCCGGTCGTCCTGCGCTGACGGGACGCCGTACACTGGCGTCGCCATGGGCGACGAAGTGGCGACGACCATCACGTATCGGAGGAAGCGCATCGCGGGCAAGGCGCTGCTCGAGACGGACGACATCGTCTTCCGCAGCCCCGACCTGCGCCTGAAGATCCCGCTGCGCGCCATTCGCAATATCGACGCGGCCGACGGGAGGCTCGCCGTTACGTGGACGGACGGCGCGGCCACATTCGACCTCGGCGCGAAGGCGCAGAAGTGGGCGGACAAGATCCGAAATCCGAAGACGCTGATCGACAAGCTCGGCATCAAGCCCGGGCATCGCGTCGTCGTGCTCGACGTGCGTGACGCCGGCTTCATGGCGCAGCTCACCGCGCACGCGACCGACGTGTCGACACGGCTTCGCAAGGACGCCGACGTCATCATCGTGGGCGCGGAGTCGCTCAGCGAGCTTCAGCGGCTGGCGAAGCTGCGCGAGAGCATCAAGCGGGACGGCATGATCTGGACCGTGACGCCGAAGGGAAAGAGTGGCATCAAGGACACGGACGTGATGGCGGCGGGCAAGGCCGCGGGGCTCGTCGACGTCAAGGTGGCGTCGTTCTCGGCGACGCATACGGCGGCGAAGTTCGTCATCCCGAAGGCGCAGCGCTAGAATCTCCCGCGGACGATAACGGGAGCGAAATGATGCCAGCAACCTACGGCAAATGGGAGATCGTACGGAGCCTGAGCGAAGGCGGGCAGGCACGCACGTTCATTGTAAAGAACATCGAGGACGGCTCAGAAAATTGGGTATTAAAGCGCCTCAAGAACGATGGCCGAATCGGCAGGTTCGAGCAAGAAATCGAAACTCTGCGTCAACTCCAGCACGCTCGGATCCCTCGGATCGTTGATCACGCGCTCGGAGACCCGGCATACTTTGTGACTCCCTACTTGGGAACGACGCTCGACAAAGTCATCCCGTCGCAGCAGTTACCACTCGACGAGATCATCGACCTCTTCCGTGACGTCGTTGAAGCCGTCGAGGCTGCGCATGCAAATGGTATTGTCCATCGCGACATCAAGCCCAACAATGTGGTTGTGGGAGAGGAGGAGGGTGTCCGCCGTGCGTATCTCATCGACTTCGGGGTATGCCAATGGGCCAATGGCCCTTTATACGTCACCGATGTCAGGGAGGCGTTCGGTAACCGCAACTTCGCTGCGCCCGAGTGCGAGCTAGGTTCGCTCGAGGAACCCAGCGAGAGAAGCGACGTATACAGCCTCGGAAAGCTCCTGTATTGGATGGTGACTGGAGGCGGTTTCTTCCCGCGGGAGCAGTTTCAGCGGGGCCCGCTCGACCGCATACCGCAGCCTCGCGGCGTAGAGCGCGCCTACATAAGGCGGTGGTTGGAGGCCACCGTGACGGAGTCGACGCGGAAGCGGATTAAGGCCACAGTTCTGCTCGATCGAGTGGAGCGTGACATGAAGCTGATGAGGCTCGGCGTGAATGCCGTTGGAGCACGTGAGCAGCTCTGTCCTGTGTGCCGGTTAGGCACAATGAGCCGAAGGAAGGATCTTGGGAACCTTGGCTTTAATGCAGTGGGGAATCCGCCCGCCGAAGTTCGCCTGCTTCACTGTCAGTACTGCGGCTACCTTCAGCACCACTACATAGGTGAGACGGAGTCCGAAGCTCAGGACCTATGGGAGATCTAAGCTAAGATCGCGCTGGCCGTACCGATCGTCACCTTCGTGCCGTCGGCCTTCTCCGCCCACACGTCGAGCACCGCGCGCTCGCGGGCGCCCTCCGGCACGACTTCGCGGACGTAGCCGCGGCACACGAGCTCGTCGCTGCCCCAGACGATGTTCACGAGGTTCACGTCCATCTTCCCGGAGGCGATCCAGCCGGCGCCGTAGCGGTTTGTCATCAGTTCGGAGAGCAGGCAGATGGAAAGCATCCCCTGCACGACGACGTCGGGGAAGCCGAGCTTCAGCGCCGACTCCTTATCGTTGTGGTAGTTCTTCTGCGGGCCGCTGAACTTCCAGCACATCTCCGGGGTGATCTGCCGTCGCACGATGGGGATCTCCTCGAGCGCAGCCGACACGTCGACGTCGAACGTGCGCCCGGCCGACTTCTCGCGCGTCTTGTCGACGACGATGCCCGCGCGCGTGTCCTCGAGCAGGAAGCTCTGATGCGTGCGCCCGCGCGCGACGACGGCATCGTCGGCGTTGAAGTACAGCACCTCGTTCACCACGTACTGGCGGTTGCGCTTGATGTAACGTTCGGCGATGAACGAGCGCGTGTGCACGGCGTCCCCGACCATCACCGGCGCGAAGAACTCGAACTGCTGGCGGGCGTGGAGGTTGCCGTAGAGGTTCGGGAGGTACCACAGCGGCGCCGCGCCGGGATGATCGCGGTAGGCGTACACCTCCGAGTGCCGGACGAGCGCGGGCGCCACGGGGCCGCCGAACGCCGATGCGCCCGTGTAGATCGGGTTCCGGTCGCCGGTGCTCCCCATGTACAGCTCGACCACGTCCGGCGTGATGACGAAGTCGTGCCGCCCGAAGTCGCGGCCGACGTAGATGTCCGTGGCTGATGTCGTGGTCATTCCCGCCTCCGTTCGCGGTATTCTGTCGCGAGCAGTCCGCGGTGCCAAGCCGCTACCCCAGCGGCGCCGCGCGGCGCTCGCTCGCGGGTTCGTTACACTGATCGTCGGATGCCTTCCCTCTATGACCTGAGTCTCCCCGAGCTCGAGGCCGCCGTCACGGCCGCCGGGCAGCCCGCGTACCGCGCGCACCAGGTGTGGGAATGGGCGTACCGCCGCTTCGCCGCCTCGTACGACGAGATGACGAACGTGCCGGCGGCACTCCGCGCCCGGCTGGCGGCGGAGCTGCCGTTCCCGGCCGCGGAGACGGTCGCCGAACTGGCGTCGGAGGATGGGCTGACGCGCAAGCGCCTGCTGCGACTGCACGACGGCAAGCTCATCGAGGCGGTGCTGATGCTGTACGACCCGCGCGGCGACAGCCGGGGCCGGGCGACCGTCTGCGTGTCGAGCCAGGCCGGCTGCGCGATGGGCTGCGACTTCTGCGCGACCGGGCAGGGCGGCTTCGAGCGCAACCTCACGGCGGGCGAGGTCCTCGCGCAGATCGTCGCGTTCGCGCGTGAGCAGGCGGATACCGGCGGGCGTCCGCTGACGAACGTCGTGTTCATGGGCATGGGCGAGCCGATGGCCAACTATCGCAACGTCTGGCGCGCCGTCGAGACGCTGACGGGCCCGGACGGGATGCGCATGGGCGCGCGGCACATCACCATCTCGACCGTGGGCCTCGTGCCGGGCATCCGGCGGCTCGCCGAGGAGCGGCTGCAGGTCGGGCTCGCCGTCTCGCTGCATGCGCCGGACCAAGAGCTCCGCGAGCGCCTCATCTCGACCGCGCACCGGTACCCGATTGACGAGATCGTCGCCGCCTGCCGCGACTACGTCGCGAAGACGAACCGGCGCGTCACGTTCGAGTACTGCCTGATGGACAGGATCAACGACGCGCCGGAGCAGGCGCGCGCCGTCGGCGCGATGCTGCGCGGAATGCTCTGTCACGTGAACCTCATACCGGTCAACCCGACCCCCGACGGCGCGTACCGCCGCCCGCCGCGCGCCCGCACGCTGGCTTTTCAGCGCGAGCTCGAGGGGATGGGCGTGGCGTGCACCGTGCGCGTCGAGAAAGGCGTGGAGATCAGCGCGGCGTGCGGGCAACTTCGCGGAGAACGGGCCTCGCTCGAACTCGTTGACGCGCCCGCCTGAGACGGTTTCGTCATGGCGAATAGTCAATTCGTACCGGGTGGCATGCGCGGCGGGCGCCTAGCCTGAGTGCATGAAGAGCATCGTCGTCCTGTCGCTCGGCGCGATGGCCCTCGTGCTCGCGATGGCATGTACGAACGAGACCGGTCTCTCGCGGGCGCCGCGCGCCACCTTCAGCCAGATCGCCTGCCTCGACGTCAACGGCGATAGCGCCGTCAACGCGGCCGACGCCGCCAACCCCGACGACGTGCCGGACTTCAACGCCGACAACGACCACGACGAGCAGGACACGGCGTTCCTGCAAGGCGTGAACATCCCGATCGACCCGAACTTCGACCGCAGCGCCTGCGAGGACGATGACGACACGCCAGAGTACGCGGTGCCGCACGGGTTCTTCTCCGACGCGAACGTCCGCTGCGGCGAGGGCGAGGCGCCCGTGCTGTTGCTCGGGATCGGCGGCGGCGACGTGAACATCCGCGAGAAGGAGGATGCCGCCGGCATCCGCTCGGTCGTCGACGCGCTGCAAGACGCCTACGCCGACCGCGACGTGCGGACGCGGCCGATCCTCGCCGGCCCGGCTGTGCATGCCGCGCAGGCGCCGCACACGGCGATGGAGGACTGGCTCACGCACGCGATGCAGGTCTACCTCGATCGCTACCCGTGCCTGCGCATCGCCATCATCGGCCACAGCCACGGCGCCACCACTGGCGACGTCGTGGCGGCGCGGCTCGAAGATCAGTACCGGGACCGCTTCGTCGCCGTGGTCGACGTCGACCGCGTCGAAGAGCTGTACACCGGCGACACGGCGTCACGGCCTGATGTCGCACCGGTCTTCAACATCTTCGAGAGGAACGACCCGACGTGGCCGGGCGACCCCTACAACATGCCGAACGCCGAGAACTGGGACGCCACCGCCGAGCTTGGCCCGAGCGACGGCGAGGAAGGCGGCGAGCCCCAGCCGGTGACGCACACGACGATCGACAACTCGGAGCCGGTGCGCGAGCGCATCGTCGCAGAGGTGATGGAGCGGTCGTAGCTAACCGCGCACCATCGCCTCGATCCGGTCGACGGCGGACGGCATGCCGGGATTGAGCGGATCGAGCAGCATGATGGGCACGCCGATCGCTAGGCCCGCCAGGGCGAGCGCCACGAACCCGGTGATGAGCCTCTTGAGCATGATCCCTCCCTACGCTCCGCGCGCCCTGCGTGCGGCGATCATACGCATCGGTCAGTGGTTGTCAACACGCCTGCGAAGTAAAGCTGGCGCGAGTTTGCGCCGCGGGCGTCAAGTTGGGACGATCAGCCATGCCCGAACTTGACGGCCTCTCGGCCGAGGTCCGCGCCAACGTCGAGCAGTACGGCGTCGGCCGTATCCGCCGGCACATCTTCCTCTGCGCCGACCAGACCGAGCCGAAGTGCGCGCCGCTCGAGCAGACGCTGCGCGCGTGGGAGTTTCTCAAGCGGCGGCTGTCGGAACTCGGCCTGACGGCTGGCGCCTCTGTCGTGTACCGGACGAAGGCCAACTGCCTCCGCATGTGCGACCAGGGGCCGATCGCGCTGGTCTACCCGGAGGGCGCCTGGTACCGGTTCGCCGACCCGCCCGTGCTCGAGCGCATCATCCAGGAGCATCTGATCGGCGGGCGCATCGTCAAGGACTACTGCTTCGCCGTGAACCCGCTTCCCGACGGCGAACAGTGAACGAGGAGCGGCGCGCGCTCCTCGTGCTGGCTCTTGGTGTAACGGCTCGCTGGAGCCTACTCGCCTTCTTCGGCCTTCGGTCCCTCGGCAGGCGCTTCCGCGGCGGGCGCCCCTTCTTCGGCGGCAGCCGCGGCAGCAGCCGCAGCCTCCTCTTCCTCCGCGGCAGCGAGGCGCGGCGCGGCGACGCGCGCGACGACGACGTCGGGGTCGGTCAGCACGTGGATCTTCGTCTCGTCGATGTGCAGGTCGCGTACGTGCAACGATGACTCGAGTTCGGCGAGCACAGAGACGTCCGCCTGAAACTCTGGCGGGATATCGCCGGGCAACGCCTCGACCGAGATGGTCTCGATCATCTGCAACAGTACGCCCTGGAAGTCCGACACCGCCGGCGACGTGCCCGTCAGCACGACCGGCACCTCCGCCTTCATCCGCTCCGTCATCGACACCTCGAAGAAGTCAACGTGGAGCAGCCTTCCGGTCACCGGGTCGCGGTCGAGGCCGCGCACGACGACCGTCCGCGGCTTGGCCTCGCCCTCGACGCGCAGGTCGATCAGCGCGTTGCGCCCGAGGCCGCGCAGCACGTGCGTCAGCTCGACGGTGGGCGCCTGCAGGGCCAGCGAGTCGATCTTGTGGCCGTAGACGTTCGCCGGCGTGACGCCCGAGCGGCGGAGCGCTTTCACCTTCTTGCCCAGCACCGTCCGCGGCGCCACGCGCAACTCTGAGTTCGCCATCTCTGCTTCTCTCCCGAAAAATGGAGCCGCAACGGCCCGAGAGAGGCTAGCAAGCTCTTATCGGCCGGTCAAACGAACGAGCGCGGCGTCAGCGGTCGTCCAGGGCCGCCACGCCGGGCAGTTCTCGTCCTTCCAGGAACTCGAGCGATGCGCCGCCGCCGGTGGAGACGTGCGCGTATCGCTCGGCGAGGCCCAGCTCCTGCACGAGCGCCACCGTCTCGCCGCCACCGATGACGACGGTGGCGCCGCTGCCGGCGAGCCAGCGGGCGATGGCGCGGGATCCCTCGGCGAAAGCGTCCCATTCGGCGACGCCGAGCGGGCCATTCCACACCACCGTCTTCATCCCGGACAGCTTCTTCTCGTAGTCGGCGATCGTCTTCGGGCCGACGTCGAGGATCATCCAGCCGTCCGGCACGCTGTCAACGTCGACGGTCTTCGCCTCAGCCTCCTCCGCGAAGCGATCGGCTACGACTGCATCGGCCGGCAGGCCGAGCGCGACGCCGCGCCGCTCCGCCTCGGCCATGATCGAACGGGCCGTCTCGAGCTGATCGTCCTCTACCAGCGACGCGCCGACATCCTTGCCCTGCGCTTTGAGGAAGGTGCTGGCCATGCCGCCGCCGATCAGCAGCACCGACACTTTCGACAGCAAATGCTGCAGCACGCCGATCTTCGAGCTGATCTTCGCGCCGCCGATGATGGCGGCGACGGGCGGCTCGGGATCGCTGACGACGCGGCCGAGGTAGTCGATCTCCTTCTCCATGAGGAAGCCGGCGACAGCGGGGAGATACTTCGCGACGCCGGCCGTCGACGCGTGGGCGCGGTGCGCCGTCCCGAACGCGTCGTTCACGTACAGGTCGCCGAACTGCGCGAGCTGCTGCGCCAGCGCGTCGTCGTTCTTCTCCTCGCCCGGCTCGAAGCGCACGTTCTCGAGGAGCGCCACGTCGCCCGGCTGCATTGCGGCCACGACGCGTTTGGCGTCCTCGCCGACGACGTCCCTGGCGTACGCGACCGGCGCGTCGAGCAGTTCGGACAGCCTTGCCGCCACGGGCGCCAGCCGCGCCGACTCCACGACCTTCCCGTCCGGCCGCCCGAGGTGCGAGACGAGAACCACCTTCGCATGCCGCGCGCGGAGGTAGTCGATGGTCGGCAGCGCCGCGCGGATGCGTGTGTCGTCGAGGATCTCGCCGGTCTGCTTGTCGATCGGCACGTTCAAGTCGACGCGCACGAGCGCGCGCTTGCCGTTGACGTCGATGTCACGCACCGTTTTCTTGTTCATCGATCCCTTCGCCCTCTATGCGCGCCGGTGCACGAAGAACGCGGCCAGCGCCTCGATGTCGCGCCGCTGGTCACCGAGCCGCGCGCCAGCGATCGCCTCCAGCGCCCGGGCAGCCCAGCGCTCTGCCGCTTCCGTCGACGCCGCACGCGCGTGAACCGACTGCAGCAGCTCCATGACGCGCTCCGCGTCGCGGTCACCTATCGCCGTTGCTGCGTAGATTCGCTCCAGCTCGTCGAGATCGCCGCCCGAGAGGTGGTCGAACGCGTAGACGACGGGGAACGACTTCTTCCGCGAGCGGATGTCGTCCGAAGCTGACTTGCCGGTCTCCGCCGCCTCCCCCCAGATCCCGAGCACGTCGTCCTGGATCTGGAACGCCATGCCCAGCATGCGGCCGCACTCGACGAGGGCGTGCGTCGTGCCGCCGTCCGCGCCCGCCGCAATGGCGCCGATACCCGCGGATGCCGCGAGCAGCGCGGCTGTCTTGCCGGCGATCATCGCCTCGTACTCGTCGAGCGACACGCGGGAGCGCGACTCGAAGTGGAGGTCCGCGTACTGCCCCTCGCAGAGGAGCACGCACGCGTCATCGAGCAGCGCCGCGGCCTCGAGCACGCGCGCAGGCGGCACGCCGCGCTTCGCCATGTCGAGCAGCGTCCGCTGCGCCAGCACGAACAGCCCGTCGCCGGCGTTGATCGCCTGCGGGACGCCGATGAGCGTCCACAGCGTCGCCCGTCCGTGCCGCTCGGCGCTGCCGTCCTCGATGTCGTCGTGGATGAGGCTGAAGTTGTGCAGCAGCTCGACCGCCACCGCCCCGGGCAGCGCTCGCCCGGCGTCGCCGCCTGCGGCTTGGCAGCACAGGAGACAGAACATCGGGCGCAACAGCTTGCCGCCCTGTGCGTCGATCGCGCGTCCCTCGGCGTCTTCGAACCCGAGGTGGTAGCGCATGTACCGCACGTGCTCGACGCCCGGCCGCTCGAGCGCTTCGCGCATCGCGTGAACGACGGGCTCGCGATAGCGAGACATCACGTCGTTCACGCGCTCCATGTCGGCGGGCGCGAGTTCGGCTCGCACTACAGCGCGTCGCCTTCCACGCGAACCTCGATCTGCGGCATCGACGCCTCCTTCGGCATGCTAGCCCACCTCAGCCACGCCCGCGAGCGCGTCCCGCAGCATCTCGCGCGTAATCGGGCCCTCGCGCAACACGCGCACGACACCGGGCTCTGTCGCGTCCACGATCGTCGAGGGCTTCCCCGTCGCATCCACGGGCGCATCAACGATGACATCGACCTCGTCGCCGAGCTGCGCGCGGACCTCGGCCGCCGTGTGGCACTCCTCGCGTCCGGCGAGGTTCGCGCTCGTGCCCGTCAGCGGCCCAAACTGCAGTGCAAGCTCCCGCAGCACAGGGTCGCCGGGCGCGCGCACGCCGATCGTGTCGCCGCCGGCCGCGGCGCGCGTGGCATAGCTCTCCTTCTTCCGCACGACGATGGTCAGCGCGCCCGGCCAGAACGCCTCCGCGAGCCGCCGGGCCGCCTCGGTCATCTCGGCGATGATATCCGCCTGCTCGAGCGATCCGACGAAGATCGGCATCGGCTGCTGCGGATCGCGCTGTTTGATCTCGTACACGCGGTCGACGGCGTGGCGATCCGCGGCCACCGCGACGAGCCCGTACACCGTGTCTGTCGGAAGCGCGACAATGCCCCCTTCGGCCAGCGCGCGGTACGCCTGCCGGTACTGCTCGTTCTCGTCTAAGCGTTTATGTTGATTATCAGAAATCGTTGACCCTCAGACTCGCTGCAAGCTAGACTGCAACCACCGCACCGCGTTCAGCAGGATACGTGATGCCCGAGCCTGAATCGTCCCGCCGCATCCGCGCTTCGGGTGATGTCGAGGTTTCCACGTACCTTGAGATCGCCCGCGAAAAGGGAGGCGAGGCTCCCGCCGAGCGCACCCCGCCCGCGCCGATCCAGCCCGAGACGGTCGTCGTCATCGACTTCGGGTCGCAGTACTCGATGCTCATCGCCCGGCGCATTCGGGAGTGCCACGTCTACTGCGAGGTCATCCCCCACGACGCGCCGTGGGAGCGTGTCGAGCAGCTGCGCCCGCGCGGCGTCATCCTCTCGGGCGGCCCTGCGAGCGCGTACGAGATCGGCGCGCCGACGGTGCCGAACTGGGCGATCGAGCAGAAGTTGCCGGTGCTGGGCATCTGTTATGGCATGCAGGCGCTCACGCTCGCCCTCGGCGGCGAGGTGGCGCCGTCCGAGCGCCGCGAGTACGGGCACGCCATCGTCCACCAGGGCGACGTCGAATCGCCGATCTTCGCCGGGCTGCCGCCGTCGATCCCCGTGTGGATGTCGCACGGCGACCGCATCACGCACATGCCGCCCGGGTTCAGGTCGCTCGCCTACTCCGATAACTCGCCGATCGCGGCGATGGGAAACGACACCGGCATCATCGCGCTGCAGTTCCACCCGGAGGTCGTGCACACGCCGCACGGGAAGCAGATTCTCGAGAACTTCCTCTACAAGGTGTGCGGCTGCAAGGGCGACTGGACGCCCGGGAACTTCGTCGCCGACAGCATCAACCGCGTGCGGCGCCAGGTCGGGGACGGCCACGTCATCTGCGCGCTCTCCGGCGGCGTCGACTCGGCCGTCGCGGCGACGCTTGTGCACAAGGCGGTCGGCGATCAGCTCACGTGCATCTTCGTCAACAACGGCCTCATGCGCCGCGAGGAGCCGGAGCGCGTCGTCGACACGTTCCAGCGCCACATGGAGATGCGGCTCGTCCACGTCGACGCCGCCGAGCGCTTCCTCACGCAGCTCAAGGGCGTCACTGACCCGGAGCAGAAGCGCCGCATCGTCGGCGAGACGTTCATCCGCGTCTTCGAGGCGGAGGCGGACAAGATCGGCAAGGTCGACTTCATCGCGCAGGGCACGACGTACCCGGACGTGATCGAGAGCGCGACGGGCCACGGCACCGCCGCCAAAATCAAGACGCACCACAACGTCGGCGGCCTGCCGAAGGAGCTGACGTTCGAGTTGATCGAGCCGCTGCGCTACCTCTTCAAGGACGAGGTGCGCCAGGTCGGCCTCGCGCTCGGCCTGCCAGAAGAGATCGTCTACCGGCAGCCGTTCCCGGGCCCCGGCCTCGCCATCCGCATCATCGGCGAGGTGACGGCCGAGCGGGTGCGTGTGCTGCAGGCGGCCGACTGGATCGTCATGGACGAGATCAAGAAGGCGAAGCTCTACCACGAGCTGTGGCAGTCGTTCGCGGTGCTTACCGACACGCGCTCGGTCGGCGTCATGGGCGACTACCGCACCTACGGTCACGTCGTCGCCATCCGCGCCGTCACCGCCGAGGACGCGATGACGGCCGACTGGGCGCGACTGCCCTACGAGGTGCTCGCGCGTATCAGCAGCCGCATCGTGAACGAGGTGCCTGGCGTCAACCGCGTCGTCTACGACATCACCTCCAAGCCACCCGGTACGATCGAGTGGGAGTGAGCGCGTGACGACCGAAGAGAAGCGCAGCACCAACGGCCACGTCCATTTCGAGGCCTATGAGGCGCCGCGCGTGCAGCCAGACCAGCGGCCGCCGCAGCATTGGGTCAGCCGCTACGTCATGCCCATCGTGCTCGTGATCACGGCGCTCGTCATCTTCCGGCGCCTGCAGCGGGGGAACGTCGTCTGATGAACGTGCTGGTCATCGGCTCGGGCGGCCGCGAGCACGCGATCGCCTGGAAGCTCCGCCAGTCGCCGCGCGCCGGCGACCTCTTCGTGGCGCCCGGCAACGCCGGCATCGCGCAGATCGCCACGACGCTGCCGCTCGCCATCCCGAAGCCATCCGCGGCGGATGACGAAGTCCGTGCGTTCCACGAGGCGGCCGTCGCGCTCGCTCGCCAGCACCGCGTCGAGTTCGCCGTTGTCGCGCCGGACGATCCGCTCGCGCTCGGCCTCGTGGACGCGTTCGAGGCCGCCGGCATCCCGGCGTTCGGCCCGAGCGGCGCGGCCGCGCGCATCGAGGCGTCGAAGGCGTTCGCCAAGGACGTCATGCGCCGCCACGGCATCCCGATGAGCGAGTCGGCGTCGTTCGACGACTTCGACGCCGCGCGCCGCTACGTCGAGTCGCGGCCCGGCAACGTCGTTGTCAAGGCCGACGGCCTCGCTGCGGGCAAAGGGTCGATCGTCACCGGCTCGCACGCCGAGGCGGTCGATGCCATCCGCTCGCTCATGCTGGACGGCGCGCTGGGCGCGTCAGGGCGCATCGTCGTCATCGAGGACCGCCTCGACGGCCGCGAGACGAGCGCGCACGCGTTCACTGACGGCAAGACGGTCGTCCACATGCCCTTCTCATGCGACCACAAGCCGATCTTCGACGGTAATCGCGGCCCGAACACGGGCGGCATGGGCGTGTACAGCCCGCCGGCGTGGCTCGACGACGCGACCGCCGAAACGATCCGTTGCGACATGACCGAGCGGGTCGTGCGTGCGATGGCCGAGGAGGGCGCGCCGTTCCGCGGCGTCATCTTCCCGGGCATCTTCGTCACGCCGGATGGCCCGCGCGTCATCGAGTTCAACGCGCGCTTCGGCGACCCCGAGTGCGAGGCGCTGCTGCCCCTGCTCGAGACGGATCTGCTCGACATCATGCTCGCGACGACGGACGGCACGCTCGACCGCGTCGACGTCCGCTGGCGCGACGCCGCCTCCGTCACCGTCATGCTCGCATCTGCCGGGTACCCCGGCTCTTACGAGACCGACAAGCCCATCACAGGGCTCGATGATGTCGAATCCGACGTCGTCGTCTTCCATGCCGGCACGCGCGCGGATGGCCGCGGCGGCTTCGTCACTGCCGGCGGCCGCGTGCTTGGCGTCACGGCCACCGCGCCGACGCTGGCCGCTGCCCGCGAGCGCGCCTACGACAACGTCCGCCGCATCCAGTTCGAGGGTATGCACTACCGCACCGACATCGGCGCAACGGAGGTCGCCGCCAGCGTATGAACCCACTCGTCGCTGTCCTCATGGGCTCGAAATCGGACATGGAGACGATGCAGCCCTGCATGGACACGCTCGCGAAGTTCGGCATCGAGCACGAGGTGCACGTGATGTCCGCGCACCGCACGCCCGACCGGGTGCGCGAATTCGTCTCGTCGGCGCGCGACCGCGGCTTCGAGGTGATCATCGCCGCCGCCGGAGGCGCCGCCGCGCTTCCCGGCGTTTGCAAGGCGTACACGCCGCTGCCCGTCATCGGCGTGCCGCTGGCGTCGAGCGAGCTGAAGGGCGTCGACGCCCTGTACTCCATCGTGCAGATGCCGCCTGGCATGCCCGTCGCGACCGTGGCCGTCGGAGCCTGGGGCGCGCGCAACGCCGCCACGCTGGCGGCCGAGATCCTGTCGCTCAAACACGACGCGATCCGCGAGGCGTACGACGCCTACCGCCAGTCGCTGGCGTCGGGCTAGACTGACGCGTCCATGACGACTCCACGAATCTTCACCATCGCTGCCAGCCCGGCGGCGAGCCTTACCGGGCTGCCATGATTGAGCGCTACACGCGGCCGGCGATGGCCGCCGTCTGGTCCGACAGCGGCAAGTACGACCGCTGGCTGCAAGTCGAGGTCGCCGTCGTGGAAGCGTGGGCGGAGGCCGGGCGCATCCCGGCCCAGGATGCGGCGAAGATCCGCAACGCCCGCTACGACCTCGACGATCTCAACCGCTACCAGGCGGAGACGCACCACGACGTGACGGCGTTCCTGAAGTCTGTCGCCGATAGCCTCGGCGAGGAGGGGCGCTGGGTGCACATGGGGCTCACCTCATCCGACGTGTGGGACACCGCGACCGCGCTACAGCTCCGCGACGCAGCGACGCTGCTCGAGGAAGACCTCGCGGCGCTGCGGGACGCGATTGAGAAGCGCGCGGTCGAGTTCAAGGACACGCTGACGATCGGCCGCACGCACGGCGTGCACGCGGAGCCGACGACGTTCGGGCTGAAGCTGCTCAACTGGGCGGCCGAGATCCGGCGCGCGCAGGGGCGGCTCGCCGAGGCGAAGGCACAGGTCTCCTACGGCAAGATCAGCGGCGCCGTCGGCACGCACGCGACGATCCCGCCCGAGATCGAGGAGAAGGTGTGCGCGCATCTGGGCCTGACGGTCGAGCCGGTCAGCACGCAGATCGTGCCGCGCGACCGCCACGCGTACTTCGTGAGCACGCTCGCGGTGATCGCCGGCTCGCTCGAGCGGTTCGCGCTCGAGCTGCGCCACCTGCAGCGCACGGAGGTGCGAGAGGCCGAGGAGCCGTTCAGCGAGGGCCAGACGGGGTCGAGCGCGATGCCCCACAAGCGCAACCCGGAGCTCTGCGAGCGCATCTGCGGCCTCGCGCGCGTCGCCCGCGCCAACGCGTCGGCGGCGCTCGAGAACCAGGCGCTGTGGCATGAGCGCGACATCTCCCACACGTCCGTGGAGCGCATCATCTTCCCGGACACGTGCATCCTGCTCGACTACATGATCGCGCTCTTCACGGACATCGTGCGCGGGATGAGCGTGTTCCCCGAGCGTATGCGGGAGAACCTGGAGATGACACAGGGGCTCGTCTTCTCGCAGAAGGTGCTGCTCGCGCTGATCGAGACGGGGCTCTCGCGGCAGGACGCCTACGCCATCGTGCAGCGCAACTCCATGCGCGCCTGGCACGAGCGCACGCCGTTCCGCTCGCTGCTCGAGGCCGACCCGGAGGTGTCGTCGCGGCTCGACGCGGCCGCGCTGGACGCGATCTTCAACTACGACGAGTACACGCGTCACGTCGACGACAGCTTCCGCCGGCTGGGCCTCGGGTGAAGGTTGACCTTCGCGGCCGGAAGGACCTCGGACAGATCATCGGCTTCGCCTACCGCGTCTACGCGGCGAACCTGCGCGGCCTGCTGCTGATCGCGCTCCTCACCATCCCGCTGCCGATGCTCGGCGCCGTCCTCAGCGACCGCGTGGAGGATCAGGACACCGAGACCCTGCTGCTGCTTCCTGTGCAACTCGCCGAGGTGGTCGTGACGCTGATCATCGCCGGAGCGCTCGCGCACGCCGTGAATGACATCGCGAACGGAGTGCCGGTGCAGCCCGGCGCCTCGCTCGATGCCGCGCTTGCCCGGTTCCGCGCCCTCGCCACAACGCAGCTTCTCGTCGTGTCGCTCGTCGTGGCCTCGGTCGTCGCCTTCCCCTACACCGCGACCCGGTACGTCGCCGACATGCGCGAGGCGGGGCAGCTGAACGCGCTGACCATCGCCGGGACGTTGCTCGGCATGTTCGCGTGGTTCTGGCTTCGGTGGAACCTGACGCTGCAGGCGGTGATGCTGTCCGGCGGCCAGAACTGGTCCGCCCTCGATGAAAGCGCGCGCCTCGTCCGCGGGCAGTGGTGGCGCGTGCTCGGCATCGTGCTCGCCATCGTCATCGTCGCCATCATCCCGGCGTCCTTCGTCGCCTCGACCGCGGCATTCTTCCCCGTACTCATCTCGGCTGTAATAGTGAGTAGTGTGACGGCGCTCGTCCTGCCGTTCGTGATCGCCGCCCAGACGCTGCTCTACTTCGACCTGAAAGCGAGAACGGAGTCTTATGTCAGTCCTGCTTGAGTCCCCGCTCCCGAACCTGGCCTACCGCGGCAAGGTCCGCGACACCTACGACCTTGGCGACCGCCTGCTCATCGTCGCCACCGACCGCATCTCGGCGTACGACGTCGTCCTGCCAACGGGCATCCCCGACAAGGGCAAGGTGCTCAGCCAGATGTCGGCGTGGTGGTTTCAGCGCACGCGCGACGTCGTCCCCAACCACTTCATCCGCCTCGCCGACGGCACGGCCGCCGACGATCTGCCGTTCACGCTGCCGCCGGAGCTGATCGGCCGCTCGACGATCGTGAAGAAGGCGAAGCGGGTCGACGTCGAGTGCATCGTGCGCGGCTACATCACCGGATCGGCCTGGGCGGAGTACCAGCAGTGGGGGACGGTCAATGGCGTCAACATGCCCAAAGGCATGAGCGAGAGCGAGCAGTTCCCGGAGCCGCTCTTCACGCCGACGACCAAGGCCGAGACCGGCCACGACGAACCGATGACGCTGTCGGACCTCATCCAGGAGGTCGGGCCTGAGGCGGCGCAGGTGCTGCGCGTCCGCAGCATCTCGCTCTACCAGTTCGCGGCCGAGTACGCGCGCCAGCGCGGCATCATCATCGCCGACACGAAGTTCGAGTTCGGCTGGATCGACGGCGAGCTGCACGTGATCGACGAGATCCTCACACCGGACTCGAGCCGCTTCTGGGCAGCCGCCGACTACAAGACGGGCGTGTCGCAGCCAAGCTTCGACAAGCAGTACGTCCGCGACTGGCTCGCGCAATCGGGCTGGAACAAGGAGCCGCCAGCGCCAGAGCTGCCGCCCGACGTCGTCGAAGGCACGGCGCAGCGCTACCGCGAGGCGTACCGCCTGATCACGGGCGAGGAAGTAGTCTAGGCTACTTCCCCTCGAGCTTGGTCAGACGGTCGAAGATGCCGTAGTCCACGCCCATGTGCTCGGCCAGGTTCGCGGCGACGACGCCGACTGCGAGCACGATCCCGCCCACCCAGATCAGCCAATCGGTGTCGCCGGCCGCGCCGATCGTCAGCAGCACCGCGCCGGCCGCCGGGATGAGCGCGGCGATGCCCGCGACCGCGTGGCCTTCCTGTCCGCGCACCAGCGCCTCAGTCAACTTGCCCAACATAGCGTTCCCTCCTCGCTCGCTACGCCGTCGATCGTAGGAGCGGCGACGCGTACGGTCTAGCGTGGCCCTCTCTAGCTGACCCCGGCGGCTCACGAACAGCGCCTGAACCTACTCTCACTCGAGTACGCCCGCTATCCTGCCCGCGATGTACCTCGCGCGCGTCTATGTCACCCTCAAGCCCACCGTGAATGACCCGGAGGGGCTGACTATCCGCGGCGCGCTGCACTCGCTGGGCTTCACGGCCGTCCAGTCGGTGCGCTCGGGCAAGTACATGGAGATCCGCATCGACGCGCCGTCGCGCGCGGACGCCGAGGCGCAGGTGACGGAGATGTGCCGCAAGCTCCTCGCCAACCCGGTGATCGAGGACTTCCGCTTCGAGCTGGAAGAGGCAAGTCGCGTGTGAGGTAATGATGGTGGGCACGACGCAGGCGCCGGATTGGGATGCGTTTTTGCGAACGCAAGCTGAGATCGTCAACTGTTCAGAGTGCAGAAGGCGCTCTTCATCGGATCCGAATTCCCCCCAGCCAAGCTATGTTGGCAAGAACTATCAGCAGGGCGGGCTCGTGATCGTTCTGCAGAACCCGGGCTCTCCTCCAAAGGACTGGCAGAACGAAGAGCGAGAGCGGCGATTGTCGCAGGTGCTCGCGAGCTTCCGAACCGAGCCGAGTACGGAGAGGTACCGGATGATCGTTTCGGAAATTCGTGGCCAGATGACTGGGCAACCGCCCACGCAGCCGGCATGGCGATCGTGGCTTCATCCCGTGCAAAAGTGTGTTGCTGGCGTCTCAACCTTAGACGAACTCGGCTGGCTTAACGTCGTGAAGCACAGGACGCACGGCAGCAGCGAGACCAATCGAGCCACTCTCCGAATCGAAGAGGAACACGGCCTGATGGCACACCTCAGGCATGAACTCGATGTTCTCGCTCCGGGAGTGATCTTGGCTGTCGGAGCTGCCGCCGGTCGCGCATTGGAGCGACTATCAGGGAGCTGGCGATTAGTCTCGATAGGGCAACGAGCCAGTGCGAGCGACGTTTTCAAAGCTAGCGCCCTGATTAGGACGGCGCTGTCCACATAACTCGCCGCGCGGCTGCAGACGGGCCAGGGTCAACGCATGCAACGAGAGAATCGCGCGCTGTTCGATCGCGCCGCCGACCTCTACGACCGCGCCCGGCCGACGTATCCGCTGCAGATCTTCGAGGATCTGTTTCAACTGACGGCGTTGCCTCGAGGCGCGCGCGTGATCGAGATCGGCTGCGGCACCGGCCAGGCGACGCGGCCGCTGGCGGAGCGCGGTTACCGGATCGTGGGAGTGGAGCTGGGTGAGCAGCTTGCCGCGATCGCGCGGCGCAACCTCGCCGCGTTCCCGCGTGTCGAGGTGCACAACGCCGCGTTTGAGGAGTGGCCGCTGCCGCCGGAGCCGTTCGACCTCGTCTTCGCTGCATCCTCATTCCACTGGCTCGACCACGAGGTCGCGCTGCCGAAGGTCGCGGCG
>Ga0209172_10004586_pt1 | contig 18310 bp, 18 predicted proteins | sample LarsenN4metaG_FD_184113 | JGI IMG/M metagenome (GOLD analysis project Ga0209172, IMG submission 184113) | Hot spring sediment bacterial and archeal communities from British Columbia, Canada, to study Microbial Dark Matter (Phase II) - Larsen... ... | reverse complement strand
TCCTCCAGGACACCCTCGAGCCGGCGCTCGCCCGGCGCCGCGGTCCAGGGCTCGAAGGCCCAGGTCGCGAGCGCGGGGGCCTCGAGCGCTTCCGGCGGGTCGAAGCTAAGTTTGACGTCGAGCACAGGGCCACTCCCGCAGAGAAAGTCGAATCACCTAGTCTACACGGGAAAGCCGGAGAGCGGAACCCGTCCGGTTACTGGTCGCCGAGCAGCGGCTTCAAGTCGAGGACGCGAGCGGCGGAGCCCAGGGCGCGTTCCATGTGCTCGCAGTCGCCGGCGCGGCATTCGCGCACCCAGGACTCGCCGAGGGGCAGAAGCAGCTCGGCGCGGCTGACGGGGTCGCGCAGGTGGAGCGAGAAGACGCGGTCGCCCGCGCGGTAGCGGCAGGCGACCACCTCGAGCCCGGGCAGGAGCTTGGCGGCGCGCTCGCGCACGAAAGCCACGGCGTCGTCAAGCGACACCCCGCCTTTCTCGCCCGGCGTCGCCCACTCCCCGGAGGGAAACGCCTGCTCGGGACCGCGCCAGGCCCCGCCCTTCTGGACCAGCTCCTCCAGCGTTTTCTTGGCTTCCTGGCTCAAGGCGACGAACTCAACCGCCATGCCCGCATGCGGCTCGACCCGGCGCACGACCGCGTCAACATCGATCTCCGCGTTCAGGGTGGGGCTGGCCAGGCGCAGGCGAAAGATGCGGCCGACGGGCAGCGGGCGGTCGTCTTCGATGAAAGCGCCGGCCAGGCTCAAGTCGCGCACGGCGGAGCGCATGCCGGGGTACTCGGCCTGGAGGCTGACGGGGGGAATGATGCGGGCGTAGACGCGCTGGCTGGCGATGTCCACCGTCGGCTCCAACACCGCCAGCACGTGCGAGGTTTCGATGGTGACGGCGACGCCGTAGCCGCGGCCTTCCGCCTTTTCGCTGCGCAGGACGCGCCCGCTGCAGCGCAGCTTCCGCGGGCTGCCGCCGGCGAGCTCCCCGGGCAGCACCATGTCGAACTCGACGGGCTCGCCCGAGGCCAGCGGACGCTCGACGTAGCAGTAGACGCCGCCCAGGGCGATGTCGCGGGTGGTGCCGCGGGCGCGGTGCAGGTCACCGGCGCCGGCCTGCCACTCGAGAACAATGGGATGCGTGGCGTCGAGGCGCTGCGCTTTGCGCCGATCGGCTTCTACGCTCGTGACCAAGGAAGACTCCACCGCGAGTCCCCGCCCCCTGGGGACGGGCCTGCGCCCGTTGGCGCCTATCTTCCCGCAAGCGCGGGGCAGAGTCAACGGGCATCGTCCTCCGGGGCTAAAGCCCCGAAAATCGTCTTTCCTCTTGCTGTCACGGCTGAAGCCGTGACCCCACGCAGAGAAACTTTGAGAGGGTTAATGACTCAGCGGTAGCGCTTCAATTCCTGCTCGATTTCGCGGTCGGCGGCGCGGCGGCGGACTTCTTCGCGCCGGTCCCAGACCTTCTTGCCCTTGACCAGCGCCAGCTCGCACTTGGCGCGGCCGTTCTTGAAGTAGAGCCGCACGGGGACAAGCGCCAGGCCCTTTTCCTCGACGCGGCCGCGGAGCTTGCCGATTTCTTCCCGATGGAGCAGCAGCTTGCGGGTGCGCAGCGGGTCGTGCCCGGCATAACCCGAGTGACTGTAGGGGCTGATGTGGCAGTTCAAGAGCCAGGCTTCGCCGGACTTGATGAGGGCGTAGGCGTCGCGGAGAGTGGCGCGGCCCTCGCGCAGCGCTTTGACCTCGGTGCCCGTCAGCGCCAGGCCCGCTTCCATCCGCTCGAGCACGTGATACTTGTAGGGGATTTGGCGGTTCTCGGCCACGATCTTGCGCCCGCCTTCGCCAAGGCTTCGGCGGGCGGGGCCCGGCTTTCCGCGAGCGGGCTTCCTTGCCATGGCAGACCGCATCTTACGTGAGGGCAGCGTCTCCCGCAACCTAACCTGGGGGGCGGGTTCCGAGGAAAGGGGCTGTGGAAAACTTGTGGACAAACCCGCCCGGTGCTACACTAGCCGGACGAACTCCAGGGGAGACCAGGGGTCTACGATGAGGAATAGATTCTTCTCCGTGGCGGCGCTCCTGCTCGTGGCGCTGCTCACGACCGGCTGTCCGAAAGGCTCGGCCGACTACAAGAAAGGCCAGCAGGCCGAGCTGGCCCAGGACTACGACACGGCGCTCATCCACTACGAGCGGGCGCTGAAGGCCGACCCGTCGAACGCCAACTACCAGCTGCGCGCCAAGCGCTTGCGCTTCGAGGCCGCCCAGATGCACGTCGACCGCGGCCACAAGCTGCGCGACCAGGGGCTGCTCGAGCCGGCGGCCGCCGAGTTTGAAAAAGCCCTGGCCATCGATCCCTCGAGCTTCGTCGCCGACCAGGAGCTGCGCCGCACGCTCGACCTGCTGGTGGCCCGCCGTCAAGCGGAAGCCCGCGCCGCCGAGCAGCAGCGGCAGGGGCAGCCGCTGGCGCCGCTGGCCGAGATCCCCTCGGGGCCGCCCGAGCTCAAGCCGCTCTCCCGCGAGCCCATCAACCTGCGCGCCACCGAAGACGCCAAGCGGGTTTTCGAAAGCATCGGCAAGCTGGCCGGCTTGAACGTGGTCTTCGACCCGGACTTTCAGTCGCGGCGGGTGACGGTGGAGCTGGCGAACGCCAGCGTCGAGCAGGCCCTCGACATCGTCGGCCTGATGACCAAGACCTTTTGGAAGCCGGTCACGCCCAACACCATCTTCGTCATCCCCGACACCGACGCCAAGCGCAAGGCCTACGACGAGCAGATCATCAAGACCTTCTACCTCTCCAACAACATCCAGGCGGCCGAGCTCAACGAAATCGTGCAGACCATCCGCACCCTGCTCGACATCCGCCGCATCACACCCTCCACCGCCAACAACGCCATCATCATCCGCGACACCCCCGACAAGGTGGCGATCGCCGAAAAAATTATCCGCGACGTTGACCAGGCCAAGTCCGAAGTTCTCATCCAGGTCACCATTCTCCAGGCGCGACGCGACCGCGCCCGCGAGCTCGGCGTCATCCCCTCGACCTCCGTCCCGCTCATCTTCACCCCCAGCAAGACCACGGGGGAGAGCGACAATCAGACTCCGCTCCGCCAGGTGTTGCACAATCTCGACACGGGCGACTACAGCGTCGTGCTGCCCAGCGCCACCGCCCTGGCCCTGCTCACCGACTCCACCACGCGCGTCATCCAGAACCCCGAGGTGCGCGCCACCGACGGCCAGACCGCCAAGCTCAAGATCGGCGACAGCGTGCCCTTCGCCACCGGCAGCTTCCAGCCGGGCATCGGCGGCGTGGGGGTGAACCCGCTGGTGAACACGCAGTTCCAGTTCAAGGACGTGGGCGTGAACGTGGACGTTACCCCGCGCGTGCACTCGAACCGCGAGATCACCTTGCAGGTGAAGGTCGAGGTCAGCTCGGTCACCGGCCGGGTCAGCATCGGCGGCATCGAGCAGCCCATCTTCGGCCAGCGCACCATCGAGCACAACATCCGCCTGCGCGAGGGCGAGGTCAACATCCTCGGCGGCATCATCGAGCGCACCGAGAGCTCCACCGTCACCGGCTTGCCCGGACTGTCGCAGATCCCCTTCCTGCGCTACCTCTTCTCCAGCGAAAAAAAGCAGGAGCTCGAGAACGAAGTGCTCATCGTGCTCACCCCGCGCATCCTGCGCCTGCCGGAAATCACCGCCGCCAACCTGCGGCCGCTCGCCGTCGGCACCGACTCGAGCGTTTCCCTGCCCCGCCCGGCGGAAGCCGAAGCGCCCGAGACGCCCGCTCCGCCCGCACCGCGGCCCGAGCCGCCGCCACAAGCAGAAATCCAGGGGCCGGCCGAGCTGCGCTTCCAGCCCGCCCAGGCGCGCGTCGCCGTGGGCCAGACCGTTGCCGTCGACGTCGTCCTCCAGAACGCCCGCGACCTTTTCGTCGTGCCCTTCGTGGTCAGCTTCGACCCGGCCGTGGTTGAGCTCGCGGAAGTCCACCACGGCGGCTTCCTCGGCAGCGGCGAGCAACCCGCGGCGCTTGTCCATCGCGTGGACGCCGAGAGCGGCACCGCCATCATCTCCTTGAGCCGGGCGCCGGGCGCCGCCGGCGTGAGCGGCAGCGGCACGCTGGTGACGCTGGTGTTCAAGGGCGTGGCGGGGGGCCGGGCGCGGCTGGCCGTGCCGCAGATCGCCGCCCGCGACGCCGCGCGCCGCCCGGTCAGCATCCAGGCCGGCGTGGGAGAAATTCTGGTCGAGTAGCTTCAGGAAGCCGATGCTCCGGATGCTGCAGCGCCGACCCCCCGCCCCAGGCGGAGCCGCCTCGGGGGCACAGGCGGGACTCACGCTGCTCGAGCTGGTGGTCGCCAGCGCCATCCTGATGGTGCTGGCCACCATGGCCCTGCCCCTCGCCCGCGTCAAAATCAAGCGCGACAAAGAGCTCGAGCTCCGCCGCGTCTTGCGCGAGATGCGCACCGCCATCGACCGCTACAAGGACGCCGCCGACCGCGGCCTCATCGCCGTTCAGGCCGAGACCGAGGGCTACCCGCCCGACCTCGAGACCCTGGTCGAAGGCGTGGCGCTCTCCGGCGCGCCCGGCCGGCGGATGCGTTTCCTGCGCCGCATCCCGCTCGACCCCATGACCAACTCGACCGAGTGGGGCCTGCGCTCCGTGCAAGACGCGCCCGACTCGCGCTACTCGAGCGGCAAGAACGTTTTCGATGTCTACTCGCGCTCGAGCGGCGTGGCGCTTGATGGGACCTACTACGCCGATTGGTGAACCCCGATGAGCGAAAGGCAACATCGCCGCCCGTCCCGCCCGACCGGTTGCAGTCTGGGTGCTCGCCGGAAGGGGTTCACCCTGAGGCCGAAGGCCGAAGGGTCCGTGGCGCAGGCAAGCAGCCGCGGCTTTACCCTGATCGAGATGCTCATCGTGGTCTCGATCATCCTGATTCTGCTGTCGCTGGCCATCCCCAGCTACCGCCAGTCGCTCCTGCGCGCCAAGGAGACCGTGCTGCGGCAGAACCTGCACACCCTGAACTCCCTGGTCCAGCAGTTTACTCTCGACAAGCTGCGCGCGCCGCAGTCGCTCGACGAGCTCATCAGCGAAGGCTACCTGCGCACGCTGCCCAAAGACATCACCGGCTCGGCCGAAACCTGGGAGGCCGAGTTCTGCGACGTGGCGGCTTCGCCCGAGCAGAGCGCCTCCGGCATTTGCCAGGTGCGCTCCGGCTCGACCGCCATCTCCTCCGAGGGCACGCCCTACAACACCTGGACCGACTAGTGCCGTTCCAACTTTTCCGCTTAATTCCTTGCGTCCGGACTTCCAGTCACTGCGCACCCTCGCACTCTAGCTGAGATGGCTCCAGTTAGTTGGAACGGCATTAGCCCACCGGCCGCGGCGGAAAGCTGAACACCACGATGATGGACGACCGCACCGCTTCGCCCTCCAGCCGCGCCGGACGGAACTTCCACTGTTTCACCGCGCGCTGGGCTTGGTCGGTGAACGGCGCGAGCGCGCGCACGATCTTGATGCCGTCGAGCCCGCCCGCTTCGTCCACCGTCAATTGAAGAATTACTGTGCCCCAGGAAACCGCGTTGATGGGATAGATAGGCTCTATAGTCGAAACGACTTCCACCGGCTCGAAGCGCGGCGCCGCTTTTTCCGGCGCCGCTGCGGGCGCCGTCGCCAGCGCCGCTGCCAGCGCCGCCCCTGCCACTCCGCTCATCCATCGTCGCATGGCCTCCTCCTTCTCTGCTTCTACCGGAATAGATGCGCGCGCTCGAACCGGCGGCCAGAAACTACGAAGGGCGTCCCGATGCTTTTCATCGGGACGCCCGTGGTTGCGGGGGCAGGATTTGAACCTGCGACCTTTGGGTTATGAGCCCAACGTGGTACCAGACTCCACTACCCCGCGCGAAGAGTGTAACAGAGAACGCCCGCAGCGGCAACCCGCTCGGCAGGCGGATGAGCCCTCCGGCTTTTTAGGGTAGAATCGCAGCGGGAGAGGAGACGCATGGCGACAGAATTCAGCGTTGCGCTGGTGCAGATGGCGTGCGCGGCCGATCCGCAGGAAAACCTCCGGCGCGCGCTCGGGCGCGTGGAGGAAGCGGCCCGCGCCGGCGCCCAGATCGTCTGCCTGCCCGAGCTTTTCCGCTCGCGCTACTTTCCGCAGCGCGAGGACGCCGCCTGCTTCGACCTGGCCGAGCCCGTGCCCGGCCCGACCACGGAAGCGATGGCGCAGGCGGCGAAAAAGCTCGGCGTCGTCATCATCGCGCCCGTCTTCGAGCGCCGCGCCGCCGGCGTCTACCACAACAGCGCCGCCGTGCTCGACGCCGACGGCCGCCTCGCCGGTCTCTACCGCAAGATGCACATCCCCGACGACCCCGCTTACTACGAGAAGTTTTACTTCACGCCGGGCGACCTCGGTTTCCCCGCCTTCGACACCCGCGTCGGCCGCCTCTCAACGCTCATCTGCTGGGACCAGTGGTATCCGGAGAGCGCGCGCCTGGCCACGCTCGCCGGCGCCTGCCTGCTTTTCTATCCGACGGCCATCGGCTGGCACCCGGACGAGAAGGAGCAGTACGGCGCGGCGCAGCGCGACGCCTGGCGCACCGTGCAGCGCGGCCACGCCATCTCGAACGGCGTTTACGTGGCCGCGGTCAACCGCGTCGGATTCGAGAAGCCGGCCGCGGGCGGCGGCGCCGGCATCGAGTTCTGGGGCTCGTCTTTCCTGTGCGACCCGCAGGGTGTCGTGCTGGCGGAGGCCTCCGCCGATCGCGAGGAAATCCTGCTGGCCCGCGTCGATCTCGCGCACCTCGAAGACATCCGCCGCAACTGGCCCTTCCTGCGCGACCGCCGCATCGACGCCTACAGCGGGCTCGACCGCCGCTTTCTCGACCCGCGCCCGGTGGCCAAAGAGTCGTGAAGCGCTCGCAGCCGCCCGCCGCGCTCGGCTATCGCCTGCCCGCCGAGTGGGAGCCGCACGAAGCCACCTGGCTCGGCTGGCCGCACAACCGCTCGGACTGGCCGGGAAAATTCGCCGCCATTCCCTGGGTCTACGCCGAAATCGTGCGGCATCTCGCGCCGGGCGAGCGCGTGCGCATCGTCGTCAACTCCCGCGCGCACGAGGCGCAGGCCCGTGCCGTGCTCGCCCGCGCGGACGTGGACCTCGCCCGCGTCGAGTTCTTCCGCTTCCCCACCGACCGCGGCTGGCTGCGCGATTCCGGGCCGTTCTTCCTCCGCCGCCAGCGGCCGCGGCCGGAAGTGGCGCTCGCGGGCTTCCGCTTCAATGCCTGGGCGCGTTATCCCGACTGGAAGAAGGACGCGCGCGTGCCCGAGCGCATCGCCCACGCCCTGCGCCTGCCGCTCTACCGCGCGCGGCTCGGCGGGCGCGAGCTGGTGCTCGAGGGCGGCGCCATTGACGTCAACGGCCGCGGCACGCTGCTCACCACGGAAGAATGCCTGCTCGACCAGACCGCGCAAGCACGCAATCCAGGCGTGAGCCGCCAAGAGATGGAAGCGGCGCTGCGCGACTACTTGGGAGCTACCAACGTGCTCTGGCTCGGCCGCGGCATCGCCGGCGACGACACCCACGGCCACGTGGACGACCTCTGCCGCTTCGTCAACCCGCGCACTGTCGTCCTCTGCGCGGAAAAGAACTCCGCGGACGCGAACTACCGCGTTCTGGAAGAGAACCGCGAGCGCCTGCAAGGGATGCGCCTGGAGGACGGGTCGCGCCCGGAGGTCGTCGCGCTGCCCATGCCCGCGCCGCTCACCTTCCGCGGCCAGCGCCTGCCGGCGAGCTACGCCAACTTCTACATCGCCAATGCGGCCGTGCTGGTCCCGACTTTCAATGACGCGAACGACCGCGTCGCTCTCGGAATCCTGGGTGAGCTTTTCGCCGACCGCCCCGTCATCGGCATCCACGCCGTCGATTTGGTCTGGGGCCTGGGGACGCTGCACTGCCTGACGCGGGAGCAACCCAGGTAACTCGACGGCGCTTGTTATTCCCTGCTTCCCTGCCTCTTTGCTTCCTTGCCTCGCTCTTTCAGCCAGCGCGCGACCTCGTCCGGCTTCTTCAGCTCGCCCCGCAGGACAGCCAGCACGAGATCATGCAGCACCGTGATGCGCAGCTCGGCGTCAGCGCGCAGCGCCTGGGTTTGGCCGGGCAGATGCACGAGCAGCGGGATGCGCGGGTCGCGCTTGCCGTCGAAGCTGGCCGAGGCGCCCCAACTGTGGTCGGCGGTGACGACGATGGCCGTGCGCTCCTCCAGCCCCGCCTGCTCCAGCGCGCGCCGCAGCTCGCCCAGCGCGCGGTCGGCCAGCGCCAGGTTGTCGAGGTACCACTCCTTCGGATCGGCCGGCGCGCCGAGCCGGCCGGTGCGGCGATCGTAGATGCCGGGCCCATGCGGCGCCGGCAGGTGAACGAACACCAACCCGAGCGCGGGGTCGGCCGCCATCGCCCGCGCCCGCGCCAGCACGCCTTCCTGCTTGCGGCGGTGCTCGTCGCGGAAACTGCGCGTGGGAAAGAGCTCGAGCCGCAACGGGTCGACGAAGAAAAACTGGTCGGCGAACGGCAGCGACCACAGCTGCATCGCCGCCGCGTCCCGCATCCGCACCGGCAGGCTGCGCGGCTCGCCCGTGAAGCGGAAGGGCCACTGCGCGCACGCCGCCAGTTGCCCGCCGAAGAGCCGGCAATAGGGATGGAACCAACCGGCCAGGCCCGAAGCCACATCCAGCTCGCGCGCCCGCGTAAAGACTGTCGGCTGCCGGCTCCACGGGACCGCGGCGGCGCTGCCCTCCGTGTAGATCATCAGCTCGTCCGGCCCCCGCGGGTCGCAGTAGGTGATGATCCGGCCGGTGAGGAGCGAAGGCAAGGAGACGAGCGTGGCGGTCGAGACCGGCAACGCGCGCGACGCCACAAGCGACTCGCTGCGCAGCCGGTCGAACTCCGGCAAGGCCAGGCCCGCCGGGCGCTCGTCAAAGGCGAGCCGCTGGTCGAGGCCGTCAAAGACGAGCCAGAGCACGCGCGGCGCCGCGGGATCGCGCGCCGGCAAAGCTGGCGGCGCGCTTCTCGCCTGCGTCTCCGCGCCCGGCGACGGCAGCGCCAGCCAGACCGCTTGCGCGCCGGTGACCACCACAAACGGCGAAAGCACCATCACCAGGTGCGCGCCCGCGCGCCCGAGCGGGCGGTTCCAGCGCGCGCAGATCAAGAGGGCCGCCAGGCCTGCCATCGCGGCCACCAGCACGGCCGTCCACGACCACGGCGCCGGCTCGGTGGCGAACGGCCCGCGCGTCGGACGCAAGCCGCGCCCAATCACGCTCGCCACCACCACGAGCGTCATCAGGAAGACCAGCCGCATCCCGGCCAGAACCACAGCGCGCTCGGAGCGCCGCGCCAGTTGCGCCCCGCCCCAGAAGACCGCCGCCAGCAGGATGACGTCGAGCAGGATCGCGAGGTAATCGAGGCCGGGGGCAGCATCCTGGCGGAAATACGGCCGGTGATAGCTGTAGAAATAGGCCGCCCACACCTTGAAGAAGCAGAGGTTCGCGAGCGACAGCGCGACCAGTGCGTCCCTAAGGCCGCGCATGCTGCTCCGTCTTGCGCAGGAGATAGAGCCAGCGGTGCGCTTCCGGCACGCGCGCCGCGCGGAGGCAGGTGAAGCGCCGCCGGCAGGCGGCCTCGAAGGCCTCGCGGGTCAAGTCGGCGTGCAGGCGCTCGCGCCCGCGGGTGATGCGGCGGAAGAGCGGGTCGGCCGGGTCAACGTATTCGATGAGCAGGAAGTCGGTGGTCAGCTCGGCGGCCAGATCCAGCACGTCTTCCAGCGGGACGCGCTCGCTCACCAGCAGGTGGTGCAGGAGCGCCAGCATCAGCACCGCGTCGAACCCGCCGCGCGCCCGCTCGAGGAAGCTTGCGCATTCGCGGTTGCGCCAGCCGACGGCGGGACTCGGCCGCGCCAGGTTGACCACGAGCGGAAGGACGTCCAGGCGCTCGGAACCCGCCCGCCGCCAGGCCGCGCCCACCACCGCCGCGTCGGCGTCTATCGCCACGACCCGCGCGCCCTGCCGCGCCGCCAGCGCCGCGAAGTGGCCGGTGTTGCAGCCAACGTCAAGCACCCGGCGCGGCTGGAACTCTTTGAGCGCCGACTCGACAAAATCCTGCTTGGCGCTGAAGCCCGCTTCCGAGTAGGACGGCCCGGCGCCGTAGCCCGACCAAGCCGAGCGGCCGGCGCCGGGCGCCAGGCGGTCGAGCTGTCGCCGCTGGCTCCGCAAAAGCGACTCGAGGATGAAGCGGGCTTTCTCCGGATCCGACAGCGTGCGCGGTTGATAGGGCCGCGTGTCGTCCGGGTCGTGCCGCCGCCCCAGCCAGGTCGGCAGCGTCACCAGCCCGAGCAGCGGCGGCCGCAACCTCGCCAGCGGCCCCGCGAGGCGATAGACCTCTTCCGGCTCGAGGCCGTCGCGGCTGGTGGTGAAAACCTTGTCGAGCGGCAGGCCGAAGCGCCGGTTCGCCAAGAGCGGCAAGAGAAAGGTGCGCACGAATTGGGCGTGCGCCAGCCAGGTCGGGTCGCCCGGGTCGCGCCGCTCCGCCGACAACACGTCCACGAAAACCGGCTGCGGGCCGCGGAAGAGGATGTTGTACGGCGTCGCGTCCTTCAGGCCGAGCCCCTCGGGCAGCAAAGCTTCCGCCAGCTCCAGCGTCAGCCCGGCGGCCGCGTGCAGCATCTCCGGCGGCCACTCGTAAGGGTAGCTCACGAACGGCAGGGGCTCGTGCTCGACGAGCACAGCGTCACCTGCCAGTCCAACGCGCGCCCCGAGCGCCTGGGCCTCGCGGGAATCAACGCGGCGGCTGGCGACGAGCTTCCCGGCCTCGCCCCATCGCCGCGCCGTGGTGGAATCGAGGAAAGCCTGTAAGTCCGCTGCCGCCGGCGGCGTCACCGCGCGCAGCAAGCGTCCCTCAACGCTGAACAAGCGGCCCGCCGGGTCGCGGAACGAGCCGGCCGCGGAACTCGCCTGGACCTCGGAGGATTTCATTCGTGGGGCGGCTGGGGAGCTTTCTTCTCTGTCCGGTCGCGCCGCCAGCGCAGCAGGCGTCGCACGTAAAAGAGAGCGCCGGCGACGCCGGCGAGCAGCATCTGCCAGATGAGGATGCCCGAGCCCGGATCGGCGTAGGCATAGAGCGGGGCGCTGCCGAAAAGCCACGAGGCCATGGCAACATACTAGCAGAAGGCGGCAGGGCGGAGGAACGGGGTGGAGATTAGGCTGGCTCTTCCCGGGCGGCTTCGCAGCTTTGGACGCGCGCGCCGCCGACGGCATCCGCCAGGCGCTGCCAGCGGGCCCGCGCCAGCAGCGCGGCGCCGAGCGCCCCGGCGTATTCCGAGTGCGGGCTGACGTTCAGCTTCACGCCCAGGCGCTCTTCCAGCGCGCGCACCAGGCCGGCGTTCTTGCTGACGCCGCCGGTCAAGGTGATCTCCGGCTGCGCGCCCACCTGCCGCACCAGCGCCACCAGGCGCTCGGCGATGGAGAAGTGCGCGCCGCAGAGGATGTCCTCGACGCTGGCGCCGGCGGTGACGTGGTTGATGACCTCGCTCTCGGCCAGCACGGCGCAGATGCTGGAGATGGGCTGCGGGTTCTGCGCCCGCAGGGACAACTCGCCCACGTCCTCGAGCTTCACCTCCAGCGCCTTGGCCACGCGCTCGAGGAAACGCCCCGCGCCCGAAGCGCAACGGTCGTTCATCCGGAAGGCCGCCACCCGGCCGCTGTCGGCCAGGCGCAGGGCGCGCGAATTCATGGCGCCGATGTCGAGCACGGTGCGGGTTCCGGGGAAAAGCCAACGCGCGCCCACCCCGTGACAGGTCATCTCGGTGATTTGAATCTGCCGGAAGAGGACGCGGTAGCGGCCGTAGCCGGTGCTGGCGACGTAGAGAATCTCCTCCGGCTTGATTCGTTGCGTCGCGCACAGCTCGTCGAGGACCGCCTGGGCGGCGGCCTCAAGCCGCGCGCCGGTTTCGCGCCCGGTTCTCGCCTGCACGCGGCCGTGGTCGTCGACGAGCACGCTGCGGGTCATGCGGCTGCCGACGTCGATGCCGGCGAGATACCCCACGCTAGTTCCCTCCCCCGGCGGCTTCGGGGCGCGGGGCGGCGCCGTTGGCGCGCTTGCCGACTTCGCCGTGGGCGGCGCGCTCCCAGGCGAAAAGCGCGGCGCCGATGGCGCCGATGTGCTGGGACTGCGGCGCCACATTCAACTTTGTCGCCAGGCGCTCTTCCAGCGCGCGGACGACGCCCGCATTGCGGGCCACGCCGCCGGTGAACGTGATCTCCGGCTCCAGCCCGACGCGCCGGAGCAAGCCGATGCTGCGCCCGGCGATGGTCCAGTGCAGCCCGGCCAGGATGTCCTCCACCGGGCAGCCGCGCGCCAGGTGCATCACGATTTCCTGCTCGACGAAGACGGTGCAGACGTTGGTGATCTTCATCGGCTTCTTCGACTGCGTCGCCACCTCGCCCAGCTCCTCGAGCTTCAGCCCCAACACTTCCGCCGCTGCTTCCAGGAATCGCCCGGTGCCGGCGGCGCACTTGTCGTTCATGCAGAAGTCCTGCACGTCGGCGCCGTCGCCGATGCGGATGGCCTTGGTGTCCTGCCCGCCCATGTCGAGGATGGTGCGGGTGGCCGGGAAGAGGAAGCTCGCGCCCTTGGCGTGGCAGCCGATCTCGGTGACTTGGGCGTCGCCGAAGGGGACGCGATAGCGCCCGTAGCCGGTGCCCACGGTGTAGGTGACGTCCCAGTCTTCGACGCGCGCTTCGGCCAGGGCGGCGCGGAAGGCGCGCTCGGCGGCGCGCACGACGTTCGCGCCCGTATCCACCAGCGCCAGCGCCAGCACGCGCTTGTTTTCGTCCAGCAAGGCCGCCTTGGTGGCGGTCGAGCCGACGTCTACACCGGCGACAAGCATCTTCTCTCCTCAAGCCCCTGCCCGCGGCGCGGTCAGGCGGCGGTGTTCGAGCGCCTCGAAGAAGGCGTCGATGCGGTTGCGGATCTGCGCCTCGGAAAAGTAGCGCGGGTCGGCCAGGTCGGATTCGACGAAAAGCGTGGGGAGCCCGCGCTCCTTGGTGAAGTACTCGCGCACGTCGGCCTGGCCGACGGAGAACGACCGGCAGCTCTTGACGGAGTGGATGACGAGGGCGTCGGCCTCATACTCGGCCACGTAGCGCTCGAGCATCTGCCGGCGCAGCTCCCAGTTCCAGTTGGTGTAGCAGTTGATGGCGTACTCGGCCAGGCTCTCCAGCGGGCGCGCCGGGTCGTGGCGGAAGCCGAAGTCCCAGATGCCGCCCACCTTGGAGTAGGTGGAGGCCACGCAGCAGACGCCCCAGCGCTTGAACAGCTCCCAGAAGTTGCGGAAGTGCGGCCAGGGCGGCGGCCCTTCCAGCACCACGCGGAAGCGCTCCTCGCTCACCGGCCCGAGGCGGTGAATGCGCCGCTCTTCGATTTCTTCCCAGGCGGCGCGGTAGTAGTCCACGCACTCCGGCAGGCCCCGCAGGACGTAGATGGGCGCCATAAAGAAAACTGCCTCAAAGAAGGCGTCCAAGGGCGAGGGCCGGTGGCGCGCCGCGTGCAGGATCTTCACCCACAGGTCTTCCGCTTGGCGCGAATACTCGAGGCTTCGGCTCAAGCGGTCGGGGTCGTAGGGGCGGCCCGTGATCTCCGCGCAGACCCGGGCGAGCTGCTCGAGCTGCTTCACCACGTACTCGACGTCCTCCGTCCGCTGTTCCGCCCCGGTGCGCCGGTAGGGGACGTCCAGCATGAAAACCCGAGCGCCGTAGAGCTCCGCCAGCGCCTCGAACCACTTGATGTAGGTGTTGCAGCCGGAGTAGTTGCAGACGAGCAGGTCGGGCTTGGGCAGGGCGCCGAAGGGCCCGCGGTTGCCGCTCGAGGCCAGGCCGATGTCGTTCTTCACGTAGCCGCAGACGTCGGAGGAGTAGCCCAGGTCTTCGGCCTTGAGGATGAAGTCGCCCGCCACCTTCTTGACGCCGCACTGCAGGGCGTTCACCTCCGGGAAGAGCAGCTCGAACCCGAAGCTGCGCAGCAGCTCGCCGATGTTGCCGCTGATGAAGAGGTAGGCGACGGGCGTGGCGTCGCGCGGGGCGTTCTCCAGCCGCCCGTACCACTGCCCGAGCAGCTCTTTTTGCCGGTCGCGGCCCACGCCCTGGTGCTGGTAGGAGCTGCCCATCGTCATTTCTCCGAGAAGAACAGGATGGACTCGACGAAAGTCTCCGCCTGCATGCGGATGCTCTCGAACACGGTCATCTTCTCTTCGTACTCGAACTCGGTAAAGGGCGTGCCGCGCTTCTCCAGCGCCTGCTTAAGCAGGACGGAGTCGTAGAGCGCCGGCTCGCAGAACTTGGGGCTGGCGAAGATGACGCCGTGGGCGGCGGTGGCCGCGACGGTCGCGAGCAGCCCCTCGTTGCGCGACCGCGGCCCGGGGGTGTTGACCGCCGTCAGCACCGTCCGCTTCAAGTAAGCCTCCGCCAGAGAGGTCAACGGCTCGCCGTCCTCCGGCGCCGGCTCCAGGAAAAACCGGCTGCCGATTTGCAGGTCGTCGTCCACCACGGCGCACCCGGCTTCTTCGAGCACGCGCAGGAGCTCGACTGGCGGCTGCTCACAGAAGGCGCCGCGGACGACGACGCGCACGCTGTCGCGCTTCGGGCGGGGCCGGGTTTCGCCGAGCGCCAGGGCTTTCTCGAGCAGGCGGTTGTGCTCCTCGCGCGGCAGCACGTTGCCGGCGCCGGCCAGGACGTAAAGGTCAGCCGTGGGCCACTGTTCCGGCCCGCGGGCGCGGCGCTGGTAGAGCTCGCCGAGGAGCGCCCGGTTGCGGTTGAAGAGCCGGATGGACTGGCGGAGCGCGTCGTCGCTCGCGAGCGCGCCGGTCAGCTCCGCCAGCCGCTGCCGCAGGCGCTCCAGCTCGCCGCGGTAGTAGGCGACGCCCGCCGCGCTCACGTTTTGCGGCAAGTGCAGGTAGAAGGTGAAGCGCTCGGGGAAGTTCCGCTGCCAGACGCCCGAGAGGTTCCGCGCCACGTCGCAGATGGACGGCACCACCATCCCGTCCACGTGCTTCCAGTGGCCGGCCAGGCCGAGCTCCAGCGTGCTGCGGGCGATGGAGCAGACGAAAGACTGGATGCGGGAGTCGGCGTGGTCGATCTCGACCTGCCCGCGGCCCCCGAACAGGCTCACCGGCAGCGCGCCCGCCGCCGCCATCAACTCCTGCGGCGTGTAGACCGGGAAGCAGCCCACAACTTTCCTTTGCGGGTTGGCCGCTTTCCAGGCGGCCACGCTGGGGAGAGTGACGTCGGTCGCGAGCGGTGTGCAGCGCTCGACCAGCTCGTCCCAGCTCCGCGCCTCTTCCCAGGAGTTCTCCATACTTCCAGCGTCTCCCTAGGCGGTCTGCCCGCCGTCCACCACGATCACCTGCCCGGTAATGTGCCGGGCCTGTTCGGAACATAGAAACATAATGACTTCAGCGATCTCTTCCGGCTTCCCCAGCCGACCGAGCGCCGACTCGCGCAGGGCCTGCCCGCGCACCTCGGCCGGATAGTGTTCCGTCAGCGGCGTCTCCACCCAGCCGGGGGCCACGGCGTTGACGTTGACGTTGGCCGGGCCCAGCTCGCGCGCGGCGGCGCGGGTGAGCCCGAGCAGGCCGGCCTTGGCGGCGCCGTAGTTGGCCAGGCCGGCCTTGCCGCGCAGGGCGTTGATGGAGCTGACGTTCACCACCTTGCCGCTCTGCTGCCGGCGGAAGACGGGGGCGGCGGCGCGCAGGTAATTGAAGGCGCCCTTGAGGTGAGTGTCCACCACATCGTCCCAGTCGGCTTCACTCATCTTCCACAGCACGTGGTCGCGGGCGATGCCGGCGTTGTTGACCAGCACGTCCAGGCGGCCCGCGGCGGCGACGATTCTCTCCGCGACCCGCTCGGCCGCGGGCGCATCACGGACGTCCGCGTTGAAGAACGCCCCGCCGCTTTGCCGCACGACTTCCTGCCCCGCCGGCGTCTCCTGCTTGTCCACCAGAAAGACGCGGTCGCCGCCGCGCTGGAAAGCCTGGGCGGCGGCCAGGCCGATGCCGGACATCCCGCCGGTGATGAGCACGACGCGCGCCACCCGCTCACCTCAACTTGGCGCCGCACAATCCGCAGTGACGAAACTCCTCCGGCAAGCCCTTGGCGCCGCACTGCGGGCAAGCCTGCACGGGCGGGCCGAAGAGGAATTCGCTCGCGCCGCCCTCGGCCAGCCGCCGGCGCAGCCCGCGGTAGTCGGGCGAACGCTTCTCAACAAAGGCGCTCATGCCTTCGTAGGGCTCGGTGTCGGTGAAGTGCAGGGTGAGCCAGTCGCGGGCGTGGCCGACGGTGAGGTGCCAGACGAAATCCTTCCAGAAATTCACCTGCTGCTTGGTGTAGCGCAGGCATTCGGGAAACTTGTCGAGAAGCTTCTGGACGAGAGCGTCCACCGCCACATCCAGCTGCTCCTTGGGGACCACCTGGTTCACCAGGCCCCAGGCCAGCGCCTTCTCCGCCGGAACCTCTTCGCAGAGGAAGAGCATCTCCCGCGCCCGCCGGTCGCCGATGGTGATGGGCAGCCACTGGGTGGCGCCGCCGGCGGCCACCGAGCCTACGCGCGTGCCCACCTGGCGAAAGACGGCATGCGCGGCGGCGACGGCCAGGTCGCAGGCCAGGTTGAACTCGTTGCCGCCGCCCACCACCATCCCGTTGATGCGGGCGATGACGGGCTTGCCGGCGTTGCGCACGGCGTCGAGCGCCTCCTGGAAGCAGGTCATGTACTTCCAGTAGTCGTGCGGCCGGCGGGTGTAGACCTCGGCGTACTCCTTGACGTCGCCGCCGGTGCAGAAGGCCTTCTCCCCCGCCCCGGTCAGCACGATGACGCCCACGCGGTCGTCAAAGGCGGCGTCGCGGAAGGCTTCGCGCAGCTCGATGAGGCAGGGGGTGTTGTAGGCGTTGTAGACCTCGGGGCGATTGATGGTGATGCGCGCCACCTGGTCGGCCTTGGCGTAGCGGATGAATTCGAACTGAAGCTTCTCGGCCCCTTTGGTCTCGAAGGTAATCATTGTTTCCCCCTCACGCCGCCTTGCCCGGTAACACGATGCTGCGCAGGCCCTGCCCGGCGCGCAGGGCGTCGAAACCCTCGTGGATCTTCTCGAGCGGGTAGCGGGCGGTCACGAGCGGCCCCAGGGCCACGCGGCCGCTGCGCACGAGCTCGATCACTTCCGGGTAGTCCGCGGGGCGGCAGCCCAGGCTCCCCACCACCTCCAGCTCGTAGAACATCATTTTCGAGAACGGCAGGGTGACCGGCTCGGCGCTGTAGCCGACCACGCACAAGCGCCCGCCCACGCGCACGGAGTCGTAGGCCAACCGAATGGTCTCCGGCTTGCCGATGGCCTCGAGCGCAATGTCCACGCCCCCGCCGGTGCGCTTTTTCAACTCCTTCTCCGGCCGCTCCACCGCGCGGACGTTCAAGGTGTCGCGGGCGCCGAAGCGCCGGGCCAGCTCGAGCTTGTGGTCGTCGATGTCGACGGCGATGACGTGCGCCCCCGCCAGCGCGGCGAACTGCACGGCGTTCATTCCCACGCCGCCGCAACCGACGACCGCCACCACGTCGCCCAGCTGCACCCGCGCCCGGTGCTTGACGGCGTGGTACGGTGTCGTCAACGCGTCGCCGATGAGGCACCCCTCCGCCAGCGGAATCTCGGCCGGCAACGCAAAGCAGTCCTTGGCGGGCGCGACTACGTACTCGGCAAAGCCGCCGTCCAGGTGGTTGCCGAGCATCTTCATCTGCTGGCAGATGTTTTCCCGGCCGGTACGACACATGCGGCAGGCCCCACAGGTGAAGACCGCCGGCAGCAGCACGCGGTCGCCTTCGCGGAACTTCTCGACTTCGGCGCCACAGCGGGACACCGTGCCGGACACCTCATGGCCCAGGATGACCGGCGACTTGAACGTGGGAACGCCGTGGTCGAGATAGTGCAGGTCGGTGTGGCAGACCCCGCAGGCGGCCACCCGCACCAGGATTTCGCCGCGGCCCGGCTCGGGCGGGGCTACCTCGCGCAGTTGAGCTTTCCCCGGGCTCTCGAGCAGCAGGGCTTTCATGCGGCTCCTCCTCGGCCGGCCGCCGTCTTGGCGGGGACGCGTTCGCGCAGGCGCAGCAGGTCGGCCAGCGTCATCTTTTCCAGCACCTCGCGCGTGGGGGCGTAGAGACTCTCCCAGGCCGCCGAGAATTCTTCCTCGTCCTCCTCGGACGAGCCTTGAAAAATCTCGGCCACCTGGCGGAGCACAATCTCCTCCGG
>Ga0209172_10004585_pt1 | contig 18314 bp, 14 predicted proteins | sample LarsenN4metaG_FD_184113 | JGI IMG/M metagenome (GOLD analysis project Ga0209172, IMG submission 184113) | Hot spring sediment bacterial and archeal communities from British Columbia, Canada, to study Microbial Dark Matter (Phase II) - Larsen... ... | reverse complement strand
GGCGACTCGGCGTACTCGATGGCGAAGAAGTCCGAGCTCTCTCCCGAGCGCACGCGCGAGACGAAGTTCGCGCGCGGCGGCAGGCCGCGCGAACGGCCGACGATGCCCGAGCTCTGCCCGATGAAACCTTCGTTGAGCGTGTACGGCTTGCTGCCGTCGCGGTCGATCGCGAACACGGCGTACTTGTCGCTGTCGCCGATGCCGATGCGGATGTCGGCGACCTGATAGATCAGGCGCTGGTTGTCCAGCCACGCGAAGCCCACCACGTCGGCGTTGTCGTAGCCGGCGACGTTCTTGAGCTGGCGTGTCGCGACCTCCATCACCACGAGGTTCCAGCGGCCGTTGACCTCGCGGATGTACGCGAGGTGGGTGGCCGCCGGGTTGAGCCCCGCCCCGTAGAACTGCGGCAGCTTGTAGAAGTTCTCGATCGGGACGGGCGCCGACGGCGCCTGTGCCGATGCAGACGGCAGCAGGCACAGCGCGCACCACAGCGCTGCCGCCAGATGCTGCAGATGTTTCACCATGTGTGTCCTCCGCTGAACGAAAAAGGGGCCCGGTGAACCCGGGCCCCGATCGTAGCGACTGGCGAATCAGAAGAACTTGTAGTTCGCCGTGAAGTTGAAGTACCGGCCGCGCGGGTTGTAGATCCAGGGGAAGCCGAGGCTGCCGTACTGGTTCTGCGAGCCTTCGCGGCTGAACGGCACCTGCCGGTCGAACAGGTTCTTGACGATCAGACCCAGGGTGAGGTTCTTGATGCCGGAGTACTGCACGCCGACGTCGAACTCCTCGTACGCGTCGATCATGCGGCGCGTGCGGTTCTCGGTCGTGCCCGACGGCTGGTCGCTGTCGCGCATGGCCGAGGTCGAGCGCAGGCGCATCGTGGTCGTCCACGGACCCTTCTCGAAGTCGGCCGACAGCGCATTGCGCCAGCGCGGGAAGAGGAACGACGCGTTGTACTCGAAGAACTCGCCGCCCGGCTCGAACTGCTTCTGGTTCTTGGTGTAGTACGTGAGCGCGTTGCGCAGGTTCATGCGGCCCAGCGGCGTGTCGCCCACGCGCCAGCGCACGTCGAGGTCGACGCCGGAGATCTTCGCGGCGGCCACGTTCTGGTTGTTCACGAACACCAGCGCCTCACCCGACGGCGAGCGGCCGACCTGGCCCAGCGCCGCGGCCGATTCCACCGACAGCGTGCTGATCTCGTCCTTCTTGGTGATGCGCCAGAAGTCGATGCTCAGGCCGACCGTCGGGAACGGCTCGAAGATGAAGCCGAGGTTGTAGGTCTTGCCGGTCTCGGGCCGCAGGTTCGGGTTGGAGCCGCTGATCTCGTTGTACGGGAAGTTCGTGCTGGTGGTGTTGCCGAAGGCCACGCACACCGCGTTGGTCGGATCGGCCGCGCAGTCGATCGACTCGGCGCCCTGCTCCTGGCCGCCGAACAGCTGCTTCAGGCTCGGCGCCAGGAAGCTCTCGGCGTAGGAGGCGCGCACCGCGAAGCTGCTGAACGGCTGGTACTTCAGCGCCAGCTTCGGGCTCGTCTTGCTGCTGCTGTCGAAGCCGCGGCGCGTCACGACGCCAGTGACCGGATCGGCCACCGCGGCATTCAGGCCGGAGTACTGGTCGCGCCGCACGGCCGCCTGGATCTCGAGGCCCTTGATGATCGGGATCGACAGTTCGGCGAACACCGCGGTCAGGTCGCGCTTGCCGTCGACCGCCGACTGCGCAATGCTGCCGAACACGTTGCCGGCCTGCTGGTTGGCGTCGGGCTGGTCGCTCAGCGATTCCTTGTTGTAGGTGCCACCGACCGCGTACTGCAGCGGGCCGCCGGCCAGTTCCATGATCTGGCCGCTGAACTTGCCGTTCACGAACGTCAGGTCCGACTTGCCCTCGCGCTTCGGGCGCAGGCGCAGCGCGTCGACCGCGGCCGTCGGGTTCGTGTTGCTGGTCGGGTCGATCGTGCCCGCGGCGATCGCGGCGAAGAACGCCGCCTGGTCGAGGTAGTTCGAGTCCTGGTTGGTGACCTTGCTGGTGCCCTTGCCGACCGCGACGTCCCAGTCGATCGAGCCGAACGTGCCCTCGACGCCGACCGTGGCCTGCGTCATCGAGCCGGTGCGCTCGGTCGTGCGCGGGCCCACCTGCAGGAAGCGGCCAGCCACCAGACGACCCTGGGCGTCGATGAACAGGCCCGGCGCCGGCTGCGCCAGGAACGTGTCTTCGGTGCGCGAGTGCATGACCTCGCCGAACACTCGCATGTTCGGGCTGATCTTCACGTTGCCGATCACCAGGCCGCTCAGACGGTCGGCCGGGTTCACGCTCTCGAGGATGGTCTTGCTGAAGTCGAACGCGCAGACGCCGGTGGCGGGGTTGAAGTCCGCGGGCGGGCAAGGCTGCACCGTGCCCAGCGCCGCAAAGGTGGCCGGGTCGAGGATGTTGCCGGACGGGTGGAACAGGCTGCGCGAGTCGGTGCCGCCCGGATAGCGACGCCAGTCGGCCGAACGCGTGATGTCGCGCGCCGTGCGCGGCAGGCCGTCGCGCTTGAAGTAGTCGAGCGCGGCCAGCACGTTGAAGCCCTGGCTCTCGAGGTCGCCGATGCCGAAGGTCACGCCCAGCGGCGTTTCCTTGGCGTCGTTGCGGCTGCTCACGCCGTAGCCCACGCGCGCCTCGAGGCCGCTGTAGTTCTTGCGGGTGATGAAGTTGATGACGCCGGCCACCGCGTCGGCGCCGTAGATCGCCGAGCCGCCGTCTTTCAGCACCTCGATGCGCTCGATCGCGCTGACCGGGATGCTGTTGACGTCGACCGCCGCGCCCGCGCCGCTGCCGTCGTGCAGGGCGTTGACCGGCAGGCGACGGCCGTTCAGCAGGATCAGCAGGTTGCGCTCGGACAGGCCACGGATCTGCAGGTTCGTGGTGCCCGAGCCCGACGGCGAGTTGCCCGTCAGGTCACCCTGGTCGTCGATGTCGAGCGACGCGATGTTCTTGACCAGTTCGGTGATCGTCGTCGCGCCGGTGCGCTCGATGTCCTTGCGGCTGTAGACCTCCACCGGTGCCGGGCCTTCGGCCTGCACGCGCTTGATGGCCGAGCCCGTGATCTCCACGCGCTCGAGGGTCTGGGGTTGCTGGGCGAGAGACGGCGTTGCCGCCAGCATCATCCCGCCTCCGAACGCGAGGGCGAGCGCGCTGTGCAGCTTGGTTCTCTTGAAGACCATGAGGCAGCTCCTGCAGATAGGCCAAAGTTGATCGATAGACCTGGTTCGCGAGCAAGCCGCGTACCGGCTTTGTGGACCGGTCACTGCCCGTCTGCGCGAACACGTCTTGGAATTGTCACGGACGCTTTCAATCGATTTCTCTCAGGGAAACCCTCGTCGCGCGCGCGCCTAGAGACTTGTCCCTAGGCCTCTCGCCGCCGTGCGTTGGCCGTCGGCAACACGGCACGCCGGCCCGCGCGATCGCGGGTGGACGTGGCCGACGCGGCGCCTCAGGCCGCGACGCGCACGCGCGGCACCGCCGCGAGCAACGAGCGCGTGTACGCGTGCTCCGGCGCGCCCAGCACGCGCTCGGCCGGCCCCGACTCGACCAGCCGTCCCGCGCGCATCACCGCCACGTCGTCGGCCAGGTACTCCACGACGCCGATGTTGTGCGTGATGAACAGGTACGACACCCCCAGCGTGCGCTGCAGTTCGTCAAGAAGGTTCAGGATCTGCGCCTGCACCGACACGTCGAGCGCCGAGGTCGGCTCGTCGCACACGATCAGGCGCGGGCGCACCGCCAGCGCGCGCGCGATGGCGATGCGCTGGCGCTGGCCGCCGCTGAACTCGTGCGGGTAGCGGTCGAGCGCGTCGCGCCGCAGGCCGACCTGCTCGACCAGCTCGCCGATGCGCGCCGCGCGGGCGGCCGCATCCATCTCCGGCCGCAGCGCGATCAGCCCTTCCTCGAGGATGTCGACCACGCGCATGCGCGGGTTCAGCGACGCGAACGGGTCCTGGAAGATGATCTGGATGCTGCGCCGCGCCTCGACCAGCGCGTCGCCCTCGAGCGCGAACAGGTCGAGCCCGCCCAGCAGCGCGCGGCCCTCGATCGTGGCGAGGTGGCGCAGCAGCTGCACGATGGCCTTGCCGGTGGTGGTCTTGCCGCAGCCCGACTCGCCCACCAGCGCCAGGGTGCGGCCGGTGGCGATCGAGAAGCTCACGCCGTCGACCGCGTCGAACCAGCCGCGCGCGCGCTGCAGCAGGCCCTTGCGGATGGGAAAGCGCACGCGCAGGTCCTGCACGTCCAGCAGCGGCGCCCCGCCGTCGACCGACGCCTGTGCGCCGGCCGGGGCCGCTGGCGCCACGGCCGGCGCGGCAGCGGCGGCCGCCGCCCCGGGCTGGTACAGCAGGCAGCGCACCGATCGCTCGCCGCTGTCGATCAGCTCGGGCGCCGTGGTCGCGCAGTGCGCCATCGCGCGGTCGCAGCGCGGCGCGAAGCGGCAGCCCTCGAAGTGCTGGTGCAGCGGCGGCACCGTGCCGCGGATCGCGGCGAGCGCCGAGCCGCGCTTGGCGGCGTCGGGCAGCGCGCGCAGCAGCAAGGTGGCGTACGGGTGCTTCGGCGCCGAGAAGAACTCGTCGGCCGGCGCGACCTCGACCACCTGCCCGGCGTACATGAGCGCCACGCGGTGCGCCATGCCGGCCACCACGCCGAGGTCGTGCGTGATGAGCAGCATGCCCACGCCCTGCTCGCGCTGCAGCTGCCGCAGCAGCTCGAGGATCTGCGCCTGGATCGTGACGTCCAGCGCCGTGGTCGGCTCGTCGGCGATCAGGAAGTCGGGCTCGGCGGCCAGGGTCATCGCGATCATCACGCGCTGCTTCTGGCCGCCGGACAGGCGGAACGGGTACTCGTCGATGCGACGCTCGGGCTCGGGGATGCCGACGCGGCGCAGCCACTCGACGGCCTTGGCGCGCGCAGCGTCGCCGCGCAGCGGCGTGTGCGCCTCGATCGCCTCGACGATCTGCTCGCCCACGCGCATCACCGGGTTCAGGCTGGTGGCCGGCTCCTGGAAGATCATGCCGATGCGCCCGCCGCGGATGCGGCGCATCGAGCGTTCGGGCAGCGCCAGCACGTCGACCTCGCCCGGCGTCGGGCCCTGCGTGTCGACGAGGCGCACGTCGCCGCGCGTGATGCGGCCGTTGTCGGGCAGCAGGCGCATGAGGGCCAGCGCCGTCATGCTCTTGCCGCAGCCCGACTCGCCGACCAGCGCGAAGGTCTCGCCGCGCTCGATGGCCAGGGACAGGCCGTCGACCGCCTTGACCAGCCCCGCGTCGGCGTCGAGGCCGACTTCCAGTTCGCGTGCGCTCAGCATCGCGGGCTCACCTCACCGGACCGAACCGCGCCCGCGCACGGAACACGCGGGCGCGCGGATCGAAGGCGTCGCGCACGCCGTCGGCGAACAGGTTGGCCGCCAGCACCAGCGTCACCATGAAGGCGAAGGCCGCGGCGAACGACCACCAGATCACCGGGTCGCGGCTCATCTCGCTGCGCGCCAGGTTGATCATCCCGCCGAAGCTGTTCATCGAGGGATCGACCCCGACTCCCACGTAGCTCAGCACCGCCTCGTACAGGATGAGGCCCGAGAACTCGAGCACCGTGGTGATCAGCACCAGGTGCATCACGTTGGGCAGCACGTGCCTCGCCATGATGCGCACGTGCCCCACGCCGAACGCGGTGGCGGCCTGCACGTACTCGAGCTCGCGCAGCTTCATCGTCTCGGCGCGCAGCAGGCGGCACAGCCCCGCCCAGCCGGTGAGCCCGAGGATCACGCACAGCAGGAAGATGCGCAGGTCGGCGCGCTCGGCGCCGGTCTCGAACAACTCGGGGTGCTTGTCGATGAACACCTGCACCATCAGCACGCATGCGGCGATCAGCAGCACGCCGGGCACCGACGACAGGGTCGTGTAGAGGTACTGGATCACCTCGTCGACCCAGCCGCGGAAGTAGCCCGCCGCGACGCCGAAGACGATGGCGAACGGCAGGGTCGCGATGGTGGCCAGGGTGCCGATCACGAACGCGGTGCGCACGCTCTTGAGCGCCTGGTACAGCACGTCGTTGCCGGTGCGGTCGGTGCCGAACACGTGGTAGTGGCCGGCCAGCGCGACCACCGGCCCGACCAGCACGCACACCGCGGCGAAGGTCAGCAGCAGCGCGCGCAGCGGCAGGTCGGTGCGGTTGCCGGCGATGCGCGCGGCGGCTTCGCGCCAGCCGATGCGCTGGCGCCGCGCGTGGACCGCGGCCACCAGCGCGGCAACGGCCAGCGCGAGCATCAGGCCGACGACGACGCCGGCCGCCGTGCGCGCGAGCAGGTCGGGCACCCACTGCGTGGCGGGATCCGTCAGGTGCGCGCCGCCGAACTGCAGCCGCGGCAGCACGCGCTCGGTGCGATCGCCTTGCTGCCGCGACTCCTTGGTGAAGCCCTGATAGGCCAGCGGGATCGAGTACGTCGCCTCGCGCGACTCGACCAGCGGCGCGAGCAGCGCATCGAGCACCGACTGCGTGCGCGTGTCGTAGGCCGTCGCCGTGCCGGCCTGCCCCGGCAGCGTCGCACGGTAGTGCAGGCTGTCCAGCAAGGTGACCGCGAGGAACAGCGACAGCACCAGCGCCGAGCACGCGGCCGGCGCGTCGCGGAACACCTTGAGCCAGTTGGCGCGCAGGTTCGGCTTCGCGCGCACGCGCCACACGTACACGGCGAGCGCGGCCAGCATGAGCCACAGCACGGCGTCGGTCCACAGCACGACCGGCTTGAATCCCATGGTCAGCGCCCTGCCCTCATGTGCCCGCCTTCATGCGTCGATCCTCACGACAGCCGCACCCGCGGATCGGCCCACGTGTACGCGATGTCGATGACGACGTAGGTCGCGATGTACAGCAGCGAGCCGAGGAAGACCATCGAGCGCACGATGGCGAAGTCCTGCCCGCCGATGGCGTCGATCACGTACGCGCCCAGCCCCGGGATGCCGAAGAAGCTCTCGAACACGAGGCTGCCGAGGAACACGTACGGCAGGTAGGCGCCGGCCGACGTGATGATCGGGATGAGCGCATTGCGGAACACGTGGCGGAACAGCACCACCTGCTCGGCCAGACCCTTGGCGCGCGCCGTGCGCACGTAGTCCTTGCCGACCTCCTCGAGGAACATCGCGCGGTACAGGCGCGCCTCGCCGCCCAGCCGCGACAGCAGCGCCAGCAGCACCGGCAGGATCAGGAACTTCACCGCGTCGAGCCCGCCCGAGTAGCCCGAGATCGGCACCAGCTTGAACAGCTTGGAGAACAGGAACTGCCCCACGATGATGTAGAAGAGCGCCGAGATCGACAGCAGCAGCACGCAGCCGACGACGCCCCAGAAGTCGATGCGCGAGTGGCGGAACAGCACGAGGAACAGCGCGAAGCCCGTGCTCGCGATCACCTGCAGGATGAACAGCGGCACGGCCAGCTGCAGGCTCGCGACCATGCGCGTGGCGATCTGGTGGCCGATGTCGCCGGCGCTCTCGGCGTCGGCGCGACCGAAGTCGAACGTGAACAGCGAGACCGAGCGCTCCCAGAAGATCGTGTTCGTGAGCCTGGCCGCGCCTTCGGCCTTGTCATTCCAGTACAGCGGCTTGTCGTAGCCGCGCACGGCCTTCCAGTTCTGGATCTGCTCGGCCGTCACGCGCTTGCCGCCGATGTTCAGCCGCGCCATGTCGTCGGGCGTGTTGACCGTGAAGAACAGGAAGAAGGTCGCGAGGTTGACGCCCACGAGGATGAGAAAGCCGTAGGCGATGCGGCGGACGACGTAGTTCAGCATGCGCCCCTCACGCGGCCGCCGGCTTGGCGGTCATGCGCTCGCGCCGCCCGAACGAGCGCCACGCGGCCCACACGGCGCCCAGCAGCGCGAGCGCGAGCAGCAGCGGCGGCCACCACGACGGCCGGTTCCACTCGCGCTGCTTCGCCACGCGCAGCGCGGGGTCGAGGCGGTAGTACTTGGCCATGTCGCGGATCAGGATGCTCGGCTTGCCGTTGTAGACCCACTGGTGATAGGCGCCCGAGGCCCACGGGAAGAAGCCCCAGGCCCACGGCGCGTCTTCGCGGGCGATCGCGACCATCTCGTCGATCAGCTTCTGCTTGGCCGGGCCGTCGTCGAGGAAGCGCAGCTGCTGGTAGCGCCGGTCGTACTCGGCGTTCTCCCAGTTCGCCGCGTTCTCGCCGTCGTGCTTGCTCTTGCTGTTGGGGCCGTACAGCAGGAACAGGTAGTTCTCGGCGTCCGGATAGTCGGCCAGCCAGCCCCACCAGAAGATCTGGTGGCGGCCCTTGCGCACCTTGTCCTGGAACTGGTTGTAGTCGGTGGCGCGGATCTCGAGCTGCACGCCGAGCTTGGCGAACTGCTTGACCATCCAGTCGAGCTCGGACTTCAGCTCCGGCGTCGGAGCCCGCTGGTAGTCGTAGTTCAGCACCAGCGGGCGGCCGGTCTTCGCGTCGCGGCCGTCGGGATAGCCGGCCTCGGCCAGCAGGCGCTTCGCATGCTCGATCGGGCGGCGCACCACCCGCCCGTCGACCAGCTCGTGCGTCACCGGGTTCACGCCCTCGGGCGTGCCCTGGCGCGAGCCGAACAGGCCGGCCGGCAGCGGACCCATCGCGGTCTCGCCGCCCTTCTTGGGGAACACGCGGCTGTACTCCTCCCAGTCGATGGCGATCGACAGCGCCTGGCGCAGCTTGCGGTTCTTCTGCTGCTGCTCGGGCGTGTCGCCCTTGCCGATGACCGGGTCGAGCCAGTTGAAGCCGAGGTACCAGTTGGTGAGGTCGGGCTGCTGCGGCAGCTTCAGGCCCTTGGCCGTGTAGTCGGCGCGCACGCGCTCGCTGTCGGCCATGTCGAGGTTGTATTCGATGCCGTACTCGCTGCGCTCGATCTCGGGCACGTCGAGGTAGCCCTGCAGGAACTTCGCCTTCAGCGGCACGGCCTCCTTCTCCATCGTGTACACGATGGTGTCGATGAAGGGCATGGTCTTGCCGCAGTCGGCCAACAGGCCCGCTTCCTTGTCGCCCGGCGCGCCTTCGCACGGGTACGGCTCGCCGCGATAGTGGGGGTTGCGCTGGAGCACGTGGCGGCGGTCCTGCGTGTACTCCACCGCCATGTACGGGCCGGTGCCCACGGGCCAGGTGTTCAGGCTCAGGCCGTTGCGCGCCATGCCGGGCTGCGCGTAGAAGGCGTCGGCCTCCCACGGGATCGGCGCCATGAAGGTCATGGCCAGCCAGTACTTCCACTGCGGGTACTTGCCGTGGATGCGGATGCGCAAGGTGTACGGGTCCGGAGCGCTCGCGCCTTCGAGCGGCCACTTGCGGAAGTCGAGAAAGGGCTTGTCGAGCGCCGCGGGGTCGCGGCCCGCCAGCAGCTTGGCGTCCTCGGCACGGATCAGCTTGCCGTACTCCTTCAGCCCGATCACGTACTCCGAGAAGATGCCGAAGATCGGCGCCTGGATGCGCGTGGTGGCGTGGCGCTTGAGCGCGTAGACGAAGTCGTCGGCCACCAGCTCGCGCGTGCCCTGGTGCTCGAACTCCAGCGGCGAGCGGCGCTTGCCCACCTCGCCCGGCTTCATCGAGTGGTAGACGTAGCGGCCCTGCGCGTCCTTCGCGAACGCCGGGTGCGGCGCGTAGCGGATGCCGCGCTTGATGGGGATGTCGTACACGCTCTCGGCGATCTGCTCGCCGGGCGCGTCGTCGGGCAGCGGCTTGCCGTCCTTGTCTAGGTAGCGCGGCTGCACGACCGCCGCCGCCGCCTTCGGGATCAGCTCGTACGGCCGCTTCAGGTAGTGGTAGCCGTACAGCGGCTCGTAGACCTGGTAGGTGATCGGCGTCTCGTTGTTCGAGTACGAGGCCGTCGGGTCGAGGTAGCGCGGCGAGCGTTCGCTGAACGCGGTGAACAAGGTGTTGGTGGCGGCCGCGCCGTCGGGGTGCGGGCTGTTGTCGCACGCCGCGAGCACCAGGGCCGACAGGCCGGCGACGACGGCGGCCAGCGGCCTTGCCATCGTGCTGCGCAGCGTCTGCAGACCTCCCGTCATGCGGCCCCCTTTGTCGCCGACCTCGCGATCGCACCGCGCGGGTGGGCGGTGGACCGACAAACAACGAGCCCCGCAGGAGCGTCGGCTTGTGGCCGGGCCGTTGCGAGGCTGGCCGGAATGATAAGCGCCGCGCCGCGTGCGCCCGCTCAGGGTTTCGCCCGGTGCGATCTGGAGAGGCCTGTCGACGCGCGCGGCGTCGCGCCGCCGTTCACCAGCCGAGCAGCACGTCGCGGCCCTGCACCGCGAGCGTGGCGCGCGCGCCGACCGGCAGGGTCACCTTCGTCGCGACGTGGCCGAACGGCAACCCGGTCAGCAGCGGCGTGCGCGTCGTGGCGCGAACGTGCGCGACCATGCGTGCGAACGTGTAGCCGCGATCCAGCGGCGACGGTTTCCAGTCGCTGAAGGCGCCGAGCACGACGGCCTTCTGGCGGTCGAGCACGCCGGCCTGCTGCAGCTGCAGCAGCATGCGTTCGACGCGGTACGGATGCTCGTTGACGTCCTCGATGAACAGGATGCCGCCCTTCACGTCGGGCCAGTGGCGCGTGCCGAGCATGGACACGACCATCGCGAGATTGCCGCCCCACAAGGTGCCGCGCGCGAGCAGTCCGTCGAAGCCGGGCTCCGTGCGGAAGCCCACCGCCTCGAGCTCGCCCGACATGGCCTCGACGAAACACGACGCCGTGACGTCGTCGACCACCTCGACGCGCTTCTCGCCGTGCTCGCCCGCTTCGCGGCCGAAGTCGAAGCAGGCCATCGGGCCGGCCCAGCTGCGCGCGCCGCGATGGGCCAGCAGCGCGAGCTGCAGCACCGTGAAGTCGCTGTGGCCGACCCAGCGCGTGCCGCGCTCGACGCTGCGCGCCAGCTTCTTCCAGTCGATGCGGTCGAGCAGCCGCGACAGCCCGTAGCCGCCGCGCGTGGCCATCGCGATCGGCGGTGCCTCGTCGGCCACGCGGTGCAGCGCGGCCAGGCGCGTGGCGTCGTCGCCGGCGAAGCGCTGGTGCTTCGCCAGCGCGGCCTCGTCGATGCGCACCGCGAAGCCCATCGCGCCGAGGCGCTTCGCCGCCCGGCGCAGCACCGCCGCCTGCGCGATCACGCCGGACGGCGAGAACAAGGTGAGCGCGTCCGGCGTCGCGCTCATTCCGGCGGCCTGTCGAGGTCGATCACGGTGGGCAGCGGGATCGGTTCATCGGTGCCTTCGTCGACGCCTTGATCGACGGCCGCGAGGTCGGCCGGCTCGCGGCCGCTGCCGCGCTCGCCGTCGCGCATCGCCTTGTGCTGCGCGCGACGCTCGGCGAAGAAGTCGCGCAGCAGCGCGCCGGCAGCATCGGCCAGCACGCCGCCCGACACGGCCGTGTGATGGTTGAGCTGGCGCTGCGCGAACAGGTCGATCACCGAGCCGGCCGCGCCGGTCTTCGGGTCGCGCGCGGCGAACACCACGCGCTTCAGGCGCGCGTGCATCATCGCCATCGCGCACATCGCGCAGGGCTCGAGCGTGACGTACAGCTCGCAGTCGACGAGGCGGTAGTTCTCGAGCAGCTGCGCCGCGTGGCGCAAGGCCACGATCTCGGCGTGCGCCGTCGGGTCGTGCGTGGTGATCGGACGGTTGTAGCCGGTCGCGACGACCTGCAGGCCCTGCGCGGTGTGGCGCACGATCACCGCGCCCACGGGCACTTCGCCCACCAGCAGCGCGTTGTGCGCCTGGTCGAGCGCCAGGCGCATGGCGTACTCGTCGGCCGGGTTCGGTTCGCTCATGTCCCGATCATCGGGCATTCAGGGCTGCGAAGCCGCGCGATCGGCGCCCTGCTGCAAGGCGCGCGTGACTTGTTCGCGCACCTGCTGCTGCCTCTGCTGCGACTGCTCGCGCACGGTCGCGGCGGCGTCGGGCGGAGGCAGGCCGCCCGTGCTCGCGGCCGACGCGGCCGGAGCCTGCACCGCCGCGAGCTGGCCGCGCCCGAGCGATCCGACGATCGCCAGCACGATCAGCAGGCCGACGAGGCCGAAGACGATCTTCATGTCATTCCCACTCTATTGTCAACAGGCGGGCTCGGCCCATCGGTAGGACTCGCGACTTTGCAGCATGGCAGAGGGGCGATACCGACAGTTCTACCGTCGCAGTCGGAGGCTCCACAAGGCGCACATCTGCCTGAAAAAGTGCATGGATGGTCATTTATCGCTGACGGTAAAAATTTTGGAGCGTGTCCGTGCCAGATTTTTACCGTCAGATTTACCGTCAAACTGGAGGGCATCCCCCCGATAGATGTCGATAGATCTCGACAGACTTTCTATATATGGGACAAGCACTTAGCAGCGCTTTTCGATAGACCCCGATAGACCCTGAAAGACGGCGAATCATTCCCACTCGATCGTCGCCGGCGGCTTGGACGACACGTCGTAGGTCACGCGGTTGATGCCGCGCACCTCGTTGATGATGCGGCTCGACACGCGCTTGAGCAGGTCGTACGGCAGCGGCGCCCAGTCGGCGGTCATGAAGTCGCTGGTCTGCACGGCGCGCAGCGCGACCACGTGGTCGTAGGTGCGGCCGTCGCCCATGACGCCGACGCTCCTGACCGGCAGGAACACCGCGAAGGCCTGGCTCACGAGGTCGTACCACGACTTGCCGCTGGCCTCGTCCTTCGTGGCGCGCAGTTCGTCGATGAAGATCGCGTCGGCGCGGCGCAGCAGGTCGGCGTACTCCTTCTTCACCTCGCCGAGGATGCGCACGCCGAGCCCAGGGCCGGGGAACGGATGGCGGTACACCATGTCGTGCGGCAGGCCGAGCGCGACGCCGAGCTCGCGCACCTCGTCCTTGAAGAGGTCGCGCAGCGGCTCGAGCAGCTTGAGCCCCAGGGTCTGCGGCAGGCCGCCGACGTTGTGGTGGCTCTTGATGGTGGTGGCCTTCTTCGTCTTGGCGCCGCCGGACTCGATGACGTCGGGATAGATCGTGCCCTGCGCGAGCCAGCGTGCGTTGGCGAGCTTCTTCGCCTCGCGCTGGAACACGTCGACGAACTCCGCGCCGATGATCTTGCGCTTGGCCTCGGGGTCGCCCACGCCGGCCAGCTTGCCGAGGAACTGCGCGCTCGCGTCGACGTGCACCACCTTCGCGTGCAGCCGGCCGGCGAACATGTCCATCACCAGCTGCGCCTCGTTCAGCCGCAGCAGCCCGTGGTCGACGAACACGCAGGTGAGCTGCTCGCCGATGGCGCGGTGGATCAGCGCGGCGGCCACGCTGGAGTCGACGCCGCCGGACAGGCCGAGGATCACCTCGTCGCGGCCGACCTGCGCGCGGATCGCGGCGACCGCCTCCTCGACGTGGTCGCGCATGATCCAGTCGGGCCTCGCGCCGCAGATGCCGAGCACGAAGCGCTGCAGCATCGCCGTGCCTTGCAGCGTGTGCGTGACCTCGGGATGGAACTGCACGCCGTAGAAGCCGCGCGACTCGTCGGCCATGCCGGCGATCGGGCAGCTCGGCGTGCTGGCCATCAGCACGAAGCCCGGCGGCAGCTCGGTGACCTTGTCGCCGTGGCTCATCCAGACCTTCAGCATGCCGTGGCCGTCGGTGGTGCGGAAGTCCTCGATGCCCTCGAGCAGCCTCGTGTGCCCGCGCGCGCGCACCTCGGCGTAGCCGAACTCGCGGTGGTCGCTCCACTCCACCTTGCCGCCGAGCTGCGCGGCCATCGTCTGCATGCCGTAGCAGATGCCGAGCACCGGCACGCCGAGCGTCCACACCGCCTGCGGCGCGCGCAGCTCCTGCTCCTCGTAGGTGCTGGCGTGGCTGCCCGACAGGATGATCCCCTTCGGCGCGAACTCGCGGACGAACGCATCGCTCACGTCGTTGGGATGGATCTCGCAGTAGACGTGCGCCTCGCGCACGCGGCGCGCGATGAGCTGCGTGACCTGCGAGCCGAAGTCGAGGATCAGGATCTTGTCGTGCATGGCGTGGACACCGGGGAGTCGGAGTTCGCGGCGCGCCGCGCGCGCGCCTGGCGGCGGAAGTGGCGAAGCGCCACGAGCATGGCCGCGCCTTGCAGCGCGGCGCACAGGAAGTACGGCAGGCCGATGCGCCAGTCGCCTTGCGGCAGGTGCGACACCAGGCCCAGCAGCGGCGCGCCGACCACCGGCGCCAGCACGGCCATGAGGCTGTTGATCGAGGCCACCGCGCCCATGGTCTGGCCCTGCGTGCGCTCGTCGGCCGCATTCGACACGATGCTCTGCAGCGCCGCCGTGGCCGCGAAGCCGAGCACGTTGCACAGGATCACGACGTACATCACCCAGCCGGCGGTGGCCAGGCCCCAGGCCGCGTAGCACAGCGCCGACGACACCAGCCCCAGCACCGCCAGCCGCTGCGCGCTGAAGCGGCGCAGCAGGTGCTTGAGCAGGAAGCCCTGCACGAGCGCCGACATCACGCCCACCGCGAACAGCGACCAGCCGTTCTCCAGCGGCCCCCAGCCGAACTTGAACTGCGTGTACAGGACCCAGGTCGTGTGCAGGATGAACTGCGCCAGACCCGCCAGCGCGATCACGCTCACCAGAGGCCCCACGCCGTGCAGCGACGCCAGACCGCGCAGCGAGGTCACCGGGTTCGCGCGTCGCCAGTCGATCGCGCGCCGGCGCTCCGGCGGCAGCGACTCCGGCAGCACCCACCAGCCGTAGGCCGCGTTCAGCAGCGCCAGGGTGCCGGCCACGTAGAACGGCAGGTGCAGGTCGATCGCGCCGAGCAGGCCGCCCATCACCGGCCCGAGGATGAAGCCCAGCCCGAACATCGCCCCCAGCAGGCCGAAGCGCCGTGCCCGCTCCTCCGGCGGCGTGATGTCGGCGACGTAGGCATTGGCCACGGCCGCGTTGGCCTGCATCGCACCGCCGACCAGGCGCACGGCGATCAGCATCCACAGCGCCGTGGCCAGCGCGGTGGCGAAGAAGTTCAGCGCCAGCCCGGCAAAGCCCAGCAGCAGCACCGGCCGGCGGCCGTAGCGGTCGGACAGCGCGCCCAGCACCGGCGAGCCGACGAAGCTGGCGATGCCGAACGCGAAGGCGACGGCGCCGTACCAGAAGGCCTGGTCGGCCTGCGAGGCCGTGAAGGTGCCCACCAGCGGCGGCAGCACCGGGATGATCAGGCCGATCGACACCATGTCGATCAGCACGGTCACCAGGATGAAGGGCATGGCCGCCCGGCGCGGCGTGGGAGCGGGCGTCGAGCTCACGCCCGTCACTCCATGCGGTAGTTCGGCGCTTCCTTCGTGATCGTCACGTCGTGCACGTGGCTCTCGCGGATGCCCGCCGACGTGATCTCGACGAACTCGGCCTTGGCGCGCATCTCTTCGATCGAGGCGCAGCCGCAGTAGCCCATCGCCGCGCGCAACCCGCCGGCCATCTGGAACACGATGGCGATCATCGAGCCCTTGTAGGGCACGCGGCCTTCGATGCCCTCGGGGACGAGCTTGTCGGCGTTGGGGTTGCCGTCGGTTTCCTGGAAGTAGCGGTCGGCGCTGCCCTCGGCCATGGCGCCCAGCGAGCCCATGCCGCGGTAGCTCTTGTAGCTGCGTCCCTGGTAGAGGATCACCTCGCCCGGCGCTTCTTCGGTGCCCGCGAACACGCCGCCCATCATCACCGAGCTCGCGCCGGCGGCGATGGCCTTGGCGATGTCGCCGGAGTAGCGGATGCCGCCGTCGGCGATCAGCGGCACGCCGCTGCCCTTGAGCGCGGTGGCCACGTTGTCGATCGCGGAGATCTGCGGCACGCCGACGCCGGCGACGATGCGGGTGGTGCAGATCGAGCCGGGCCCGATGCCCACCTTCACCGCGTCGGCGCCCGCGCCCACCAGCGCGAGCGCGGCCGCGCCCGTGGCGATGTTGCCGCCGACCACGTCGACGTTCGGGTAGTTCTTCTTCACCCAGCGCACGCGCTCGATCACGCCCTGGCTGTGACCGTGCGCGGTGTCGACCACGATGGCGTCGACGCCGGCCTTGACCAGCAGCTCGACGCGCTCCTCGGTGCCCTCGCCCACGCCCACCGCCGCGCCGACGCGCAGCTTGCCCTGCGCGTCGCGCGCGGCGTTGGGGAAGTTGGTCTGCTTGGTGATGTCCTTCACCGTCATCAGGCCGCGCAGCTCGAACGCGTCGTTGACCACCAGCACGCGCTCGAGCCGGTGGCGGTGCATCAGCGCCTTGCCTTCGTCGAGCGACGCGCCTTCCTTCACCGTGACCAGCCGCTCGCGCGGCGTCATGATCTCGGAGACCGGCACGTCGAGCCGCGTCTCGAAGCGCAGGTCGCGCCCGGTCACGATGCCGACCACCGTGGTGCCTTCGAGCACGGGTAAGCCCGAGATGCCGTGCTGCCGCGACAGCTCCTTCACCTGCCGCACGGTGGTCTGCGGCGTGATGGTGATGGGATCGCGCAGCACACCCGACTCGTAGCGCTTGACGCGCGCCACCTCGGCCGCCTGCTGCTTCGGCGTGAGGTTCTTGTGGACGATGCCGATGCCGCCTTCCTGGGCGATCGCGATCGCCAAGCGTGCCTCGGTCACGGTGTCCATCGCGGCCGAGACCAGCGGCAGGTTGAGGCGGATGTTGCGCGAGAAGTGGGTCGAGAGACTGGTGTCGCGCGGAAGGACCTGGGAGAACGCCGGGACGAGCAGTACGTCGTCGAAGGTCAGCGCTTTGCCGAGAAGGCGCATGGGAAGGCTCCAGACGCAAAGCCGAATTATACGGACGCGCGTTGCGCCCGCGCCGCGTCCGTGGCGTAGTGCACGCGGCGTGACGCAAGGCCGCCGCTACACTGCCCGGAGAGTGTTCCTGCCCCTCCGACACGCCATGAAGCTGCTGCACGCCTCGCTCGTCGCCCTGCTGGCCGCCGGTGCCTGTGCGGGCGCCATGGCGCAATGGAAGTGGCGCGACGCCAGCGGTGTGGTGCAGTACAGCGACCGCCCGCCGCCCAGCGGCACCCCCGAGAAGAACATCCTCGAGCGCCCGACGCCGGCGCGCGTCGCCGCCCCGGCGCCCGCGGCGGCGGCTTCCGCGCTGCCCGGCGCACCCGGCGCGGCGGCGTCGGCGCCGCGCGGCGTCGACACCGAGCTCGAGGCCCGGCGCAAGCAGCTCGAGCAGGAGCAGCAGTCCAAGGACGCCGCGACCAAGAAGGCCGACGAGCAGCGCATCGCCGCCGAGCGCGCCGAGAACTGCAAGCGCGCCCGCAGCGCGCTGCGCTCGATGGAAGAAGGCATGCGGCTCGTGCGCACCAACGAGAAGGGCGAGCGCGAAGTGCTCGACGACAAGGGTCGCGCCGAGGAGATGACGCGCGCCCGCTCGGTCATCGCCAGCGACTGCAAGTAGCCGCCGTCGCGCACCCGCGCGCGAGGCGGTCGCTCAAGGCCCGGACGGCCCGCTGCCTTTCTTCCCCGACTTGCTCTGGCGCTTGTAGCGCTGCCGGCGCGCCTCCTTCGGATCGACCAGCAGCGGCCGGTAGACCTCGACGCGGTCGCCGTCGCGCAGCGGCTCGGAGAGTTCGCGGGCCTTGCCCCACACCCCGACACGCTGCGTCGCCAGGTCGATCTGCGGATGGCGCTCCAGCAGTCGGCTTTCGCGCAGCGCGTGCAGCACGGTCGCGCCGGGCGCGAGCCGCAGCTCGCACAGGTCGACTTCGCCCGGGCGCGGGCTGTACGCGACCTCCACGCGCAGCCACTCAGCGCTGGCCATAGACCTGCTCCGCGCGCTTGACGAACGAGTCGACGAAGGTGTTGGCGATGCGGTCGAACACCGGGCTCACCACGGCCTCGAGCGGCCGGCTGCTGAACGCGTAGCACAGGTCGAAGCCGACGCGGCAGGCCGGCGCGCCCGCGCCGATGGGCGCGAACTCCCAGGTGCCGTCGAGATGCGAGAAAGGGCCGTCGACGAGCTCCACCACCACCGAACGATGCGCGACATGGCGGTTGCGCGTGGTGAAGGCGTGGTGAACGCCGGCGTAGGCCAGGGTCAGGCGCGCGGTCACGCCGTCGTCGTGCGCCTGCAGCACGTCGGCGCGCTCGCACCACGGCAGGAACTGCGGATAGGCCGCCACGTCCGTCACCAGCTCGTACATCTCGCGCGGCGAGTACCACAGCAGAACGGACTTCTTGACGTGCTTCATACAATGAATCGATTGTATTGACGAGCCCCGGATGACCATCGCCGAGAACCGCCGCGCACGCTTCGACTATCACCTCGAGGAGACCCACGAGGCCGGGCTCGCGCTCGAAGGCTGGGAGGTCAAGGCGATCCGCGCGGGCCAGGTGCAGCT
>Ga0209172_10004581_pt1 | contig 18332 bp, 20 predicted proteins | sample LarsenN4metaG_FD_184113 | JGI IMG/M metagenome (GOLD analysis project Ga0209172, IMG submission 184113) | Hot spring sediment bacterial and archeal communities from British Columbia, Canada, to study Microbial Dark Matter (Phase II) - Larsen... ... | reverse complement strand
CAGCATCTCCTCCCGCAACCGCCATTTGCCGGCGTGGTAAGGCGAGGCGTTGATGTTGACCAGCAGCAGGGCCCCGCCGCGCGCGGCCGCCTGGGGCGGGCCGCCGGGCGACCAGATGTCCTCGCACACCGTGACGGCCAGCGGGGAAGTCCCCACGCCGAAGAGCGGGCACTCCGCGCCCGGGTGGAAGTAGCGTTTCTCGTCGAAGACGCCGTAGTTGGGCAGGCGGTGCTTGTGGTAGACGCCGGCGATCCGCCCGTCGTAGAGGACCGCCGCGGCATTGTAGAGGCGGTCGACGCCATCCACGAACCCGACCACGGCCAGGAGTGCCGGCGTGCGCCGGGCGACCTCCTGGAGGGCTTCCCGATTCGCCGCGACAAAATCCGGCTTGAGCAGGAGGTCTTCCGGCGGATAGCCGGGCAGAGCGAGTTCCGGGAACGCCACCAGATCGGCGCCCCGGTCGGCGGCGGCGGAGATGCCCTCGCAAATGCGCCGGGTGTTCCCTTCCAGGTCCCCGACGATGGCGTTGATCTGGGCCATCGCGATGCGCATAGCACCCTCCCGCGCAGGCACCGGGCGATGCCTACCGTTTGGTCATACACCGGGCCTAGAGGAGTGTCAAGAAAGGGACGCTAGCGGGTCGGGGGATAGAGCACGGTCACCAGGCCGAAGGGCTTGCTCGTACTGTACGCGGCCACCTCGCGGCCGTCCATGAGCACGCGGACCGCCAGCCGCCCGTCCCGCCCGGTCTTCTGGACCCGCAGGTAGAGGGTCTGCCGGACCTGGGCCTGAAACTGCGCCGGGGTGACGCCCGAGATCGCCCGCGCCGCCCCGGGATCGCCCAGCGACCCTTCAAAGCGCAGCCCGGGACTCCCCGCAATCTCCACCTGAACCTGGCGGTGGCGCACATCGGCCGTCCGCGGCGCCCCAACGGGACTCCGGGAGGGGCTGCGGGAACACCCGGCGGCCAGGGCGGCAACCAGGCTGAGGCCCAGGACCAGGATGACGCGCGGGGGGCTTGGGGGGACTTTCATGCCTTCAATCTGCTATGCCCAATCGCCCGCCGGCCTAGGCTTGCCCGGGGTCTAAGCCTTCGGCCCGGCGGGCATATCCCAGACGAGACGGCAGCTCTCCGAAAGGGCAAACCCGAAGCGATTCGGGGACGCAAAGCCACGGGACCCTGAACTCACCCGGACGTTGTGGCGCGGCGCTCGGGTTCCCGGGCAGGGTTGGCTGGGCCGCCGAAGAGGGCTCCCAGGTGTGTCCACACCGCGGGGTCCGAATCGGACCCCGCGCTCCTTTTGCAGAAGCTGCTTGGGGAACGGTGGTATGGATCGCCGACGCATTCGCCCGCAGGCTGGCTTCGGCATGGTCGAGGTGCTCATCGCTGTGGCCCTCTACGCCATCGCCCTGGTCTCCCTCTTCGGCCTGCTTATCAGTTCGGTGACCGCCGGCACTATCGGTGAGACCTCGGGGGTTGCCGTGAACCTGGCCCGCCAGCGCATCGAGGCCCTGGCGGCGCAGGACGTGCCGGTCCTCCTAACCCAGGAGTGCGTGCCGCCGGCCAACACTACCCAGCAGCAGGTCCCCACCGGACAGGGGCGCGTCTACACGCTGACGGTGGCCTGCGACGATCAGCCCGATTACGTCGATATCACGGTTACCGCCCGGTGGACGGTGCAGGGGGCGCGCGTTGCGGGAGGGACCCAGTACACCCGTGTGCTGCAGACACGCATCGCCAAGTAAGCGGCTGTCCGGCTATGCCCTCGTCGACCTGGTCGTGGGCATGGCCGTTTTCGCCCTGGTGACGGCCGGCGTCTACCAGGTCTTCATTCCCGTGCTGAAGTTCGCCCGTTCGACCAACGAACGGCTCTACGTGCAGCAGGACGTCCGGCTGGCCATGGACCGGATGGCGCGGGACATCCGCGAGTCGACCGCGGCCCGCCTGCACATCTATCCCTGGCCTCCCGATACCGCGGGTCCGGCTATCGCCGTGGTCACCGCCCGCCCCAACTGCAGCGGTACCTTCACCCTGGACCCGGTCACCGGGCGCGCGGACCCGCAGGCCGTGATCTACCTCGTCTGGGATCAGGGCAGCGGGGACGTCCGGCGCTACTGCGACACGGCCGCGCTGTTTGCCAATCCCGCCGCGCCCGTGACGACGGGTGCGTCCACCATCCTGGCGCGTAACGTGCAGAACCTGACCTTTACCCGCATCATCGACCCGGTGACCTTCGACTTCTCCATCCGCATCGACCTGCAGGCGCAGACCCCGCGCGGCGATGCCGAGCGGTACATCCGCACGGAATTCGTGCCGCACAACGACTAGGAGGCCGGTCATGAACAGGCGTCGCGTCCGGGCGGAGGATGGAGTGACGGTCCTGCCGGTGCTGGCGGTGGTGCTGGTCGTCAGCGTGATCGGCATCGGGATGGTGGGGGTGATGAATACCGATATCACCCATGCCACCGTACAGGGCGCGGTCTCGCGCAGCCACTTCGTCGCCCAGGCCGGGATTCAGGAGGCCGTGGTCCAGCTCAAGGCCAACGCCCTCTTCCGGACCCCGGCCTACCCCTCCGGGGTTCCGGCGCAGGCGTTCGGGGGCGGGCAGTTCTGGGTTTGGGTGGAAGACTACGCGGAGGACATGGTGACGATCACGTCGCGGGGGCGCGCCACCAGCGCGGGGCGCACGGTGACCTCCGAAATCCGGGCGATCGCCATCGTCGGCCCCCCGATCATCTTCGGCCTCTTTGGGGTCTCCACGGTGGGGGCGCAGGGGGCCAACACGCGGACCTATCTGGCGCCCTGGCAGACGACCGGGCCCGGCGTGCCCCGCGGGCCGAACATGGGATCCTTCGAGGACATCAACTTCAACGACACCGGCACGCGCCTGAACGCCGTGAGCGAAACCTCTCCGGACACGGTCACCCTGCGGGACGGCACCTTCGATGACTGGGAACTCTACGGTTTCACCAGCCGCCCGATCTACAACCCGACCGACGCGGAACCGTGGATCATGGACGTCATGGGCGACATCGTCAAGGCCCAGCCGGAGACCAGCCCGTGGCTGCACTCCTGCAGCCCGTCCTCCTACTACGCCTGCATGACGGTGCAGAACTCCTCGACCGACATCACGACGATGTACCAGCTCCGGGCGACGGAGAACATGCGCCACGTCTACATGGACCGGGTGCGCCGGCGGATCCTGCCCGTGGCCACCCTCAATCCGGCGCCGCTGCTGGCAGCCGCGCAGGCCAATACCCTGAACACCGTCGTCAATCAGGCGGCGGGGATCCCCACGCCCACCGACTCCGTCTACACCGGGGACGACTTCGCCTGCCTGCTGGCCTACCTCAACAACAACCCGGGCCAGCTCGCGGGGGCCATCTACGTGCGGGGGGACGTGCAGATCGGCGGCAACGCGCGGGCGACCTGCGGGGGCCAGCAGGGCAACCGGACGATGGTGGATAACCTTACCATCCTCCCCAATCCGGTGACGCAGGACGGTCACCTAGCCATCGAAGGCAATCTGACGATGGAACAGAACACCACGCTGACCATCCGCCACGACATCACCAATCCCGTCCCGGCCGTGGCCGAGGCGGCACGGCAGAAGGTGGCGCTGGCGCTCTTCCCCGGAAGCGGTCCGACCTCCCCGGGCCGGCTGACCATGCAGGGCGGGGCCCAGCAGAAGCTCGTGGCCGATGGGCTCATCTACACCACCGACGGCATGGAGATCGGTCCCCAGGCGCTCGTGGACCACATTGGGGCCATGTATCACAACACCACGAACAATTCGCGGCCGTCCTTCCTGAACAACAACGGCACGGTGGTGCTGCGCTTCGACTACCTGGCCACGACACCGCTGAGCACGGGCGCCGGCGCCATCGGCGTGAAGATTCTCTCCTGGCAACAGCTGCGCTGACGTTCATTCGTCCTCGTACCCTCTGACACCGTCGGGGAGAGTTCGGACCGGCCTCCCCACCCGGGGCCGGTCCGGTGTTTGGGGCGCGGGGCCGGCGGGGCGGCGGCTAGCGGCGCGGGGTGAGCAGGGCCGCCGCGGTGAACAGGAGGATCCCGACCAGGACGATCGCGCCGCTCGCCGGGATGTTCAGGTAGAAGGCCGCGGTGATCCCGGCCAGGACCATGACCTGCGCGGCGCCGACGGCGATCCCCAGCGTGCTGCGGAAATTGCGGGCCAGGCGCAGGGCGGTCACCGCGGGGATGACCAGCAGCGCGCTGGTGAGCAGGATCCCGACGACCCGCATCGCCACCACGACCGTGACCGCGACCAGGATCACCAGCAGGAGGTTGAGGGCCCCGACCGGCAGCCCCTGCACCCGGGCGCCCTCCTCGTCGAAGGTGACGGCAAACAGTTCCTTATAGAGGAAGGCGACCGCGCCCAGGACCGCGAGCCCCAGCGCCAGCGTGAGCCAGAGGTCGCGGGGCTGCACTGCGGTGATGGCGCCGAACAGATAGGTGAAGAGCGAGACCGTGAATCCGCCGGCCAGACCGATGAGCAGGACGGCGACCGCCAGGCCGCCGGAGAGGAAGAGCGCGAGCGCGGTCTCGCCGGAGAGGCGTCCCGAGGCGCGCAGCCGCTCGATGCCGACCGCGCCCACCAGCGCCGCGGCCAGCGCGCCGAACACGGGATAGGCTCCGAGCAGCAGCCCCAGAGCCACGCCGGCCAGCGCCACGTGGGCCAGGGTGTCGGCGATCAGGCTGAGCCGGCGCAGCACCAGGAAGACCCCGATGACCGGCGCGATGACCCCGATCATCACCCCGGCCAGCAGGGCCCGCTGCATGAAGCCGTACTGCAGAATCTCGGGCATCAGCCTCCGCCGCGCGGCCCGCTGCGGGGCGCCTTAGTGGTGGTGTGCCACCACCCAGCTCTGCGCGCGGTACATCTCGGCCAGCGCCCCCGACTGCACCGCTTCCGCCGGGCTCCCGTGGAAGACCAGGGTGCGGTTGAGACAGGCCAGCCGGGTGACCTCCTGCGAGATGACGGCGATGTCGTGGGAGACCAGGATGAGCGTGGTGCCCTGGGTGCGGTTGAGGTCCCGGAGCAGCGTGTAGAATTGCTCCTGCGCCTCCGGATCCACGCCCACCGTCGGTTCATCCAGCACCAGCAGCTCCGGGCCAGTGACCAGCGCCCGGGCGATCAGCACGCGCTGCTGCTGCCCGCTGCTCAGCTGCCCGATCAGGCGGTCGCGAAACTCGACCAGCCCCACCGTTTCCAGCGCCCGCCGCGCCGCCGCGCGGTCCGCCGGGTCATAGGGGCCGAGCCCCCTGCGCCGGGCGCGCCCGCTGACCACAACCTCGAAGACGCTGGCCGGGAAGCGGGCGTCGAAGGCCACGCTCTTCTGCGGCACGTACCCGATGCGCGGCCAGTCGCGGAAGTGGCCGACCTCGGTGCCGAACAGGCGCACATGGCCGCAGCTGGGCGGCAGCAGGCCGAGCAGGATGCGCAGCAGGGTGGTCTTGCCGGCGCCGTTCGGCCCGATGATGCCCAGGAAGTCGCCGCGCTCGACGCGGAGGCTGACCTCGTCGAGCACGCGCTCGCCGCCGTAACTGAAGCAGACATGCTCCAGCTCTGCGGCCGGCGGCGTCTCAGCGACAGTCCAGCGCTCGGATGAGTTCGTCGCGGTTCGCATACATCACCGTCAGGTAGTTCTTACCTGCTTGCTGCTCCGCCGCCGTCAGGCTCTCCAGCGGGTTGAGCACCGCCAGGCGGGCCCCGATCTCCCGGGCGATCGCCTCGGCAACCCGGCGCTCCCCCCGGGGCTCGAGAAAGATCACCCGGACCCCGGCGCGGCGCGCCTCCTCAACGATCATCCGGATCCGGGCCGGCGAAGGCTCCGCCTCGGGCGCCAGGTCGCTGATGGCGATCAGGCGCAGCCCGTAGCGCCGCGCCAGATACCCGAACGCCGCGTGGGCGGTGATGAATTCCTTCCGCCGGCACCCGGCGAGCCCCTCCCGGTAGGCCCGGTCGAGCGCGGCCAGATCGGCGCGCCATCCCGCGGCATTGGCGGCGTAGATGCCCCGACCCGCCGGATCCGCCCCGGCCATCCCCCGCTCGATCCGCTCTGACTGCTGTCCGGCCAGCACCGGGTCCAGCCAGACGTGCGGATCAACGCCGCGCGGGGTGCGCACGAGCGGCAGGCCAGCCGTGGCTTCGACCCGCGCGACCTCCGCCGGAAGCTGCGCGAGCACGCGCTGTGCCCAGGGCTCGAACCCCGCCCCATTGTAAATGAAGACACGCGCCCGGCCGAGCGCCACCAGGTCCCGGGGCGTGGGTTCGTAGTCGTGCGCTGCTACGCCCGGGGGGATGAGCGTGCGGACGGTGACGCGTTCGCCACCGATGCGCTCCGCGAAGGCGGCCAGGGGGTAGATTGTCGCGACCACCGCGACGGTTCCGGCCGGCGCCGGACGCGGAGTGCAGCCGGCGGCGAGGAGGCCCGCGAGCAGGAGCAGCATCAGGCGCGCCCGCGGGCTCAGGTCCACGACGGCCTCAGGCCCACCACGGGGCGTGGTCACTCGTGCGGCGTGAAGCGGATCTGCGTGCCGACGCCGATGCCGTGTTTGCGGAAGAGTCCCTGGCGGACCTCCAGCGCATAGCGGGCGGGGGCGCGGGCTTCGTAGATGGTAAACGGCCCATCCTGCGGATCGGGCGCCACGTGCATGTCCTGAATGTCCACGATGCGCCAGTTTCGGTCGATGAAGGCGATGGACAGCGGGATCAGGGTGTTCTTCATCCAGAATCCCCAGCGCTGCTCCTCTTCAAAGACGAAGAGCATCCCGGCGTTCTCCGGCAGACTGGTGCGGAACATCAGGCCTCGGGCGCGGGCTTCCGGCGTGGCGGCCACCTCGACCTGCAGCACCACCCGCCTGGCCGGCGCCAGCAGCGTGAGCGTGCCCTTTTTGAACGGCGACTCGGCCGCACCGGCCCGCAGGGGCAGTACCGGCGGCACGAAGCACACCAGCGGCACGAAGCACACCAGCAGCGCGGCGCATCCCAGCAGGAATCGACGCATCATCGTCAGGTCTTCCGGTCAAACGTATCCTTCACGCTAGCAGGACGGACCGGGCTTTTCCAGGGTTCCGCCGGTTCGCGGCCTGGCGCGGGCTTGCCTCGCCCCCGCCGGGCGGGCAGACTGAGGGCGTGGCAAGCCGCACTTCTCGTGAGCACAATGGCTGAGCGCTGGGACGTCATCGTGGTCGGGGGCGGCCCGGCCGGCGGAATGGCGGCGCAGACGGCGGCCCGGGCCGGGCTGCGCGCCATCCTGCTGGAGGAGCATCCGGAGATCGGCGCGCCCGCGCACTGCAGCGGCAAGCTTTCCGTGCACGCCTTCCGCGAATTCGGGTTGCCCGCATCCCTGATCCGGACGTCGTTGCGCGCGGCCACCCTCTACGCGCCGGACGGCCGCGCCGTGACCGTCCGCCGCCGCGAGATCGACTCTCACGTCGTTGACCGCCACGTGTTCGACCGGTGGCTGGCGGAACAGGCGCAGGTGGCGGGGGCGGAGGTGGTCTTGGGCGCGCGGGCCCGGCGGGTGGCCCGAGTGAATGGGGCGATGGTGGTGGAAGCAGAACGTCGGGGCGGGCTGGTGACGTTCGCCGCGCCTGTGGTCATCGATGCCGAGGGGGCCCGCACCCTGCTGCCTGCCGCCCTGGGACTGGTTCAGCGGCGCGTCCTGATCCACGGTCTGCAGTACGAGATGGAAGGGCTCCACCTCGATGCCGCGGACACCCCCGAACTCTATTTCGGCCGCGAGTGGGCCCCGGGGTTCTTCGCCTGGATCATGCCTACAGGGGAGGCCAGCGGACGGGTGGGATTGTGCATTGATCCCCGGTACACCTCGCGTCCGCCGCGCTACTTTCTGGAGCGCCTGATCGCCGCGCATCCGATGACCGCGCGGCGTGCCCGGGGAGCGCGCATCGTGCACCGGCTCGTGGGGCGCATTCCAATCCTGGGCCGGCGGGTGCCCACGCACGCGCCTGGCTTTCTGGTGGCGGGCGATGCGGCGGGGCACGTCAAGGCGACGTCGGGCGGGGGGATCTACTTCTCGCTGATCGCGGGGCATCTGGCCGCGGAGGCGGCCGGGGCGTGGATCGGCGGCGACGCGTCGGCGCTCTCCCGCTACGAGCAGGCCTGGCGTCGACGCTTCGGCCGGGAACTCGCGTTTACGAGCGCCGTGCGCCGAATGCTCAACGCCCTCCCCGATGCCGACTTCTCCCGGATGATCCGCGCCCTGATTGAAAGCGCGGAGTTGCGCCAGGCGGTCGAAGATCACGGCGACACGCAGTACCAGTCCCGCCTGCTCGGTCCTCTGGCCGGCGGGCTCCTCCACTCCTGGCGTCAGGTAGTGCTGGTGCCGCCGGTTCTCTGGGCATTCCTGCGCGGCCTCGCCGTTTTGGACGGAGAGTCCGCGGACGCGGGGCCGGCAAGCCGGCAGGCGATCAGAGCCCGAAGCGGCTGAGGATCAGACGCGCCAGGATCACGCCTACGACGCTGGTGACGATGGCCGCCAACCGCGCCAGCAGACCCTCATCGAGCGGCCACTCCTGAATCGCCGCGGCGCGGCGCTCCACGACCTCGGCGGCGCTCAGGCGGGCGACTTGCTCCACCGTAATGTCCAGCGACCACCGGGCCCGGATCGGTCCAAACGCTTCCACATAAAGGCGGCGAGCCTGCTGAAGGGCGGCGGCCTTCGCCGTGACCATCTGCCGATGGAGGCCGTGTAGGGAGACGAAGAAGAGGGCCACGAACCCCAAGAAGGTCAGGAGATTTGAGATCGCGCCCCGAGGGTCGCGCCACTGGGTGGCCAGGAGTGGGAGCAAGGCGGCCGTCAGCACAACGAAGCTGGTAAATGCGACCGAGCGCAACGGGCGCACCCCCAGACTGCGGTCTTCTTCAAAAGGAATCAAGTGGAGCGATTCCCGCCCCAAGCGGTGCAGGCCGACGAGCAGTGCGCCGAAGACCCACAGCGCTGCCTCTGCAGGCAGCCATGCGGCGAACATTACGGGGATCAGGACCGCCGTACCCGGACCGGGATAACGCACGAAATCGACCACGTTCCAGATGATGGTCATGATCAGCCCGATGGCGACGGGCCCGGCCACGCTTGCCACGGCGTGAAACGGCCAGACATTGGTGCCTACCGTCCCCTCGGTCAGCCGCTGCACCAGCGGTCGGATGGCTTTCAGGTCTGCAGTCACTTTGGCAATCCCCCACAGCGCGAGAAGATTGACGTAGGCGCTGCCGACCGCCACCATCCGTCCAGGGTAGGTGGGGAGTCGAAAGACCCGCAGGGATACCTCGTACGCGGCAAACGCGAGCACACCCCAGGCCAGCATCCAGAACAGCCGGGGGCGACCCAGGCGGGCCAGCACGCGCTCCGTCAGGGGACGAATCGTCCCGGCCGCCCCATCCAGACTAGGCGAGCGGACGTGCGTGAGGGCTTCTTCGGTTGTCACCCTGACCCTGCCGCTTCCCCCATCACTGTAGTGCCGTTGCTTCGCACCTTCGTGCCGGCCCGCGTGTCTCCCAGTGTGTTCCAGGATTGGCCGGCCAAGCCCTTGTTCCAGTCGACATCCCTGCCACCGGTCAGCGCCGTAAACCCAGGCGCTCGCCCCGTTCCACGAAGGCGCGCAGGCGTCGGTCCAGGAGATCGCGCCACCCCCGGTCATAGTTGCCTTCCGTCTCCGGGCCGATCTCGCCCGCGGCCCGATGGGAGAGCCGGAGGATCGTCCCCGGACCCTGAGGCTGGAGCGAGAACGTGATCACACCGATCACCGCGCCCCGGATCCCCAGGCGTCCGGTCAATTCCAGGTACTCACCCCGCCGGATGCGGGTGACCGTGGCCCACAGCGCCCCGTCGCCCCTCCCCCAGTCCTCGTAGAGTCGGCCGCCCACCCGGGGTTCCAGAATGACATCTCGGGTACGTTCCTCGTCGATGATTTGCGGCGGCCCCCACCACGCCGCGATCTCCTCGGTGATCGCCGCGAAGACCCGCGCCGGCGGCGCGTTGATCGTGACCTCCTGTTCGACGTGCATGATGCCCGGACGTGTGTCGTGCCCTGCGGCCGTCATCGTCCCGGTCGCCTCCTCTCGGCGTTGTCCTGCGCCTCGACCCGGCGCTTCAAGCGGAGCAGCGAGGACGCCCATGCCCCGGCATACCCGCTGATCCAGCGCTCGTAGATCTGCCGAATGGGCACGGCGTTCAGGTAGTTCCAGCGTTCCCGTCCGCGCCGTTCGATGATGACCAGCCCGGCCCGCTCTAGGATGCCCAGGTGCTTCATCACAGCAAAGCGGGACACCGGGAATCGCCGGCAGAGGTCGCCCGTCGTCCGCGGGCGGTCCCGCAGCAGGTCCAGAAGCCGGCGACGGGTGGGATCGGCCAGCGCCCTCCAGACATCTCCCCGATCGGTGGGGGCCACCATCATATGTGACCGAATAGTAACATATTGTTTGATCCGCCGTCAAGGCCGGGAGGCGGGCGCACTGGGGGCCGTGCATCCATGTGTCGGTGCAGGGACGGTCCGTGGAATGCAGGACACGTCGTTGCGGTAGCCGTATGTCTCCTTGATGCGGATTACTGCGGACATCCACCTCCACTCCAAGTACAGCCGGGCCACCAGCCGGGACATGGACGTGGAGAACCTGGCCCGCTGGTGCAAGCTCAAGGGCATCACCCTGGTCGGCACCGGCGACTTCACCCACCCGGTCTGGTTCCGGGAGATGCGGGCCAAGCTCAAACCCACCGGCCGGGGCCTGTACACCTACGACGGTGTGCACTTCCTCCTCAGCGTCGAGGTCTCCAACATCTACCCCCAGGGCGGGCGGCTGCGGAAGATCCACAACGTGATCCTGGCCCCCTCCTTTGAGGTCGTGGAACGCATCAACGCGGTGCTGGGACGGTTCGGCAACCTCATGGCGGACGGCCGGCCGACGCTCTCCCTGCCGTCGGACAAGCTCGTCGAGTACATCGTCGAACTCTCCCCGGAGTGCCTGGTCATTCCGGCGCACGTCTGGACGCCCTGGTTTTCGCTCTACGGGAGCAACTCTGGCTTCGATGCCCTGGCCGAGTGTTTCCGCGACCAGACCCGCCACATCGCCGCGGTGGAGACGGGGCTCAGCAGCGACCCCCCCATGAACTGGCGTCTCTCCGAACTGGACCGGGTCATGCTGGTCAGCAACTCCGATGCGCACTCTCCGGCGAAACTCGGGCGGGAGGCCAACGTCTTCGAGATGGACCAGCCGGACTACGCAGAGTTCGTGCGCATCCTGCGGGAGAAGGACACGACGCGCTTTCTGTACACGATCGAGTTCTTCCCCGAAGAGGGGAAGTATCACTTCGACGGTCACCGCAACTGCAACCAGCGCCTGGCGCCGAAGGAGACCAAGGCGCTCGGGGGAATCTGCCCCGTCTGCCGCCGTCCCCTCACGGTGGGCGTGATGCACCGGGTCGAACTGCTCGCCGATCGCGAGGAAGGCTATGTCCCCGATGGTGCGGTCCCCTACCGGAATCTTATTCCGCTGGAGGAGATCATCGCGGAGGCCCGCGGGGCCCAGGTTGGGACGGGCGCGGTTCGGGAGGAGTACTACAAACTCTGCCGCGAGTTCGGCGGGGAGTTCCCGGTGCTGCTGGACGTCCCGCTGGATCAGGTCGCGCGCGTGGCCTCGGCGCGGGTCGTGGACGGCCTGCAGCGCGTGCGCGAGGGGCAGGTCGTCATCCGGCCGGGGTACGACGGAGTCTTCGGCGAGATCCACATCTTCGAGGAAGGCCCGGCGCGGACCGCGGAGGAACCCGCCCTGCCTCTAGAGAAAACTGGGGCGCAGATCCGCCTCTTCTGATCGGAATGCCCCCACACATGACTCCCGCATGACGCACGAGGAACGTGTCGCAATCGCGCGCGAGTTGTCCGACCGCATCCTGGCCGCGTACGGCGACGCCGTGCTGGCGGTGTATATTACGAGCTCGACCGCCAAGGGACTGGATCGCGAGCATTCCGATCTTGAACTGACCGCCGTCATGCGGGACGACGTAAAGGTCGAAGACAAATCCTACCTCTATCATGGGATCCTCATCGAAATTTCTTATGCGCAGGCGGCGCGGGAACTCGCGGCGGCCCGCCGTGTCCGCGCGAAATGGCCGGAGGAGGCGGATGGCTACCGTAGCCGCATCGTTCTATTCGAGCGGGACGGGTGGCTGAGGCACCTAGAGGCCGCAGTCGCCGAGAGCGACCGGGCGGATGTGCTGCCGGCACTGCGGCAGGCCGCGCTCGGCCTGGTGGAGCAGCGGGACAAGGTGCGGAACGCCTGGCTGGCGCGCGATACCTTCGACCTGCGCGTCGAAGCCTTTTACACGGCGCAGGAGGCGGCCAATCTGGTCCTGCTGCTGAACCGCCGCCATATGACCACGACCCGCTCGTTCTTCCCACTGGCGTTGGCGTGCCCCCTGCAGCCGCCGGAGTTCCGCCGGCGCATGGAAATCCTGCTCGGCTTGATTCCCATCTCCCCTGAAAAGACCGTTGCGGTGGTCGAGCAACTCACCGAAGACCTCCTCAGGATGGTCCGCGCGCGGGGCGTCAGGCTGGAATCTGATGACCTGCGCGTCTAGTGCGCATGGCCACCGTCACGATCTACCCCGGCCGGGAAGCGCGCCTGACCGGGGGGCACCTCTGGATCTACGCGGGCGAAATCAAGAACGTGGACGGGACCTATGCGCCCGGCGACATCGTCGATGTCCGCGCCGCCGACCGCACCTTCATCGGCCGCGGCTACATCAACCTCCGCTCCACCATCGCCGTCCGCCTGCTTACGCACCGCCGTGAGCCTATCGACGAGGGGTTCTTCCGCACGCGGCTGGCCGAAGCACTCGCCCTACGGTCGCGCGTGGCGACCGGTACCACCGCCTCCCGATTGGTCTACAGCGAGGGGGACGGCCTGCCCGGGCTGATCGTGGACCGCTACGGTGACCTGCTGGTCCTGCAATGTCTCACCCTGGGGATGGCGCGGCAGCAACCGGCTATCGTGCGGATCCTGGAAGAACTGCTCTCGCCGGCTGCCGTCTACGCGCGCAACGATGCTGCCGTCCGCCGCCTCGAAGGGCTGCCGGCGGAGGTCGGGTTTGTCTCCGGTCAGGCGCCGACGGTCCAGGAGATTGTCGAAGGAGGGCTGCGGTTTCGTGTGGACCTGGCTGCCGGCCACAAAACCGGGTTCTACCTGGACCAGCGGGAGAACCGGCAGACTGTGGCGGCATACGCGCCGCCGCAGGGGGAGGTCCTGGACGTCTTCTGCTACACGGGCGGGTTCGCCTTGCACGCGGCCCGGGCGGGGGGGACCGTTACCGGCATCGATATCTCCGCCGAGGCGGTGGCCGCGGCTACCGAGCACGCGCGGCTCAACGGGCTGACCGAGCGCTGCACATTTCAGGCCGGCAATGCGTTCGACCTCCTGCGCGGCCTGGCCAGGGCCGGGCCGCGGTTTGATCTGGTCATCCTGGATCCGCCGGCGTTCGCCCCGTCCCGGAGCCGCCTCGAACGCGCGGCCGCAGGATACAAGGAGATCAATCTCCGCGCGCTCAAGGTCCTGCGCCCTGGCGGGATCCTGGTGTCGTGCTCTTGCTCGTATCACGTCAGTGAGGAGTTGCTGCTGGCCCTGATCGCCGAGGCCGCCGCCGACGCGCACCGGCGTGTCCGGCTGCTCGAGGCGCGCGGCCAGGCCCGCGACCACCCGATCCACCCGGGCATGCCGGAGACGCGCTATCTGAAGTGCCTGATCCTGGAAGTCACCTAAAGCCCAACGGCCCCTTCCTGCGCCCTGCCGCGGTGGGGCGTGCGATTTGGGCATATAATGAGGTGGAACTCGGATGACGGCGAGGCCCTGTTGAAACCGGCAGCGCGCGAGGAAGCGGGCTGCACAAATCGTCTCACGGCAGCACCCGGCCAGAGGAGGAGGGACCCACGGGCCCTCCTCTTGCGTTGCCGGGCCTGCTGCTGCCGGACCGAGGAGGTTGGGCGACCACGAGGAGGTTAGGGAACCACGTGGCAGGGCAGATTCAGATCACGGACGACCTGGACGCGCTGCTGGAGGTCATCCCGCCGGCAATCCGCGCGGCGCTGGAACGGCAGCACGACCTGGGGCAACTGCTGGAGGTGGTGCTCGACCTGGGCCGCCTGCCCGAGGCGCGCCTGCCCGGCACCGTGGTGTACCTCAGCGGCACCACCACCAGCCGCGAGGATCTCACCTACGTGACCGGCCGCGTTGGCGCCTTCGGCAAGGACAACCGGGCCGGGATCGAGCGCACCCTGCACCGCATCAGCGCGATCCGCAACCGCCAGGGCGAGGTCATCGGCCTGACCTGCCGGGTCGGCCGCGCCGTCTTCGGCACGGTGGACATCGTCCGCGACGTGATCGAGGGCGGCAAGTCCACGCTGCTGCTGGGCCGCCCGGGGGTGGGCAAGACGACGCTGCTGCGCGAGGCGGCGCGGGTGCTGGCCGACGAGTTCAAGAAGCGGGTCGTGATCGTGGACACGAGCAACGAGATCGCTGGCGACGGGGACATCCCCCACCCGGGAATCGGGGGGGCCCGGCGGATGCAGGTGCCCATCCCGGATCTCCAGCACGCCGTGATGATCGAGGCGGTGGAGAACCACATGCCCGAGGTCATCGTCATCGACGAGATCGGCACCGAGGCGGAGGCGCTGGCCGCACGCACGATCGCCGAGCGCGGCGTGCAGTTGATCGCCACGGCCCACGGCAATACCCTGGACAACCTGCTGCAGAACCCGACCCTGGCCGACCTGATCGGCGGCATCCAGGCGGTGACCCTTTCCGATGAAGAAGCGCGCCGCCGCGGGACGCAAAAGACCGTGCTGGAGCGCAAGGCGCCGCCGACCTTCGACGTGATCATCGAGATCCAGGAGAAGGACCGGCTGGCCGTGCACCACGACGTGGCCTCGGTCGTCGACCGGTTCCTGCGCGGCGCGCCGCCGCGCCCGGAGCTGCGCGTCCGTACGCCGGAGGGCGAGGTGGAGATCACGCAGGCGGCGGTCAAAGTGGAGGGGTGGGGGGCGGCCGGGCCCATGGCCCCGGCCCCTGCGGCGGAGCCGGGGCGCCCGGGCCAGAAGGTCCTGCGCATCTATCCCTACGCGGTCAGCCGCAACCGCCTGGAGCGCGCGATCCGCGAACTGCGCGTGCCGGCCTACATCACCGACACGCTGGCCGACGCCAACCTGGTCCTTTCCATCCGGGCGCAGGAGAAGCGCCATCCCAAGAAACTCACCGACGCGCAGGCGCGGGGCATCCCGCTGCACCTGATCAAGAGCAACACCGTTTCCCAGATCCAGGCCTTCCTGCGCGAGATCTTCGACGTCGAGGAGTACATGGGCGAGGAACTCTCCGCGCTGCGGGAGGTGGAGCAGGCCATCGCCGAGGTGTTCGAGTCCGCGCAGCCGGTCGAACTGGCGCCGCAGAATTCTTACGTCCGGCGCCTCCAGCATCAACTCATCCAGCGCTACGGCCTCGCCTCGGAGAGCCGGGGTGAGGAGCCGCTGCGGCGCGTCGTGATCTTCCCGAAGTGACGCCGGCGGAGGGAGGACCGCGCGCGGGCACCGGGCGCGGGCTCTTCATTACCCTGGAGGGTCCCGACGGCGCGGGCAAGAGCACGCAGGGCCCCCTGCTGGCAGAGTACCTGCGCCGCGGGGGCCGCGAGGTCGTCTACACCCGGGAGCCCGGCGGCACGCCGATCGGCGACCGCATCCGGCAGATCCTGCTGGACGAACGGCACGGCGAGATGGCGGCCGTGACGGAGATGCTACTCTTCGCCGCCTCCCGCGCGCAATTCGTGCGCGAGGTCGTCGAGCCGGCGCTGGCCCGGGGGGCCGCGGTGCTCTCGGAGCGCTACGTCGACGCCTCCCTGGCCTACCAGGGGTTCGGCCGCGGTCTGGAGGTGGACCTGGTGCGGCGGGTGAATGACGCGGCGACGGGTGGGCGGCTCCCCGACCTCACGCTGCTGCTGGACATCGAGCCTTCGGCCGGTCTGGCCCGGGTGCGCGCGGCGCGGGGCAAGGAGGGCGCCCCCGGCCGCGGCGACCGCCTGGAACAGGAAGCGCTGGCGTTTCACGAGCGCGTGCGGGCAGGATTCCTCCAACTGGCGCGCGAATCGCCGAAACGATTTGCGGTCCTGGACGCGCAGGGCGACGTCGCAGCGGTCCACGAACGGGTGGTGCGGGTCGTGGCAGAGCGGCTGGCGGCCCAGAACGTGACGGGGAAGCCCGCCGGGTAGGGGCCCGCGGGAGCGGGACGCGGGGGGCAGTACCAGAGGGGGCGGTCCCGATCAAACTCGTGCTGGCGGTCGTCCAGGAGAAGGATGCCGGCCGGCTGATGGAAGCCCTGACGGGCGCCCAGTTCCAGGCCACCATGCTGGCCAGCACGGGGGGCTTCCTGCGCGAAGGCAACAGCACAATCCTCGTCGGTGTCCCCGACGGGCAGGTCGATGAGGTGCTGAGCATCATCCAGAAAATCTGTCACCGGCGCGAGCAGTTGCTAAGCCCGATGCCCCCGGTGGTGGAACCTGTGGATTCCTACGTCACCTATCCGGTGAAGGTCGAAGTCGGGGGCGCGATCGTCTTCGTGCTGGGCGTCGACCGGATGGAGCGCATCTAAGCGCGCGCCTGCCCGCATGCCTTTCCGCGACATCGTTAACCAGCACCACGCCATCCTGCTCCTGCGCGCCGCCGTCCGCGCCGCGCGGCCCGCGCACGCCTATCTCTTCGTGGGTCCGGCGGGAACCGGCCGGCGGGCGCTCGCCCTGGCCTTCGCGCAGTTCCTGAACTGCGAGCGACCCGTGGGGGAGGACGCCTGCGGGGAGTGCCGCGCCTGCCGGCGGATCGCCGAGGGGAACCACCCCGACGTGCGCCTCCTCGACATCGCCAGCGCCCGCTACCTTGTGCCCGTGGGCAAGGACTACAAAGGCAAGGAGATTCCGATCGACCAGATCCGGGCGCTGAAGCAGGACGCCTACTACCCGCCGTACGAAGGCCGGACCAAAGTCTACATCATCGCCGACGCGGAACTCTTGAGCCCCGGGGCGGCCAACAGCCTGCTGAAGGTGTTGGAGGAGCCTCCCCCCAACGTCATCATGATTCTCATCGCCGAAGCGACGACGCCCCTGCCGCCTACGGTTACGTCGCGCTGCCAGTTCGTGCGCTGCTCGCTGGTGCCGACCGCGGAAATCGAAAAGGTCCTCGTGGCCCGCTATGGCGTCGCCCGGGAGCAGGCCCGCTTCCTGGCGGCCCTGGCCGCGGGCCGGGTGGGACGGGCGGTGGGCTGGGCGCGGTCGCCCGAGGTCCTGGAACGCCGGGACCGCTTTCTGGCGCACCTGATCCAGCTGGAAGTGGCCGATCCCCTGACGCGGCTCGACGCCGCGGAGGAACTCGCCAAGGAGAAGGACAACCTGGGAGAGTTGCTGGAGACCGCCGCGCTCTGGTACCGCGACCTGGCCGTCTGGAAAGAGACGCCGGATGCGACGCTGATCATCAACCTGGACCAGCAGGACGAGGTGGCGCGGTGGGCGGGAGCCCTTTCCTGGGACGACCTGGCGCGGCGCATCGAGGCGGTTGAGCAGGCGCGCGACTCCTTCGACCGCAACGTGCACCCGCGTATCCTGTTGGAGAGCCTCTTCCTCAAGATCGCCCCGCCGGCCGCGGTCGCCCCACCGTAGCCGGAAACCTGGTCACTCCGCCCGAGTAGTCATCCAGGATGTTGCCATCCTCCAATCTTTTTATTGGCTATAACTATTGACTATAGAACAATGGCAACATACGCTAGGTTGGGAAGGAGAAAGCATGCAGCTCAACGTGTACGTCCCGAAGGATAAAGCGCATCTGCTCGAGAGGCTTCGGCAGCGGAGTCAAAAGACCGGCCGCCCGCAAAACGAGCTGCTCCTCGAGGCGGTGCAGCAATACCTGACGGCGCGACAGCCCGTCCTGGGTGGGTTTCATCTCGGGGAAGTTCGCCTGGGACGGCGGGCTGATCTCTACGAGCGCCGTCTCCGGCGATGATCCTGCCGGACACGAACATTCTCGTTTACGCAGTGAATCTCGATGCCTCCCAGCATGAGGCATGCCGGGCGATGGTCGAGGCAGGATTCAGCGGCGACCTGCCGATGGTCCTCGTGCCCCAGGTTCTGTTGGAAGTCTATGCCATTCTCAGCGACCCTCGCCGTGTGGACCATCCCCTCTCACCCGTCGAGGCGTGGTCCCAGATTGAAGCGTATCGTGCCGGCCTGTCTGTGCTTGATTTCGGCGGTAAATCGCTGGACGCTCT
>Ga0209172_10004578_pt1 | contig 18347 bp, 14 predicted proteins | sample LarsenN4metaG_FD_184113 | JGI IMG/M metagenome (GOLD analysis project Ga0209172, IMG submission 184113) | Hot spring sediment bacterial and archeal communities from British Columbia, Canada, to study Microbial Dark Matter (Phase II) - Larsen... ... | reverse complement strand
CGACGTGCTGCCGGTTGTCGGAGTACACCGTCACGCGGGTGGTGCCGATCTTCTTGCCGAGAACGGAGATCGCCCGGTCGGTCAGCGGCGTGACGTCGGCAACCTCCGGGTCGCCCACCGTGATGTCGGTGAACGGCGCGTCGATCCGCAGATCCTCGGTCTTGCCGACCGGAACCAGCACGATGGCGGTGCGCTTCGCCTTGGCAACCTGCAATTCGCGCTGGGCACGCGCGGCATCGATGGCGAACGGCGACATCATGCATGCCGCGGCCACGGCAGCGACGGCTGCCAGCGTTGCGAAGGCTCGGCGCGCTCTGGTGGCGCGTCCGATCCCGCGGTTGGTCTCTCCTGTCCACTCCGTATGCAGCAGGCCTTCGCCTGCGGCATGACGCCTGCGATCGCTTTTCATTGTGAACTCCCCACCCATTTTCAGCTTCCCCGAAACCTGCCTTGCCTAGTGCCTGCCGCGCCCCCGCGCGGCTGCACCGACGGTCGTGTCGCTGTCCTCCATCGGCACGCTGACGTCGTCGCGTTTGCCCGCACGGCGGACGCCGATAGTCGCGAATTTCGATTCCGGCGCCACCGGCGCGCTGTTGCCGAGGAGATCGCCGAGCGTCACCCGGCGCGATTGCTCCGAGCCCGCTTCGCCCGCCCGCCGCAGCATCAGCGACAGCGATCCGACCGCCGACGCGAGTGCGAGCTTCTGCGCAGAATTGACGTCGACCTCGAGCGTGACCGCCCGCGCGATCGCCGGCTTGTCGGCGCGCTCGTCCGCGGTCTGGTCGATCGCCAGCACCTTGACGCTTTGAAGCACGACATCGGTCGTGCTCGCGGTCCTGTCGCCCTGGCGCGTGAGCGCGACATCGACGCGATCGCCCGGCAGGACGAAGCCGGCGACGCCGTCGACATCATTGACCCGGATGGTGACCGCGCGCATTCCGTCCGCGATCATCGCCGACAACGTCGCGCGCTGGCCGGGTCCGGTGATCTTCGATGACAGAATCGGCTCGTTCGCCTCGATGGCGGTGAGCACGACGCGGCGGCCGCTCGACATTAAGTCGGCAATCTTCGCAAAGGCACCGGCCGGAACCGCGTCCTGCGGCCATGCGATCTCACGGAGTGACGATGGGCCGAGCTCGCTGCCGAAGCGCAGCGGCTTGCTCGCGACCACGATGGTCTGCGTCTCGACCTGCTTCTTGTTGGCTTCCAAGCTGCGCAGACGCATCTCGGCCTGGCTGTTGAGCCACGACTGCGCAATGAAAACCGCCAGCAGTCCGAACAGGACTGCAAAGCCGATCATGACCAGAGTGCTTGTGCGCACGATGACGATCCCCTGAACGCACGCGCTGACTTCGCGTGTCTTCGGAAGCCATATAGACGCCGGGCAGGTATTGATTTGGTGAAATACCTGCCGGTTCTGTCGCTATGCTGAAGATTGGTTGAAGCGCTATGTTTTACGAGCGGTGTATCAATTCGTTCGAACTGTCGAGTAACCTTTATCGGGATTCACAATGCTCGCTTCACCATCGCGACGCCGCGCGCTTGCGCGCGACAATGGCCGAAATCCGGTGCCGCGCGAATGCGCGGTATCGTGCGTGGTTACCGGATCATGCAGGCCGGCGACAGTCAGGATTCGCTAATGATGCGGCCGGGAACTTGCGGCAATGCGCGTGGTAAACAAGGCATGACCGGCCGTTGATCCGGCTCCGGCGATACGGCAACATGTCGGCCGAGAGCGCATCCTTGCCGGGAGATATCGGAAATGACCAAGCCGCGCATCAGTTACGTGGATCCCAGGACGACCGACGCGGCCATGCAGGCCGAATTCGCGCGCTGCGCCAGGGAAGGCACACCGCGGCCGGAGAGCCAGGCGATCCGCGCGCACGTGCCGGCCGTGTTCTGGTCGTTCGCCAACACCTGGCGGGACACGTTCCATACCGGCATCGCCGATCACGGCATCAAGGAATTGTGCCGGCTCTACGTGTCGCGTTCGGTGATGTGCGAATTTTGCGGCAACCAGCGGTCCATGAAGGCGGCCAGCGCCGGTGCCGTGGTCGAGGATCACGTCAGGGACCTGATCAACTTCGAGACGTCGGCGGGCTACAGCGAGAAGCAAAAGGCCGCCCTTTCCTACGCCGAGGCGATCACCTGGGATCTCCCCGTCGACGACGCGTTCTGGGCGCGGCTGCACAAGCATTTCTCCGAGCCCGAGCTGGTCGAGATCGGCTATTTCATCGCGATCACCATGGGGCAGCAGCGCTGGCTGCGCACGCTCGACATCGAGCACCACCAAGTGCTGGTCGGCGAAAGCGGCTCGATGGCACCCGGGTTCGAGACCGAGGAGGCGCTGAAGCGCTCCAAGGCCGACCCGAACTACTGGGCGAACAAGGCCCCCGCCCGCTCCCGCGAGGCGGCTGAGTAATCCGCTTTTCGGTCTCATCCTGAGGACGCGCGTAGCGCCGAAGGATGGCAGCGAACTCAGTGCGCACCGCGATAGATCGAGACGCGCCTGCGGGAGGGGCAGAATGAGAACGGCATGGGCGACGACTATGGCATCGTGAAGGTCGCGGCGGTGCAGGCCGCGTCCGTGTTCCTCGACCGCGAGGGCTCGACCGCGAAGGCCTGCCGGCTCATCCGCGAAGCGGGCAGCAACGGTGCGCGCGTCATCGGCTTTCCGGAAGGTTTCATCCCGGCGCACCCGGTCTGGTACCACCACCACTCCGCGACCGGCGCGATCTCGAACCGGCTCGCCACCGAGCTGTTCAAGAACGCGGTGGAAATCCCCGGCCGAGAGACCGACGCGCTCGGCGCCGCCGCGCGCGATGCCAATGCTTATGTGGTGGTCGGCGCCTGCGAGAAGGTCCCGGGCACCATCGGGACCATGTTCAACACCCAGATCTATTTCGGCCCCGATGGCGCGCTGATCGGCAAGCACCAGAAGATCATGCCGACGGTCGGCGAGCGCCTCGTGCACATGGGCGGTTTCGGCGACACCTTCGGCGCCTTTCAGACCGAATTCGGGCCGATGAGCGCGCTTATCTGCGGCGAGAACTCCAACCCGCTCGCGGTGTTCGCGCTCACCGCGGAGGGCACGCGCATCCATGTCATGAGCTGGCCCAACCACTTTCCGGTCAGCGGCGACCCGTTGCGCAACCGCGTCGCCATCGACGCGCAATCGTTCGCGCAGATGAGCAAGGCGTTCGTGATTGCGGCTTGCGGCACCGTCGACGAGCGCATGATCGAGATGCTGCAAGCCGGGCCGGAGGGCGAGAGATTCCTGCGCGATCCCGATTGCTCGGGCGGCTCCTGCATCGTGGCGCCCAACAGCCGCATCATCGCCGGCCCGATGGGCGCCGAAGAAGGTATCCTCTATGCCGACTGCAACCTCGAGCTCGGCATCCAGATGAAGCTGCGCCACGACTTCGCCGGCCACTACAACAGGCCGGACATATTCCATTTGCACATCAACCGGTCCGCGCCGCGGCTCTATTCGGTGCACGGCGAGAACCTGTCGGCGGCCGAGACACCGGCCATCGAAGGGCCGCGCAATCGGCTTGAATCGCCGGGATCGAGGGGCCAAGAATAGCCACCCACTCGCGTCATCCTGAGGCGGCCGAGCGCGCCCTCGAAGGATGGCCGCAAACGAAGCCACTGCCCATTCTTCGAGGCTCGCCGCTTTCGCGGCGCGCACCTCGGGATGACGCAGTAAGGATTGCAAAGGGCATTGCATGTCGTCAGGCGCTGCCATTACCGACTCCCGCGTCACTTCCGCCATCCATCATTGGGCGCCGCGCTTTGTGGCGCAGGGCGTCATCCTGTCCGATTTCGAGGACGTGACCGGCTCGATCAGGTCCTGGGACGACTGGTGCGCGGCATGGTCGGCGCGCGCCGCCGTGCACGAGACACTCGGCCGCGACGCGCTGGCGGAAAAGAAGACGATCACCGCCGCCGAGCACCTTCAGCGTGCCGGCGTGTACTACCATTTCGGCAAGTTCCTGTTCGTGCAGGACCTCGCGCAGATGCAGGCTGCGCATCGGAAAGCCGTCGAGTGCCGCAATCTGGCGCTGCCCTATCTGAAGCCGAAGGGCGAGCGCGTGGAGATGCCTTATGAAGGCAAATGGCTCGCCGGCATCCTGCGCAAGCCGGAAGGGGTCGAAAAGCCGCCGGTGCTCGTGTTCGCCTGCGGCCTCGATTCCTGCAAGGAGGAGACCGAGACCTACGAGAACCCCTATCTGGCGCGCGGGATCGCCACGCTGGTGTTCGACGGCCCCGGCCAGGGCGAGGGCGAATACGACTTCGCCATCCGCGGCGACTACGAGCATGCCGTGACGGCGGTGATCGACTACATCGAGACCCGCAAGGACCTCGACGCCTCGCGCATCGGCATGGCCGGCATCAGCCTCGGCGGCTATTACGCGCCGCGCGCGGCGGCGTTCGAGAAGCGCATCAGGGCCTGCCTCGCGCTCGGCGGTCCCTACGACTGGGGCGAGAGCTTCGCCGGCGTGCCCGAGCTGACCAGCGAGGCGTTTCGAGTTCGCGCGAAGAAGGCGACCATGGACGAGGCGCGCAAATACGCATCGACGCTGTCGCTGAAAGGCGTGGCGCAGAACATCACCTGCCCGATCTATATCATGAACGGCAAGCTCGACCGTATCGTGCCGGCCAAGGACACCGAGCGGCTGGCGCGCGAGGTGAAGGGCCCGGTGACGCTGCACCTGATCGAGGACGGCAACCACATCGCCAACAACCGCAGCTATCAGTGGCGTCCGCGCGCGGCCGACTGGCTCGCCGAGCAGCTCAAGGCGGTGTAGGCGGGTGCCGCCGGAGACGGCGGCCGAGGTGAAGAAGGCGCGCGGCGATTGACGTTCTGGGTCATGCCCGGGCTTGTCGCGGGCATCCATCGTATTGCGAAGGAGATGGATTGCTGGGTCAAGCCTGGTCAAGCCCGGCAACGACGCCTGAGGCGCGGGCATCGCCAAGCCAACGCTCCGCCGCCCCGCGGTTTTGAAGATTCCGGCGGCGGGATCGCCGGTCGTCTCGTACGCATTCCCTCACCATCCTGGACTTCAAGAAAAGTCCGAGGGGGCGCGGGACACCGGGGGTCCGGAATGCGCAGGCAAGCCTGCGCCGGACCCGCGGACCGCGACGCCTCGCGGCATCGCGGCAGCCCGGAGCGTGATCGAGACGCTCCGGACGGGAGAAGAGCCGCCAGTCCGCCGGTCCCGCCGGCGTCCCGCGCGCGGTGTTGGAGGCTTGCTCCACGCCGGCCCTGGAGGATTCACTTGCTATCCTCCACTGGCGCAGACCGGGTCGGGTCCACGGACGGGCATGGCTTGGGCCGCCCGCTGCCGCGCCACGCGACGCGGCCATCGCGCCGCCGTGGCGCGATCTGGCGGGCCACCGCCCCGGCCTCCAGGTGTCCCCGGCCGGCCCCGAAGCCTGCCGAGGCCGCATCCGGCCCCGGAACTTCGGCTGTTTCCGTACGTGTGCGTGTCATGACATACGCCCTCGGGCTGAAACAGGGTGAGGGGAATATAGTCATATAGGAATAAATGTCAAGCACTCGCGGCGCCGCTTGATATTTCGGCGTGATACCAATGGCTTACCTGTTCCGGGGAGGGTGCCGCCGCAATCTCTGACCCGGTGACGCTGCGCCTGGTCGCGAGAAACGGCAACCGCATCGCCGGCAACCGCAGCGATCCGTGGTGCCCGCGGCAGCCGACTGGCCGGCGGAGCAGCTCAAGCGGCCTTGCCGAGCCAGCCACGGCGGTGCGGACGCGCCACCGCACCGTAGCGCGGCCACGGCTCAGGGCACTGGCGCCCTAGCTAGACCCGCGCAAACCCCCGCGGATAGGCGTGCATGCGCTCGCTGCCGTCCCGCGTGATCAGCAGCATCTCGCCGGTCTGCACGCCGGCCATGCCGTCGCGAGTCGTCACGTTGGGCTGCACCACCACCAGCATGCCGGCCTCGAACGGCTCGTCCGGCACCGGTCCGCCTGGCCGGCTCCTGGTGCCGAGGATCGGCGGGAAGTAACCGCCGCCATAGCCATGCAGGATGTCGTCGATGACGGTGAAGCCCGCATCCTCGATGACGCCCGAGGCTTCGATCACCTGCGCCGGCGTCGCGCCATGCTTCAGAACCTTGACGATGGCGTCGAACGTCGCGTCCGCAGCCGCATGCAGATCACGGTAGAGCGGCGTCGGCTCTTCGCCGACGGTGACGCTGCGCAGCACCTGGCCGCTGTGGTCCCAGAATGTCGCGGTTATCTCCGCGAACACGATGTCGCCCGCCGCCACGCGGCGCGCGGAGTGGAACTGTGACGGCGCGGCTACGCTCGGATCGCGCATCGGCGTGGTGCCGATGAAATGGATGCCGGTGGTGCCGCCGAGCCCCACATAGCCGCGCTCGACCGCATCGGCCAGCTCGCGCTCGCTCACGCCGGGCTTGATGGCGGCGTGCAGACCGGCCATGCCGCGATCCGAGAGCCAGGCACCGATCCGGAACCAGTCCAACTCCTCCGCCGACTTCACCCGCCGCAGCGTCACATAGGCGCGACCGAGATTGGTGATCCTCCCGAACTTCGCCGCAAGCGCGCCGTACGCCTCGAACGGCATTGCACCGATCACGGCAACCTTGTCCTGGCGGGCACCGCGCCGTTCAAGCTCGGCGATCACCTTGCGGATCGATGACTCGCCGCCCCATTCGACGGTTTCGGCCGTGTCGGCGAGCTTGCGCGCCAGCGGGGCGTGGTTGACATATTGCACGAACAGCGCGTCGGCCTTGCCGGGCGAGAGCACCCCGACCGCTTCCGTGGTCACCGGCCATTGCGTGAGCCACTGCACCGACGAGCCGGCGCGGTTGGCGCCATGGAACACCAGGTGCTCGCAGCCGGCCTCTGCCAGCGCGACTTCAACGAGCGCGCGCCGGCGCCCCATCTCGGCATCGGAGAAGCGCGGATACTCAGCGTCGAGCAGGCGTTGGAGATGAGGCTGCAGCGGGGGCAGGCCGGTCACACCGCCACCGGCTGGCGCGCGGCCACGTGCTCCTGCACGAGCTTGGCGAGACTCATCATGTCGACCTTGCCGGAGCCGAGCATCGGCATCCTGTCGAGGATCATGATCTCGGCCGGGATCATCAGCTCGGAGGCGTGCCGCTCGCGCGCGAACGCGATGAACTGCGAGCGCGTCGCATCCCTCTGCTGCGTCACCAGGATCAACCGCTCGCCCTTGCGCGGGTCGGGCACCGCCACCACCGCGGACGGACTATTCGGCCACAGTTCGCCCGCCAGCATCTCCACCGCCGCCAGCGAGATCATCTCGCCGCCGACCTTGGCGAAGCGCTTGGCGCGGCCCTTGATGGTGACGAACCCCTGCTCGTCGATGGTGACGATGTCGCCGGTATCGTACCAGCCTTCGGTCGGCGCCTCCAGCATGCCCGGCCGCTCGGCGCGCAGGTAGCCGAGCATCACGTTCGGCCCGCGTACCACCAGCCGTCCGCCCTCCTCAACGCCTTCGACCTTCTCCAGCCGCGCCTCCATGCCGGGCAGGATGCGGCCGACGGTGCCGAATTTGTTGAACATCGGCGTGTTCAGCGCCAGCGCCGGCGCGGTCTCGGTGACGCCATAGCCTTCCAGGATGCGCAGCCCGAACTTCTCCATATAGACGCGGCGGGTCGACTCCTTCACCGGCTCGGCGCCGGCGAGGATGTAGCGCAGCGAGCGGAAATCATACGGGTGCGCGACCCGCGCATAGCCGTTGAGGAAGGTATCGGTGCCGAACATGATGGTGGCATTCACGCCATAGATCAGCTCCGCCACCGTCCGGTAGTGCAGCGGCGACGGATAGAGATAGATCGGCACGCCGGAGACGAGCGGCAGCATCACGCCGACCGTGAGCCCGAAGGAGTGGAACACCGGCAGCACGTTGAACACCTTGTCCTGGCGGCCGAAATCGATGCGCGCCTGCGCCTGCGCGGCATTCGCCAGCATGTTGCGGTGGGACAGCACCACCCCTTTCGGCACGCCCTCCGAGCCGGAGGTGAACAGGATCGCCGCCCAGTCGTCCGGCTTGCGCTCCACCAGCGGCTTGTTCCGGTGCAGAAGGCCGCGGATCTTGTCGGAGAAGGTGACGGTCGCGCGAATATCCTCCAGGTAGACAAGCGACACCTTGGCGGCGAGCGCGGCGACCAGATTGTCGAGCCGCCCTTTCTCGATGAAGGCGCGCGAGGTCACGATGGTCGAGATTTCGGCCGCGCGGCAGCCGGCGAGGATGTTCGAGGCGCCGGCGGTGAAGTTGATCATGGCCGGAACGCGGCCGGCCGACATCAACGCGAGAATCGTCGCCACCGCGCCGTTGGCGTTGGGCAGCATCACGCCGATGGCGCGGCCCTCGGAGGCCAGCGGCATCAGCTTGGTCCCGAGCACGGCCGCGCCGGTCAGCAGGCGCTTGTAGGTCAACGGTCCGCTCAGCGGGTCTTCGACCGCAACGCGATTCTGGCCGTGGCGCTCGGCCGCCTCGATCACCGCCTGCATGACGGTGCGGTCGGTGGACGTGGTGCGGAACACCAGGTCGGACATGATGCCGTAGAGCGCGGCGCCCGCGGCCTGCCGGCGCTTGCGGCCCTTGAGCGCGGGATCGACGGTGAGCTTCACCGGCTCCAGCACGGTGACCTTGACCTTGGGGAACCACTTGCGCCGCACCTGGTCCTTGGACAGCCGGCTGAAGGGAGTCTGTTCGAGTCCCTCGATCCGCACCGGCACGACTTCGGCGTCGGCCTTGTCGGCGATCATGGCGGCGCCGTCATAAACCTTCATCAGGCTGCCGGTGACCGTGATGCGGCCTTCCGGGAAGATGATCAGCGCCTTGCCGGCCTTCACGGCGTCGATCAGCGTGCGCACGGCGAGCGGCCGCATCGGATCGAGCGGGAGCGCGTCGGTGAGCTTGAGGAACGGCTTTACCCACCATTGCCGCGCGATGCCGACGTCGATCGCGAACACCGGCTTGCGGCTGCGCAGCGACATCGCCAGCCCGGCATCGAGGAAGCTGACGTGGTTGAGCGCGATGATGACGTTCGGCCCGGCCCTGTGCAGGTTCTCCAGCCCGTGCACTTCGATCCGGAACAGCGCGCGGTAGAGGATCGACAACGCGTCCGAGAGCGCGCTTGCCGGCATGGTCTTGCCGATGGCGTAGGCGACGCCGATGCTGGCGACACCAAGCAGCATGAACAGCATGGGCGTCGTGGCGCCCGCCACCTGAAGCAGCGCGATGGCGAGCGTGCTCAAGGTCATCGCCGCGGCGTTAAGGACGTTGACGCCGGCCACCACGCGGGCGCGGCGGTCGATGCCGGCCCAGGCCTGCACGGCCGCGAACACCGGCACGATGAACAGCCCGCCGGCGATCGCCAGCCCCGCCAGGTCGACGGCAATGCGGAGGCCGCGCAGCGAGCCGAACACGTCGGCGATGCCCTGCCCCTGCGCCGCCGGCACGAGTCCCCAGGTCGCAAAGCCGAGATCGAACGAGAACAGGCCGAGCAGCGCGGCACCGAGCACCGTCGGCAGCAGGATGATGCGTCCGGCCGCGAGCCACGCCGCAAGGCCCGAGCCGACGGCAATCGCCACCGAGAAGATCGCGAGGCAGAGCGTGACCACCTCCTCGATACCGCCCAGCACGTTCTTGACCAGCGGCGGCAGCAGCGAAAGCGCGACCGCGCCGACCACCCAGAACCAGCAGGTGACGATGGCGCCCCACCAGATGCGCCGATCTTCGCGCAGCTGCTTCAGGAGATCGACCGTGGAGACCGCGATATTGGCGCGCACCTTGAGCGTGGGCGCCGCTTCGCCGGTCGGCGGGATGAACAGGCTCGAGATCCAGCACAACAGCGAGAACACGATCATCAGCAGCGCGAAGAAGGCGGGGTCGCCGCCGTCGCGCGCCGCCAGTCCGCCGACGATGGTGCCGAGCAGGATGGCGATAAAGGTCGCGCCTTCGACCAGCGCGTTGCCGGCCGGCAGCTCCGAGCGCGCCAGATGATCGGGCAGGATGCCGTATTTGATCGGACCGAACAGCGCGGCGATCACGCCGAACAGGAACAGCGCAACGAACAGGATCAGCACCGAGTGCACGAAGAACCCGACCACCGCCAGGAAGGCGACGCCGATCTCGACCAGCTTGAGGCGCTGCGCCACAAAGGCCTTGTCGTAGCGGTCCGCCATCTCGCCGCCGAGCGCGGAGAGGAAGAAGAACGGCGATATGAAGACGGCGGCCGCAAACGTGATCAGGGCCTCTGCCTGCGGGCCGCCGAGCTTGAACAGGAGCAGGAAGACGAGCGCGTTCTTGAGGAAGTTGTCGCTGAACGCGGATAGAAACTGGGTCCAGAACAGGGGCGCAAAACGCCGCGTCAGCATCAAAGACAGCATGGCTCGGGCGCTCCGTGGGGACTCAATCCCGGTCAGACGGACTAAAAGACGATATTTTTGGCCAAAGGACAATCGCTCAGGTGGCGCCGTCCCGGCTCGGGACCCGGACAAAACAACCTGTTATTTCAACCACATAGGCAATCGCTCGGGCGATTTGCGGGGCGGCCCGTGACCACGCAAGACGAGGCCGCAAGGCGAGCTAGTAGTTGCCAAAGTGCCAGGCGCCGGGATGGCGCACCCGGATGTCGGCGGCCTCCGCAACGGTGCGGGCGCCGACGTGCAGCATCTCGGTCTTGATCTCGTCCATGAACAGGTCGACCACGTGCGGGGCGCCGGCCGGCCCGAGCGCGCCGAGGCCATAGGCGAAGCAGCGCCCGGTGAAGCAGAACTTCGCGCCGAGCGCGAGCGCGCGCACCACGTCGAGGCCGCCGCGGATGCCGGAATCGATCATCACCGGCACACGCCCGCCGACCGCCGTCACGATGGCCGGCAGCACGTCGACCGACGCCGGCGCGCCGTCGAAATGCCGCCCGCCATGGTTCGATACCCAGATGCCGTCGGCGCCCATCGCCACCGCGCGCTCGGCGTCCTCCGGATGCAGGATGCCCTTCACCACGAACTTGCGCTTCCACTTGTCGCGCAGGCGCTTGAGCTCCTCCCAGGTGTGGCTGCCGCCGGAGCGCAGCTGCATCACCTCGGCGGTCGCGTTCTGGGTCGCTTTCGCCGCATAGGGCGTAAGGTTGGCGGTGATCGGCATGCCGTTGCGGATGAGTTGCAGGGTCCAGGCCGGCGAGGTCAGCACCTGATAGGTGGTCCAGGGATTGATCGGAAACGGCACCCGGCAGCCGTTGCGGATGTCGCGCGGGCGCTTCGACTTGCCGGCCGAGTCCACCGTCGGAACCAGCACATGGGCGCCGGCCTCGTCGGCGCGCCGCACCAGGTCGAACGTGATCCTGTGATCGTCGTAAGGGAAACGGTAGAGCTGGAACCAGAACACGTCGGGCGCAATCGCCGCGATCTCCTCGATCGAGGCATTGCCCGGCGTCGCCAGCACGTAAGGAATGTTCTGGCGCTGCGCCTCGGCGGCGAACAGTTTCTCGGCGCCCGGCCACATCAGCCCGGCAGAGCCCATGGGCGCGACCCCAATGGGGGCGGCGTATGTCCTGCCGTACAGCTCCACCTCGGTATTGGCCTTGCCCTCGATGCAGTAGCGCGGCAGCAGCTCAATGGCCTGGAACGCATCGGTGTTGCGCTTGATGCAGTATTCCTCGGTGGCACCGCCATCGACGAAATCAAACCCGAAGCGCGGCACGCGCCGGCGCGCCCTGCTGCGCAGGTCGGCGATGGTGGGATAGCGCTGTCGCAGCCGTTCTGCCGCGGCGTTGCCCGTCTTCGCCGCCGGACCCCGTTCGACCATCGTCCCCTCCGCACTGCGACCACATGCGCGGCCGCGCCGGGCCGCCCCCACACTCTTACTGTGCCGGACCGCCTTCTGCTAGGGCGCCTCCGTCAAGGCTGCGCCCGATTGCGCCCTTGGCCACGACCGTTCGGGCATGGCATCTAGGCGCCGGGGACGCGTACCGCCGGCCGCAGCCGGCGACGATCTGGGAATGTCCGAGGTGACAGAAATCGCAAGCGTCGAGAATCTCCTCCAGCCCGACGCCACGTCCCGCGACCGCCACCTGTTCGGGCCCGGCCCGAAGCGGCTGCTGGCGTTCGACGGCGGTGGCGTCCGCGGCGCGATTTCGGTGGCGTTTCTGGAACGCATCGAGGCGCTCTTCGCCGCGCATCAGCGCAAACTCCTGACCGGCTACATCGAAGCCCGCGAACGCGCCGGCGGCGCCGACGAGACGCTGGCGGCGGCACGCCGCAAGCTCAACGCGCCGTTCCGGCTGGCCGACTGGTTCGACCTCGTCGGCGGCACATCGACCGGCGCGCTGATCGCGGGTGCCGTAGCGCTCGGCTACAGTACCAAGGACATCAAGGATTTCTACGTCGAGCGCGCGCAGTACATCTTCCAGCGGCCGTTCTGGCGCATCCCCGGTCTGCAGGCCAAGTTCGATGCGCGCGCGCTCCAGCAGGAGATCGACACCATCGTCAAGGACCGCACGCTCGACAGCAGCGACCTGTTGACCGGCCTCTCCGTCGTCGCCAAGCGCATGGACACCGGCAGCCCGTGGATCCTGACCAACAATCCGCGCAGCCCCTATTGGGAAACTAAGGCTCCGAATCCCGCGCAGAACGATCCGGGCTATCTCGGCAATCGCTCCTACCGGCTCGGCACGCTGGTGCGGGCCAGCACCGCCGCGCCACACTTCTTCGATCCGGAGATCGTCCAGATCCTTGCCGAGGAGGAACGCAAGGCCGGCGCGGCGTCGCCGGAGGAGGATCGCGGCTGGCTCGATCGCCTCAACAACAGGCTGGGGCGGTTTCCGCGCCTGACCATGCTGCTGACGCGGATTCGTGCCTGGCAGATCGCCGAGCGCAAGGGACCCAATCCCGACACCCACGGCCTGTTCGTGGACGGCGGCGTGACACCGTTCAACAATCCCTCCTTCGCGCTGCTGATGCAGGTGGTGCTCAAGCCGTATGGAATCTGCTGGCCGCTCGGCCCCGACAAGCTCACCTTCGTATCGATCGGGACCGGCGGCTACCGCACCAAGGTCTCGTTCAAGGAGCTGGGCTGGTCGCGCAACGTCAAGCTCGCGCTCCATTCACTGCTGTCGATGATGGGAGATACCCAGACGCTCGCCCTCACGCAGATGCAATGGCTCGGCGAGTGTCCGGCCCCGTGGAGAATCAACTCCGAGATCGGCGACCTCGCCGACGAGCGGCCGCCGGGGCAGCGCTGGTTCCGCTTCATGCGTTACGACGTCGGCCTCGAGCGGCCGTGGATCAGGGACAATCTCGGCAAGGACCTGACCGAGGAGACCGTCGCCTCCTATCGGGACATGGACAAGGCCTCGATCATCATGCCGATCTATGAGCTTGCGGTGGAGGCGGCAGAGCGGCAGGTCAAGGCCGAGCATTTCTTCCCGGCGACGGCGACCGCTCCGGCCGCGCCGTCCTCGACCTGATCCGCACGGTTCAGGTCTCGACGATGCCCGCGGACAGGCTCGCCACGGAATCGCGCCGCCCATGTGGCAGCGCGAGATAGGCATCCGAGCGCATCTCGATCAGGCGGGAGGCGGTGCGCCTGAACTCCTGTGCCTCGAACCCCTCGTCGGCAAGGTAGAGCGCGTCCGGCTCGGCCGCGGCCGAAGCGACGAGCTTCACCGCGTTGTCGTAGAGCGTGTCGATCAGGATGATGAAGCGCTTGGCCTCGTTGCGTTGCGCAAAATCCATCACCGGAATGCGGTCGAGCACGATCGAGTGGAATTCATGCGCGATGCGCAGGTAGTCGGAGGCCGCCAGCGGCTGCGCGCACAGCTCCTGGAACGAGAAGCGCGCGACCCCCATGGCCGCCAGCGGCACGCGCACGATGCGGCCCTTGACGGCCAGCTCATGCGGCGCGCCGGGATGACCGCCGGTCAATCGCGCAAAGGCCGCATCCAGCGCCGAGTCCGCCGCGCTGTCGGCGGGCGCCAGCCACACCGGCTGGCCGGAGAGCTTCTCCAGCCGGAAATCGGTGCGGGCCGCGAGCCGGCGCACCGTCATGCGCTCTTCGAGCTGGGCGATGAACGGCAGGAACAGGGCGCGGTTGAGCCCGCCCTTGTAGAGTTCGTCCGGCACCACGTTCGAGGTTGCCACCACCACGACGCCGAGTTCGAACAGCCGTCGGAACAGCCGGCCGAGGATCATGGCGTCGGCAATGTCGGTGACATGGAACTCGTCGAAGCACAGCAGCCAGCTCTCGTCGGCCAGCGCGGCGGCGGCGAGCCGGATCGGATCCTCGCCATTGTGCCGTCCGGACTTCAGCTCGTCGCGGAACATCCGGACCCGCTCGTGGACGTCCGCCATGAATTCGTGGAAATGCACGCGGCGCTTGCGCACGACCGGCGACGCCTCGAAGAACAGGTCCATCAGCAGGGTCTTGCCGCGGCCGACGTCGCCGTACAGGTAGACGCCCTTGATCGGCGCCTGCCGCCGCTCGCGCGCGCCGAACAGCCAGCCGAGCGACGACGATTTGCGCGCCAGGCGGTGCTCGGCGAGCCGGCCTTCCAGCTCGCCCAGGAGGTCGAGCACCTGGGCCTGGGCGGGATCGTGCTCGATCTCGCCGGCCGCGACGAGAGCCGCGTATCGCGCTTTGGCGGGTGAGGGCATTGATCCGATCGTGTGAAGTCGGTGCGAGGCATAGCCGCCGGCAACGCCGCGCGGCAAGAGCCCTACGCCGCCAGCGGGTAGGCCGCCTCCACCACATAGGGGCCGCCGCCGACCGAGGCGCGCGACGAGAACAGCACGAAGCGCGAGACCGTGAACGGCAGCGGCGCCATCAGCGCGCGGGTGGCCAGATAGTCGGCGACCTGCCGGCTCGACGAATCGCGCAGCCGCGCCAACGTCACATGCGGAGTGTACTTGCGCCCCTCCGGCTCGAGCCCGACGCGCTGCATCAGCCGCTCATGCTCGGCCTGCAGCTCCATCAGCTCCGGGGTCTGCGCCAGCGTCGCGATCACCGCGCGCGGACGCCGGCCGCCAAACGACGACAGCGTGTCGAAGCGCAGCCCGAACGGCCCGCGCCGGACGCGCCCCAGCAGCGACGCCACCTCGCGGGCGGTCTGGTCGTCCACATCGCCGATGAATCGCAGCGTGACGTGATAGTTCTCCGGGTCGATCCAGCGCGCGCCCGGCAGCCCGCCGCGGAACATGGCAAGTCCCTGGGTGACGCCGCCGGGGATTTCGAGGCCGGTGAAGATGCGGGGCATGGCGGTGCGACCAACTCAAAGATGAAAGCCGAATCAATGGCTTAGTTTGTCATCATGCACAAAACGGAATGATGACGATAGCGGCCGGGGGAGGTCATTGCGGCCTCCGGTTGCGAATACGGGCGACGAGTTCTTCGACCTTCGGCAGGATGCCCGCGACCATCCGTTCGACCCCGGCGGCTGAGGGATGGATGCCGTCGCGCTGATTGAGGCTGGCGTCGGCCGCCACTCCCTCCAGGATAAAGGGATGAAACACCACGCCGTGACGGGCCGCCAGCTCGGGATAGATCGCATCGAATGCCCTGCGGAAATCCTGGCCCAGATTGGGCGCCGCCCGCATGCCGGCCAGCAGCACCGGGATATGCCGCCCGCCCAGCCGGCGCAGAATTTCGTCCAGCGCCTTGCCCGTCACGGCAGGGTCCTGGCCGCGCAGCATGTCGTTGGCGCCCAGTGCGACGATCACGCCGTCGGTCCGGTCGGGCACCGCCCAGTCGAGCCGGGCAAGCCCGTTCGCAGCGGTGTCGCCGGAGACCCCGGCATCCGCGATCTCGGCGGCAATCCCCTTGGCCCTGAGCGCAGCCTGGAGCCGGGCCGGGAAGGCGGCGTTGGCGGGCAACCCGAGCCCGGCGGTGAGCGAATCGCCGAGCGCCACGATCCGCAGCGGCCGATCCTGGGCAGCGGACGGACCCGGGAACCCGAGGACCGCCGTTGCCGCCACCAGCAGCGCCTGGACCTGGACCAGCCAATTCCCATATTTGCGGGCGCGCGGGGCGGTCCGCGGCAGGGACATCCACGGCATGAACGACAGCAGTGCCCGCGGTGACGGCGCGGCGATCGCGCTCAGCGGGGTCAACCTCTCGCTCGGCCGCGGGGCGGCGCGGGTCCACATTCTCAAGGACATCGATCTCAATATAGGGCGCGGCGAGGCGATCGGAATGGTCGGCCCGTCCGGCTCCGGCAAGTCGACCCTGCTGATGGTCATGGCCGGGCTGGAGCGCCCGGATACCGGGACCGTCCGCATTGCCGGGGAGACGCTCGGGGCGCTCGGCGAGGACGCGCTGGCGCGTTTCCGCGGCCGCAATGTGGGAATCGTATTCCAGTCCTTTCATCTGATCCCGACCATGACCGCGCTGGAGAACGTGGCGGTGCCGCTGGAACTGGCCGGGGCGCCCGATGCGCACGCGCGCGCAGCGGAGGAACTCGCCCTGGTCGGCCTGTCCGAGCGCGCGGCCCACTATCCGGCGGAGCTGTCGGGCGGCGAACAGCAGCGCGTCGCGCTTGCCCGCGCGCTCGCGCCCAACCCGGCAATCCTGATCGCCGACGAGCCGACCGGCAATCTTGACGAGGCGACCGGCGCCGAGATCGTCGACTTGATGTTCAAGGGGCACGACCAGCGCGGCACCACGCTCGTCCTCGTCACCCACGACCCGGTGCTGGCGAAGCGTTGCGATCGCGTGGTGCGGCTTCGCTCGGGCCGCATCGACGGTGCGCAGCAGGCGGTGCGGCAGCCATGAGCAGCACCTGGCAGGCCGCGAGCCTTCCGGCTTGGCCGCGCATTCCGCTGTGGCTGAAGCTCCTCTACACCGCATTCATGGCGGTGCTGGTGCCGGTGTATTGGTATTACTATGGGCCGACCAATTTCCTCTATTTCTGCGACGTCGCGCTCATCCTGACGCTGGTCGGCATCTGGATCGAAAGCCCGCTGCTGTTCTCGATGTGCGCGGTCGGGATCATCGTCCCGCAGATGGTCTGGCTGGCCGATTTCATCGGCACCGCGATCGGTTTCCCGGTCAACAACATGACCGCCTACATGTTCGAGGCGCACCGCTCGCTGTTCCTGCGCGGGCTCTCGCTGTTCCACGGCTGGCTTCCGTTTCTCCTGCTCTATCTGATCGCCAAGGTCGGCTACGACCGCCGCGCGCTGCTCCATTGGACCGTGCTGGCCTGGGTCCTGATCCTCGTGTGCTTCTTCTTCATGCCGCCGCCGAATCCCAACGCGGGCCTGACGCCGGTCAACATCAACTATGTCTGGGGCCTCAACGATGCGGCGCCGCAGACCTGGGTCCATCCCCATGCCTGGGTGACCGGGATGCTGGTGTTGATGCCGATCGTTTGCTTCCTGCCCGTGCACTTTCTGCTTCGCCGCGTCATGCCGCAGTCACCGGGAGCCTGACATGCAGCGTTGGCGCTTCGCCATTGCCCTGCGGTTTGCCCTGCGCGACCTGCGTGGCGGCCTGCGCGGCTTCTACGTGTTCATCGCCTGCATCGCGCTCGGCGTGATGGCCATTGCCGGCGTCAACTCGTTCGCCTCCAGCCTCGGCGACGGGCTGACGCGCGAGGGCCGCACCATCCTGGGCGGCGACCTGTCGTTCACGCTCATTCACCGCGAGGCCGATGCCGCCGAGCGCGCCTTCCTCGACCGCACCGGCCGCGTCTCGGCGGCCGCCACCATGCGCGCGATGTCGCGCGCTCCGGGCGCGTCGGGAGACGCGCGTGAGCGCGCTGATGCCGGCGGCGCGGCGCTGGTGGAGATCAAGGCGGTCGACGGCGCCTATCCGCTGTTCGGCACGGTCCGGCTCGATCCGGCCCTGCCGCTCGCCGACGTGCTGGCCGCCCGCGACGGCGCGTTCGGCGCCGCCGCCGATCCGCTCCTGATCGCGCGGCTCGGATTGAAGCTGCCCGCGCGCATCACCGTGGGAGCGGCCACCATCGAGATCCGCGCCGCGCTCACCGGCGAACCGGACCGGCTGTCGGCGGGCACCTTCGGCTTCGGCCCGCGGCTCCTGATCGGCACCGACGCGCTGCGCGCCACCGGCCTCCTCCAGCCGGGCGCGCTGGTGCGCTGGCACTATCGCCTGCGGCTGCCGGCCGGCGACGCCGGCGACGCCGCCGTGCAACGCGCCATCGCCGCGGCGACCGTGCAGGTGCCTGCCGCCGGCTGGGAGGTGCGCAGCCGCAGCAATGCCTCGCCCGCGCTCGAGCGCAACATCGAACGCTTCACCCAGTATCTGACGCTGGTCGGCCTTACCGCGCTGCTGGTCGGCGGTGTCGGCGTGGCCAACGCCATCCG
>Ga0209172_10004576_pt1 | contig 18358 bp, 14 predicted proteins | sample LarsenN4metaG_FD_184113 | JGI IMG/M metagenome (GOLD analysis project Ga0209172, IMG submission 184113) | Hot spring sediment bacterial and archeal communities from British Columbia, Canada, to study Microbial Dark Matter (Phase II) - Larsen... ... | reverse complement strand
GCCCGGCCCCTGGGAGCTCGAGGAATCCGGCGGCGTGTTCGTCGAGCAGGTGATCCGCCCGACCGGGCTGATCGATCCGCCGGTCGAGGTGCGGCCGGCGCGCACGCAGGTCGACGATCTCGTCGGCGAGGTGCGCGCCGTGGCGCAGATGGGCTATCGAGCGCTTGTCACCGTGCTCACCAAGCGCATGGCCGAGGACCTGACCGAGTATCTGCACGAGCAGGGCGTGCGCGTGCGCTACATGCACTCCGACATCGACACCATCGAGCGCATCGAGATCATCCGCGATCTGCGGCTCGGCGCCTTCGACTGTCTCGTCGGCATCAACCTTCTGCGCGAAGGGCTCGACATTCCCGAATGCGCGCTGGTGGCGATCCTCGACGCCGACAAGGAGGGTTTCCTGCGCAGCGAGACCTCGCTGATCCAGACCATCGGCCGGGCGGCGCGCAACGTCGACGGCCGCGTCATCCTCTATGCCGACACCATGACCGGCTCGATGCAGCGCGCCATCGCCGAGACCAACCGGCGGCGCGAGAAGCAGACGGCGTACAATAAGGCCAACGGCATCACCCCGGAGAGCGTGAAGAAGGGCATCGCCGACATCCTCGATTCGGTGTACGAGCGCGACCACGTGCTGGTATCGACCGGCGTGGGCGGCGGCATCGGTGGCGACGGCGGCTTCGGCGAGGCCGCCACCATCGGCCACAACCTGGAAGCGGTGATCGCCGACCTCGAGGCGCGCATGCGCGCGGCCGCCGCCGACCTCGACTTCGAGGAGGCCGCGCGCCTGCGCGACGAGATCAAGCGCCTGCGCACGACCGAGCTCGCGGTGCTCGACGATCCCACCGCGCGCGAAACGCCCCGGGGTGGGGATCGCGCGCGGCCTCACAAACCCGATTTGGACGAAATGGGCATCGCCACCTGGCACGAGGTGCGGCCCGACCGACCGGGCAAACGCAAAGGCCCGCACCGCTCCAATTTCGATTCAAGGGGACCGGGCGTCGAAAGCGTGCCGACCAAAGCCGAAGGCCCGCGCTCGACCAGCGGCAAGCCGGGACAACGCGGCGGATGAAAAAGCGGCGGCGGCAGTGCCGCCATTCCGCTCGCGACGGAATATTCTGCGCGGGCAAGATCCGCTCGTTCAAGGACAATGCCACCGCGCGGCCGTTCGCGGACGAGGATGTGCCGCGATTCCGTGGCATCGAGCGGCACGCGCGCCGCAAATTGCTGCTGCTGCTGCTGCATGCCGCTGGGCGCGCTGAACGATCTGCGCTCGCCACCGGGAAACCGTCTGGAAGCCCTGAAGGATGATCGCCGCGGCCAGCACTCGATCCGTATCAACGACCAGTGGCGGATCTGCTTCGTCTGGCGCAACGGCGGCGCCGAGGACGTGGAAATCGTGGATTATCCCTGAGGACCGGAACAACGGCCAGGAAGAAGATGAACCGGCACGTCGCCCCAAACCGCCGCGATGGCCTTCTCCAGTCCTTGGCCGCCGTCGACGATCAAGAGTTCGGGGCGGCGCAGGCCGCGGGCGATGAGATCGTCGAGAACAGTACGCCAGGCATCGGTGTATTCGATACCCGTGTGCCTGACCGCGAGCAGCACCTTCTGGCCGTCCGTGCGCACGCCGATGACCATAAGCAGCGAGACCGCGGTCGCCTTGCGGTCGAGCCGAACGTTGACCACCGTGCCGCCGAGAATGAGCCGCACGATCGTGCTCGTCGGCGAGCGAGCGAGCATTCCAGGCGTCGGAGGTCGGCCTTCACCCTGCCCCAGGATCCAAGCCGGGTGATTCGAGGTCGATCACCCCGGAGACGACGCCACCTCAAATTCCAACCAACTCCGCGACGGGAGCCGCGCGTCCCATCTGGGTATTCTCGTACTTTCCACCTTATCATCGCGAGTCTTGATGCTCCGATAGGTTGTCGTCAGTCGCATCGCCTGTCGCGTCCCACCCGTCTGCTTCATCGGATTCGGGTTTGCGGGTTAGCGGCGACGACTTTTCCAAGCGCGCCTCTTGAGCTTTCAGCCACGCCATCATGTCGCTGCGCTGCCCGCTGAGGTGCCGCGCCCACCGCAGGTCCTTGAATGGTTTGTTGTCGGGCCCAAACCACCAGATCTCCTTCGTCACCATGAGACTCCAACCGCGGCGGCCTTCGCGGGTCAAAGTGAAGACGCTGATGGTCAGGCTGTGTCTTGGCCCGGTGAAGCTGTGCCGCTCGTGCTCGAACCGGACACCGTCGACGATCCAATGCAACTGCCGCAGCCCTGCGTTCGACGTGCTGAGCAGCAGATCGAACATTCGAAAGAACGACGGGCGCGCAAGGCTTCTCATCGTGACCACGCTCCATAAGCTCTCAGCCTGAGCGACATCTCATCATCGCGAACCCCACCGGCTCATGACGGTAAACAAGACCGGCAGGGCAAGCAGCTGGACGACGAGTGAAACTGCCGCCACGCCCAGTACCGAATGGTCGTAAATCACGCCGAGCAGGACGCTGCCAATGAACCAGGCAACGCCAAACACGGTGTGAAACAGGCCGAAGGCCGTGCCGCGACGCTCGCGTGGAGCCATCGAGCCAATGACGGCCCGCATGACCGATTCTTGCGCACCCATGCCTACGCCCCAGCACACGATACCGAGGGTCACGAGCGCGGGACCGCCCAGAAACGCGAGTGGCGCGGATACGGCGGAGATCACCGTCACCGGAACCAGGACGACCATCCCTGATCGATCGAACCAGCGTCCGAGTGCCAGCGCGGCGACTGCGGCGGCGACCATTGCGCCGGCATACAGAACAGGAATCCAGACCGGAGCGACGACCGCTGTCTTTCCGAAGTGATACGCAAAGAGGGAGAAATCGGCATAGCCAGCGCCTACGAACGCTGCGGCGACTGAGAAGACCCAGAATTTGGCCGGTAGCGTGCTTGGCTGGCGAATCGGCTCGATGACTTCGAGGCGCTGAGCGGTTGGAAACTGTGAACGCGCGACCAGCAGCACGGCCATGGACAGAAGGGCCGGAATAACCAACATTGCAAAGCTCGTGTCGTACCCGTGCCCGAAATAGAGTGCCGCGCTCACAGCCAAGGGACCGATCACGGCCCCGGTCGTGTCCATGGCCTCATGAAGTCCGAACGCCCAACCTGCGCCCGTCCGCGTAGCTGCATGCGACAGCATGGCATCGCGCGTCGGCGCACGGAGCGCTCTCCCCATGCGCTCGGCGACAATGAGAACGACAGCAACGTCCCAGCTCCCTGCCAGCGCCAAGAGCGGCACCGCGAACAGGTTCACGACGTAACCAATAATCGTAACCGTCCAATACCGGCCAGTACGGTCGCCGACGTAGCCGGAGAATAGTCGAATGGCATAGCCGACCAGCTCGCCGAAACCAGCAGCGATCCCGACCACAGTGGCAGAGGCGCCCAGGGTAGCAAGGAACGGGCCCGTAATGCTGCGTGCACCCTCATAAGTCATGTCGCCGAAGAGGCTCACGAACCCGAGCAGCACGACGAAGCGAACCGCAGAGAGTTCCTTCGACTGCTGGCCAGCGGCGCTTGCCGTCACGCCCATCGTTCAATCCTCCCCGGCTCGCAGGCATATAGCTACCGCGCGACCCGAGCGGCTGTTGGCCACTCGCGCCCCGGCGGTTTCCACTGTTGCGGAATGTGGATGCAAGAATCGCTCCTACCGCTCGCAATCACGCGGTAGGAGTCATCAGCCTTGCGGCGGTTTCGGGGGCACTCCATCCCCGTAGCAGCAGTCAATTTACATGGGGCGGGGTCTCCGCACAAGCAAGTCGGCAGCATCAGGCGCGTATTGACGGGAACCATCCAGGGCGTAGGATTGTTACAAGGTTGGCGATGGAGTTCGCCCGAACCGCCCGGCTGGGCTGATGACTCCTACCGAAGCGCTGCTTTGGTGGGAGTTTTTGTATGTCGCCACGTTCACCACACGATCCGCCTCGCATCCTCTTTGACGAGGAGAGCGATCGCCGCCCCGCGTTGAACGCCAAGCAACCGAACTTCTTCGTCGACCTGAACCTTGACCAGGTCGTCACGGCGATTACCGCAGACTGGGCGGAATACGATCTCAAGCCTTTCCTTCATCATCCGCTCCAGCGGATCGAAGCCATTCAATATCGACACGAGGTCTTCCGGGATTTGGAGGACGCGACCGTGTTTGAACAGGTGGAGGCCTTTGCCCACCGAATGCGCGATGTTCGCGTGTATGTGGCGTTGGCAAACAAGCTCTATTACCGGTTCCACAAGGAAGGCTGGTTCCTGCACGCCGTGGAAATCTATTGCGAGACGGTCAAGCAGTTCGCCAGTGCATTGTCCGATGCGCAAGTCCGCTCGCGCGGGCTCCTCGCATTCCGTGATTATTTTGCGCGCTATGTCAAAAGCGCGCGCTTCACTTCACTGCTAGGAGAAGCAAAGCAGCTCATCGCCGAACTCTCCCGCGTCAAGTACAGCGTGCTAATCCGCGACAACTCCTTCACGGTGCGCCGCTACGAGGACGAACCCGATTACAGCGCGGAGATCCAGGAAACTTTCGAGAAGTTCCAGCAGGGCGCGGTCAGGGACTACAAGGTCAAGTACCGCAATGCGCCGGAGGACATGAACCACATCGAGGCCAAAATCCTCGAATTCGTTGCGCTGCAAAACCAGGAGCTGTTCTCACGGCTGGTCGACTATTGCGCGCGCTACGCCGATTTTATGGATGAAACGATCGCCGTGTTCGATCGCGAGGTCCACTTCTACATTGCCTATCTGCGCTTCATGGCGCGTTTCAAGCAGGCAGGCCTGACGTTCTGCTACCCGAAAGTCTCCGCCGATTCAAAATCGGTCCGCGCCCGCGAAGCCTTCGACCTCGCCCTGGCCCAGAAACTCACGGCCGAGAACAAACCGGTCGTCTGCAACGAGTTCTTCCTCAAGGACCAGGAGCGAATCATTGTCGTTACCGGGCCGAACCAAGGCGGCAAGACGACCTTCGCCCGCATGTTCGGGCAGCTGCATTATCTTGCAAGCCTCGGATGCCCCGTGCCGGGAGAAGAGGCGCAGCTCTATCTCTGCGACCATCTCTTCACGCACTTCGAGCGCGAGGAGAAGGTCGAGAATCTCCGCGGCAAGCTGGAAGATGACTTGGTCCGTATCCATGCCATCCTGCGACAAGCGACCTCCCGGTCGATTGTAGTGATGAATGAAGTTTTCACCTCGACCACTGTGCAGGACGAGCTTTTCTTGAGCCGGAAAGTCATGGAGCGACTCAACCGGCTCGATCTCTTGTGCGTGTGGGTCACCTTCCTGGACGAATTGGCGTCTTTCACCGAGAAGACGGTCTCGATGGTCAGCACCATCGTGCCCGAAAACCCGGCGCTCAGGACCTTCAAGATTGTCCGGCGTCCCGCCGACGGGCGCGCCTACGCCATGGCAATCGCCGAAAAGTACCGTCTCACCCACGACCGCATCAAGGAGCGCATCAGGCCATGAAAGCGTTTCTCATGTATCCCGATCGCGACTTCGACCCACGACAGCTACTGTCGCGCAGGGAACGGGAGCACCGTCCGCGTAGTTCGGATCAAAGCCTCGACCTGCGGCAAATGCTTCCGCCCAATGAGGCGGCGCTGACACAGGACCTAGGTCTCGACATCCTGTTCAATGCCATGGCGGCGGGCGACGATTTCTTATTCGAAGTCGCCAAAGTCGCCGTGCTCGCCAGCGTTACGGATCGTGAGGTCCTCCTGTACCGTCAGCGCGTCCTCAAGGACTGCTTGCGCCACGAACCGGTCGTCCGCGAGATGTATCAGATTGCGATCGAGGCCATCGCCGAGGAGAGAAAGAACTACTGGGGTTCATTTGGCCGCTATCCCGCCGGCACGCTTCATCATGCGGTCGACGTGCTGCAGATGTTCGTGGACAAGCTCAAGCGGCTCCGCTGGATTGCCGACGAGCATGCTGAGCGGTTCCAGTCCGATGGCTTCTCGCGGCTGTTTGCCATGCTCAAGGCCGAGCTTGGCGACGACTATTTCGCGACGATCGAGGATCATCTGTGGCGACTGAAATTCCGCCGGGGCGTGCTGATCAGCGCCGACCTGGGGCGAGGCAACAAAGGTTCACACTATGTGCTTCGCCGGCCGCTCAAGGAGACGCGTCATTGGTTTCTTCGTCTTCTTCAGAGGGAGTCCGGCTACACATATCATCTTCATCCACGTGACGAGGCTGGCGGGCGCGCCCTGTCGGAGCTGTGAGACCAAGGCGTCAATCTCGTCGCCAATGCGCTCGCGCAATCCACCGATCACATCTTGAGTTTCTTCCAGATGTTGCGGACGGAGCTTGCGTTCTACGTCGGTTGCTTGAATTTGCAGCGTCAGCTCGCAGCCCTTCAGGAGCCAATCTGCCTACCTATCCCCCGGCCGCATGGCGATCGCAGGCTGTCGTGCTCGGGTCTGTACGATGCCTGTCTGGCCTTGAGCATGAAACGCAAGGTGGTCGGCAATGAGCTCAACGCGGACGGCAAAGACCTCATTGTCATCACGGGAGCCAATACGGGCGGAAAATCGACCTTCATGCGCAGCCTGGGACTCGGCCAACTGATGATGCAGGCGGGGATGTTCGTCGCTGCGGAGAGCTTCTCGGCCGAGGTTCGAGAGGGACTCTTCACACATTACAAGCGTGAGGAAGACGCTTCGATGGAAAGCGGCAAGCTCGACGAGGAGCTTGACCGCATGAGCGAAATCGTGGATCGGCTTTCGTCCCGATCCATGATGCTGTTCAACGAGTCTTTCGCGGCAACAAATGAGCGAGAGGGTTCGCAAATTGCCACGCAGATCACGACCGCCTTGCTCGAACGCGGCGTCAAGGTGGCATTCGTGACCCACCTGCACGAGTTTGCATCAGGTCTCTGGGAGCAGCGTATGCCGAATGCAATCTTCCTCCGAGCCGAGCGATTGCCGGATGGCACGCGCACCTTCCGCGTGATCGAGGGTGATCCCTTGCAAACAAGCTATGGCGAGGACCTGTATGATCAGGTATTCGGGTCCGACCGGATCACGGGAGTAGAGCGGCGGCCGTCTGTTAAAGAAGGCCGGAACTTGGCTCAGCAAGGTGCTGAGTTTCGTTAATCCGCAAGACGCGCACGTCACCGGCGGTGATCGCACGGGCGAGCTTCTCCACGCGCTTTTCCACCATCAAATCCTTGCCTTCGCGCAGCAGCGTCCTCGCCGCTTCGCGGCGCCTGCGCGCTTCGGCGAGGGAGACTTCGGGATAGGCGCCGAAGGCGAGCTTCTTCTGCTTGCCGTCGTAACGGTGGGCAAGCTTCCAATACTTCGAGCCGTTGGAATGAACGTGCAATTGCAGCCCGCCGCCGTCCGACAGCTTGATCGTGGTGGCGCCCGGCTGGGTTTTGCGGATTGCGCTATCGGTCAGCGGCATGGCGCGTGTCGGTACATTCCCGTCGGCGTCTGTTTGGCCAACAAATGTACCAACAAGTTCGCCGGCTCGGGGCGATTGGACGCAGACGCTCGCAAGCGAAATGAGCCGAGAAACCCTTGAAATTCAGGGCGTTCCCGGATTCCTGCGAACATCTGCGAACGGGGTCATCGTGCCAGGGGCAAAACCGAACTGAGCACGTAAGCTGTTGTCAAACCAATAACTTCTTCAGTTCGGTTTTTGTCGATACCCCACCGGTACCCTCACCTTTGTTGGTAAGCCATGAGGCACTATGCGTAGAACAAACCGTGAAAACATGGTAGGAGTCCAGCGCTGCCGATTCCAGGCGGACAAGGAGAACCTACTCCATGAATGACATTGCAACGAACCAAGCAGCAGAGGCGACGCGGCAACAGACGGCCAGCACCCTCGCAGCCGCAATCATCACTGCCTCGGGGCGGCCGTGGTCAGTGGCACAGGCTATCGAGCTGCAGACCGACATCTACAACTCGCTGTTTGGCGGACTGCTGGCTGGTTACGGCCGTTACCAGGAATGGAAGAAGACGGAGAAGGAGCGGGTGAGCAAGGTGCACGGACCGACCGACTAGGCGGCGCGGTGTATTAGCCGCAACTCGATCTGACGGTCGGTGCCTGTCGAGCGGTCGGGTTTTGTGTCCGACGTCGATCAGGCTGCGATCGTCTTCTCCTTCGTCATCGGCATTGCATCCAGCAAGGTCTGCATCGGGGTCTTGCCGAAGCACCAGCGGCCCTGATGATGCGGACGCGATTCATTGTACTCGGCGAGCCAGGCGTCAAGGTCGGCCTGCAGCTCGTCGAGCGACCGGTACAGCTTCTTGCGGAACGCCACCCGGTAGAACTCGTTGAGCGCGGTCTTGTGGAAGCGCTCGCAGATGCCGTTGGTCTGCGGGCTCCTGGTCTTGGTGCGGCTGTGGTCGATGTCCTCGACCGCCAGATACAGCTCGTACGCGTGCCGTTCCCGGTTGCCGCAGTATTCGCTGCCGCGGTCGGTCAGCACCCGCAGGAGTTTGACCCCGTGCTGCTCGAAGAACGGCAACACCCGGTCGTTGAGCAGATCGGCCGCCGTGATCGGGGTCTTGCGGTCGTAGAGCTTGGCGAAGGCGACCTTGGCGTAGGTGTCGATGAAGGTCTGCTGGTAGATGCGCCCGACCCCCTTCAGGTTGCCGACGTAGAACGTGTCCTGGGCGCCGCAGTAGCTGGGATGCTCGCTCTCGAACTCGCCGTGCGCCTCCTGCTCCGCCTTGGCCTTCTCCAGCGCCGCCACCTGCGCCTCGGTCAGCACCAGGCCCTCCTGGGCGCTTTTCGCCTCCAGCGCCTTGAGCCGCTTCTTCATCGTCTCAAGATCGTGCCGCAGCCACACGCAGCGCACGCCGGCCGGTGAGAGCACGAGCCCGCGTTTCCTGAGCTCGTTGGCCACCCGCACCTGCCCGAAGGCCGGCTGCTCGACGGCGAGCGCCACGATCGCATCCTCGATCTCGGCCGGCACCCGGTTCTTCAGCACCGGCTTCCGGCGGCTGATCTCCTGCAACGCCAGTTCGCCGCCTTTGTCGTACAGCTCCTTGAACCGGTAGAAGCTGTCGCGGCTGTAGCCCATCATCTTGCAGGCCTGGCTGACGTTGCCGAGCTGCTTGGCCAGCTCCAGCAGGCCAACCTTGGCGCGGATGATCTTCTGTTCGGTCGTCATGGTGTGCGCCAATCGCCGAGGCGGGGCGCTTCGCCACCCCGACCGCTCCGCGCCCCGCCCAGGCTTCGCGATTCGCCGTGGGGGACAGGACACCAGATGTCAGATTAAGTTTTAGCTAGTGCACATGAGATCGACTGCGTGCTCCACAACGCCATAAACACGAACACCTACCTTTCCAAAAGGATCGACCGCATCAGCAGGGCGCCTTCACGCTGCGGCATCCGGGAAATCTCTCTGAACATGATGATGCTCACGGCGCAGTAGAGCGCGTGCTTTGAGCGATCCACTGTCTTGGCACCGATGACCTCAAAATCTGCCTTGGTAACACCATTTGCTGCAAGCCTCGCTCCCAGTTTTTCCCAAAGCTGCTCTTTGACCTGCGGATCGATTGGAGGACGCTTGATGGCAGTGCGAAGCACGCGCTCCTGCACGGACCGCTCGCGGACAACAAGGTCCTGCGGCAAGAGAGCCGCAACCGCCTCGGCATTGTCGCCGTATGCAAATTGGTAGCAAGCAGTGACACTGAGCGTGTTCAACGCGCTGTATTGATCAGCCAGAATCTTTGCGTAATCGATCAAAACATCGTCATTCGCTAGCGGTATCAAATCGGTAATGAACGGGTGCAGCTTGGTTCGCGCGTCCGCGATCGTCTCAGCTTCGGATTTGCCGCGCACGATGTTCTGATAAAACTCCTCGACGAAGTTATCGTAGGTCTTCGGGAATCGCTGTTTCATCGTCGCGAAAACGGGTAGCGATTTCGCCAACGACTCCTCGATGTCATTTTTCGAAATCTCCGTTCCCATACCGGAGAATGCAAACTGCCTGCCGTCCGTCAGTGAGGTGACAACCCGCGCTGACAACAAAACGGAAGGTTCCGGTTTGTACATGTCCGCGTTTGGCGTTGAGAGCGCCTTTGCAACGAAGCTGGGGTCGAACCCGGAACGCAGAAAGATCGCTCGCTGCAATTGATCTAAGCCACCGTCATTGGCACCGGGAAAAGCGCCCTTGTGGAATCCTAGAACCGCACCCTTTCGGAGATAACGCTCGCGGCCAGCGGCGAAGGCCATGGTGCATGCAGACATGCATTTTGACGAAACGTAAGTATCCAATCCGCGGCTACGGATGAGCTTGTAGAGCTTCTCCCCTTCTCCAAGCCGCCCGCCAACGCTGTCCAAATGAACTACCTTGACGCGGCGGGAAGCGTTGAGAATTTTCGCAAAGTCGTCAGCCAGTCCATATTTAAGGCCGCCAACTATTTCGGCTTCGGTTCCATCTCGCATTACGCGAATGGAGTACTCAGGAATATCCGGGTCGTTTTGGAACGCGATCCGCCATGCCTCCACGATTTGCGGCGCGCCGTCACGAAGCACCGTTCCGAGATTGCTCAGAATGCCCAGAATGACCATTACCTGTGCAAGGCCGCCCCAAAAGCCGGATCGGCCCTGCCCGGCGCGTATCACCTTGTATCGTTCCGCCGATCGCCACGTGCCGATCAGCTGCCAGGTAACTAGAATGACGATGCATGTCCACGTGCCTGTGAACGTGGCGAAAATGCTTAATGGATAATAGCCGCTTTTCGATGCAAAGGCCGCGCTGAGAACAACAACCACCGCGAGGACGCCGAAGCCGGCAACAAGACTGATAATCCAATAGGACACCCATAGCGGCAACTCACCGCGCCAGTGCCTAGCGACAAAATTCTGGCGAGGCTCCGGCTTGTCGACTTCGATAGGCGCCGCTGCTGGCTGAAGCTGCGTGCTGGTATTGGCCTTTGGCTTGAACAGATCACCTACGGCGCCGGCCAAGAATCCTATAATGGCACCCATGCCGATGCCGCCCAGCATATAGCCCACGATGAAAGACAGGTCCTTACTCAGATCGTCTTTCACTGCAATTGCTATCACCGAATAGAGGAAGCCAAGGATCGCTCCTGCCTTCGACCAACGAAGCTTGCGCGATTTGCGCGTAGGAATCGTGATTTCGCTTGGGGCATCGGCAGATGACTCAGGATCGCGAGTCGCAATTAGTGGCACCGGCGGCGGAACTGTCGCACGCAATTCCGGAATATCTTTTGCCAGGCGCCAGTCGTCGAAACCTGCGCGCCATACCTGCACTTCCGCACGATTGCGGGTTTTCAGGTAGGCCAGGACCGTATCTGTCGAGACAGGTCCACGCGCCTGCCCCTCGACCACGACATACCACTCGGACATCGCTGCCCTCTTCTAGCAAAAATACCCGAGGTTGCAGCCCAGGAAAACTCCCGCTGGGTCAGCGCCGGTCTGCATGCTGGCGCTGACCTATCCGCGCTCGTCGACCCATCCGATGGTCCAGCCTTTGAACAATCTTTGTGAGGCCTGACGGCGCAGATGGTTCATTCGCGACGAGTCTGCACACTCTTCAAAACCGGGCGCGAGCTTGCGGCCGTCGGAGTCGAACAGTCAGCGAACATCAGTCCCCTTCCGTGTCGCATCCGTGTCGCACGGAATCGCCGGCAATGCTCGTAAGCCTTTGACATGTTTTGGGTTCGCCTTGCGTTCCTTTGCAACACGGAGCGGAAAAGCAAAATGCCGCCAAGCCTTTGACTTGAGGCTGAGCGGCCTGAGACATAGGTGACGTTTTGTACCGGACACATGGGTAACACCTCCCGCCTGCAATTGCAGGGGGGAGGTGTTGATGCCGTGGAGAGAGTGTTCGGTGATGGAGGAACGTCTTCGTTTCGTGGCCCGCCTTCTCGATGGAGAAGGCATGAGCGAGGTGTGCCGGGAGTTCGGGATTTCCCGCAAGACCGGCTACAAGATCTACAATCGCTACCGGCAGGAGGGGCTGCATGCGCTGAGCGACCGCTCGCGCCGGCCGGTGCGCTACGCCAACCAGCTTCCCGAGCCGATCGAGCGGACGATCGTTGAGACCAAGAAGGACAAGCCGCACTGGGGCGCCCGCAAGATCAGGGAGTTGCTGGTCAGGCGGCTGGCCGGCGAGGTGCGCATCCCCGCCAGGAGCACCGTCCATGCGGTGCTCGACCGCCACGGCCTGGTCCAGCGCGCGCGGGAGAGGCGGCGCTCGAAGGCCGAGGGCACGCCGCTGTCGCAAGCGGTGGTGCCCAACGATATGTGGTGCGCCGACTTCAAGGGCGAGTTCAAGCTGGGCAACGGGCCGTACTGTTACCCCCTTACGGTGACCGATCAGGCCTCGCGCTATCTGCTTCTCGCCGAAGCCCTTGAATCGACGAAGGAGGCTCCGGTCATCGAGGCCTTCCTGCGGCTGTTCAAGGAACGCGGCCTGCCGGCCGCCATCCGCTCAGACAACGGGCTGCCCTTCGCCAGCCCCAACGGGCTCTACAATCTCTCGAAGCTGTCGGTGTGGTGGCTCAGGCTCGGCATCGCCATCGAGCGCATCAAGCCAGGCCATCCGCAACAGAACGGCAGGCATGAACGCATGCACCGCACGCTCAAGCAGGAGACCACCCGGCCGCCCGGCATGAACATCCTCCAGCAGCAGGCCCGCTTCGACGCTTTCTTGAGCGAATTCAACGAGGAAAGGCCGCACGAGGCGCTTGCCATGCGCTGCCCCGCCGAGCTCTATGCCCCCTCCTCACGGCCCTACCAGGGCCTGCCGGAGCTGGAATACCCCTTCCACGACCGCGACATCCTCGTCACCGCCTGCGGCCGCATCTGCATGCACCGCAAGAAGATCAACATCTCGACCGTGCTCGCCGGTCAGAGGCTCGGTATCAAGGAGGTGGACGATGGCATTTGGCTCGTAAGCTTCATGCAGTATGATTTAGGATACATCGACCTGGAGCAGAGGACCTTGCAGACCATCGACAATCCGTTCGGCTCGAGATTGTCACCCATGTCCTAGGGACAATCCGTCACCCATGTCTCCGGGTCGTACCGGCATTTATTTGGTTGCGGGGGTAGGATTTGAACCTACGACCTTCAGGTTATGAGCGGCGACCAAAGGCAGAACGCGAGACCAGAGAAATCAGGCGCTTAGGCCGTAATGCATTGAACTGATTGAATCTCATTGCCGCATTCGGCCGCGTTCAACGGCATCGGACCGCATCCGCCGGATGACGACACCGTTACAGCGGCGGACATATTGCGGAGTTGGAAATCGCGATCCGTCTGCCCGGCGCTTGGCCGATCTACGACAGCCATCAACCAGCTGATGTCGAAATCCGTTTCCGGCTTCGGCCGTGCCCTTTGGCCGATCTTATTGTCGTGCATCGCGGCCGTATGTGCGTCCCTTTTCGCCCCTTTCCGCCCCTCTCCGCCTCCGCGTCGCCGCTTCGAAAAGAGCATCTTGCCTGCCGCGAAGGCTCACCGCTCAGTGACAGGCATGAAGCAACATCTGACCGAGCGATCCATAAAGGCGCTGGTGCCGGCGATCGACCGTGATGTGCTCGTCTATGACGACGAGGTCACGGGCTTCGGCGTCTTCATCCTTCGTTCCGGCAGGCGCGGCTTCTTTCTCCGCTATCGCATCGCCGGCCGCGAGCGCCGCCTCACGATCGGCGCCTGGCCCACTTGGTCGGTCACCGCCGCGCGCGAAGAGGCGAAGCGCCTCAAGCGCGAAGTCGATGCCGGCAACGACCCGCTCGGCAAGCGCGTCGAGCAGCGCAACGCGCCGACCATGTCCGATCTGATCGACCGCTATCTCAAGGAGCATGCGGTCAATCTCGCGCCGCGGAGCTTCAGCGATCGGATCTCGCTTCTGCGCAAGCTGGTCGAGCCGGAATGGGGCGCGCGCAAGGTCGCCGAGATCACCCCGGAAGATGTCGATCGGCTGCTCGCCAAGATCGCCAAGGGCCGGCCGCGGCCGCGCAAGCATCCGCCGAAGGTCAATCCGCGCCGGCCGGCGATGAAGGGGCCGTTCAAGCCCACGCCGATTCGGGCGAACCGCGTCGGCGAAATCCTGCGCAAGATGTTCAACCTCGCGATCCGCTGGCAGATGCGGGCGGACAATCCCGTCGTCGGGTTCGCGCGCTATCCTGAAATCCCACGCGATCGGTTTCTTTCGGCCGACGAGATCAAGCGCCTCGCCGACGTGCTCGCCGAGCATCCGAACCGCCGCTGCGCCAACGTCATTCGCCTGATCCTGCTTACCGGCGCGCGCCGCGGCGAAGCGATGAACGCGCGCTGGGAGCAATTCGATCTCGAAAATGGGATCTGGGCGAAGCCCGCGGCAACCACGAAGCAGCGCCGACTTCATCGGGTGCCGCTTTCCCGGGCCGCGGTTGAACTGCTGCGCTCGATCCGCGCAAGCGTGCCTGCGGATTGCCCGTGGGTCTTCCCGGGCGAAATCAAAGGCAACCCGTTGCGCGAAATGCAGACCTTCTGGGAAGGCGTGCGCGCGAAGGCGAAGCTCGGCGATGCCCGCATTCACGATCTGCGCCACACCTTTGCCTCGCTCCTAGTTTCGGGCGGCATGACGCTGCCGATGGTCGGCTGGCTGCTTGGCCACACCCAGGCGCAAACCACGCTTCGCTATGCACATCTCTATGACGATCCGCTCCGTGCAGGGCTGGATCAGGTAGGCGAGGTGCTGCGCCCGAAGCTAAGGCTTGTTGAGGGCCCCACACTAACGGGTGACGCCGCTTGAGCGGGGCAGGCGCCTCCATGCACACTGGCTAGTCGGCTACCCATCTAAGCCCGAAACGATCGGCGGGCAGGACCAGTGCCTGCTTCATCTGAGCGCCACCGGCCATCATACCGATAAATCCGAACGACGTTCGAACAGACGCCTGTAGCTTGAGAAGACTATCTTTTGCCTTGAGCCAATTCTGCGGGCTGAAGATTTTTCCCTTCTCTTGGTATTCATTCATGCCTGCTTCCAGGGCCGAATTGTAACAGGTTGCCGCAAGGCCGATCAGAGCTTCCGGATCGGGGAACTGCCTGGTCGCTGAGGGAAATGGCACCTTGTCAATCTGATTGCTTGCGGCTGAAAAGAACAGCTGGACCGCATAGAACAAGTGGAACTTGGAATAGCTCGGCGATGCCAAGAGCGCCTCGTTGAGGGCCAGATCTCCTGCCTCCCACCGCTGCTCAATCTTCCGCGCCCAAAAGCTCAGAGCACGAATGTCTGAAGGGTGATAGTCCCCTTTAAAGAGTTGGTCGAAATGCTTGTCGAAAAGTCGATTCTCGTTGTACGCGATGTTGGGCCGCTGGCAGTGCCACGTCATCAACCACTTTGCCAATAAGGCGATATCAACCGTCAGTTCTTCGTCCCGGTCAGCAGGTCTCATCTCCCCCCGCTTGGTGATCAGATATCCGGTCGGATATGCCCCCTCGTAAGCCTTCTTAAGGGCGAGAACCCGCTTGTCATTGCTACGGAGATCACGCGGCTTAACGGCGCTCTGCGAGTTCGTATAGATGCTAATCTTGTCCGCAACGTCGCGCTGTGGAATCTCGTAAAACCGCACTAGCACGCGCGCATCTGGAAAAGCTTTGATGCGTTCCGAGCACGAGAGGAGCGTCGTCAGCGACTGACAACCATTGACGACACCCAAACCCTCCAGCTTGAGCTGATGCGTTGTCGCATCAAGGCTCATCTTTTCGCACAGGGCCGTAATTCCGTTGTGATAGAAGAAAAAGTACTGGGGATTGTCACCATTCAGCGTCTGCCGCATTCCTTTGTTCACTTTGTTCGTCAAGCCCAAAGACTGCCGCACGTTTGGCCGAAAAAGTTTTCCGTCGGAAATGCCTGGAAACTTGAGGCAATCGGCCAGAGGTATTGCGGCGAGGACAGTCCGGAAGTTCGCGATGTCCACAGCGAGATAACGGGCAGGCTCAAGCGTCATGGTGTGCGAAAGCTTGGGTAACTCCTTACCCGCCGCCTCGGTCCACCTCGTCTGGATCGCGTCGCTGTCTACAAGCGTGAGACTTGCCTGTGGGTGCTCAAATTCCGCAATTGTGGACTGAAATGCGCTCAGGTCGTTCTTCGCTTCAGACGTCAGTGCGCCCGTGGTCAGGAGTTCGAAGACCACCTCATAGTCGTCTTCCAGCGCTGCCGCGACTGTCTCCAGTTTGATCTGAAGCTTCCCATTGCAGTTCGCCTGCAATGCTGGAAGATTTTGTATTTGGAGCCACGTCGCCAGAACCTCCTGAAGTGGCTGATGATCCACAGATCCAGCGTAGAACTTGCTCTGAACAATAACGATTTGGCGCTTCTCGTCATCGACAATGATCGCGTCGAACTCCTTGTCGTTCGGCCCGTCCGTGATATCGTCTTTTGCCTGTATCGGCGTGCGCAGGTAGCAGTTCCGGAGATACCATGCGAGGAATCGCTGTCCATCATTTGGAAAGTTCTGCTGATAGTACGCATCCCCTTTTACATCCGCACGAATTCGATCAAGCAGTGGCGACATAGCTCCCTCCCAGCTCATTGGCCCCCGTCTACCTAAGCAGCGACCGGCAGGATAACTCCACCAGCCTCCTCGATCGCTTCTCGGAGAATCGCATATAGCCTACTTAGAAACTCTCGTGCGTCCTGACTCATGGCCGCGCTGATGTTCGGCGCTGCATTGCGATGAATATCATCGATTGTCCGTGCCCGACGCATCGCCGAACCAGTTCCACTGTGATCGTACGCAACTCTCCACGCCGCAACTTGGTCATCTCTTAGACGACGTTTCGTGAGTTCGTAGAGGCGGGAGAAGACGGCGCGCCGAATCTGATCCAAGGCCGCTTCGCGCTCCTCTTCGTCCTTCGGCTGGCGGGTCCAACCAGCTGGCCGATCGAGCCATTTCGACGCCTCCTCCTGTAACCGCGCAAGGAGATCGGCCACAGGCGTGAGGGTGTCGTATTCATCAGCCCATCCGTTTGCCAGCCGTCTGCTGAGCGCCTTGATTCGGGTCCAGTGCTCCTTTGCGATTGCATCGTGGTAGGAAAGTCCGAGCCGCGCTCTCCATGGATCGCGAAAAGCATCGATCGCGTCGTGCATCGCGATCTCAAGCCCCTTGAACTCATACTGAGGTGCACACTCGACGGACTCTTCCGGTCCCGACGCCTGCTGCATGGCTTCGATCAGGCGGGCCAGCTCGCGCTGATACCCGACAGGAATTTTCGGCGTAGGCCGATCAAGGCCGCCGAGAAAGATCGACTGCTTCTCGATTTGCCTATCCAATGCTCCTGCAACACCCGCACCGACGATGTCTCGCAGGCTCGCAATGGCATTCGCTACGGACGCCATGACATGTTCGCGCTTCTGCTCGAATGAGCCGAGGTTGGCGCCCTTCACTTGGTCGAAATGCGTGAAGGCAATGGCAAGCTTGTCGGCAAAGCCAGTGCTGCCAACCGCTCTCAAGAGCGCAAGAGGCGCGGCCTGCATCGGTTGTTGGGCGTTGTCCACGAGCAAGATCATGTCGACCGAGTCAAACCGCTGCGTAATCCTGGTTGAAATGGATGACGCGGTTGTCGCCGTGTGACCAAGTCCCTGGCCATCGAGCAGCACCAACTTTCCGGCTTTGTTCAGTTCAGCATTTGAAGGATAGAGGGGACCTTGAACACGTATTCCGTCAACGAGCGGCGTGAGCAAGCGACCGAACTGCATGTGGTGATTGCTTGAGAACCACCGCACGTGGGAAAGGAATTCGCTGCGATCTTCGTTGTCATAAGACCAAAGGATCGGCCATCCGGTTGCGCCACGCTCAATTGTACCCGCGCTGAGCGCCGAAAACCGATCTGAGATGTCATCCATGACATCAAGAGTGATTTCGGAGAACTCTTTGTGTGCGAAGGCCTCGTTCCCGAATAGCTCAAGCCAAGCGGCGCGATCGTCGGCCGTCTTTTGATCCAGAAGCGGTCCCAAAGTCCCTGCTACGCCTTTCTCGACTTGCTCGGCAACTCTCCTGATCCTTTCTAGATATCCCTGAAGCCGTGCCAGATTGCGGGATCGTTCCTCTGGTCCGACGGCCTCGCCTTCATCGATTTCGGCTTCCGTCTGATCTTCGTCCTCGAACGCGAACTCGGATTCGTCACTATCCGACGGCTCCGCCCAGGAACCCAAGACGTAAGACAGCCGAAATCGTTGCTCGCGATGCTGTAAGAACGCGCCCATGATTTTTGAGTCTGAACGGCTCTGGACTGCTTCGAGGCAAGCCTCCTCCAAGCACTCCTCGATGTGCGCCCTGACTTCGTGTTCAGGCATGAACGTCACGGCAGCGCGGAAAGGCCCGGGCGCCGTGATGATCTCAATGTCGGC
>Ga0209172_10004572_pt1 | contig 18370 bp, 16 predicted proteins | sample LarsenN4metaG_FD_184113 | JGI IMG/M metagenome (GOLD analysis project Ga0209172, IMG submission 184113) | Hot spring sediment bacterial and archeal communities from British Columbia, Canada, to study Microbial Dark Matter (Phase II) - Larsen... ... | reverse complement strand
CCACGCGCTCGTACTCCTTCTCCGGCCCGAAGATCCACTCGTTCCCTCGACGGACGAGCCTCGCGGGGTCGTCGAGGTCGAAGAGGGCGGCACCCAAGCGATACAGGCTTCCGGACGGCGTGTGACGGACGCCGTGGTACAGCACGAGCCACCCTTCCGGAGTCTCAATGGCAGGCGGGGAGAGTCCGATGCGGTTGGCGTCCCACCACGCGCCACGTCGAGCCTCGAGCATGACCTGATGGCAGCCCCAGTGGATGAGGTCCGGCGAGTAGCTGAGCCACATGTCGGCGCTACCGCTAAAGGCGCTGACGGGGCGGTGGATCATCACCCACCGTCCGTGGATGCGCCGAGGAAGCAGCGTGGCGTCCTTGTCTTCCGGCGGCATGACGCTACCGAGTCGTTCGAACTCCTTGAAGTTGCGCGTCAGCGCGAGTTTCACGTGCGGGCCACTGTGGGAGTAGCCGGTGTAGCAGATGGCATATTTGTTCAGTTCTTCGAGGTACACGATGCGCGGGTCTTCGATGCCCCACACCTCGTCAGAACCTGGGCTTTCGTCTGGGGGGAGCGTGGGCTCGTCGTCTACCTGCCAACCGGTAAGGCCGTTGCGGCTCCTGGCAGCGGTTAAGTGTGAGATTCCGCGCCTATCTTCTACACGAACGAGCAGCAAGGTGTCTCCGTTCTCAAGGCGGGTCGCGCCGCAGTTGAACACCGTGTTGGCGGGATACGGCCACATGTCCGCGGTCAGAATCGGGTTGCCCTCGTATCGTTTGAGCAGGTCGGAAGCCATCTTCGTCTCCTTGACGCTCACCTCTGTTCTGGTCTCTCCCATCGGTGTTTATTGTCGGGCTGAGGCGTCCGTGCCCCCAGACCGGCGTGCCACAATACCCGACGTGCCCGAGGTTGCCTTCAATCGCTACTATCGCTACGACGAGCTTGTCGCCCTGCTTCGCGCGTTCGAGGCTGAGTTTCCCTCGTTAGTACGGCTCGATGTCATCGGCAGGAGTTACGAGGGGCGCGACATTCCGCTCGTCACGGTGACGAACTTCGACACCGGCGACGCGAGCGCGAAGCCCGCTTTCTGGTGTGACGGCAACATCCACGCCACCGAGGTCAGCGCCTCCGCTGCGGTGCTGCACATTCTTCATACGCTAACGTCAAAGTATGGTGCGGACAAAGCGATAACGCACGCTCTCGACACGCGCGCTTTCTATCTGGTGCCGAGGGTGAACCCGGACGGCGCGGAGTGGGCGCTCGCCGATGTGCCGAGGCACATCCGCAGCAGCACGCGGCCCTATCCCTACGATGAAGACGACCCGTATGGACTCGAGCGGCGAGACATGGACGGCGACAGGCGCATCCTGCAGATGAGAATCCCCGATTCGAACGGGGCGTGGAAGGTGAGTGACGAAGAGCCACGCCTCATGGTGAGGCGCGAGCCGGACGAGTTCGAAGGCGAGTTCTATCGGCTCATGCCCGAGGGAGTGTTTCACAACTTCGACCCGTTGACCCTTCGCTCGCGCCGCATCAAGGAGGGGCTTGACCTGAATCGCAACTTCCCTTCCTCTTGGCGGCTCGAGAGCGAGCAGCACGGGGCGGGGCCGTATCCGACTTCCGAGCCCGAGATTCGCGCCCTGGTGGACGCCATCGCCAATCGGCCGAACATTTGCGGCGCCGTTACCTTTCACACGTTCTCGGGGGTGCACCTGCGCCCGCCGAGCTCGAAGCCGGACGACGAGATCCCCGCCGAGGACCTTTGGAACTATGAGCGGATCGGCGCGAAGGGCACCGAACTGACGGGCTATCCGGCGATCGGAGTGCACAAGGAGTTTCGCTACCATCCGCAAGAGGTCATCACCGGCGTTTTCGACGACTGGATGTATGAGCATCGCGGCGTCTACGCATGGACGACGGAGATCTGGTCGCCGCAAAGGCAGGCGGGGATTACCGACTACAAGTACATAGATTGGTTCCGCGAGCACCCGTTCGAGCACGACCGTATGCTGCTGAAGTGGTCGGACGAGAAACTGGGAGGGCGGGGCTATGTGGACTGGTACGAGTTCGACCATCCGCAACTCGGCCGCGTCGAGTTGGGTGGCTGGGATGCGGTCTATGCGTTCAGGAACCCACCGCCGGACTACCTCGAATCCGAGATTTCAACGTTCGCGGAATGGGTCGTTTGGCAAGCGCTCGCTTCGCCAAAGTTGGAGGTCTTCAAGGTCGAGGCGACGCGGGTCGGTGAGGGAACGGTCATCCGGTTCGCCGTGGACAACACGGGCTTCCTTCCGACGAACGTAACGGAGCGCGCCGAGAAGGCGAAGTTGTGTCGCGGGGTGGTTGGCGAAATCGAGTTCGGTGAAGGACTGTCGCTTCTCGCCGGTCTGCTCAGGCAGCAAGGGCCGCAACTTGCCGGGCGTGACCGAATCACCGCCGGCGGCTTCGGGTGGATGATGCAGGAGACCTCGCACCGCCATGTCTTCGAGTGGACGGTGAAGGGGAAAGGCACCGTCACTCTCACCGCCAAGCACGAACGAGCCGGCGCGGTGAAGCACGAGCTTACGGTCGAATAGAAACGTTGTCTGCCGGTTCCGCCGAAGGGGGGAGCGGATGTCGGCTGCTTTGCTGACGTTTACGCCGAGGGGGCGAAGGCGGCCCGGCAGACACCTGTTATGACGACCGGGCTGCGCGACTTGTTCCCAGTCGGTTCCACCTGACAGGGCCACCTGCCCGAACGGGTATAAGAGGGCCGCAGACGGAGGAACCCCGATGAGCGAGAACATGGAAAAGTTTCGGAGCATGGACGGCACCGACGCGATCATTGATCAAGAGTACATCAAGATCATCTTCCAGCACGGCTCGCCGCGCGAGGTTGGAATCAACGGCTGCCGCATCGAAGACGTCATCGAGGTTCTCGTCCAGAGGCTGCTCGACTTCCAGGGACGCGACATGGCTTGCGAAGAGAACGCACGGGCGCTGTACCACCTGGAAGAGGCTCGCGAGGCGCTCCTGCTGCGACGCCAGCGTCGCGAACAGCAAGGGGTTCTTGGGCTTCGAGCACCGCATAACTCCGTGGATTAGCCTCTGGAAGCTCGAACTTTGGGGGTCCGCCGTCCCGTCGTGGATCACTGAGGTAGGAATCGCAACTCATGGTCACGACCACACTGGCATCCGCTTTGTTCTTCATCGGCGCAATCGGACAATTCGGGCAAGTGGGTGCTGTGGGCCCACAGCAACCGGAGAAGCCGCTCCTACTGCGGTACCAACAGTTCGACCCCCTGGTGAGCCGCCCGGTAGTTCCGTCGGAGTTGACCAGCGAGCCGCAGGGCAGACTGGCTATCGTCCAGCTCTGGGACACCCCACGCGAGGAGATCCTGCAAGAATTGCAGGCGCGCGGGGCGAAGGTTTACCGCTACTTGGCTGAGCATGCGTACGTCGTCATGTTGCCGCCGTCAGGCGAGCGCTCGCTTTCGGGTATGGCCGGGGTTCGCTGGGTCGGTAAGTACGAACCCGCGTTCAAGATTGACCCCCAGGTGATCGAGCTGCTCTCTCGGGGCGTGCTCGGCACGCAGCGCTACAACATCCAGGTGCTGGAGAAAGGCGCGCTGATGAAGCAGCAGGTTGCGCTTCGGCTCATGGCGCTCGGTGGGCTCGTGCACGAGTACGATCGGGGCGGCTCGCTGATGGTCGCCACCCTCTCTCCGTCACAACTTCTGGGCGCGGCGAAGATTGACGAGGTCTTCTGGATTGACCTTTGGTCTGCCCCCGAGATCGACATGGACATCGCCCGCGAAATCGGTGGTGCAAACTTCATCGAATCCATCGAAGGGTTTACCGGACAGGGCGTCCGAGGCGAAGTGATGGACGGCAACGTGAGAGACACGCACGTTGACCTGAGAACACCGCCGCTACTTTTCCACGGAAGCCGGAGCGGAGACTCATCGCACGGCACTCCAACAACCGGAATCGTCTTCGGGCGCGGGACGGGAAACCGGCAGGGCCGCGGCATGCTGCCCGACGGGCAGGGCATCTTCGCCGACTACGACTTCGCGCGCAGCATCCGCTACACGCACACGATGGAACTACTTGAGGCGCCGTACTTCGCCGTGCTCCAGTCGAACAGCTGGGGCGACGCAAGAACCAGGTCGTACACCAACATCTCTTTCCAGATGGACGAGATCATTTTCGACGCCGACTTCCTCATTTGCCAGTCGCAATCGAATGCGGGCAATCAGGACTCGCGCCCGCAGGCATGGGCAAAGAACATCGTCTCGGTAGGCGGGGTCTATCACCGCAACACGCTGACCAAGAGCGACGACGCATGGAGCGGCGGGGCAAGCATCGGCCCGGCGGCGGACGGCCGCATCAAGCCCGACTTGACGCACTTCTACGACAACATCTTTACGACTTCGTCATCAAGCGACACTTCGTACACCTCGGGGTTCGGCGGCACAAGCGGGGCAACTCCGATCACGGCGGGACACTTCGGCATCATGTTCCAGATGTGGCACGAGGGCGTCTTCGGGAACTACGCGCCTGGGCACTCGGTCTTCGAGGCGCGGCCGCACTTCTCGACCGCGAAGGCGATCATGATCAACACCGCCGACCAGTACCCATTCAGCGGTACGAACCATGACCTAACGCGTGTCCACCAAGGCTGGGGAATGGCCGACCTTCGCATCCTGCATGGCCTCCGCGACAACATGTTCATAGTGAACGAGGGCATCGCGCTTCGCGTGAGCGAATCGGCTTCGTGGAAACTGCACGTTGCCGACGGACAACCGATGCTTCGGGTGACGATGGTTTACGCCGACCCGCCGGGGACCACATCGAGCACGCAGCACCGAATCAACGACCTCGACCTGCGCGTCGTTTCCCCCTCGGGCACCGTCTATTGGGGGAACAACGGGCTGCTCGAAGGCAACTTCTCCACGCCCGGTGGAAGCCCGAACACCAAGGACACGGTCGAGAATGTGTTCATCCAGAACCCATCCAGCGGCACGTGGACGGTTGAAGTCATCGCCCGCGAAGTTAACCAAGACCAGCACACCGAGACGCAACAGATGGACGCCGACTTCGCGCTGGTCGTGAGCGGCATCCTCGCCGATTCCAAGCCGACCTCGCTCAACGTGATTCAGGGCCTGGTGCTTGGTGGAGACGTGAATTCGCTGGAGCGCAGCGATGACGGCTACCTTCGCATCGAAGCCCTCCGACCGGCGTCCGTCGCCGAGCCTTCGGTTGACTTTGTCGTGTCTGGCTTCACCCAGGTGCCAAGCGTCGGAGCGCTCAGCCTCCGGGTCGAGTCGGCTGCTCCAACGGAAACCAGCCGCGTCGAGCAATCGGTGGAACTCTATGACTTCCAGGCGAACGCCTGGGTCGAGGTGGACCGCCGAACGCCCTCCGGTGATGACGATGTCGCGGTCGTGCAGGTCCAAGGCTCCGGCGCGGCAAGGTTCGTCAGCGCCGGGGGAGAGGTGCGCTGCCGCATCAAGTGGTTCGACCGCGGTGTTACCGTAGCAAGCTGGTCGGCGAGGGTTGACCAGGTGCGCTGGACCGTACACCCGAACTAAGGCGGAACCCCACACAGCTGGAATCGGGTAACGTTCTTGCGAGGATATGAAACGTGCACGTATTTTCGGATTCGTATTCCTGCTCCTGCCCGTTGCTTCGCTCTTCGGCCAGGGCGATCCGGAGGTCATCTCTCGGATCATTGACGAAGGCAAGAACCGAAATCAGGTCATCCGCCACCTCGAGTACCTGTGCATCCAAATCGGGCCGCGGCTCACAGGCTCCTCGAACCTGCAGCGCGCGTGCGAGTGGACGCGCGATCAGTTCAAAGCGTTTGGATTGGAGAACGCACACCTCGAGCAGTGGGGCGAGGTTCCAGTCGGTTTCCGCCGTGGTCCCAACCAGGTTGCTCGCATGGTGCTGCCGTACGAACGAGCGTTCCAGTTCACGACACGCGCGTGGAGCGCGGGAACGAACGGCCTCGTTCGCGGGCATGCCGTCAAGGCGCCGGATTCGGCGGAGGCGGTAGAAAGGATGAAGGAGCAACTCCGAGGCGCCTGGGTCATGATGCCGCCGCGCGGCCGCGGGCAGAGCCCCAACCCCGAGCTCGCCAACGCCCTTGCCGGTGCCGGCATCGCCGGAACGATCTCGCCCGCCGCCGGAGAATTGGTCATCACGAGCGGCTCGTTCCGGGGCTTGACGTGGGACAACCTGCCTACGGATGTCGAGGTGACCGTTCGGCGGAGCGATTACGACGCCGTCATCGGCGCGCTCGATGCAGGGCAGCAGGTCGTCCTCGAGATTTGGGCGGAAAACATCTGGGAGCGCGGGCCTGTGCCCGTGTACAACGTCATCGCCGACATCCCAGGCACGGAGAAGCCGGAGGAGATGGTCATCGTAAGCGGACACCTCGACAGTTGGGATGGTCCCGGCTCTCAAGGCACGTGCGACAACGCCACCGGCACCATGGTGGCGCTCGAAGCAGCGCGGCTGCTTATGGTTAGCGGCGCGAAACCAAAGCGCACGATTCGGTTCATCCTCTGGACGGGAGAGGAGCAAGGGTTGCTCGGGTCCCGCGCTTATGTCGAGATGCACCGCGACCAGTTGGATAAGATCTCTGCAGTCCTCGTGGACGACGGCGGGACGAACTACTCTGGCGGACTGGTGTGCATCGAGGCGATGCGACCGATGCTCGAGCGGGCGGTCGCGCCGCTCAACGAGGCGTTCCCCGATCTGCCTGTTACGATACAAGTCGCCCCTTCGATGCCGCGCGGAGGCGGCAGCGACCACGCGCCGTTCAACGCTGTCGGCGTGCCGGGCTTCTTTTGGCGGGAGACGGGCGTTGCGAACTACACGTACGTGCATCACACACAGCACGACAACATCGCTGCGGCAATTCACCCGTACCTCTTCCAATCGAGCGTGGCAGCGGCAGTAACCGCGTACAACCTCGCTAACGCCGACACAATGTTGCCCCGACAACAAGGGGGGTAATGAGGGGCAAAGCGGTCCGCTTCCGGTATCCTATAACCGGTGCACCAGCCGGAGCGGACCGCCCCTTCCTCCTCTAAGCCGACCCCTTTCCGCGTCGGCTCGGTCAACGTTGACCCGCCGATTCTGCTTGCGCCCATGGAGGATGTGACGTCGGCGCCCTTCCGCCGCATCTGTAAGCGGATCGCCAATCCCGGCTTGATGTTCACCGAGTTCGTGTCATCGATGGCGGTGAGACATAACCCGCGCCGCGCCCTTCCGAAGATGCGGATCTACGACGACGAGCGCCCTTTGGGAATTCAGATCTTCGGCGGCGACCCGGACGTGATGGCGGAAACCGCGCGCGTCTGCCAAGAGATGGGCGCGGACCTTGTGGACGTCAACATGGGCTGCTGGGTGCCGAAGGTTTGCCGCACCGGCGCAGGGGCGTCGCTTCTGAAGAACCCCGACCTTGCCGTGAGGATTGTTCGCGCCGTGGTGATGGCGGTTTCAGTGCCCGTCACGGTGAAGGTGCGCGCAGGCTGGACTTGGGACCTGTTCGCCGCCCCCGAACTCGCGAAGCGGTTCGAGGATGAGGGGGTGCAGATGATCACTCTTCATGCGCGGTTCGCGAAGCAAGGGTTCGAGGGCCATGCCGACTGGCGACTCGTCGAGCAGATGCGGGAAGCGGTCTCCGTCCCCCTCGTCGGCAACGGCGATGTGCGCGAACCGGAGGACGCGCTTCGAATGTTTCGAGAGACGGGCTGTGATGGCGTGATGGTCGGGCGCGCGGCAGTGTCGAATCCGTGGCGGCTGCGCAGGATCGTCCAGGGCACGATGGGGCTTCCCGTTCCGCCCGAGCCTGCTATCGAGGAGCGGTGCGAGGTTGCGCTCGAGCACGTGCGACTGATGATCGCGGAGCAGGAGCAAGCGCAAGTGAGGAAGTTCGACCCGGAAACCCTGGCGGTGCGGCGCATGAGGGGGCTCCTGCCGCTCTATGTTAAGGGTGTGCCGGGCGCAGCGCAGATTCGCCACGAACTGACGCGGGCATCCACATACGCCGAAGTGGAAGCGACGCTTGCGACGTTGCTGTCGGGCGCCTCTGAGCGTACGCCAGCCTGAGGACCGGGGTATCCTTCCCTCGCCCGCCGTGCTGCGGGTAAGGAGGAACGACAGTGAAATTGATTCTTAGTTTGGTGGCATCCCTGACCTTTGCGTTCGCGAGCGCGCAAATCGAGATGCCCGACCCCACGCCTCCGGCGGAGGTGAGCCGATTAGCGTTTCTTGCAGGCAATTGGGAAGGCAACATCAAGATCTTCGAGCCGACCGGCTCCTCAATCGAGGGCAAGTCAAGCATCAAGGCGACGATGGCAATCGGCGGAAGGTACCTCCATGCCATGGAGACCATCTCAATGGAAGGCATGCAGATCGGCGGCCTCTTCCTCGCCACGTACGATGCTGAAAAGAAGAAGTACGTCTCGTGGTGGTATGACCAGATGGCTGCTGAGCCGGTTGAGAGCGAAGGCGAGTTCGTCGGTGAGAAACTGGTCTTCGTGAGCAAGCCGGTCGAGGCGCCGGGCATGGGTTCGGCGTCGTTCCGCTCCACCTATGACAAGAAGTCGGACACAGAGTTGGTGTTCACTCTCGAGATGAAGATGGGTGAGGAGTGGATTAAGTTCATGGAGGGCACGTTCAAGAAGACCTAACCGGGCGCACTTGCGCGCGGACCCTTCCCGAGGAAACGACTACAAAGGAGAGCGGGGACGCAGCCACTGGCCGCGCCCCGCTCATCCCTGCGGGAGGCTGGACTCAGCTTAGCCGATAGTCCACCGAACCAAGTCGAAGCGTCCGCCCCATGCGGGGAACGTGACGCCGCGATCATGGAAGCCGACGCGGGCGCGAACGACGCCGGTGCCGGTCTGGACGTACCGCGCGGCGTTTGCCAGGACCACCTCGAGAGTTGAGTCAGTCGTTTGGCCATCGCGCTCGTCAACCGTCTCCCAGGTGCTCGTTTGGAAGTTGAACACCTCGACGCGTTGCCGCACGGGCGAGCCGGAGGTGCTGCCCTCGAACGTGAGCGTGAGCCTCGAAGGGTTCTCGGTCGGCGAGATCCCTTCCACCTCGATCTCCACGGACGCCGCAGCGACTTCGCTGGGTCGGCGAGCCTCGACGTTGACATACGAGTCGTCGCTGTTGAACAGGTCGGCGAGGCCGCCGCTCTGCAACACGCCGCGAGTTACTGCGAAGCCGGACGGCAGTATGAGCTCGAACACCGTGAGCGTATACAAGAACGAGACCTGCTCGGACCTCGCGCGCGGATGGATCCCGGTTCGCGCCTTTGTCCCGCTGCAAGCCTGTTTACAACTCCCGCCGATACTCGAACGCGCTGAGCAAGGTCGCTTGGTCGGCGTAGTCGAGTTCTGCGCCGACGGCTATGCCCTGCGCGAGACGCGTCACCCGAACTCCAAGAGGCTTAAGCAACTGCGCGAGATACAGCGCGGTTGCGTCTCCCTCGACGGTCGGGCTGGTTGCGATGATGACCTCTTGGACTGCGCCCCCTTCAAGCCGAGCGAGCAACTCCCGCACCTTGAGGTCCTTCGGGCCGACGCCGTCCATCGGCGAGAGAAGGCCGTGAAGGACGTGGTACACGCCGCGGAACTCGTTGATGCGCTCAATGGCGGCGACATCTCGAACGTCGGCGACAACGCAGATCTGCACAACGTTCCTCCTCGAATCTGCACAAATCTCGCAGGTTTCAGCCTCGGTGAACGCTTGGCACTTGTCGCAGAGGCGGATCGTTGCGCGGGCTTTCGTCAGGGCGTGCGCGAAGCGCTGTACTTCGTCCTCGGGGCGTCTTAGGATGTGGAGCGCGAGTCGCTGCGCGGACTTCGGGCCTACGCCGGGCAGCTTTTCGAACTCGGCGACGAGCGCAGCCAGGGTCTTGCTGAAGAGCACCTAAACGTCCAGGCCGGGTGGGAGCGGCATCCCGCCGGTTATCTCCTGCATCTTTTCCTGACGCAGTTCCGCCGCCTTGGCGTGGCCCTCCCGCAGCGCCAGGAGCAAGCAGTCCTCGAGGTTCTCGATCTCCTCCGGGTTGATGAGGGAGGGGTCGATGTGAACGGAGAGCGGCTCGCCGACGCCGTTAAACCGAATACGCACGCCGTCTCGCTCCACTTCGACCTCTTCGAGGCGCAGTTCCTTCTCGAGGTTCTGAGCCCGGCGCATCGCCTCTTGCGCCTGCTTCATGAGTGCGCCCATGTTGCCAAGTCCTTTCGGTATCTTCATGTTCTACGACTCCTCCGGTATCGCGCCCATCACGTCTACGACGGCGTTTGCCAGTTCTTCGCCTTCGACGGCGTCTGATTCTACCTTGCGGGTGGCTTTCGGCTTTGCCCCACCCCCGTTGTTTCCTGGGGTGAACTCGACCCGCCACCCCTCTTCGCCGATGACCTCGCAGACCGTCTCGTTGACGGTTTCCATGATCCGCCGAAGTTGCGAACTTCGCTGAAGCCGGTCATAAACGAAGCGAGTTGCCAGGCCGACGACGATCTTCTTCTCGGCGGCGGATTGCACGGCGGAGCCTTGCAGCGTCTGCTTCATCTTTGGATACTTCTCGACAAGGCGACGCATCGCCTCCTGCCAATGAGCGGCTACGCCGGAAGGCGCGCCCGCGGGCGCAGACGCCTTCGCCGGGGCGGGTGGAGCCGGCGTGTCCACCTTCTTCTGAGCCGGAGCAGGAGTGGGATTGGGTGTGGCGCTCGCCGGGAGGGTTGGCGCGTCCGGCTGGGTCAGCCGAAGCAGCGCCAACTCAACCCAAACCCTGGGGAGCGTTACGTCGCGCACGTCTCGCACCGAGTGCACGAGGGCTTCCTGGTATTGCAGGATTCGGTCAGCCCCAAGTTCCGTCGCGAGGGCGACTTCCTGGTCGGTGGCGCCGGCCTCGGCAGGGATATAGAGCGCGCGGGTGAGTTCGTTGAGTCGCAGGGCGAGGCTCTCGATAATCGCCTTCGGCTCCTTGCCCTGTTGGATGAGCGCGGCGACCTGCTCGAGCACCGGCTGAGCGTCCCCTTTGGCGATGCGCCGCAGCACCTCGTCGAGCGATTCCTCGGAGACGAGGCCAAGTTGCGTTAGGACCGCGTCGCGCGTCAGTTTGCCGCTGACGGTGAGATGCACTTGCTCGAGGAGCGTCAGGGCGTCGCGATAGCCGCCGTCGGACATCCTTGCGATGGCTCGGAGCGCGTCTTCGTCGAACTCGATTCCCTCCTGCTCGCACACGAAACGCAGACGCCTTTCAATCTGCTGCAGCGTGCCGCGTCGGAACTCATACTTCTGGCATCGGCTGCGGATGGTGATGGGCACTTTGTGCAGCTCTGTGGTCGCCAGTATGAACACGACGTGCGGCGGCGGCTCCTCGATGGTCTTCAAAAGCGCGTCGAAGCCCTTTTGGGAGAGGTCGTGCACCTCGTCGATGATAAAGATTCGGTATCGCGCCTCCATCGGCGCGTAGTTCGACTGAGCGACGATGTGCGCGCGCACCTGGTCTACGCCCGATTCGCTGGCTGCGTCCATTTCGGTAACGTCCGGTAGGTTGCCCGCTGCGATTTCTTTGCAGAACCGGCACTCAAGGCAGGGCGTTGGCGTTACGCCGTTCTCGCAACAGAGGCACTTGGCCAGGATTCTGGCGGCGCTGGTCTTGCCCGAGCCTCTGGGACCGGTGAAGAGATAGGCATGCGCGACCTTTCCGCTTCCGATGGCAGATTGCAACGTTCTTGTGATGTGGTCTTGTCCGACCAACTCTTCGAACGTTCGGCTGCGGTATCGGCGGTAGAGCGCTTGGTGGGCCATCGTCTTGGCGAGGACCGCCGGGAGGGATGCGTCGCACGCTTCGGTTCTCTACCGTTGCTGCCTTCCGGCCCTGGCGGGGTTCGAGAGCCGTTACGCCGCGCAGTTCCCGGCGGCTTGTCCCATGATAGCACCTTCGCGGTTACTTTCGCAGGGTTCTGGGGATGACGATTTCGGGGCCGGTGTCCGACTCCGCCGCGACGAAGCCTGGGGAGTTGTAGACGTACCCATTGGCGTAATCGCCCCTCATCAGCAGTTGGTCTCTCGTCAGTTCAATTTCTGCGTAGAGGATGCGGGTTCCTGGTCGCCTCTCCGTGTCGAGATACCGCTGGTCGGTCATTCCCTCGCCGTCCCATCCGATTTTGTCTTGGATGTGGGCGGGCGCGCTTCTTGGGTTGTAGTAGAAGACGACTTTGTACCTTTCCGCCGTAAACGGGTACATGTTGGGATTGCGGCTCATGTCAATCTTGCGATCGAAGCGTCCGTTTTGGGTGTACAGCTCGTCCTGCATGAAGGTGCGGTCGGCGTCTCGATCGAAGTTGAGGTCTTCCGCGGGCTCCCACTTAAGTTCGTAGTCGTGGTCGAAGAGTTGCATCCGCACACGGGCGCCGGTGGTCGGGATGCCCCAAGTTCCGGTTACGCGGATGACCTTCGGCTCGACCACGCGGATGGAGAACGTGAAGTTGAGGTCTACCGGGTCGTGGGTGTCGTAGGGATACTGGTCGTACACGCCGGCGCGTCTGCCGAACACGCCTCGCTGCGTCATGCGGACGATCTGATTGTTCAGGTTTCGCTCGATAGTATCCCGTCGGTTCATGGACATGATGTCGCTGTCCTGCGCGTACTGACGCTCTGCTTCCTCCTGGAGGGTCCAGTACCAATTGAGCGACTCGTCGAGTTGTCCATTGCGCTGGTAGGCGTTTGAGAGGATACTTTTCAGAGCCGGCAGGATGTCCTTCTTTTCGACCGCCTGTTCGAACCAATGAACCGCCTTCCAGTAGTCGTCGTCAACTTTGTGGTAGTACATCCACCCAGTCTCGTGATACATTTCGTATGTGTTCGGGTTGTTCTGCACGCCCTCTTGCAACAGGCGAAGGCCGAGGGGAATATAGCGACGATCAGACCGGTTCTGTTCGTCGGTGAAGTTGTATGCGATGTGCCACGCGCCGGTCGAGTAGACCTCCACCTGTCGCGGATTGAGCCAAGTTACCAATCGGATCAGGGGCAGAACGGCGTCGAACTGCCCCGTGTCGAAGTAGTGGTCGGTCTCGACCCAGAGGATGCCGGCGACCATCTCACGCAGACCGGCAAGCGAAGCGAGCAACTGGTCCGCGTTCAACCCCCGGTCGATGCGCAGTTCACCGGTCGAGTAGTTCTGCTTCCATGTCGGGAAGATAGCGCGCTGCGACATCAACCCTTGCGTCGCGAAGAGGGCGATTAGCGCAATCCACACCAGTGGCGAGCGATTCGGGCGCATCTTACAATTCCTTCCTGTCGAAGATGAGTACGGCGACGACCAACAGAATGCACACGTATACGACCGCGTACACGATTCCGTTCGCCATGTGGACCGCCTCGCTACCTCGAATCTGCGTGGCGCCTGCCGTAGCCGCACCCTGCGCGATATCGAGGTTGCTGAAGTTGGGCACGGCGTAGTGTGCGATTCGAGCGACGAGGGTAACAGCGTCGGAAGCCTCACCCTGCGCGCCCCAGCGCTCGAAGATCGGGTTAATCAGCGTGCCGAAGATCCAAACCAGGCCGGAGAGGAAGAAGTTGATGACCGGCGTAACGAACGTCGAAAACAGCATCGAAACAGCCGCCAGAAGGCTCATCTGAAAGATCATCATAAACGGCACCTTGATCAGCGGCGAAATGCGCTCAAGCGACCAGGTCTGCTGCTGAATGCCAAACGCCAGAATCACCACGAGCGTCATCAGGCCGATCATCAGAGACAGGGCGACAACGCTGCCCAGATACTTGCCCAGCAGGAATTGGTAGCGGTGTACCGGCTTCGACAGAATCGTGTAGATGGTGCGGCGTTCAACCTCGTTCGGAAGCAGGTAGACGGTCAGCGTTACCGCCAAAATCGCCGCCGTGATGCGAAGGATGCCGATCGAGATGTCAATCAGCGTCTGTTGTTGCCCGCGAGGGGACAGCTCATTCAGGCTGGGAGCGATGATGAGGAACGCCAAGCCGACCATCAGAATGATCAGCAAGACGCGCCGGCGAATCGCCTCTCCCACAGTGGTTGCAGCGATGGCAAACACCTGATTCATCAGCCGCTCACCTCCTGTACTGAACCGCCGCGCTCCGCCTCAGCAATCGTTTCGACAAACAGGTCCTCGAGGCGACGACGCCTCGGGATGATGCTGATGATCTTGCCGCCCGCGGAGCGAATCGCGTCAACGAAGCCGTCAGTCGAGATGGTATCCGGAGCGTCTACGATCAAGCGACCCTCGTGCAGCGACACGATCGCACCGTCCTGCTGCACCTTGTCTCGCAGGCTCTCGGGCACGTTCTCGGCGGTGATTTCGATGCGCCCGCCCGCGAGCAGGTCCTCCAACTTCCCCTCTGCTTTCACCACGCCGCGGTTCAGAATCGCGACGCGGTCGCAGATTCGCTCCACGTCCGAAAGTTCGTGGCTGCTGATGAAGACGGTCTTGCCTTCCTCTCGAAACTGTAGGATGAGGTCCCGGATTTCGATGTGGGCAATGGGGTCGAGGCCGGCGGTCGGCTCATCGAGGAACAGCAACTTGGGGTCGTTCAGAAGGCATTGTGCGAGACCGATGCGCTGCTGCATTCCCTTGGAGTACTGTGCAATCTGCTTGAACCCGGCGTCGGCGAGGCCGACCCGCTGGAGCAGCCTCTCTGCGCGCTCGCGCCTCTCCGCTTTGCCCATGCGGAACAGGCGAGCGTAGAAGTCGAGGATCTCCATGCCCGTCATATGCTCGTAGTAGTAGGGCTTCTCGGGCAAGTAACTCAGCTGCCGGTGGATGTTGATGTCGCCAACCTCCTCGCCGAGCACCTTGGCAGTGCCGGAGGTCGGGTAGATGATGCTGAGGAGCATCTTGATCGTGGTGGTCTTTCCCGCCCCATTCGGGCCAAGGAAGCCGAAAATCTCGCCCTCCTCGACCTGAAGGTTCAGGTGGTCCACAACGAAGGCCCTCCCGCCGCGCACGGTGTACGCTTTGGTTAGTTCGTGTGTTTCGATTGCATTCGCCACTTAGAGAGTCTCCAGAAAAATTGCCGTAGAAATGGCGGCGGCGCCGAGTATACCGCCCCTGGCGCGCAGCGACCTACCGTGCCCGGGGTAGAATAGCGCCTCGTTTCGGGCAGTCCACACGTCTATTACGTCAGGACGGAACGAAAGTCTTCGCTCCGGCGCCAAACCGCGAGGATGGGCATCGCCCACCGGAAACGGCGCTCGCCGGCAGCGAGTCTAAGGAATGGCGGGGGCGCGCTTTGCTCTCCTTTCGGCGTCCCCGCACCTTTTAGCCTCACTTACCCGCTCGCACAGCCCGGATGAACGCCCGAATCAGGGTGGGGTCCTTCACCCCAGGCGACACCTCTACGCCGCTGCTCACATCCACGCCGAACGGCTGGACGACGCGCACCGCATCGGCCACGTTCTGAGGCGTCAGCCCCCCTGCCAGAACGACCGGCAGCGGCGAGGAACGAACAAACGGAGCCGCGGCTTCCCAGTCCACCGTGCGTCCCGTACCTCCCCAGGCACCAATATGCAGGGCGTCAAGCAGCACGAAATCCGCTTCCTCCTCGGTGGGCGGCGGCTTCTCAGGGGAGAGCGCATATGCCTTGATGCGTCGCAGCCCCACGGCGCCCGGCTCGCCGACGACCCACTGCACGGCGCTGAAGCCCTCGAGGTCGGGTGGCAGGTTCCTCGCGTCGCCCACCACGGCGACACGGTCGGTCTCCTCCGGCACACGGCGAAGCCACAATCGCACCTCGTCCACCCTGTCCCCAACGTGTCGGGGCGTGTTTGGCTCGAAGACGAAGCCGAGCGCGTCGGCGCCCTCCTCGACGGCGGCTTCGAGCGCATCCAATGATGTGATGCCGCAAATCTTGACCCAGGTCATGTCCCGAGCAACTCCCGAACGGCGTGCTCGATGTTTTCAGCGCGCATCAGCGCCTCGCCAACGAGGATCGAGCGCGCCCCCGCGTCCGCGACGCGAAGCGCATCTTCGCGCGACCAGATGGCCGATTCTGCGACTATGAGCGCGCCGGTGGGAGCGAGAGGGGCGAGGTGCTCCGTGGTCTCAAGCGAGGTCTCGAAGGTGCTGAGGTCTCGGTTGTTGATGCCGATGAGGTCCGGTGCAATAGCCGCCGCTCGCGCCAGTTCCTCCTCGTTGTGAACCTCCACGAGCACATCCATGCCAACGTCTTGACCGACTTGGTACAGGCGGGCGAGAGAGGAGTCGTCGAGCGCGGCGACGATGAGAAGGATGCAGTCCGCTCCTATCGCTCGCGATTCATACACCTGCCACTCGTCGAAGAGGAAGTCCTTTCGAAGGACGGGCAGGGCAACAGCGTCACGCACGGCGGTTAGGTCGCTCGCAGAGCCGCGAAAGTGCAGCGCTTCGGTGAGCACGCTGACGCAGGACGCGCCGCCTTGTTCATAGGCGCGCGCGGTCTCGACGGGGTCCGCGTCGGCACGGATCGGTCCTTTGCTCGGGCTGGCGCGCTTCACCTCTGCGATGAGCGAAACCGGCTCCGGGCCCGCGGCCAGCGCTTCGCGGAACGGGCGCACTGGAGGAGCCTGCTCCGCTCGGCGGACCACTTCCTCGATAGGAGTGCTTCGCTTGGCCGCTTCGACCTCGACGCGTTTGTCCGCGAGAATCTGATCGAGGCGGTTCATGAAAGGGCGCGGCTCCTCTCGATGAGCGCATCCAATTTCGCCGCCGCGGCTCCGGACTCGATGGACTCGCGCGCCATCTGAGCGCATTGCTTCAGGTCGTCGCTCATACCCGCCACCCAAAGCGCGAGGGCTGCGCTCGGCAGGACGGCTTGCGAATACGGCGATGCCGGGTTCGTCAGCGCCTCGCGCAGGAGCGCCGCGTTGCCCTCGGTGGTTTCGCTCGCGGCGATGGACGCTGGGGTGAGTTCCGGCGCGCCGAAGTCGGAGGGGTTCATGACGCGCTCCTCGACCTCCTTGCCGTCAATGAACGCGATTCGGGTGGGCCCGACCGGGGACACCTCATCAAGGCCCGCGAGGCCGTGAGCGACCGCCGCGCGCTCTGCGCCCAGGCGCCGCAGCACGCCGGAGAGGCGGCCGACGAGCGTTGGGTGGAAGACACCGAGCACCTGCCGCCTCGCTCCCGCGGGGTTGGTGAGCGGGCCGAGAAGGTTGAACACGGTCCTGAGGCGAATCTCCTTGCGAGGCCCAGCGGCGTGTTTCATCGCGGGATGGAAGTTTGGAGCAAAGAGGAACGCGATGCCGATTTCATCCAGCAGTGCCCCGCAAGGCTCTGCGCCAAGCGAGAGGCTGACGCCGAGGGCCTCCAGCACATCCGCGCTGCCGCACTTGCTCGTAACTGCGCGGTTACCGTGCTTGCTGACGGTTGCGCCTGCGCCTGCTGCGACGAAGGCGGCTGCGGTGCTGATGTTGAAGGTCTTGAGCGTGTCTCCGCCGGTGCCGCACGTGTCGATGACGTTCTGTCGGTTCGTCTTGACGGGGACCACGTTGTCGCGCATCACCCTTGCAAACCCGGTGAGTTCCGAGCCCGTCTCCCCTTTCATTCGCAGGGCGACGAGCAGTGCGGCGATTTGGGCGGGCGTCGCCTCACCCGCCATGACCTGGGACATGACGGAGCGAGCCTCCGCTTCCCGCAGGCTTCGGCGGTTGACGAGTCGCTCGATTGCGTCTTCGATTTGCACGCTCGCATTATGCTCGTGTGCAGCGGGTATGATGCGGGCAATGCTCGCGGCGATCCTGTTGGCGTTTCAAAACCCAGTTGGAATACCAAACGACGACCTCCTCCGGCACCCCGATGAGGTGCACCTCCACAACATCCGCCAGTTGACCTTTGGAGGGCAAAACGCGGAGGCGTACTGGAACGGGGACGGGACGAAGATCATTTACCAGTCCACTCAACCCGATTGGCCGGATGAGCAGATCCTCATCATGAACGCGGATGGTTCGGGCAAGCGGCTCGTCTCGCCGGGCACAGGCCGCTGCACGTGCGGCTACTTCATCCCAGGGACGGACGAGGTGGTGTTCTCCTGGACCGGCTGGTGGGACCCAGGGCCGCAACCGCCGGTGGATAGGTCGCAGGGGTACGTCTGGATGGTCAACCCCTGGTTTCGCATCTTCCGAGCTCAGGAGGACGGCACGGACCGGCGGATGCTGTTCGAGAGGCGCGGATACGCCGCAGAGACGACCATCGCCCCCGACGGCTCGTTCATGGTGTTCACGAGCACGATGGACGGCGACCTTGAGATCTATCGCATGAGCCTCGACGGCAGGGGGCTGAAGCGCCTGACCAACGAGCTCGGATACGACGGCGGTCCGTTCGTGAGTTGGGACGGCAAAAAGATTGTG
>Ga0209172_10004571_pt1 | contig 18371 bp, 14 predicted proteins | sample LarsenN4metaG_FD_184113 | JGI IMG/M metagenome (GOLD analysis project Ga0209172, IMG submission 184113) | Hot spring sediment bacterial and archeal communities from British Columbia, Canada, to study Microbial Dark Matter (Phase II) - Larsen... ... | reverse complement strand
TAATGGTTCGGCATTTGCGGGCCTAAACTCAGACACCTGGTGGTTCAATACGACTTTAGGTCTGGCAATGCTCATTGGACGGTTCTTAATGATCATACCAATCTTGGCCATTGCCGGAAACCTTGCGGGCAAAAAGATTTCTCCGCCTACGCTTGGGAGTTTTCCTGTGAATGGCTGGCTTTTCACGGTGTTGCTTCTCGGCGTCATTATCATAGTTGGCGGACTCACATTTTTCCCGGTGCTTAGTTTGGCTCCGTTGTTAGAGCATTTCCAGATTTGGGCTGGACATTCGATATGACCTCAAAATGCTTTTGACGTGAAGTCGGCAGGAGAAGCTATGCAACATGACTTCTCGAAAAAACAGCAAGCCGGTTCGGTAATAAATACAAATGAGCTTGAGTCCATAAAGATATGAAAAAATTAATCTCGATTTGGGACAAAAAAATCATTTTACATGCGCTTGGCGATTCGTTCATAAAGCTTCACCCGTCCAATATGGTCAGGAATCCCGTGATGTTTGTCGTGGAAATAGGGGCTGCGATCTTAACGGCCAAGCTGTTCATCGGTAGTCTGACGGGTACAATTACTCATCCTTTGTTCTCATTGCAAATTACTCTTTGGTTATGGATTACGGTTCTTTTCGCAAATTTCGCAGAGGCGATGGCTGAAGGTCGCGGGAGGGCTCAAGCCGAAACTCTTCGTAGATCTCGGACGGAAACAACGGCGAAATTAATTAACTCTTCGAACGAAACGAAGATCGTTCCCGCTACGAGCCTGCGCAAGGGTGACGTCGTGCTCGTTGAGGCCGGAGATTTTATTCCGGGCGACGGAGAAGTCATTGAAGGTGTTGCAAGTATAGACGAATCTGCAATCACAGGGGAATCGGCTCCGGTAATACGTGAATCTGGAGGCGATCGTTCGGCAGTCACCTGCGGCACAAGGGTTTTGTCCGATTGGATTAAGGTTCGTATTACTTCTAATCCGGGTGAAACCTTTATTGACCGGATGATTGCGTTAGTTGAAGGAGTTTCACGACAAAAAACACCTAATGAGATCGCGCTCAACATCCTTTTGGCAGGGCTTACAATCATCTTTTTATTAGTGGTTTTAACCCTACAACCTTTCGCCATTTATTCGGGGGCCGGGCAGACTCTATTTGTTCTTATTTCCTTGCTCGTTTGTCTTATACCGACAACCATAGGCGGTTTGCTTTCTGCTATCGGTATCGCTGGAATGGATCGGCTTGTTCAAAAGAATGTTTTGGCGATGTCAGGTCGAGCCGTCGAGGCAGCCGGCGACGTAAGCACACTCCTTCTCGACAAAACGGGAACCATTACTCTTGGAAACCGCCAGGCCGTCGAATTCGTGCCTCTGAAAGGCGTTTCGGACAGTGACCTGATGGAGGCGGCTTACCTTTCCTCTTTGGCGGACGAAACGCCAGAAGGACGCTCTATTGTAAGGTTAGCCATGGAAATATACGGACCCCGGAGGGAGGATATTCGCGGTCTCGAACAGAATCATCAGTACATTCCATTTACCGCGCACACGCGGATGTCTGGGCTTAATATCGGCGATCGCGAGATTAGAAAGGGAGCCGCAGACGCAATACAAAGGTATCTGGCAACGAGCAATCGCGCCATTGATGGGCAACAAAAAGAATTGCAGGAAATAGTAGATCGGATTGCCCGCTCAGGCGGAACCCCTCTAGTTGTCGCTGACAGCGGTAGACCGCTAGGGGCAATCCATCTAAAAGACATCATTAAGAAAGGCATGAAAGAGCGATTCGAACGGCTTCGTCTAATGGGGATAAAGACTATCATGATTACAGGAGACAACCCGCTTACCGCCGATACTATCGCAAAGGAAGCAGGAGTAGATTCGTTCCTTGCAGAGGCAAAGCCTGAAGACAAAATGGCACTCATCAAGCGTGAGCAGGAGGCGGGAAGATTGGTTGCCATGACCGGGGACGGCACCAATGACGCGCCGGCACTCGCACAGGCAGACGTCGGCGTTGCAATGAACACCGGCACACAGGCCGCGAAAGAGGCTGGCAACATGGTGGATCTTGATTCCGACCCGACCAAGCTAATCGAAGTTGTGGAGATTGGAAAACAATTGTTGATTACGCGAGGTGCGCTCACAACCTTTTCGATTGCTAACGACGTGGCAAAATATTTTGCTATTATTCCGGCCATGTTTGCCGGAACCTATCCGGTAATGAATGCACTAAATATTATGGGACTCAAGTCCACGGAGTCAGCGTTGCTCTCGGCCGTGATCTTTAACGCTCTTGTAATTATAATGTTAATCCCGCTGGCTTTGAAGGGAGTAAAGTACCGGGCGCTATCTGCATCATCGCTATTGAAACGAAATCTGTTTCTCTATGGTTTCGGCGGCATCATCATCCCTTTCATCGGCATCAAAATAATTGACATGATCGTAACATCCCTGAGGTTGGCTTAAGGAAAAAGAAATGAAAGACCTTATGACATCAGTTCTAATATTGTTAATAATGACCGTTTGCCTCGGTTTCGTGTATCCCTTATCTGTATGGGGTTTTGCGCAGTTGTTTTTTCCTCATCAGGCAAATGGCTCATTGATTGAATACAATGGTATGCCAGTCGGCTCGGAACTAATAGGTCAAAACTTTTATTCTCCACAATATTTCCATGGACGCCCATCGTCAGCCGGTATTGGTTATGACGCTGCAGCCTCAGGCGGGTCAAATTACGGGCCATCAAATACAGATCTATTAAATCGAGTTACGGCGGAAGCGTCAAAGCGGATGAATGATAATCCGGGAAAACCAGTACCTGCTGACCTTGTAACCGCAAGCGCTTCCGGGCTCGATCCTCACATTACTCCGGCGGCAGCGGAGTTTCAGGTACCAAGGGTAGCCCGTGCACGAGGGATGAGCGAAACAGATGTCCGCGCAGTTGTTAGAAGTTTCACGGAACAGCGTTCACTCGGTATTTTCGGTGAACCGCGCGTTAACGTACTTCTCTTAAATCTTGAATTAGATCGCATTAAACCAGTGGAGGAATGAGGTTCATAAAGCGAAACGAGGCTTTCAAAGCGGGATTGCTATAACAAGAGTTAAGCTGAACAGGGTCCGGGCGCTGTTTTTAATTCAATACAACAGCAACAGTCTGGCTCCGGCAGGTGGTTTCTATTGTAGGCGATAGCCGAATCTAGATTTGATTTGTTTCCATTGCAATCGGATCAGATTTCAGATGTTCGATAAAGAAATTATCCATCTGATTATTAATGTCTTTCCATTTAAGAGCGGGCTTTCCGGACAATACATAGGAGTGGGTTGGCTTATGGAAGATATCAACCGGCACACGTTTGCTTATTTATTACACAAATACTGTGAATACTAATCAGCCAAACTACAGAGGGATTCGTCCATCGCCTGATACCTTTCTGCATATGAGCCAAGAGGACTCGCGGGCGCGGCTCCGAGTTTATATAGGCGCTGCGGCCGGCGTAGGGAAAACATTTCAGATGTTGGAAGACGCCCACTTGCTTAAGGAGCAAGGTATAGATGTCGTAATCGGGATTGTTGAAACTCACGGACGGATTGAGACCGAAGAGAAAATGAAGAATCTCGAAGTAATACCTAAAAAGCGCATAAAATACCATGGCATCCTACAGGAAGAGCTTGATGTCGATGCGGTAATAAAACGCAACCCGCAGGTAGTGCTCATCGATGAGCTGGCTCACACAAACGTTCCCGGATCAAAAAATCACAAACGATATTGCGATGTATTGGAAATTCTTGATGCGGGCATATCAGTGATTACCGCCGTGAATGTTCAACACATAGAGTCGTTGAATGACGTGATTTTACGCACCACCGGAGTTAATGTTCGCGAGACCGTACCGGATACCTTTTTCAAGCGGGCAGACGAAATTATTGATGTTGACGTCTCCATAGATATTCTGCGAACGCGTTTGCGACAGGGGAAGATCTATCCGATAGAGAAAATAGAGCAGGCACTAAACAATTTTTTTCGCAAGGGAAACCTTGCGGCGCTGCGCGAGCTTGCTCTGCGGCAGGTCGCCCAGCTCCAGGCCGAACAGGATCACGAATACCGCGAACTCGAAGGATTGGAACAATTTGTTGTGCCGGAAAAGGTAATGGTGTGTATGGCAAGCCGTGGCAGTGCCGCAAAATTGCTTCGCACGGGTGCGCGGATAGTGGGACGGCTAGCCATTGAGGATTGGTTTGCGGTTTACGTCGAAACCCCCGACGAAGAACCCGGCCGAATCGATCCTGACACCTATTCTGTGTTGCAGCGAAACATATCACTTGCACAATCGCTTGGAGCAAAAGTCGTTATTTTAAAATCATCTAATGTGGCTGATGCATTGTTAAAATTCGCAGTCGAAAATGAGATCACACATGTTATTTTTGGCCAATCTGCCAGAACCCGATGGCAAATCCTATGGAAAGGTTCTGTGATTAATCGATTTTTGCGAGAAGTTAAAGACGCTGCGGTACACGTCATACCTATCGAGAGTGATAAGAAATAATGGAAAGGGTAAGATCAGTCGCTAGGTTTGAAGTCCAAATCTTTATGTACTTTAAGCTGGTGTTACTTCCAAATTCCAGGCAGACAATTAAGGGACATTGGGAATTACTTTTTAGAACAGCGAGATGAGGAAGGTCCTGCCGGTATTCTTGAATCGATTTCTCAGAGACGTGAATTTTGTCTTGATTCGGTTGGACAACTAAAGGTCTATAGAAAGAAAAAATCAAGTTTGTGGTGCGGACGAGAAGAATCGAACTTCCACTCCCTTGCGGGAACAGGCTTCTGAGACCTGCGCGTCTACCAGTTCCGCCACGTCCGCACGCGTCGAATTTATGAGAATACTAATTGCAGGCCGAAATTTCAAGAGCCTATGCGAATTGCCGCACGGGCTGGCCGCTTCCGGCCGGTGTATTTGATATATTAGAACATAATGTCGGATCTCAAAGCCAGGCTCGAACACGTCCGGTCCAGGATTGCAGAGGCGGCGCTTTGCTCGCGACGCGATCCGGCCTCGATCACGCTGGTCGCCGTCAGCAAAACCCATCCGGCAGAAGCTTTACTTGAGGCCATAGACGCAGGAATTACAACATTTGGGGAAAACAAGGTGCAGGAGGCCGCCGAAAAAATCAAAACAGTCGGCCGTCGTGCCCGCTGGCATCTGATCGGGCATCTTCAATCAAACAAGGCACGCAGGGCGGCTGCAATTTTCGACTGCATCCAGACGGTAGATTCGGCGGAACTGGCCGCAAGGCTTGACCGTATTTGTGCCGAAATCGGCCGGCAGCGGCTAGATGTCCAGATTCAGGTTGACCTTGCCGGAGAGGCATCCAAATCGGGAATCGAACCGTCACGGGTAACTGACCTGGCAGAGTTCATGACGCGGCTGGAGAGAATCAGACTGACCGGGCTGATGACGATACCGCCTTTTTTCGAAGATCCGCAGAGCGTTCGGCCGTTTTTTCGGCGACTGCGTGAAATTCGTGATAAACTTGCGGAAAAGTCGCTTTTTGCCGATGGCCTGACCGGCGAACTTTCTATGGGTATGAGCCACGATTTCGAAGTTGCCATTGAAGAAGGGGCGACCATTGTCCGCATCGGTACGGCCATATTCGGAGAGCGTGCCTATCCGGTCAAAAATCTTCCGCTTGACGGTAGTTTATAGATTTTTCCTATGCTCAGCATTACCATATATCCGATTATCAGCCTCATAATCTGGATACTCTTCGCCTTATTCTCCTGTTTGCTGATTTTGCGGCTTATAATCAGCTATGCGGACCCGAACCCATTCGGCTTTATCGGGCGTGCAGGTTTCAAGATACGCCGGATTACTGAAAAATGGGTTTCACCCGCTGCAAGGTTTCTGGCTTTTTATGGTGCGGATACGCGGCTGGCGCCATTGATTTCGTTGTTCATCGGATTGGTGATAGCCTATTTTACCTTACAGATTATCGGCAATACGCTGTTTATAATTGACGGGCTGACGGCCGGGATCGCCTCGGGCCGCCCGATGGTTTTTATCGGATTCGTGCTATATGGAATCCTGAGCGTTTTGGTGCTATTTATTTTCATCCGTTTTCTGGCGCAGTGGTTTGTTTTTACCCGCAATACTTTTCTCGGGTTTGTAATGAGAGTTACGGACCCGATAATGCTGCCCGTCCGGCGGCTGATACCTCCGATCGGAATGTTCGACATTTCGCCGATGATCGTTTTGATCATTATCGGTTTATTACAATCGGCCGTCCTGAATCTTTTTGTTCGTTAGGGCTGACGTCGTTTGCATTCAAAGCGGTGAGGTTTGGAAATTCATTTGCCCGTTACAGAGACAAAAAGCGGAATATGCCTTTCGGTAAAGGTGATTCCGCGCGCGGCGAAAAATGCAATTTGTGATGCGGAAAATGGCGTTCTTCGCGTGCGTATAAACGCTCCGCCGGTTGACAATGCCGCTAACGAGACGCTGTGCAGATTTCTTGCCCGCACGTTTGGCGTCCGGCCGGCGGCGGTCAGGATAGTCTCCGGCGCCGCTTCACGCTTTAAGCGGATCGAAATCGGCGGAATCGGGCTGCCGGAGGCAAGGCGTATATTGGGCTTCGGCGCCGCCGCCGAAGCAGAACACGCCGAAAAAACAAAAACGAAAGAGAAATAAGCGCGACCGAAAGAACTGCCGCCCCCGAAAAAATCGCTGCATGCCAGAAATCTGAGATTATCTGCCCGGAAAATAGCATTTTAGCGATAAACATTATTGCGGCCGCAGCCATTAAAAAGAAAATCGTCGCTGCCGACAAATCGTTTTTCATAAAAACCTCACAGGTACAATAAAAAACATTCATCGAAAATCCGCGTGACGCAGCGGTAAACTTTTGCTGAAATATGGCGGTTTTGTTGCTGCAGCGCGCCGTGATATATTTTGAGATTCCGTTTATGGTGGCCGTTTCTGCCGTCCGGCAGCGGCTGCAATGCGGTTAATTATCTGTTCAGTAAAAAGGAAACGGGAAAAATCGATGTCAGGACATTCGAAGTGGCACACAATCAAGCATAAAAAGGGTGCGCTTGACGCAAAACGCGGCAAGATTTTCACAAAGCTGATCAAGGAAATAACCGTTGCGGCACGTACGGGCGGCAGCGGCGACCCGGATGCAAATGCGCGGCTCCGCAAAGCGATAGCAGACGCAAAGGCCCAGAATATGCCCAATGACACAATCGAACGGGCAATAAAACGCGGCACGGGCGAGATCGAGGGCGTTGCTTACGAGGAAATAACCTACGAGGGCTACGGCCCGGGCGGCGTCGCCGTTTTGATTGAAACCATGACCGATAACCGTAACCGCACGGTTGCCGAATTACGACATCTTTTTTCCAAAAACGGCGGAAATCTCGGTGAATCGGGTTCGGTCGCCTGGATGTTCGACAAAAAGGGCTACATCGTTGTAGATAAAGCTGCACGAAGCGAAGAGGAACTTTTCGAAATTGCGATCGAAGCCGGCGCCGATGACGTCCGCGACGATGGCGATGCTTTTGAAATTTTCACCTCACCGGATAATTTCGATGCCGTACTTGAGGCAGTAAAGAAAGCAGGAATAGAACCGCAGGCGGCAAGCATTTCAATGATTCCGCAAAATTACGTCAGACTGGAAGGCGCGGATGCAAAGCAGATGCTGAAACTTTACGACGTACTCGAAGATCACGACGACGTCCAGAAAATCTACGCCAATTTCGAAATGGATGAAAGCGAAATGGAGTAGGGCATCCTGACCGCGGGCAGCTTTTACCGGGCTGCAATTCCAAGCAGATTTTTCAATTCCTCACGCCGGAAAATGCGGTCAAGCCATAGATTCGAGAGCTTTTCCTGTACGGAATTGGCACGCAGCCGGTCGTTGAGATTTCGGAAATCAACGAAATCAAGGTGCTGGTCCTGATTAAAACAGGAAAAGACGAAAAACTCCTCGCCGGTATGCGGATTGACGTGCCGCTGCAGACATTGTGCACAGACCTCTTTCATCATACATTGCATCGGCGAATTGATGGAACCTATCGCAATATGTCCCGGCTTCAGATATGGCTTCAAAACGCCATGGCGTGCTTCGCGGACTCCGTTCATCATCCTGTCCGAACCGATTGCGATAATGCGGTCAATCTCCGAAAGTTCAATGGTTTTATTGCCGAGTTTTCCTTCTGCGTAGGCAAGCATCGCCTGCACGATGTTGCCGCGGAAATGTGCATCCTGGGGGCGGTTCGGGACTATTTCGTCGCCGTAATCCGTTGCCCATATGACCTGGTCCGTGGCGTTTTCGATCTCTTCGCGTTTGAACAGGTCGGCGCCGTTTTTGTAGCCGGCAAAATAGATTACGCGATTGCCGTTTTCGCGAAGCGCGCGCGCAATCGAAAACAGAACGGCGTTGCCGAGCCCGCCGCCGGCAAGAAGTACATTTTCACCTATCGGGATTTCAGTCGGCGAACCGGTCGGCCCCATTACGAGCACCTCCTCGCCTTCGCTCAAAAGCGAGCAAAGCCTTGAGGACGCTCCCATTTCCAGCACAATCATTGAAAGCAGACCTTTTTCCTCATCAACCCATGCACCGGTTAGAGCAAGCCCTTCCATCAAAAGCCGCTTGCCGTCAACGACCGGAGCCGAAGTTTCAAAATTCTGCAATCGGTAGAACTGTCCCGGACGAAACTTTCTGGCCTGGAGAGGCGCCCGGACCACGACGTCAACAATTGTCGGCGTCAAACGTTCGACCCTGACAACGGTTGCCCGTAACTGGTCGTCGAGTTTTTCCGTCAAGCGGTCAAAAATCGTATCTTTTTGCGATTGTTCGAGCGGCCCGCGGGCTTTCAGTTCTTCGGCAAAAAGTTCTACAACATACGGATAACCATTTTTGGCCGAAGCCATGGCTTTAACCACGTTGCCGGCATATTTCGGATGATTGTCTCCGTAATAGGAAATAAATTTGCCTTTGTAATTGTAAGACGTAAAAAAGCCTTCTTCGCCTTTTTCGGCTTCGACTACACGAAAATTCCCGTCTTCGTCGCGGACGAGCCTGTGCGGAAGGAAAAATTGCCGCCATTCATCAAGTCGGAAAGTGCCGGGCTTTTCTTTTTCGTAAATGACGTTTGGCGAGGTGCCGGCCGCGACACAGACCGTACGGGCGGGAAATTCGCAGATTTCGCCTGTCTGGTCAAATTTGCCCGTCACGGCATTGTAATTGAGCCTTTCGAAACGAATTGCCTTGACGGCGCCGAATTCATCCGGTACGGCTTCAACCGGATTCATGCATTCGACGAAATCAATTCCTTCCTCGAGAGCCTTCTGCACTTCTTCGTGATTGAGGCGATATGCGGGCGAATCCTGAAGCCGCTTTCGGTAAATAAGCGAAACTCCGCCCCAGGACCTCACAAGTTTAATGAAATCGGGCTGTTCGCCGGCGGCAGCGGCCCGCGAACGCTCTTCACGGACGGCGCGGCCGTGTTCGAGAAATTCGCGGACTATCATAAGCTCTTCGGGGTCAAATTGCTTGAGGATATGTTCCTCGCCGAATTCAGCCGCGATCGTTTCGTAAATTTCGAGGATTTTTTCAACCTGTACCGGATAATAAGCGAACAGTTCCGTAGCCGTATCAATGCCCGTAAGACCGCCGCCAATCACTACCGCCGGCAGCCGAACCTGCAGATTGGAGAGCATGTCTTTCTTAAACGCTCCGGTGAGCTGCAAAGCCATGAGGAAATCCGATGCCTGCCGTATTCCGCGAATAAGGTTATTTTTCATCGGAACTATCGTCGGTCGTCCGGCGCCGGTAGCAATGGCAATATGGTCAAAGCCGAAATCCCAGGCATCTTCGATTGTCAAAGTCCCGCCGAACCGAACGCCGCCGTATGCTCTGAAACGCTTGCGGCGCGAGAGCATTAACTGGATCATCGTCAGAAAGTTTTTATCCCAGCGGACGGTGATCCCATATTCCGATACGCCGCCAAAGCCGGAGAGAATCCGCTCATCAAGTTCTTCGGTTATTTCCGAGATATCCCGAATCGGTTTCGGGCATCGGCGGCCGAGATCTCCCGTCCAATCTTTCGGCAACGGTTCGATTTTGAGGCCATCAATTCCAACCACGCCGAATCCTTCATTGAGAAGATACTGCGCCAAAGTATATCCGGCCGGTCCGAGCCCTACGACAAGCACATTTTTTCCGTTGTAACCAAGCGCGTAGGGACGTTTTGCATTAAGCGGATTCCAACGCGTCAGCAGGCTGTAAATCTCAAATCCATAGGGAAGTTTCAGGACGTCGGTAAGTGCCGAAGTTTCAGCCAGGGGAATATTTACGGGCTCCTGCTTTTGGAAAATGCAGCCCTTCATACAATCATTGCAAATCCGGTGTCCCGTACCGGCACACATCGGATTATCGATTGTTACAAGAGCGAGCGCCGCGATCGGGTCACCCTGTTTTTTCATCAGGTGCATTTCCGATATCCGCTCGTCGAGCGGGCAGCCTTCCGTTTTGATGCCGAGCGGGTTTCGCTTAGGCGTACCGTCGGGTTCGCGCAATCCCGTCGAGCAGGAATCTTTCGAACGCTCGTGGCAGATCATACAGTAATCGATCTCGTAGAGAGCGTCGCGGAGCGAACCCCGATTGTCCGTTAGCTTGAAGCCGTCACGCCGGCGCAGGTCCTCATCGCGGCCGCGCATGATATTCGGTAAATTTTCGTTTGGATGAATCAGATGAACCAGATTCTGATAATCAAGCGGATGCGGGACACGGAATGAAGCCCATTTCCTGTCTTTCAAATGAAAATGCAGTGCCGACCATTTTTCTACCAGGTTGAGAGCGGCTTTAACTCCGGCAGCGTCGCCATTTGCATTCAGATCGAGAATTTCCGCCGCAAACAGTTTGCCGAAAGGGCGGTCTTTCAAAACTTCAAATGCCTTTGCGATTGCCTTTGCCGTCTTTAGCGATTCGGCCGAAACCGATTCGTTTTTCGAAAAGTCTTCGTCTGCGTCGGCAAGACGGATTGCCATTGCGGCAATAGCCAGCTCCTCGTCGAATCGCAGCGTGTCATCAAATGCTTTGAAACGCAGTTCGCGAATCGCTTCGTCAATTTCCTGACGATTTACGCCGGCCAAATCCTCCGGCGTTTTATAACGTTTGATGGCTCGCCGTTGAACGAAAAATTTGTATTTCCAGACCGGATTCTGGACAAGTATGTCGTTTTGCAATTCCTTGCGGTCGCTTTCTATCCGAAACAATCTGCTGACAAAATCCGAAAGATAGGGCGCCGCATCGGTCAAAATCCCGGATTCGGCCCGCCGTTCAAATCCTTCGCCGCGGGCGTTTATATATTTATCGAGCGCCTGACCAAGTGCCGGCTCGCTTTGGCGGACTTCGGCATAGAAAGTTTCGGCCAGACGTTTAAGGCCTGCGGGATCGAAAAGGTCGGAAAAACGAAAGCCTTCGATCCCAAGCGGGAAATCATTATCTTCGGCGGACAGCGCATTTTCGGAATTTTGCATCATATAAATCTTTAAACCATTATTTCGATTCGCGGGTCAAACTTTAATAATAACACCCGTGAATCTGCGGTAAAAAGTCCGCCGGCGGGCAGCTTACATGTAAATATGCGGCAAACTTTGAAATAAAAAGAGTTAGCGGCAAAAGAATGTTTTTAGCGGCTAAATGTGGTATAACAATTAGATGCCCTTTAATTGTAACGTCGGGGCTGGCATATAATCCGGTTTTATGGAACAAGAACAGCGATTGACTCCAATTTCTAAAACAGCCGAAGCACCGCTTGCGCCGGCGGGATACGCATCCGCTTACCCGGCGTTTTATGATGAGGAGGCCGGTGAGAGCAAGGTCTCGATCCGGCAGTACGTCAATATTATTACAAAAAGGCTCCCGCTTATTCTCGTCCTGACAATTTTAACGACAGCGATTACTGCCTTTTATATGTACCGCCAGCCGTCAATTTACAGGGCGAGAACACAAATGGTCATCGAGCCGCGAAAGCCGAAGATGACGTCCAAAGATACCATCAACATCAATTTCGGCCAGGACATCAATTATTACAATACACAGTTGCAGCTTCTGCGCAGCCCGGAATTGATGAAAGATGTCGTCATTTCGATGGGGCTTTACCGTGACCCGAATCTTTTCGGTTCGCAGGATCGCGGCTTCCTGTCCGCCATAAAATCATTGTTTTCGTCCGAACAACAGACTTCGCAAACGGAAAAATCTCTGCCGGTAGTAACGGATATTGATGAATCAACCTCTCCCTCTTCACTTACGCCGGAAGAACAGGCAAGAGCCGCACGCTATGCCGCAATACTGCTCGGCGGCCTTTCCGTAGAACAGGTTGAGAAGACGAATCTGGTTGATATCAGCGTCCGCAGTACAAATCCCGAACTTGCCGCCAAAGTTTCTCTCAAGGTAGCTGAATTGTTCCGTGACCGCGATGCGGAACGCGAAACCGCCGGTGCCCGCAAAGCCGTCGAAGACCTCGATAAATCCATCGAAGAACTTAATAAGACAATCGCCGCACAGGAACTGGAATTGATTGACGAAATGCGGAAAAGCAATCTTCCGCTTCAGGAAAAAGGTCAGGACCTTGCCGCCAGCCGGCTGGCTGCATTGAGCGAAACCTGGCTAAAAGCAATGGAGGCGCGGCGACAGCTCGAGAGCCGTTATAATGCCGCGGTTGCCGCCAATGCCCGCGGCGAAGGCGCAAGCATTCCGGAGATTACCGAAAGCAAAATCTATCAGGACGCTGTCCGCCTCAGCACCGAACGCAGATCCAAACTTCAGGACGACATCCGCTCACTCGAACGGCAAATACAATCCGCCGAGACCGAAAAAGCCGAACTTCTGGTCAAATACACGGAAGAATACCCGGAAGTGAAAAAACTCAATGAACGAATTGCTTCGCTGCGCTCGACCAAAGAGCGAATGGAAAGCGAAGTTTCCCAAATCATCGAGCGTGATAAGAAATCACTGGAAAAAGACGCAGTCAGCGGAGCTCTTGTCTCCCTTCGTTCACAACTGGAATCAAAGCGGCGCGAAGAAGCCCAGGCTCTTGCGGCTTATGAAAAAGAAGCCGCGCTTGCAAATCTGCAAGGCCAGGCAGAAACGCGGCTGACAACGCTCAAACGCGGAATCGAGACAAACCGGAATCTGCTGGATACATACACACAGCGAAAAAAGGAACAGGAACTCGCAATCGCAAATACACAGCCTGACAATATTAAAATTCCCGCGCCCGCCGAAGTCCCGACCGTTCCCGAAGGGCCGCAGCGAGGCCGCAATGTCCTGATTGCTTTTCTTGTATCGCTTTTTGCAGGCGTCGGACTGGCTTTCCTTTTGGATTATCTCGATGATTCGGTAAAAACATCTGAGGATATCAGCCGCCAGCTCGGATTGCCCACCCTTGCACTCATTCCGCATTATGGCAGTGCGGACAGACGCAAATTGCTTACGGCGGGCGATGGAGAGGCTTTACCTACGCAGTTGGTTACACTCGAAGAAAGGCAATCGCCGATGGCCGAAGCCTATCGCCATTTGCGGACGTCGCTGCTCTTTTCTTCGGCCGGAAAACCGCCGCAATCCATATTGATTACGTCATCGCAACCATCGGAAGGTAAAACCACAACCGCCGTCAATACTGCCGTTACGCTGGCACAGGCCGATGTAGATGTAATCATCATTGACTGCGACCTGCGGCGGCCGCGTTTGCACAACTATTTCGGGTTTGAGAACACAAAGGGACTGACAAATTACCTTTCCGGTGACCGTAATACCGAAAACCTTATTAAAACCTGCCGAGAATTGCCGCGTCTGAAAGTAATTACAAGCGGCCCGATACCTCCTAATCCGGCCGAATTGCTGAGTTCAAACGAAATGCGCAACCTCCTGCAATTTCTGCGCGGACGTTACAAACACATAATCATAGATTCGCCGCCAGCCATTTCTTTTACCGATGCGGCGATCCTGTCAACGATCGTTGATGGCGTTGTCATCGTTGCCATGGCCGGCAAGAGCTCCATGCATCTGATGCGCCGATTCAAGCAACGGCTCGGCACACTCGGAGCCAGGATTTATGGCGTTGTACTAAACGGCCTGAAATCGGGTTCCATGGAGTATGAATATTACGGATCCAGCTACTACGATTATTACCGCTCAGCGGCAGACGAGCCGCCGGCGGAGCCAAATGGAAACGGGACGAAAACTTAGATTTCCGCTGCCTTTGAGGATTCAATAAATCGCGATACGGCATCGAGCCAGTCCGGCATCGGCGAAAAGCCGAGTTTTTCGCTGATAAGGCAGGCAAGACGCGAATTCAAAGGCCTCGGAGCCGGCCGCTCGAGCGCAGCCGATTCTATCGGTTCCGGCGGCGTGAAAGTTCCGCCCATCGCTTCGCGTACTGCCTCGGCAAAGCCGAAATATGACGTTCCGGGACCTGAATTTGTAACGTGATAGATGCCGGGTAAATTGGCTTCGGCAAGTTCCCGCAGCCGCCTGGCCAGGTCATCGGCAAAGGTCGGAGTCCCAAAAGAATCGGAAATAGCGGTAAATTTGATACCGCGGCGGAAGAATTCGGGAATACGGCTCAGGAAATTTTTTCCTCCCGTCCCGAAGATCCAGCCCGAACGAACAATGATCGAGGCAGGATTTGCCGAAAAAGCGGCTATTTCACCCGCACGTTTCGACCGGCCGTAAACACTCAGCGGTACAGGCTTGTCTCGTTGAGTATAAAAACCGTCTTTTGTCCCGTCAAAGACGTAATCAGTCGAAATAGTAACAAAAGCCGCTTTGGCAGCCGCCGCTGCTTCGGCCAGGTTGCCAACGCCTGTTTCATTTGCCGCAAAGGCTGCCTGTTGGTCCGTTTCGGCACGATCGACGTCCGTAAACGCCGCGCAATTGATAATTGCCTTTGGCTGAAAAGATTCAATGGCTTTTGCAACGGCATTGTATGCGGCTATATCCAGACGGCTTCGTTCGAGAGCAATAACTTCATCGCCGATACTGTTGCAATATCCCGCAAGGGCGCGGGCTACCATTCCATTGGCACCTGTAATAAGAATTTTCATCCGCTATTGATTTGCCTCCCGCAAGCGGTCGCCATACATCTTTTGATAGTAATTGCGATATTCGCCGCTGCGGATGCGGTTTACCCAGTCGGCATTGTCGCAATACCATTTCACAGTAGTTTCCAGGCCGTGTTCCCACTGCGTTTGAGGCCGCCAGCCAAGTTCTTTCTCGGCTTTTGTCGGGTCGATTGCATAGCGGCGGTCATGTCCCGGCCGGTCTGCTACAAATTTAATCAGGCTGTGCGGCTTGCCGAGAGTGTCCAGTATTGACTTCACAACTTCGAGATTCGGCAGCTCATTTCTCGCTCCGATGTTATAGGCTTCGCCGTTTTTACCGTTTTTGAAAGCGAGCCAAATGCCGCGGCAATGATCCTCTACATAGATCCAATCGCGGACATTCATACCGTCTCCGTAAACCGGAAGCGGTTCATCATTTAACGCATTGGAAATCATCAGCGGAATCAGTTTTTCAGGAAACTGACGCGGACCGTAATTATTGCCGCAGCGCGTGATGATTGTATCCAGGCCGTGTGTTTCGCGTGCCGCACGGACAATCAATTCAGCCGCGGCCTTTGAGGCGGCATATGGGGAATTTGGCTTTAGCGGCGACGATTCGGTGAAATATTCGTTGCTGTTTTCGGGCAGGCTGCCCATAACCTCGTCGGTTGAAATCTGCACGAACCGCCCGATACCTTTTTCCCTTGCGGCATCAAGCAAAACCTGTGTTCCGATTACGTTTGTCCGGAGAAAGACATCAGCCGAATCAATGCTGCGGTCAACGTGTGATTCGGCGGCGAAATTGAAAATTGCATCGCAATCGTCCGGCAGGGCTTCGAGGACCGCACGGCGGTCGCAGATGTCACCTTTTATGAACCGGTGGCGGCTTTCATCCAGCCCGTCAAGATTTTCCGGATTGCCGGCATAGGTCAGTGCATCAAAGTTGGTTACCTGCAGATCCGGATTTTCTTCCAAAACCATTCTGACAAAAGCGGAGCCGATAAATCCCGCGCCGCCCGTTACAAAAATCTTCATATTCTATGCAATGATAATACCGAAACCGTTAAAGTAATAAAACCAAAGGCGAATTGATTGCCCCGACGGGCAAGTATTTGCTAAATTCTAGACTTGTGACCTCAATAACCGATTATTTCCGCATTGCCGCAGTTGTTTTTCTGGCATTGTCCGCAGCGGGCTTTACCGAATGCTATAAGCCAGTAACGGGAACCGGACTCCCGAACGGAGCCAAACGCATCGCCGTACCCGCTTTCAAGTATGAGGCAAAAGGCGTTCGCTATCGGATCGAATCGCGGTTTACCGAATCGGTTGCGAGGGAAATCATCCGCCGCGGAAACGGTCTGCGCGTACAGGGCACTACCGACGGAGCTGATGCCGTGATCGAGGGAACAATCCGCGATTTTTCTTTCAGCGGCGTGTTGCTCGACCGCGACGGCCGTGCACGTGTTTACGAAGTGCAGGTCGTTGCCGCCGTTACCGTACGCGATCTTAAATCCGACAAGATACTTTACGACAACCAGAATTTCGTATTCCGCGATTCATTCGAATTTTCGTCAGACCCGCGATCTTTTTTCAATGAAGAAGATCCGGCCGTCGAACGAATGGCGAGAGCATTTGGCGAATCGGTCGTTTCCGCGATTGTTAACGGCGCAGGCGTCAATAAAGAAAAGAACTAGGCTCATTGACGATTTCACCGGCTATGGAACTCACGCGCGAAAGTTTACGCGATCAGATTCGGACGGGCGATTTCGCTCCCGTTTACGTGCTCTATGGCGAAGAGGATTTTCTACGAAACCTTGCTGCGGAAACCATAGCCGAACGCGCCTTACCGAAAGAAGTGCCGCGCGAATTTAATCTGGCCGATTTCAGCCTTAACAACCACGAAGCCCTTGTATCAGCTTTCGAAACGGCGCGCCAGCTTCCCATGATGTCGCCGCGCCGCGTTGTAATAATCCGCGATGTCAGAATTGCGGCAACTTCCGCCGGCGATACGCTAAAGGAAATGTACCTCGACGGGCTCGAACGTTACCTTTCTGACCCTTCGCCGGAAACGATTCTGATATTTCTTGCCGATGAGTTCAATGCAACGCGTAAAGCCGCCAAACTGCTGAAACAAAAAGCCGCCATCGTTGAATTTTCCGAGCTAAGCGAAGATGAATTGCTGCGGCGTGTAACTTCATCAGCCGGCGAAGCAGGTGCCCGCATATCCGAACCCGCAGCAAGACATCTGATTGATCTGGCCGGTCCGGATTTCCGCAGAGTCAGCGGAGAACTCGAAAAACTGATAACGGCTTCCTTACCGGAAAAGGTGATTACCCGCGATCTTATAGACGAATTTGTGCCAAACCGCCGCGAAATTTCCAATTTCGACCTGACCGGACATTTGCTTGCCGGCGACCGGAAAATGTCGCTGAAAACACTTAATAAGATACTCAATGACGGTGCCGAACCCATCGCACTGGTCGGGCTGATTTCCTACAGTTTCCGGCGGCTGCTGATGCTGAAGGAAATGATTGATTCCGGCCGGCGGCCGGCGGACGCGGCAAGGGCTCTGAAACTACGCTTTTCCGATCAAAATACATTCTTTGCCGCTGCACGCAGGTTTGACACACGGTTTCTACGTCGTGCGGTGCAACGAATCGCTGAGGTTGACCTTGCAATAAAAACATCGGTCGGCGGCGGCGGACCTAAAGGTTCCAGACTCCAGATCGAAATGCTCGTCTGCGAACTTGCTGCCGGATCAGCGGCTGAAACTCATAAATAATTCACGACAAAAATGAAAATTGCAGGGACGGCAAACATGGCTGCCCGGTTACTACAGGCCCGGGAAAGGAGACGCTGCGGGCACTTTTGCGGTCCCTGCAATTTTTTTCGAGGGAGAATCGCTATCGGCTGCAAATCTCCTTTACGGCGAATTGCCGCATGAAATTTCTTTCAGGTCAGATGGCCTCGACCCCGAGCCCGCGGTTCAGATAATAGTAAAGATCGTTGTAATCCATCAAAGCCCGATTGAGGATCAACGGGAGCTGCTTGAGATCGGCCGTGTTGATTATCAGATTGAGATTACGCAGAAAAGCCTCGTGAGCATTCATCGTCGTGCCTTCGTCTTCGAGCGAAACAAGGAAAAGGCGCCGCCGCTCGGCCGAATACATTGCGTTTGCCTTCTGTTGCAGGACGGCAGCTCCGCCCATTTCTGGGGCGAAATCAGGCGAAAAAATCAATATCTCGGTGCGTCCCTCGCGCAGCCTTTC
>Ga0209172_10004565_pt1 | contig 18389 bp, 23 predicted proteins | sample LarsenN4metaG_FD_184113 | JGI IMG/M metagenome (GOLD analysis project Ga0209172, IMG submission 184113) | Hot spring sediment bacterial and archeal communities from British Columbia, Canada, to study Microbial Dark Matter (Phase II) - Larsen... ... | reverse complement strand
CGTTTCGGTGTCCCGACCGCTCACACCGCGCGCCCCGCGGCTCCCAGTACGTGTCGGCCGACCCCCATTACACTGCCGCTTGCGCCGTCGTCGTAGCACCCCTGCGAAATCGAGGCTGAATCCTGTCGCCGATCGCATCGGTCGTGACCGGGGCCGCAGCCGCGGGCCCCTCGGGCCACCACCGCCACGCGAGCAGGCCGGCGGCGACAGCACCGCTGGAGGCCGCGAGAAACGCCCGTCTGTTCATTTGGTCTCCTCTGTCGTCAGCGCGCGGACGAATAGTCGCCGCGTCCCTGGCCAGCGCTCACCGTGCCTCGGCGCGCCTCGTCGATCTTGGCGACGAGCAGCGCCGGGCTCAGCGTGCCGATGTGCTTGTACGTCACGCGCCCCTCGGCGTCGGTGATGAACGCCTCAGGCAGGCCCCATACGCCGTAGTCGATCGCGATGCGGCCTCCCATGTCACGGCCATTGATGAAACTGATGCGGAACTCGTCGAGGAACGCTCGCGCGGCAGGCTCCTCGTCCTGGGTGTTGATCCCGACGAAGACGACGCCCTGATCCTTGAGCTTCTGCCACGCCGTCTCCAGCGTCGGCGCTTCCACGCGGCACGGCGGGCACCACGACGCCCAGAAGTTCACGAAGACGACCTCGCCGCGAGCCGCGTCGAGCCGGAATCGGCCGCCATCGAAAAGCGCCAGCTCGAAGGCTGGCGCACGCCGCCCGAGCATCGGGCTCTCGATGTACCGCGGCTCGCGGGTGAACCCGTAGGCGAGCAGCGCGAGCACCGCGATCGCCGGGACGAGAATGGCTGCGGCGACGAAGACGCGCCGTCGCGTCAGCGGACCGCGTCCCACCGCTGCCCTCCGTCGCGACTCACGAAGATCGTGCCCTCCGCCGAGGCGACGTAGACTTCGGCGCGGCGCTTGGGATGGACCGCGACGGCGGCGGCGTTCTTCGGGCCGCCGGTCGCCAGCGTCCACTTCTCTCCCGCATCGACAGATCGATAGATCCCGTCGCGCATCGCCACGTACATCACTTTCGGATCCGCGGGATCCACGGCGAACCCGTTGACCGTTCCCGTGGGCAGACCGCCCACCGCGCGCCATCCTCAGAAACAGTCCGGATCGCGCTGGAGTCCATCACCCGTGCCTGCGTACAGGAAGATCCCGCCCATGCCGGTCGGGATGTTGACGGAGGCGAGCACTTTCGTCTCGCCAGCGGGTCCGTCGTCGACGCGCACCCACTTCGCGCCGCCATCCGTCGTGCGATACAGACCGGCTCCCTGCTCGCGCACCAGCGCGTGAAGCTTCGCCGGCGTATTCGGATCGATCGCGAGGCCGTGGACGTCGAGCCCGCGCAGGCCCGTGTTCACCGTGCTCCACGTCCGCCCACCATCGGTGGTCTTCAGCACGCCCGACTCGTGCGTGCCGACGTAGACGAGATCGGCATCGGACCTGTGGGTGGTGATCGCCATGACGTCCGGGCCGTGTCCCTGCGCGGGCAGCGCGGTCTTGGCCCATGTCCGCCCGCCGTCCTCGCTGCGATAGAGGCCGGTGTGCGCGCCGAGCCACAGGACGCGCCCGGCGGCGTCGAAGCCCAGCGCGTGGACGTGCTCGAACGGCGGAGCCTTCTCCGCCGCGCCAGCAACTACGCCACCGGCCGCCGTGACCATGACGAGAGCGACTGCCGCCACCGCGCTACGCACGGGGCGGCTCCTTGTCGTCATCCTTGTCGGGCGGTGTTTGCGGATGCTGCATGTTGGCCATGCCGCGCATCATGAATACATCGCGAGCGGGCAGACGAGGAGGCCGGCCACGCTCAGGAGCGAGCCGCCCGCCGCCGCCCATCCGCCACTCCATACGAGCGGAAGGCCGAGCAGCACCAGCAGCGGCGCGCCCCAGCACGCGGCGCGCTTCGCATAGTCGGTCCAGCGTCGTTGGCCGGCGGGCGGCAACGCGCACGCGCTGGCGGCGGTTGGCGGCTGTACGACCGGCAGTGACGTGGCCCGCGCCGCCACGTCCATGCGCGCCGCCCGGACGCCGTTGGCGAACTCCTCGGCGTGGGCGTCTGAGCAGAACCGCTCACCGAAGCGCTCCGGCGCGGCGGTGGCATCGTCGATCGAACGGCCGCAGTAGGCACAGTGTTTCGCGGAAGGAAGTGTGCGCGTTTCCATCACGCTCACCTCACTTCACCGGCCGGCCGGCCGGAGGCGACATCATGCCGCCCTGACCGCCCATCATGCCGCCGCCCATCATCTCCATCATGCGTGTCATGCCGAGCATCGGATCGCCGTCGCCCATCCGGCGCGCCATGTCCATCATGTTCGCCATCGCCTGGGGCGCGCGCTCCGACTGCATGAAGTCGCGCATCGCCTTCTCTCCCTCGGGGCCTGCGCCCTTCATCATCTCGGCGCACATCGCGCTCGGGTCGTTCGGTTTGTCCGACGCCTTGTCGGCCGCCATCACGGTCGCGGCGACGGCGAGCGGCAGCGCCACGCCGAGCGCGAGTCGAATCATCGCGTTCTTCATCGTTCATTCCTCCGTCAGATGTGGAACGCCAGCGGCGGCCCGCCCTGCGGACGGACACCAGGCGATCCGGATTGTCGGGATTACGAAGCGAACGACGGAGCTAGGCGGAGGGAGGCGAACGCGGAGCGGACGGCGCGAACGGCCGCGACGCAGGACTCGTGAGAGTCGGCGGCGCGGTTGTGGCCCGGGCGTGGACTTCGATCAGCCCCCTCGGGACCGAAGCGGTGACCGCGACGAGACTGACGCCAGTCGAAGGGCTGGACGTCGCTTGCGGCTGAGTCGGCTGCCCGCACGCGATCTGGTCGTCGCACGCCGGTCCGGAGCAGTCCTGGCCGCCGGCAAGCGCCATGGCCGGCTGCACCAGCGCAGCGGCACAGAGGGCGACGATCGCCATCATCAGCGCGAGGGCGACGATCCGGGTGCGGTTCGGGAACTTCCAGAGCATGGTCGATCTCAGAATAGCCGGATCGAGTCCTCCCGGCAACAAAACGTCCCACGTCGCGTCGGTGGTGGCGTCAGGGTCGAGCTCCCTTGACCGATGCCTGGAAGCCGAGATTCTTCACCGCCTCGACCATCTGCTCCACCGTGACCCGTGCCGGATCGAACGCGATGACCGCCTCCTTCGCTCGCAGGCTGACGTCCGCCCGGCTCACACCCTTCAGCCCTTCCAGGGCCTTCTTGACCGCGATGGGTCAGGTGCCTCACGTCATCCCTTCCACGCCGAGAACGACCGTCGAAGTCGCTGCCAGCGCGCCGTTCGCGACCAACACGAGGCCGAGAAAAAGCCAGAGCATTGCGGCTGTCCGACGGCTCATCGCTGCCTCCCCATGTCGTGCCCGGTGTGAGGCGTCTCGGTGTTCATGACGTGCGCCAGGAGATCGGACGTGAACTCAGGAAAGCGGTCGAGCACGATGGACGTCACGACGGCGACGCTTGCAACGACGAGCAGCGCGAGCGTGAGGCGACTGCCGGCCATCCGGCACGCGAGCGCCGCGCAGCGCCGGCGCTCGCGGACGTACAGGAGGAACCCGGTGACTACCCCGATGACGCCGGCGGGGATCAGAAGCCACCGATATTGCATCGTCACCGCCATGAACGCTCCGCTGCCGAGGCCGAGGACGATGATCGCGAGGGGCAGGAGGCAACAGAGGGACGACAGCACGGCGCCAGCCCCCGCCGCCACCCCGGCGCTGACGCTGCCCAATCTCATCGCACCCTCATCCCTCCGCAGCGAACGCCTCGTATTCGAAGCTGAGCCGGTAGGTGCGACCGCAGCACGACACCGTGTCGCCGGGTTTCGCGTCCTCCGGCAGCGTCGCCACTGCACCGCAGTCCGGACAGCTCACCCGGTAGGCAAGCGTCGCGGACCATCGACCATCCTCCTCGCGAACGCGGAGGCCGTGGCCAGCGCAGTTGGGACATTCCACGACGTCTCCCGTCTTGACGCCCTCCGGCAGATCGATGACGGCGCCGCAGTCCGGGCAGCGAACGCGCGGCACGATCAGATCCCGAGGCGCCGCTGCAAGCGGCCCCGGTCGAAGCCCACGATCACTTCGTCGTCGATGGTGATCACGGGGACCGCCGTGCGTCCGGTCCTCTCGACCAGCTCCGCACGAGCCGCCGCGTCCTCGGCAACGTTCTTCGCCGTGAACTCGACACCGCGAGACGAAAGAAACTCGGGTCTACGCGGATCTGAGTGGGCCTCGCGGTGAGTTGCTGGGCAGAATCTCTGCGCGGGGCGCGACCAAACGCGCGAGGGCCGGCGCGCACAGTTGCGCCAAGACGACGGCGGTGAGTTAGCCTTCACGGATGCCGTCTCCCAAGACGTTGCGTGCCCTGTTCTCGCTGCCGGGCTTCATCGCCTCCTCTCGCCTCAAAGGCGTCTTCGGCGACCGCTTCGCCCGCGTCGTCGTCCTTCGACGCCGAAAAAAACGGCGCGGTGCTCGTGCTGCGGCCATCGGTGCCGAGGCCGCTATGACCAGCGCACCGTCCGCGTCCGCGACATTGGGGCCGCCGACTGGCGTATCTACCTCGAGTTCGAGCGCTGGCGCGTGTGGTGCCCACGGTGCCGCGCGGTGTTCGTAGAGCAGCTCGACTGGCTGGCGAAGAATCCGCGCTACACGCAGCGCTTCGCCCTTCACGTCGGCACGCTCTGTCGCGACATGCCCAACAAGGCGGTGGCCGAGATCGAGCACCTGCACCACAGCACGGTGAAAGACCTCGACAAGCTCTACATGCAGCAGCAGCTGGCCCGCGCGGGCACGCCGGCGCCGCGGGCGATTGGCGTGGACGAGATTGCCATTCGCAAAGGGCATGAGTACCGCATTGTCGTCAGCGACCTGGCGCGGGCGCGGCCCATCTGGTTCGGCGGGCACGGGCGTCGCGAAGAGGACCTCGACCAGTTCTTTGCCGCGCTGGGCGCGCAGAAGACCGGCCGCCTCCAGCTCGCGGTGATGGACATGTGGCGGCCGTTCCGCAACTCGCTCGAGCGCAACGCACCTCAGGCCCGCATCGTCTTCGACAAGTTCCACGTCCTGCGCCACCTCGGCGACGCCCTCGACGAGGTCCGGCGCCGCGAGTACCGACGCCTCTCCGGCAAGGACCGCACGTTCATCAAGGGCCAGCGCTACACCCTGCTCTCCCGCTGGGAGAACCTCTCCCGCGATGGCCGCCACAGCCTGAAGAAGCTGCTCGCCGCGAACCGGCGGCTCAACACGGCGTATGTGCTCAAGGAGCAGTTCGGCCAGCTCTGGGGGTACCAGCGCGAAGGCTGGGCGCGGGCGTTCTTCGAACGCTGGCGCGACGCGCTCAAGTGGCAACGACTCAAGCCCTACGAGAAGTTCGCGGCCATGATCGAGCGCCACTGGGACGGCCTTGCCGCCTACTGCACGCCCGAGAACAAGGTCAGCTTGGGCGTGGTCGAGGGGCTCAACAACAAGATCCGCGTGCTCCAGCGACGCGCGTATGGCTACCGTGACGAGGAGTATCTCAAGCTCAAGATCATCGCCGCGTTCCTGCCGCCGCTACCCCGAGGTGCCTCCCGAGGCCCACTGTGATCCGCGTTGACCCGGAAACTCTTTCGCCGCGTGACACGACTGTCAGGTCGTGGACCAGTACACGGTGATGTCGGGCTTCGTCATCCTGATTCTCCCGTGAGCAAGCCACCGAAGATGTGGCCGCCAAGCTTGAATCCCTCCGCCACGACGGCGGCGGCTTCTTCAGCCGTCGGGTTCGCGTCTCGCCATGTCCTCAGATGTTCTTCCGACCGGAAGAAGTTGATGGTCGTTCAGAGCGAGTCGGCGACCCTGCACCGGTCGTCGGCTCGCTTACCGATCCAGAGCATGATGCCGTCCGCATCCCGCTGGAGTCCGTCCGGTGTGACGGAAAACTCGAGTGGCGTTCCGCAGTGGTGGCAGCGTGACCGAATCTCCACCCGCTCGCCGACCATCAAGGCGATGCCGAGCGCGTCCATGGCACAGCAGGCGTACCGTTCCCGGCCGTCAGTCAGGCGGACGACGAACGGCGTCGGAGAGGCCGAGAACGGGTACGCGATGTCGACCTGCCCGTCCCTGATGCGGATCAGGTCGTCTTCGTCCAGCGCGGCGAGCGCCCGGTGGATCGCCCCGGTCGGGGCGTCACTGAAGGAGGCGATGATCTCTCCCACGGGGACGGGGCCGCCACGCTCCAGAAACGTGCGCAGAATCAGTCTGGAGACGTCCTTCTCCCTGGCGGCCCGACGGGTCTTCCATCTATCTTGGAGGTCGAGAGCGACGAATTCGTCCGCGGTCCTGATCTGAAGGTTCGCCACCAGTCCGCCCTCCTTCCTGGCTGTGTGGGACACGCTAAACTCTGTAGTCACTCCAGACTCAAGCGATTTCTCGGAGTCGGAGTAGAGATGACGATTGCTCGTAACCCCCTCCACAGATCCCAGCGAGCGGGATTACCGCACTGGGCTCTTGCCTCAGGTGATGACGCCAAGTCGCCTCAGGGGATAGGGATGACAAATGCGTGGAGGAGGCAGCCAGCGCTGAATGAGCCGCCGCATCCGCTCCCAGGTGAGGCGGGCGGTCTGACTCCGCCGCCGCAGCGTGCGGTACCAGAGTCGCCCAACCTGGAAACAGAACGTGCGCAACGCCGGGCCGTTCATGGGCACCCCGTAATATCGCAGATGCCCCTCCACGACCGAGCGCAGCCACCTGCCGACCACCGGGATCGGAGCGTGCAGGCGTCGCCGAAGCTCGGCTTTGACCTCGCCCAGCTTCGCCTGCAACCTCTTCCGGATCGTCTGCCTCACCACCGTGAACCGTCCGTTCCGCTTCTTCCCGCAGATGTGCGTGAAGCCGAGGAAGTTGAACGTCTCCGGCTTCCCCTGGCCGGCGCGCCGCCGATTCTCGGCCGCGAACGGACCGAATTCCATCAGGCGCGTCTTCTCGGGGTGCAGCTCCAAGTTGAACTTCGTGAGTCGTTCACGCAGCTCGGCCAGGAACCGCTCGGCGTCCGCCCGGTGCTGAAACCCCACGATGAAATCGTCCGCGTACCGCACGACGATCATGTCGCCGTGGGCCTGCGTCTTCCTCCAGCGGTGAGCCCAGAGGTCGAACACGTAGTGCAAGTACACGTTGGCCAGGAGCGGCGAAATACTGCCCCCCTGGGGCGTGCCTTCCTCACGCCATGTCCGCACCCCATCCTCCAGCACGCCGGCGTTGAGCCACTTCTGGATCAGCCGCACGACGCGCCGGTCCGCAATCCGGTGCTCGACAAACTTCACCAGCCACTCGTGGTTGATGGCCTCGAAAAAACCCACGGATGTCGGCATCGAGCACCCAGTTCACCTTCCGCGTCAGGAGCCCGGCGTAGAGCGCATCCAGCGCATGATGCGGGCTGCGCCCCGGCCGGAATCCATAGGAGAAGCCGAGGAAGTCGGTCTCGTAGATCGCGTTCAGCACCGCGCCCGTCGTGCGCTGGACGACCTTGTCTTCCAGCGTGGGGATGCCCAGCGGCCTCGGCCGCCCGTCGGCCTTGGGGATGTACGTCCGCTTGACCGGCTTCGCTCGATACGCCCTGCGCTTCAGCCGTCCCGCCAAGTCCGCGAGGTGCTCCTCGAGGGCCTGCCCGTAGTGCTCCCACGTCTCGCCGTCGATCCCTGGGGCGGCGTCTCGCTTCAGCGCGAAGTACACCGCCCGCAGATGCTCAACGTCATAGACGTGGTGCAGGAGCGCCGTGAACCGCACCTTCTTGTCCCGCTCAGCAGCTCTGCGTACCCGTTCCAGCGCACTCAGCGCGCCGTCCCGGCTCGGTGTCCGGGGCGCGTTTTGCTGGCTCGGGTTCCCTTTGGCCAGGCCCCTTCCCTCCATCCCCTCCGCGGCCGATGCTCCGGCGTTGTTCGAGGACTTCGTCGGTACTACGGGCCTGTCCGACTGCCTCGGGCCGTTCATCGTCGGCGTGTGTCCATGGACTTCCCGACGCGGCCCGTCGGTCCATCGCCGACGGGCGACCCGAGGCTCTCCCGGTTCTCGCGCGAGGTGTCTCGGCACATGCTCGGGGTCTCTGACCGCGCGGAGCCTCGGCGCGTCTTGCCTTGGCGACGCGTCGAGTGTGGCCTTCCGCTTCTCCTTACAGCGTCGGCGCTCCGAAGATTCGTTCTTTCGCGGCTGTATACCCGGCCTGCGCGTTCCCCTGTCAACGCTTCACGTCCGCCCTTGCGAGCGTCCGCGCATGACTCGGGGCCGGTGTGGGTCGCTGGCCCTTCACCGTGTGACTCTTTCATTCACTACACCTCGCCGGTTTAGCCCGGCGCACAAGGAGCGGGACCATGGGGGGCTCGGGTCGTCTCGCGATCGGTCGGCTCGCGAAGCATACCGGAACGAAGGTCGAGACGATCCGCTACTACGAGCGGCAGGGCCTGTGGCCCGTTCCGCCACGAAGCGCGGGCGGCTATCGACTCTACGGGGCGGAGCACCTCAAGCGCCTGAACTTCATCAGGCGGGCGCGATCGCTCGGATTCTCCATCGAAGAGGTGCGGACTCTGCTTCGCCTCGCGGACGAGCGCAAGCGCCCGTGCGCGGAGGTCCGTGTCGTCGCAGGGACGCACCTCGCTGACGTGCGTGCGAAGCTCTCCGATCTGAAGGCGATGGAGCGTGTGCTGAAGGCAACCGTCGCACGGTGCGCCGAGGGCACGGGGACGCACTGCGCTCTCATCGACGCGCTCTACCGAGACGAGAGCTGAAGCCGCTCGTCGGGCCCATGGCCCTCGACCGTCGCACCGCTCCCGGCCCCGCGCTCGCACTTCTCGCCGCCGCGCTGTTCGGCCTCAGCACGCCCGCAGCCAAGCTGCTCGTGGGTACCGTCGATGCCTGGCTGCTCGCCGGACTCCTCTACTTCGGCTCCGGCGTAGGGCTGGGACTCCTCCATCTCGCCCGGGGAGTTGGCGGGGCCGCCAAGCGTGAAGCGGCCCTCACACGGAGCGATACACTCCCGCTCGCCGGAGCCATCATCACCGGCGGCGTGATCGGGCCGGTCTTGCTGATGTCCGCGCTCGCCCGCGGCGCCGCCTCGGAGTCGGCGCTCCTGCTGAACCTCGAAGGCGTCTTCACCGCGCTGCTCGCCGCCGTGGTCTTCCGCGAGCACGTCCCGGCGCGGATCGCCGCGGGGATGGGGGCGATCACTGCCGGGGCCGCGACGCTCGCCTGGAAAGAGGGCGGAGGCTTCGCGCTCGGCACGCCGGCGCTTCTCGTGGCCGCGGCGTGCGTCGCATGGGCCATCGACAACAACCTCACGCGTACGGTCTCAGCGACCGATCCGGTCATCCTGGCCGGGCTCAAAGGCGCCGTCGCCGGCACCGTGAACGTGGGCATTGCCCTCGCGCTGGGCGCCGCGTGGCCAACTGCGCCGGTCGTGCTCGCCGCTGCCGTCGTCGGATTCCTGGGGTACGGCACGAGCCTCGTGCTGTTCGTCCGTGCGCTTCGGGAGCTCGGAACAAGCCGCACCGGCGCGTACTTCTCGACGGCGCCGTTCATCGGCGCCGTCGCGGGCGTCGTCGTGCTGCGCGAGCCGTTGACCCCGGCGCTCGCCGTCAGTGCCGCGCTGATGGCCGCCGGCGTCTGGCTGCATCTCACCGAGCAGCACGACCACGAGCACGTGCACGAGCCGCTTACCCACGAGCACGCGCATCGCCGCGACGAGCACCACCAGCACGACCATCCACCGGGCACAACGGCGGAGCCGCATACCCACCGCCACACGCACGCGGCGCTCCGGCATCGCCACCCGCACTACCCCGACCTGCATCACCGGCACCGGCACTGAGGGCAGGGCTCTTACGCCCGGGGAGGACAGGCATGACGACGGAGGCGAACATCACCGCGGTGGCCCGCTCGGCGGTCTTCTTCATCGCGGCCGGTCTCTGCGAGATCGGCGGCGGGTATCTCGTGTGGCGGTGGTGGCGTGAAGGCGCGGCGTGGCCGGCGGGTGCGCTCGGCGCCCTGATCCTAGTCCTCTACGGCATCGTCCCGACATTCCAGCCGGCCGCGTTCGGACGCGTGTACGCGGCGTACGGCGGCGTCTTCGTCGTGATGGCGCTCGCGTGGGCGCGCGTCGTGGACGGCTTCGCGCCCGACCGCTTCGACGTCCTCGGCGCGGCCCTCTGCCTCGCCGGCGTCGCCGTCATCATGTACGCGCCTCGGTAGCGCTCAGGCAGCGGCCTGACGCTATGATGTGATCGTGAATATTGCGCCCGGCCGGCTGCCTCGAGCCCTCGGCGTTCTGGTCGTCCTCGGAGTTCTTTTCTGTGCCACCCACCTCATCGGCCCTGCGATTTCGCTCGCTGCCGAGTCGGACTGCTCCGAGATCCCGGCCGACGTGGAGCTCGCACGGGCTCGCGAAGGAGCCTTGGAGTCTGCCGTGCCCCCGCTCGTCAGTGTCATCGTTCCGGCCTCGCTCACATCTGAGTCGCCGGCAGCGGCAACGACGCTTCCAGCGCCTGCTTCCGCAGTGTTGGGACCGGACCGCGGCGCGACCGAGCGCTCCTCTCGCTCCCCTCCGCGCGGCTGACCCCTCCATTTTCCGAAGGTAGGCATCGGGACAACTCTGCGCTTACGGTCCGCCATGGCGTGGACTGGATGGAGGCCGACATGCAGAGAAGAAGATACGCGGGGCCCTTCGCGACAGTGATGACGGTGCTCAGTCTCATCGCAGTTCTGGTATCGCGTCCGACGAGCGCTCAAGACGATCCGGTCGCGGCGATGCGCGCGGCTCGGGTGCACCCGCCGGCGGCGGCACCGGAGGTCATGTTTCAGACCCTGGAGGGGCAGCCGACGAGGCTCGACTCGCTGCGCGGTCGGCCCGTGATGCTGACGTTCTTCTCGACCGTCTGACCCGAGTGCGGGCGGGAGGCTCCCGCCAAAGCCGCGCTTCACCGGGAATTCGGCGATCGGATCGCGATGCTCGGCGTCAATCAGCGGGAATCGGCAGCGAGTGTCCGTGAGTGGGCGAGCCGCATCGGAATCGCGTATCCGCTGTGGCTCGATCCGGACGGTAAGGGGCCTACGGCCTTCCGCGTGCCGGCGCACCCCAGCACCATTCTTCTCGACCGACAGGGCCGTGTGGTCGCGCGGATCCCAGGTGAGCGCAAGTGGAGCACGCCCGAGGCTCGGCGGCTGCTGGAGTGGCTGATCGCGCGGCCATCGAAGTGATGGTGTAGGACGGCGCCGACGGCTCGTCCGCGGCGTACCGAAGACACCGCGCGCCGCGAGGAGCCGTCGGCGCCTGAACGTCCCGTGTGACTGGCCGTGTTGTCGCAGGGCTGCGCTTGCTTGAAACATCGCGTGGCTCACGTCGGTCGTCACGCCGGCGCCTCTCGAGCTCCTCGCGCGCGACGTCGCCGCGTGCGTAACGCTCATGGAGCGCGTCGACGGCCGGATCACGGGGCTGCGACCGTGTCCGGCGTACCAGCCAGCAGATCGCGGCGAGACCGGGACGAAGAGGAGCGCTCCCAGCGCCATCATCATCGTCATGTCAGCGCTAATCATCACGCCATTGCCTGTGTAACGTCAGCGGGCGCCCATGCGCCTCATCAAGCGTCACTAATCCAACGCGAATGTAGGCGGTTCTCGCCCGGAAATCCCGGGACCGCAGAGGTCTCGTCTATGAAAGATGTCGCTCAATGAAGCTCCGCACGCCGAGAACCATCGAGGCAACCTCGGCGTCCGTGATGTCGCTGAACCTGGCGTCCGCCGCTTTGGTTCGCGTGGCCTCCCACGCCGTGATCCGGTCGTGTTCCGCCCGCGAAATGATCTCGCTCCGCGTCGAGGCCTGGTACAACGCGGCCTCAAGTCCTGAGGGCGACGTCCGGTGGGCGTCGTCCACGAGGAGCCGCGCGTCGCACAAGCGGCGCAAGGCATCCTGCAGTGAGACACCGGCAAGAAGGGCGGCGACAGCCAGACTGACCTGCTTCGAGATGGCGTCGTTGCTGGCTTCAGCCGCTCGCACGTGGGTCTGAGCCGCCTCCAGAACATCGCTTGCGATCTCACGCGTAAATCGTCAGCCGGGGATTCTTCAGCGCGCCTTCGTCGCAGAGTGCGAGGACGCTCTTGCTGACGCCGACCGCCCACGTCCAGTCGCCGGCGGCCAGTGCGTTTCTCAGGATCGCCATCAGAGGATGACTCTCGCCGACGGTGTCGTAGAGCACCGACTGCGCGAGAGACGCCGCTTCGTAGTAGTCGGTCGTGCGCTGATCGTGAACGGTCAATCTGCGAATCCGCTCGATCCGGGTCCTGATCGCAGCATTGCGGTCATCGGTGAGCCTGGCGGGCGTCGGATTTCCTTCGCTCGGGAAGGATCGCGAGGACAGTACCGAGGGTCAGGACCACGCCGCCGATCCAGATCCACGAGACCATCCGGTTCACCTGCACCTTGACCGTTGCCTGCGTGCCGTCGCGCGCGAAGTCGCCGAGCACGAGGTAGACGTCCTCCAGGAAGCCGAGACGATACTCCACGCGAGCGATGGGCGACTGCTCCTGGGGATAGAACTTCTTGGCCGGGCGCAGCTCGCGCACGCCGATCCCGCCGTTACTGATGCTGAACCGGCTCTCGACGAGGAAGTGATTGCCGGCCTCGCGGGCGGAGATTCCGTCGAACCGGACGGTGTAGCCTGCCAGCTCGATCGCCTCACCGCGCTTCACGGTCGCCTCGCGCTGCACCGACCACGCCTGTGAGCCCGTGATGCCGGCCGCGATGATCAAGACGCCGAGGTGGATCACGAAGCCGCCGTAACGCCGATTCTGGCGCACGAGTAGCCCACTCATCGCGCGGAGGAGCGCCTCGCCCATGCGCGCGCGAGCGCGGGTGGCGCGCACGTAGTCCACGGCAATGGTGGCGCTCACGAACACCGTGAGGGCGAGCGTGACCACCGCGAGCGCGGACCGCGCGCCGAGGGCAAAGAAGAGCGACGCCGACGCGACGCCGACGATCACCGGCCACAGAAAGTTGCGATGGAGATTGTCCCGCGAGGCGCGGCGCCACGCGATGAGCGGCCCGACGCCCATCAGGAAGATCAGGCCGAGAAAGAGCGGGACGTTGACCTGGTTGAAGAACGGCGCCCCCACACTGACCTTCACGCCGCGCACCGCCTCCGAGAGGAGCGGGAACACCGTCCCGAAGAAGACGGTGAACGTGGCGGCGACGAGCAGCACGTTGTTGAGGAGGAACGCCGACTCACGCGAGACGACCGAGTCCAGCTCGCCCTCGGCCGAGAGCATGTCCCAGCGCCAGGCGAGCAACGCCAGCCCGGTCAGGACGACGAGCGACAGGAACGCGAGGAAGAAGACGCCGACCGTGCCCTGCGTGAAGGCATGCACGGACGCGAGGACGCCGGACCGGGTGAGAAACGTCCCGAAGAGCGTGAGCGCGAACGTCAGGATCACGAGCCCGATGTTCCAGAGCTTCAGCATGCGCCGCCGCTCCTGGACCATCACGGAATGCAGGAGCGCTGTCCCCGTCAGCCACGGCATGAACGCTGCGTTCTCGACGGGGTCCCACGCCCAGTAGCCGCCCCAGCCGAGCACGTGGTAGCTCCACCAGCCGCCGATGAGGAGGCCGAGCGCCAGGAAGTACCAGGCGACGATCGTCCAGCGGCGTGTCAGCGTGATCCAGCGATCGCCGACGCGGCCGGTGGCCAGTGCCGCGATCGCGAACGCGAAGGGCACCGTGAAGCCGGTGAACCCGAGGTAGAGCGCCACGGGGTGCGTGATCATCCCGGTGTCTTCGAGGAGTGGGTTGAGGCCACGTCCGTCGGCGGGCACCGGACTCAGGCGCTGGAACGGCGGCGCCGGGACCGTCATGACGAGCAGGAAGAACGCCAGCACGCCGAGCATGACGGTGAGCACCCAGGGGTAGAACTCGCGCGCGTTGTGGCGGTGCCGGAGGACCACGATCAACGTGTAGACGGAGAGCATCCACGCCCAGAGCACGATCGAGCCCTCGAGGGCGCCCCAGACCGCGGTGATGCGGTAGTAGAACGGGGTCGTGAGGTTCGTGTTCATGGCCACGTAGCGCACGGAGAAGTCGAAAGTCAGGAAGGCGTAGACGAGCAGCAGCAGGGCGAAGGTGATCAGGCCGAAGACGCCGAGCGCGGCGTGCTGCGCGGACTCCAGCAAGGCCGTGCGGCCTGCGCGCCCACTGACCGCGGCGGCCCCTGCGCCGTACAGCGCGAGGAGGGCCGCCACGACGACCGCGCCGTAGCCGACCTCGGGGGTCACCTGCCTGCACTCCGGCGTGAGACGACTCCGATCGCGACGAGTGACGATCTATCCATTCGCTGTCCCCTCTCCGTGACGGACATGGGCGGCGGCCGCGCGCGGTACGCGGCACAACACGTTGAGAGGGGCTGGATCAGATCCGGAGGGCCGCGTGCAGCAGAAACAGCAGCGGGCCGACATCGCCACGATGGAGCCGTGCGCCCTCACCCGCCACGATCAACGCGACGATAGGAACTCGCGCTGGTAGAGAGGACGCGAACAACGTCTCCTCAGGCGTCGCCGACCATTGCCGCGCTTGCGTTTTGCCCACCACGACGGCGCAAATCGAGACGTGGGAGGCCGGCGGCGACGCTTGGGACGGCACCGTGGCGGCCGCCACCGACGGCGGGATGCAGACATGACCGAGCAAGGTCACAACCGTCACGGCAAGGAGAGCGAGGCCCACGAGCCGTCCTACCGTCGACGACGCGCCCACGGCGGCACAGTACAGAGCACCGATCCCGGCTGTCAACCACGCCAGGATGACGTCGCGGCAGGCGGCAGCCATCCCTTGTCGATGAGGAGGCATGAGATGAATCATGCGCGGCGTAACGATCTCGTGACGGTGGGCGCTGATAACCCAGCTCTACGTCGAGGGCGCTCCGGAGAACCAGCGGGACTTCCTGCTGAACGGCATTCGCGACCGTGAGGCACGCCGGCGTCTGGTGGTGCCGTTCGAGGCCGATCCTGCACTCCGGCGCGGCGAGCTGATCGCCCGCTTCGACATCGTCCTGGCGAGAGCGTGATCGGCCCCACAGGGCCCGAGGACGGTCAGTGCCCTTTGTGGCCGGTCGGCGCCGCGCCGCCAGGCGGCTTCAACGACTGCAGGAACGCGACGAGATCGATCAGCTCCTGCACCAGCATCGAGTCGTTGAACGAGGGCATCTTCGAGGAGCCGTCGGGCGCCGTGTAGGGCTTCCCGGGCTCGATCCCCGCGCTCGGGTTGATGACGGCCTCCGCGAAGTAGAGCGCGTCGTGGAGCGGTCCCATCATCGAGAGCTCGGGGCCGACCTTTCCCTTGTCGCTCGGCTGCGGGAACTGCTCGCCCTTGACTTCATGGCAGCTGTAGCACTCGAGCTTGCCGAAGACCTGCCGGCCTTTGGCCGGGTCTCCTTTCGGCCACTTGAACCTCCAGCCGCCGGGCGTCCCATGGTCGCCGTGGCTCGGCGGCGTTGTGCGCGGTGTCTGCGGGGATGCGGGGTGGCGGGGACCTTGCTGGGCGAGCGTCAGCGTCTTGCCGGCGGGATCGATCGACGTCACCGTTCCCGAGATCAGCGCGTCGTCGGCCGTGGCGAGGCGTGCCGCGAACAGGATGGCGATTGCGGCGAGAAGATGTGCGCCCACGATTGCGATGGCGACGAGAAGACTCCGCTTCACCGTTTCACCTCTGCGGCCTGCCCGCCCAGCCAATCCAGCGCGGCACGCGGCGCTTGTATTCGGCGTAGGCGGCGCCATGGATCTCGAGGAGGTGCGCCTCCTCCAGACGGACTTGCACTCCGATCGTGACGATGCCGAGGACCGCGATCACGAGGGTGGCCGTGCTCGGGAGGACCAGGAACAGTCCCGCCAGGGTCACGATCATTCCGAGGAAAATCGGATTGCGCGAGACGCGGAAGAGGCCGCGCGCCACGAGGTCGGTCCTCCGCGACTGATCCACGCCGATCCGCCACGACACTCCCATCTGGCGTTGCGCCAGCACCGTCCACAGGAAACTCGCGGCCAGGAGCAGTCCACCGGTCGTCCGCGCCGCCGGCCGCTCCAGTGACGCGAACGGTCCGAACCAGGTGTACAGCGTCGGCGCCAGCGCGAACACCGTGACCACGAGCGCGATCGCGCCGATCGTCAGGCGCATCAATCGACCGACGTAGCCGTGCACGCCATCCGTGGCAGGGAGGACCACCGGATTGACGCCGGTTCGCCGCCAGACGACCCACGACCGCAGGACGAACGCGACGCCGATGTAGAGCGCGAAGTAGAGCGGCAGCGCGAGCCGCATGCGTCAATCGCTGCCGATACTCGACGTGACGGTATCGGAGGTGGATCGCCGCAGCAGACGCGAGGAGTTCAGCATCACCGCGACGTCGGGTAAGGATTGGGTGGCGGCGGCGGCGATCGGTGGGAGCCAGCCCCCCGCCGCCAAGCCCATGCCGACCACGTTGTAGGCGGCGGTGAACCACAAATTCTGCTTGATCGTGCCGAACGCGCGCCGGCCGAGCCGGATCGCCTCCGGCACCACGCGCCAGTCGTCGCGCATCAGCGCGACGTGCGCGGCCTCGATGGCGGCGTCGCTGCCGGCGGCGCCCATCGCGATGCCGACGTCGGCCTGCGCGAGCGCGGGCGCGTCGTTCACGCCGTCGCCGACCATGGCCACCACGTGCCCTTCACGCTGGAGCCGCGCGATGACCTCGAGCTTGTCCTTCGGCAAGACCTCCGCCTGGTAGTCCAGGCCGAATGGAGCGGCGACCGCCGCGGCGACCTCACGCCGATCCCCGGTCAGCAGCAACAAACGCCGCACGCCCAACGCCCGAAGCGCCTCAATCGCGGCGGCGACCTCAGGGCGTGGCGTGTCCGCGAACGCGATGGCACCGATCGTGACGCCGTCGCGAGCGACGAGCACGACGGAGCGGCCACGCGCGACGAGCGGGGCGATCCGTTCGCGGCCTGGAGGGAGCAGCGGCACCCCGCGACCCTCCAGGAATCGTTCCGTTCCGCACGCGACGGCCGCGCAGTGTACGCGGCCCGTGACGCCATGGCCGGCATGGGCCTGGAAATCCTGCGGCTCGGCGAGAGCGAGCCCTCGTGCCTCGGCGGCGCGCACGATCGCGGCGGCCAGCGGGTGCTCCGAGCGGCGCTCCAGTGAGGCGGCGAGCCGCAACACGTCCTCGCTGTCGCCGTCGCCAAACGCGAGGACGTCCGTCACATCAGGACGGCCCACGGTGATCGTTCCCGTCTTGTCCATCACGAGGGTGTCGACCTTGGCGAGCGCTTCGAGATACCGGCCGCCCTTGACGATGATCCCCTCCCTGGCGGCGTTCCCGACCGCGGCGAGCACGGTGATCGGCGTGGCCATCGCGATCGCGCACGAGCAGGCGACGAGCACCGTGGCGACGGCCGCCACGACGTTTCCCGTGAGCACCGCGGTGCCCGCCGCCACGAGGAGCACGACGGGAATGTAGTAGGCCGTGAAGCGGTCGGCGAAGCGCTGCACCGGCGCCTTCGACGCCTCGGCCTGCTCGACCAGGCGGAGGATCTGGCCGAACGTCGTGTCCGCGCCGACTCGCTCCGCCCGGATGCGTAGCGCGCCGCCCTCGCAGATCGATGCCGCGAAGACCGTCGCGCCCGGCGCCTTCTCGATCGGCATGGACTCCCCGGTGATGGGCGCCTGGTTCACCGCGGCCTCGCCCTCGACGACCGTCCCGTCGACGGGCACGCGCTCGCCGGGCTTCACGAGAACGACCTCTCCGCGTCGGACATCGTCGGCACGCACCTCGACCTCAGCCCCATTCCGCTCCACGCGGGCGGTCTGCGGCGCGAGCGACAGCAGGGCCTTGATCGCGTCCCGGGCGCGCTCGGTCGTGTAGCCCTCGATGAAATCCGCCAGGCGCATGAAGAACACGATGACGGCGGCGGCGGCGTACTGGCCTATGGCGAGTGCCCCGACGATGCCCAGCGTCATCAGCGCATGGGAGGTGACCCGGCGGTTGCGCAGGGCTCGCACGACGTTGCGGAAGATCGGGTAACCCCCTGCAAGGACAGCGGCGACCGCGACCCACGGCGGGATGCGTTCCGTCAAGCGCTCCCCGATCCCGAGTCGCTCGCCCACGATGCCGACGAGGGCGATGATCGCCACGAGCGAGACGAAGAGCCATCCGAGCCGGTTCGCAAGCGAGCGGCGGCGCGCCGGCACGTGCGCTCGGCCGTCCGTGACCGTCATCCCGAGGTCCGTGATCGCCTGTCGGATGCGGCCCGGCGCCACCCGACCGGGGTCGTATCCGACCACTGCGGTCCGGGAGCTGACGACAGCCTGGACGTCGACAACGCCGTCCAGGCGTTTCAACCTCGATTTCGC
>Ga0209172_10004557_pt1 | contig 18413 bp, 19 predicted proteins | sample LarsenN4metaG_FD_184113 | JGI IMG/M metagenome (GOLD analysis project Ga0209172, IMG submission 184113) | Hot spring sediment bacterial and archeal communities from British Columbia, Canada, to study Microbial Dark Matter (Phase II) - Larsen... ... | reverse complement strand
TCCGACCGCCCCTTGCGTCGCCGGTGATCGGTCCCGGCGACATACCACCCTGGTATTCCGAGCAAGGTCGTGAGATACTGTTTTCGTTGCCTCTGCGACATGGGGTCCCTCCTCTCTCCCGGTCAGGAGATAAGAGGGTGTCTCCCTTTCGTTGCAGAGGCAACTGCTTTTAGGCGTGGGCTGAAACAATTCGTATAGAGCCAAAATCATTGAACAGTTAGACCCTGAGAGAATTACTGATCTATCACAGACGTGGGATTTTGCCTTGACACGATTTTTCGCCCTGTTGTATTTTATCGTACCTCAACATCCCTCGAGTACCCTCGAAAAATCGGTCTTGTGGCTTCCAGGGATACGTTGGATGGGCGAGCAATGCCTGCATAGGCAATGTACATTGGGGGGGAGGTTTGGGTGATCCGGCTCCCCCGACAAGCGGGCACGGGTTTGCGGTCCCCCACGCCCAGTATGCCTTTAGTACATACCGCGACCGTGGCAATGCTACACGACGACAGCACCCGGGACTTCACCATCCTGAATAGCATTCCCACCAGCGATCCGCTCACCTAATGGGGTCCGGCCAAGGTGCTGCGGCTGGCAGCGAGGCTGACGTATGTGCACCTCTCGTAGTCGGCGCAGTAGTGCGTTTCCAAATCGTGAGGTCCGGCCCGAACCGCTTCCGCTGCCTGCTGTGGCCTGGAGACATCATCAGGATAATGGCAAAGTTCTTTCGACCTATGCGCCTGCTTTCACTGCGGGGATCGAGAGGCACGGCAGAGATCCTACCAGACCCTGCGGGAGTGGCGAAGGAAGGCCACGCACGGGCTGCTTTCTATCGCACGGGGGGAGGACGTGGGCCTCCCGCTGTCTATAGCAGGAGGGCCAGAATCCCGCCCACGGCCTTGGAGGAGTCGAAAGGGGAGGTTGCTGGGGCTGCCTGTTTGCGGACTGGAATTAGCACTCGGAAGTGATGTAAAGGTGGACGCATGCTGGTGTGGATAGTGGAAATTGGTGAGCCTTTACCAGGGATTGACGCCGATGTGCGTGAGTGGCGATGCGGGATGCTTGTGAGGGCCTTGGTCACTGGGGGGCATACCGTAACATGGTGGGCGTCCACCTTCGATCATATTTCAAAGCGCCAGAGGGCCGGATATCCAACGAGAATTCAAGTGGAGCCGGCCCTCGAAATCAGGCTCCTGCATGGTCCAGGTTACACCAAGAACAGGTCCATCCGGAGATGGATACATCATCGTGTTGTAGCGGCACGGTTTTCTCGGGAGGCAAGGGATGAGAGAAAACCCGACATTGTGTTTTGCTGTCTCCCGACAATCGAGCTAGCATTCGAATCAGTAAGATATGGGACGGGGATGGGGGTTCCTGTATGCATTGATATCCGTGACCTCTGGCCTGACGAATACTCGAGAGGTGTACCGAATTCTTTGAGAGGAATGTTTCACCTACTGCTTTTGTGGGAACGTCGACGTGTCGAGAGGGCGCTGACACAGACGGCCGCGATTACTGCAATCTCCGAGAGATTTCTTGAGTGGGGCCTGACGCAGGCAAGGCGTCGTCGGACCAATGCGGACGCGGTGTTTCCGATGGGCTATCCTGCACGGCGGATGTATCCCGTCGAGCGGGTCCAGGCTAAGACGGAGCAATATCGGCAAAATTATGGGTTGGACCGGAACCGAATGCTAGTAACCTTTGTTGGTAGTTTCACGCACTCATTTGATTTCGCGACGGTCGTGAGGGCGGCAAGGGAGTTTGACCGGGGGAGGGGGTCTGAGATAAAGTTCATCTTGGCCGGGGATGGCCCTACGATGAGCGAGGTAAGGGGGATGGCGAGCGGGGTAACGAACATGTTCTTTCCGGGGTGGCTCGACCAGGAATCAGTTCGTGCGATTCTTGATCTTTCGTCTGTGGGACTTGCCCCCTATCATGATTCCGCCTCAATGTCGTTGCCGAACAAGCCCTTTGAGTATATGGCTGCGGGACTTCCGATACTCTCCTCCCTAAAGGGGGAATTGGAGCATCTCATCACAAAGGAAGGTATTGGCCTGCAATACCAGGGAGGGGATGTGGCATCACTTTTCGAGAGGCTCACATGGTTACTCTCCAATCCGGAATGCCGAATAGAAATGGCCACCAAGGCGCTGGAATTATTCAAAGAACGATTCAGTGATGAGGTCATATATCCGAGCCTCGTTCTACATTTGGAAAAGGTCTGTAGGGTGGCGTCGGAGGATCAGTGTAGTAAGCGAGACGCGTAGAACCCCCTTTCCGAATAACAGACCGGAGGACATCCAAATAAACGGCAAGAGGAGTACCTGCGCTACGCTCTGTGTTGTTGGCTCCAGACGCAGCGGAGAGACCGGGCGGTGGTGGGTTGGAGATCCCGGGATACCTTGCGAGATACTGCATCGATGCTGAAGCGGGTTATGGACATCGGGTTGTCCTCGCTAGCCCTATTGTTCCTTCTACCGCTCTTCGCGGCGATCGCGGTGGCGATTAAGCTCGACTCGCCGGGACCAGTATTCTTCCGGCAGGAGAGAATTGGAAGGTTCGGCAAGCCGTTTCGGATCTTCAAGTTCCGGACCATGATCGTAAATGCGGATAAGGCTGGTCCATCATCGACCGCGTCAGATGATCCAAGAATCACAAGAATGGGCAAGTTTATTAGGAGATTCAATATTGACGAGCTGCCACAGTTCATCAATGTCCTGAAGGGAGACATGAGCATCGTCGGCCCGCGGCCGCAAGTCCCATGGGCGGTGGACTTGTATACGGAAGAGGAGAGGGTGATCCTGAGTGTCCGACCGGGGATAACCGACTGGGCCACGATATGGATACGGGATGAAGGTGAGATCTTGCGCGGAAGCACGGATCCGGACAAGGACTATCTTGAAAAGATCTGGCCAGAGAAGCGTCGGCTGCAGTTGGAATACGTGCGCAATCACTCCATCCTAACAGACATGACAATCATGGTGAGGACGTTTCAAACCCACCTCCTGGATCGAATCCTGAAGAAGGGGACAGGGCAATGACCGACGAGATTCCCCCTGAGGGGCTGCTGCGGACCGTTGCCGAGAGAGAGGCGGTCGCGAGATATGCCCAGGCGTTCTCCAAGTCCCCTGATAGCCTGGAGGAACGTCTTGATTCTTTTCCGAAATACATTCGGCGTCAGGTGCTCACCAAGTTGCTTGCGAGGTATGAAATTTTCAAGCAGGTCCTCCATGTGAAGGGTTCGATCGTCGAATGCGGCGTGTTCCGAGGGTTCGGGCTCATGGCATGGGCGCATTTCAGCGCCGTATTGGAGCCAATCAATCTCACGAGACGAATCTACGGGTTTGATAGCTTTGGCGGCTTGGTGTCCGTCAGCACGAAGGATCATGGTCGGATTCGGACGGTAGCGCCTGGGGAATTGTACGCGGACTCGTACGAGGAACTGCTTGAGCTCATCGGAATCTATGACAGCAATCGACCACTCGGTCACATCCCAAAGGTGCACCTGATCCGCGGCAACGCTGTCGAAACGATACCAAGATTCATTAGCGAAAACCCTCACCTCGTTGTTAGCCTCCTTTTTCTGGATTTCGACCTCTACGAACCCACCACGGTCGCCATCAAGAATTTTCTCCCGCGAATGCCGAGAGGCGCTGTGATCGCCTTTGATGAACTGGACAATCCCATTTGGCCAGGGGAGACGCAGGCGCTTGTGGATAGTGTGGGAATTCAGGCGCTTGAGCTACGGCGAGTCGAGTGGGACCCGTATATTGCCTACGCGGTGATTCATTGAGACTGACCGAATGAAGGGAGTTTCAGTCCAGATGGAACAATGGAACCAATTGGTCGAGTTCGCGCGCCGGATCCGGGTGCATTCTCTCCACATGGTCTACCGGGCGCGAAGTTCCCACATTGGCTCCTGCCTCTCGGTGGCTGACCTACTCGCCGTCCTTTACGGTAGCGTGCTCCGCGTTGATCCGGGGAATCCGAGTTGGAATGCTCGCGACAGGCTGCTGATGAGCAAGGGCCATGCGAGTGCTGCCCTGTACGCTGCGTTGGCGGAGCGAGGCTTCTTTCCATCAGATTGGCTGGAGACCTTCTACCAAAACGGGACACGCTTAGCCGGTCACGTCACCCACACAGGAGTGCCAGGGGTGGAAGCTTCGACGGGATCATTGGGGCACGGCCTCTCCCTTGCGTGTGGGATGGCGCTCGCCGGCAAGTGGGAAGCACAGTCCTACCGAGTATTTTGCTTGCTGAGTGATGGCGAGTGCGATGAGGGCTCCGTCTGGGAGGCGGCCCTGTTCGCCGCACACCACCGGCTGGACAACCTCGTGGCAGTAGTTGACTACAACAAGATCCAGAGCCTTGGAAGGGTGGAGGAGGTTCTGGGCCTCGAGCCCTTCGCAGCGAAGTGGGAGTCTTTCGGTTGGGCACTACGAGAGATTGACGGACATGATCTTGGAGCCATTCAGGAGAGCTGCGGCGGGGTTCCATTCTCCTCCGGGCGACCGAGCTGCATCCTGGCCCATACGGTCAAGGGCAAAGGTGTGGCATTCATGGAAGATAAGCTCCTCTGGCACTATCGGAGCCCCAACGAGGAGGAATTCCGGCTTGCGCTAGTCGGGTTCGGGGAGGTCCCATGAGGACGGCCTTCATCGAGACCCTGCTTGAGCTTGCTGAGCAGGAACCGCGGATCACACTGGTGGTCGGCGATCTTGGTTTCGGTGTCGTCGAGACGTTCGCAGATCGCTTCCCGACGCAGTTTGTGAACGCCGCGGTTGCCGAGCAGAACATGACGGGAATTGCGGCCGGGCTTGCCCTGAGCGGAAGGATTGTTTTCACCTACTCGATTGCTAACTTCCCCACTACCCGATGTCTGGAACAGATTCGGAATGATGTGTGCTACCATAACGCGAATGTGAAGGTCGTCGCTGTGGGTGGTGGGTTTGCCTATGGCTCGCTGGGGGTAACACACCATGCCACAGAGGATCTCGCCGTCATGCGAGCCATGCCTGGCATGGCGGTCCTCGCCCCAGGTGATCCGGTGGAGGTTCGGCATGCCGTCCGTGCCGCAGCCCGCCAGCCCGGCCCGTGCTATCTTCGGCTGGGCAGGGTGGGTGAGCCAGTCGTCCATCCTGATTGTATTACGTTTCAGATTGGGAAGGCCATTCGCGTCCGTGAGGGTGAGGACATGACGTTGATCTCCACAGGGGGGATGCTAGAGCTGACTCTTCGCGTTGCATCCCGCCTGTCTGGACAGGGCGTGGCCGCCCGCGTGGTGAGCATGCATACGCTCAAGCCTCTCGATGTTGGCGAAGTGACAGCTGCCGCGGTTGAAACCCGTGCGATTGTTACGATCGAAGAACATAGTATCATTGGCGGACTCGGCAGTGCGGTGGCCGAGGTGCTCGCCGAGACCGAGGATGTCAAGGTGTCCTTCAAACGCATTGGCCTTCCCTCGAAGTTCCAGAGTGAGATCGGGGACCAGGACTTCCTGAGGGCGGCAAGCGGTCTCTCCGAGGAAGGGCTTCTCAACTCGTTGCGGCCGATCCTCGATCGCATCACACAGACGGCTGCGTGTCCCGCGGGTCGGCACGCCTTCCTGCATGTTCCGACGGGCTCACGTGGGGAGACCTGAAATGGAATGGAAGGTTCGCTTCATCGATTACCCAGCGCAATTCAGAAAAATGGAGAGGGAGATCATGGATACCGTGCGGACGGTCCTGTCGCGCGGTGACCTTATGCTGCGCCAACAATTGAAAGATTTTGAGGCCCACCTCGCAGCCTTCGTGGGGACGCGGTACGCCGTGGGGACAAGCAACTGCACTGACGCCTTGCAGCTGAGCCTCCGAGCAGCGGGTATCGGTCCAGGCGATGAGGTCATCACAGTTTCTCATACCTTCGTTGCGACTGTCGCAGCCATTCATCATGTGGGCGCGACGCCAGTTCTGGTTGACGTGGGCACTGACCACAACATGGAGATCGGTGCGGTGGAGGCGGCCATCACGCGCCAAACCAAGGCCGTTGTGCCGGTGCATCTTAACGGTCGCCTGTGCGACATGGCCCGGTTGATGCAACTGGGAGGGGAACGCGGGATCACGGTAATCGAGGACTCGGCTCAAGCTCTCGGCGCCAGCTTCGATGACAAAAAGGGCGGATCGTTCGGATTGGCGGGCTGTTTCAGCTTTTACCCGGCCAAGCTCCTGGGTGCATTCGGCGATGCCGGCGCCGTGGTGACCAGCAATGAGGAGATGGCCCAGAAAATTCGCCTGCTCCGAGACCACGGCCGCACTCCGGACGGTGACATCGCCGGGTGGTCCTTTAACTGCCGGCTCGATAATCTTCAGGCAGCGCTTCTGGACTTGAAACTTGGACGCGTCCCAGAGTGGATCGGACGCCGTCGGCAGATCGCAGGACTATATCATAAGTACCTGTCAGATCTTACGGAGCTTCGTTTGCCGCCCCCGCCGGTGGAAGGTGGGGTGTACTTTGACGTTTTCCAGAACTATGAAGTTGAGGCGCGGGATCGAGATGCGCTGGTCACATTTCTGCGAGAGAACGGCGTGGAGATCCTCATTCCATGGGGCGGGCGCGCCGTCCATCAATTCAAGCGGTTGGGACTGCGGAAATGCAACCTGCCGGCGACAGAAGAAATCCTGCGACGCGCTTTGCTGCTGCCAATGCACACGGAACTCTCTGATCCCCAGGTCGAGTACGTTGCTGAGGTGATCCGGACGTTTTACCGGGAATGACTACACGCAAACGAGTGCCAACGGAAGCTGTGCGTCGGGGGACTGACTACACGTCGGTCACGGAAGTTCCGGGCCTGGGCGCGTCTGGCGAACAGATGTCGATGCTAGTTACACGCTACAATTTGGCCAGCGATCTGTGTGTGAGCAAAGACGTCTTGGAGATCGCCTGCGGCAGCGGCATAGGCCTGGGGTACATGGCCCAGAAGGCGCGCCGAGTTGTGGGGGGCGACCTCAATGAGCATGTCCTTCGGATCGCGCTCCGGCACTACGACGGCCGGATTCCGCTTGTCCGACTGGATGCGGAGCGTCTGCCCTTTGCGAAGCAAACATTCGACGTTGTTGTTCTGTATGAGGCAATCTACTACCTCGCAACCCCCGGAACATTCCTGGATGAGTGCCAACGTATCCTGCGACACGGAGGCACGGTGGCGGTTTGCAGTGTCAACAGGGAGTGGCCGGATTTCAACCCGAGTCCCTTCAGTCATCGCTACTTCAGCGCAGGCGAGCTGCAGGATTTGTTGAGAGACCACGGGTTCGAGGTTTGCTTGTACGGTGCGTTCCGAACCGGGAATAAATTGGTAAGAGATCGGCTTGTATCCTGGCTGAAGAGAACTGCGGTGGCACTGAATCTGATCCCAAAGACAATGAAGGGAAAGGAATGGCTGAAGAGGCTCTTTCTTGGAAAGCTTACAGAAATTCCGCCTGAGATTGGGGATGGGATGGCTGCGGTGGAACAACTGGACCTGATCCGCGGAGAGAGCCCGCAGCCGCAATACAAGGTCGTGTATGCGATTGGGCGGATTGCCTGAACTAGAGGCTGTGAAGGCTCGATAAGGCTATGGGTCGCACCTTGACTGGAGTTGGGCGCTTGCTTTTCTCGCGCCGCCTCGCGGTTGCTGGAATAGACCTTATGCTGGTCGCGGCAGCATACTATCTCGCCTTCATGCTGCATGCCGATTTCCACTTCACCCCGGTTCCCTGGGGGTTACTCTTTTCGACCCTTCCTGTGGTCCTAACTATCCGAGGGGTGATTTTCGCGTGGTTTCATTTGGACGAGCGGCTGTGGCGGTACGTTAGCATGGGCGATATCGTCTCAATCCTCAAGGCCGTAACGCTCAGCTCTGTCCTATTTTCTACGCTGTTTCTCCTGATCCTTGGGAAGGCGTTCCCGCGTCGGGTCCTCCTGCTGGACTGGATCTTGTGTTTGGCGTTAGTTGGGGGCGTGCGACTAGCCTTCCGCGCTGTCCGTGAGGCGAATCGGAACGACCATGGGCATGGCCGGCGCACCATCGTCGTTGGGGCTGGAGATGCCGGCGAGATGCTCGTTCGGGAGATCGAAAGGAATCCCGGCCTGAATTATCAGGTCGTTGGCTTTGTGGACGATGATTCGATGAAGCTGGGGAAGCGTATCCACGGGAAGGAAGTGTTGGGCCGGGTTGACCAGCTCGTAAACCTCTCCAAGGCCCATGGGATAGAGGAGCTGCTGATCGCGATTCCGTCGGCTACAGGTCCGCAGATCCGGAGAATCATAGGTACATGTCGGGCGGCCGAGATCCAATTCAAGACTGTTCCCAATGTTGCAGAACTGATGGATGCACCACACTCCCTGGCCAAAGTCCGGCGAGTAAACATCGACGACCTGTTACGCCGTGAGCCGGTCAGGATTGATAGCGCCGAGCTGCAACGGTTTCTCCAGGGGAAGCGGGTGCTCGTGACAGGCGCTGGGGGCTCCATCGGATCTGAGTTGTGCCGGCAGGTTGCCCGCTTTGGGCCCGAGCAGCTCATCCTTTTGGATCGCGGGGAGAATGGTGTATTCTTTGTTGAGATGGAGCTCCGAGAAAGACTTCCCCACCTCCCTGTTAACTCCGTAATAGGGGACGTGACGGATGAGAACCGGATACGGTCAGTCTTCCAAGAGCACCGACCTCAGATCGTAATTCATGCAGCAGCCCACAAGCACGTGCCGCTGATGGAAGTCAACAAGGCAGAGGCAATACGGAATAACGTTCTCGGCACAATGGTAGTGTCTAATATGGCAGAGCGCTACGGAGTCGAGGACTTTGTTCTGATATCCACAGATAAGGCCGTACGACCCAGTAGCGTTATGGGAGCTACCAAGCGGCTGGCCGAGATGTACATCCAATCACTGAATCATCGGGCAAGGACTCGTTTCATGACAGTACGATTTGGCAATGTATTGGGGAGTGAAGGAAGCGTTCTTCAGATCTTTCAGCGCCAGATCGAGGCAGGGGGCCCAGTGACGGTCACCCACCCGGAGATGAAACGCTATTTCATGACGATTCCGGAAGCGAGCCAGCTAGTTTTGCAGGCAGCGACTCAGGGGAAAGGCGGGGAAGTCTTTGTGTTGGATATGGGCGAGCCAGTGAGTATTGTGGACCTCGCCAAGGATCTCATTGCGCTATCGGGGTTGGATCCTGAGAAAGATATAGAGATAAGGTTCACAAGTCCCCGGCCAGGGGAAAAGCTCTTCGAGGAACTCTTAAACAGGGAAACCCGAATTTCCCCGACGCGTCACGAGAAGGTCATGGTGGTGCAAACAGATCCTGTGGATTGCGCGCAGTTGAAAGCAGGAATACACGAACTGATGAAGGCTGCCGAGGCAGGCGAAGAGGAGCTGCTTCTTACTCGGTTGAAACGCTTGGTTCCAGACTACTCGGTCGAAAGAATAGAGCCTGCGGTGATTCCCCCGGAGAAACAAAGACGTATTCTCTTGGCAGTGGATGATCTGTACACCCGCACCACCCTAAAGCGCATCCTCGAGAACAGCTACCAGGTCTTCGAGGCTGAGGATCGCCGCCAGGCGCTCAAGCAAATTAAGGAGTGCAACCCGCACCTGGTGATTCTCGATTCCAACCTCCGCGGCGCCAACATCCGGAGACTTTGCAGGCGGCTGAGGAGAGAGAATGGTCATCCTCCAATCATCGTCGTTATGGAGTCAGCCGAATCTGCAAGCCTAGAGCAAGTCTTGGATCTTGGGGCTGATGACCGGCTCTACAAACCGATTCCGGTTAACATCCTCGAGGGTCGAGTGAAGCGGTTGATTGAGCGTGGAGAATCTGGCATGGCTAACGCGGCGAACGCTAAGCCCATAAATTCATAAACATGAGAATCGACCCATTCTCGCGCGGCCAAGAAATGTAAACATCGACGGCCACCGGCAGGGCACGGGTCGGCTTGCTACTCAAAGCCTGGAGCGATGCTTTCCCTTGATGGGCTTGGAGAGGATATAGATAACTTGCCAGGCGTACCATCGCAGCCCCGGCACCCGCAAGAGAACGTTGTCAAGCGCCTCCAAGGCCGATAGGAAAGGATCGAACAGTAACGTATTGCGAAGCGGGACGGCGGCAAGGGCCGCCAGGTGGAAGAATCGCATTTCGAGACCTTCAAACCACTCCCGCGACCGTAGAACATCTTGCCTCCGGAGTATGTGATCCGCCTCCCATTGCGTTCGCAGATGCGGTGTCAACTTGCGATAAAGATGGAATAGCGGATTATCTCTTAGCGCTTCCGCGCAGATCACCTGACCGGTAGGGCGAAGGACGCGGGCGATTTCTTTCATGGCTGTGTTCAAGTCGAGGTGGTGGAGGACGCCGGCCTCGCAAACGATGTCGAACGAACTATCGCCGAAGTCGAGCGCCTCTCCGTCCATCACAAGGAACGTCGTCCGGTCATTGACACCTTCCCTGGCAGCTTCCCGCTTGGCGTTCTCCACAGAGACTTCTGATACGTCGATACCAACGACCTCCGCACCGTGTCTCGCTGCCAGGATGGCATGGTGGGCATTCCCGCACCCGTAGTCGAGTACCCGGTGGCCTGGAGAGTTCCGGATGAGCCACGACTGATAGAATAGCTTGCTCTGGCGGGTGATCGAGTAGAACTTGCGGTTTGAAGTGAGGTACTGGTAGCGCTCTGCGTCCGCAATGAGCTCAGGAGCTCGCAGCATGTCATGGTACTGTGCTTCCTCGCGCTTGCGGTCATACATAAGGCATCCCCATGTCCGATGTTCTACAGTTGATTCCTCAATAGGAAGGCGAGGGTCCGTACCTCCCTCTGCATAAGGAACCACCCTAGGAGGAAGTACGCCAGAGCGAAGACGCACCAGCCCACAGTGAGACCGCCAAGCCCGCTCTGCGTTGCCGGGAGGATCATGCGGACTACAATAACGGGAATCACAGCCACGAGGCTGCAGAGGGTGGACAAGCCGCCCACCTTCGCGAGTTCAATGAGCCTCAGTCCCTGAAAGCGCCTTCTCAGGACCTCTCCCATAATCGCGACACTCAGCGCCAGCGACAGGCTGGTGGACAGCGCAATCCCGGTGACGCCCAGCTTGGGAGTGAGCAAGTAGTTCAGGCCTGCCAGCGCGACCAATCCTACGCTGTTCGCCAGCAGGGGGGTACGCGTGTCTGCAAACGCGTAGGACGCGCGGATGCAGATCGGGATGGCGGCTAGAATGATTATCCCTGCAGAATAATACAATAGGACCGCCGATGTCCGTGCTGCGGCCGTGGCGTCAAATTCTCCCCGGAGGAAGATGACGCTGACGACCTCATGCCGGAAGTAGATCAGCCCCACACTGATGGGGATGAATACGACCAAGTATTGCCGGGAGAGTTTCATCAGAAGATCCTTGGCGTCGCCTAGTCTGCGCTCCGATACAAGCCTCGAAAGTACCGGGAATACAGCACGCGCGATATTCACGGCCAACAAGGATACCACGAGGACCGAGAGACGCTTCGCATACGCCAGCGCCGCGATACTTCCCGCCTCAAGGCGGGCCCCGAAGAAATTTTCGAGAATTGTTGTTCCTTGAGACACCAGTTCCCAGAGGAAAACCGGAACGGCAAGGACTGCCATTTTCCGGACTGCCGGATTGCGAAAATCAACGCTGAGAGACACGATCCCACGCGCGAAGATGGGAATGGCCAGGGCTGTCGTCACAATGACGGTTCCCATGCCCAGGCCCAGAGCGAGGGCGCGGATTCCCAATATGGAGGCAAACAGGAACAGTATAAGCAGTACAAAGACATTCGAGGCCAGATCCATGAGGCATGGAATCTTAAAATGCTCCAGGGCGTTGTAGACGGCGGAGAGAATGTAAATCATGTTGATGCCAAAAATCAGGCCGGCGAGCCACTGGACCAGTTCGCCTGCCAGCTCATGCGTAGCGGGAGGCAGGGCCGGCGCGATCAGGCGTACGAAGGACCAGGGGGAAGTCAGAAGGACCAAAATAACCCCTAAGGTCAGCACCAGCGTGAGACCGACTACGCCGCTGGCGAGCCGTTTCGCGTCCGTAGGCCCTTGTGTGGCGAGAGCCTGTCGGTAGGCCGGAACAAGCGTGGACGCCAAGGCCGATCCAATCCCCGCCGCGAGCGTGGAGAGCGTTACTGCGACCATAAACGCATCTACTTGTGCGGTCGCCCCGAAGTAATTTGCCACCATCACATCGCGCATAAATCCCAGCCCCTTGCTCAGCAAGGTCGTGAAGACCAAGAGGAAGGTGGCCGATACCCATGTTTGGACAGAGAACGGCGTTTCCATCGTGGTCAACTGAGCGGCGGGTAGAACTCTGGGCTTGCCGTCCCCCTTAGGTATTTGCGCGTTCATGTGGCGTTGCGTTGCCCCGTGTTCGACGGCAGTACAGGTTACAGAGTTGAAGTTCGCGGTGATCGTCAAACTCCTCGTCAAGCCGTTCAATGTACTGGAACCCCAGGGTTTTGAGCAGGCCGATCAGCTCCTCTTGGGAACTCCTGTTTTCTTGCAGCGCAGTTGGGTTGAGCTCAACAAACAGGATCGGGTCGGGGCTTCGCGCCAGGAGTTCGCTCATACCCAGTAGAACGGAGGTTTCCGCGCCCTCCACGTCGATCTTCACGACATCCACTGCTTGGGCGTCCACGCACCGGTCCGCCGTTTCGGATTCGACACCGAACTGCTCGTCCCACCCGTGTCGGGCCGCCATGCTGCTTCGCGAGGGATCCGAGGAGCTTCGGTACATGGAGTATGTCCCGGGGATATGGGAGAGCGCCTTGCGTAGGGCCACCACGTTCCGGCACTCGTTGGCGTGCAGATTCCGAAGCAGCCAGGCAAAACTCGCAGGGTCGGGCTCGAAAGCATACACCCGGCCCGATGCGCCGACCTGACGTGCGGCGAGAAGCGTGTAGTAGCCCAGGTAGGCGCCGACATCCACCATGATCGCTCCTGGCCGTAGGGCTTGCAGCATCAACCCGATAGTGTGCGGTTCAAAAAGGCCGTCCTGAGCCCGGTACAGAAATGACCGGTCACGGACGCCTCCCATGAGGGAGAACCCCTGTATGTCAACCCGGATCCCCTGGTGTGCGACTTGTTCGAGGACGCGCCGGCCAGAACGCGTCACCCGCCCGAGGCCGACGCTCCGCAAACCGGTGGCGATCCGATCGAGCGCCCGCATAATGGTGTAGTTCATATCAGCTCTAACCCGTGGACCTGTCACCGTCTCCTGGGTTCTTGAACATAGGGAGCTTGCGGACCTGAGGCCACAGGGGTGCCAGCAATATGCCCAAACACAGTATGAGCCCTTGGGCAACAAGCGTAGCCAGGAGACTACCACTGGTTAGCGTTGTCAACAGAATGGAGAGGGCCGCCCCCCCGCCCCCGCCGTTATCGGCGCATTGGACGCTTGCAGGCCTACATAGGTTACGAGAAGGGTCAGCACTGTCAGCACGCTCATCACATGGCGCTGAGTTGAAGCTTCCCTCGCCAGATACCAGTGGCAAGCAGGACGACTCTCGAAATGTAGAAAGGCAGATTAGGTGGACTCAGCACAGCAACCTCGACTTCCTACGGGTACGCTGCTCGCATGATCATCCACGCGACGAAAAACCCAAGGGTCAGCGATTGGTCAAGTAAATTCCCGGAGACCTGCGCAAATGCGAGATAGGCCAGGAGCGTAATCGCCGAGATCCGAACCAAGAGAGCCGGATGGGTGACGGCCATTACGGTACGGAAGAACAGCACCACCGACCCAACCGCCGCGATGGCGAACGGGACCCAACCGAAGTGGTAACCAATCTCAAGAGCGAGGTTATGTGGATAGCGACAGACTGGGGGTCTTCCACAATATATCGTTGTGGCCTGTTCGAACGGCTTCGGCCAGTACCCCCATGGGTCTGCGGCGATCGTTCGCAGGGTTTGTGAGATAATCGTCCAGCGGCTGTCCGCCAGGCCTTCGGCTTCGAGTCGCTGGATTTCGGTAAACGTCAAATCATCCGGGGCAACCGGCCCGCGGAAAAGCCTAACGACACGTTTGTACCGTTGCTGCAGCGCATCCGAGTCTGTGAGCTTTCGGTTGAGGAACTCAACCCGAGCACCAGAGGGCCCGGGTCGGCTAGACACGTATGGATAGTACGTGGAATACCGGGTTGGATATACCAGCAGCACCGCACAGATGACGATCAGCCCGGTATCACGCAGCGCGCTCGTGGTGCCTTGAATCGCTCGCGAATGTTCACGCGCTCGGGCGAGCACAACAATCACAACCATGAATATCAACACCAGGAATCCGGTGCGGGATGTGGCAAGGAAGTTCAGATAGCCGCCCAGCAGCACGCTGGCGACTCGAGACCATCCCTTCAAGACAGCCAGGGCGATGGCCACAAGGGTGGCTGCGCTTGTCCCTACATGAGTCGTGGATCCGCGGAATCCCATGTGTATCTCCCCGGGATCGGGGCCAAGGAAGTACGCGGTGAGGGCGATCCCGAGCGATAGTCCCGCCACAAAAACATTGAAATTGAGTGAAGCGTGAACCGGATTCGCCGCTGGCTTTGGATGTTGCTGTTCGATGAGGTTGGTGAGCAACAGTGCCATCCAGACAGGCGTGGCGAGGGCTACGAAGATCGCGTAAAGCGATGGTCTTTCCCCGGCCATGAGGGCTGCGCCCACCCGGACGGCGACGAAGGCCGCAGAGCCAAGGAGCGCATAGCCGAAGCGCCGGAGGGGAAGGCTGTGTCTCAGGGCGGCGGGCGAGAGGAGATGACGGGCTGCATGGACGGCGAATCCTGCGGACGTCAGGAGGGCCACCACCTGCATGAGTCGCCGTGGGACATTGATCACCAGCGCGGCAGCATTACCCAGGATAGGCGACATAGCAATACCGACAAGAGCACAGGCACCCAAGGCTACCACGTCCATCTTTGGGCCTAGGCCGGTTCTTCGCATGGGAAAGGCATTGCCGGTCGTCATGGACATACGGAGCCCTGGAGTCCACGCGTGCGCCCGGTGTGTGCGGTCTCTTTAAACCGTAATCTCGGAGATCCGGGCATAGGAGGCCATCAACCAGTACGGGCGTCGATCTCTGAACAGAATACGCCGCCCGAGCGCTAGGACAAGGGTCGATAGTGGCACGCGGGGTGGGAGCAAGGGATTCTCATCACCACACTGGTGTAAGCTCCCGTCAGCTTTTTCCCCGTAACCACACTGAGGGCACACCGCCATCGGGGGTGGTGACCTCTTTGAGAGCATGAGGACCAAGCCGGCGACCCGTGATCCGCCATAAGACGCCATCGGGCCGCAGGGCCTGCACTCCATCAGCTCAAATCCCGTGAAGAGGTTTCTCAGAGACGCCGCATCAAATGCACGGACATGCCACGAGGGACTGAACGCGCAGGAACACTGGGGACACCACACTAGCGATTCGGTTAGGAGCTCGCGATTTGGTACCGAGACGATGATGTACTTTCGGCTGACCCGGGCGATTTCCCGCAAGGCGATGGGAAACGCCTCGTACGGTAGGTGCTCTAGAACCTCAAAGCACGTTACGAGATCGAACGCGCCGTTGGTAAACGGTAAGGCCTCTGCGGTCCCCTGCACCCCGGGGATGTTCAGCCGGCACAATGGCTCCCACGACATGTCAAGCCCGACCTTCCGATAGGATCCGGGAAGCCAGCCCAGGAACTCTCCATCTCCGCAGCCCACATCCAGAATCGTGCGGACATCGGGAGGGATGTGCGTGTTCGCCCCAGCGAACCGGTGATGCGCTGGCACCGACGTGTCCTTGCTCCGCATTTTGTGCCATTGGTCGAAGAACTGCTGGTACAACATCATCATAGGCTTCTAAACCGGCTCCAAGGCGTGACAGTCCGATCACGTTCTCCCATTATCCGCCCGTGCCTTTGCGAGGGTTCACTACCAGTCGGGCGTCGTCTACCACCCATGAGCAATCCACCGGGGATCATCGGTCATCATGAGCACTCGATTGCACCTCCAGCTCCTCAGCGGGCGCAAGCCTATCAACCTATGGGAGGGGGTGTCAAGCGACAGTAGGAGCGCCGGCGCGGCGTGTGCGGGCGTCCAGCAGGGTGGCTCGACCTGGGATGGTGAATTCACAGGGTCGCCTGGCGGAGGGCCCTTCGGGCCAGCCAATCGCCCGGTCAGTCCAAGTGCCGGCTGAAGTCACCACTGGTTTGCCCGCATGAGCCGCCGTCAGCACAGGTTTGCGCCTCACGACCAAGGTTCACTGGGTCTCGGGGGACTGCCGCTATAGGAGCTGGTGCGCCGTGTTGTGTCCCAGCATGCGAGCGGCACCGCTAGGTTCGGGTTGCCCCTGGAATGCCGCGGGTCCAGGCTTCCGTCAATTTTGGGTTGGCGATACTCCGTCTACCTTTTGTCCCCAATGCACTTCCTCATGGCCGGATCGAGGCTTTGCCACCACGATCTGGCGGGCAGATTGTACTACTCGATGGCTCTTCTATTCCGTTATTCCGTGGGAGGTCGCGGCTTTATCATGGGGCGAATCCTGCTGATTCTCACCTAGGTCTCCAGTTCTGTGTTGTCATCCAGATGACACCAAGACTAAGAAAAAGGAGGTGCTCCAGAAGATTGCCCGAGGTTTGAGAGACGACTAAGATGATCAGCGACGCCATGCCCGATACACGGGCGATTAGCGTTCCTTGCCGCAGAGTCTTTGTAGCGCGTAACAAAAATCCGACGAGCCCAACTGCCAGGAGCCCTAGCGGGATCCACCCGAAATGAAACCCGATCTCAAGGAGCAGGTTGTGAGGATAGGGACAAATGGGTGGCTCGCCGCAAGGGATCTGTGCCACATCCTCGAATGACCGGGGCCATGAGCCCATCGGGTGTTCTTTGATAACGCGGAGCGATCGCAAGGCTAAACCCAGGCGCGCTTCTGCAGGGCTCGCTGGGCCCCTGGCGATAGCTTGTGCAGAGTTCGGAATTGCGCCGGGAATCAAAGCCAATGATCGAAGATATCGCTGCTTAAGCAAATCCCAGTCGGTAAACCGCCCGCCTTCACCAAGGCCTCGATAAAAGCCGCCAGCTTCACGTGTGAAGGCCGCCCACTGCAGAGAGCGAGTGGGGTCGTACACAAGACGCGGCTTGTCCACTCGGCTTGTAAAATACGGATAGAACGTGGAGAAGCGCGCAGGCAGCACTACAATCCCGAGACAAAGTGCAGATAGTGCGACGCGGTCGATACCCTCCTTCCAGGTCGGTGATGAGGCGAGCGCCAGTGCTAATACCAGGAAAAACAAAAGAATGCCTACGCGAGCAGTCGCCAAAAAGCCAAGATAGATCGAAAGCAAGAGCACAATCCGTCTATGCCAACCTCCCAGAGCAACCAGGCTAACTGCTCCGAATACTGCTGCTCCGGCACCAGCTTGGGACGGAGAACCGCCGAAGGCCATGAAAACGTCCGCAGTTGATTGCGGACCCTTGAAATACGCCACGAGCGCGAGGCAGGTGACCGTACCGACGATGAGGTAGCCAAATGATTTTCCAGAGTGTCTGCCTGGGTCTTCACAGGCTCGTAGGGGTGCGATTAGCGCCATGAGCGCGAAGCTGAGCCACGCGAACATGCTGGCGGCGGCGAGTCCGGCGTAAAGGGACGGAATGCCCCTAACGAAAACGGCCCAAATGAGATTGACCGCGACCAAGATAGATGAGGCCAAAATCAGGGGAACTCCCCAGATTCGGGGGACGTATAGTCGACGCATTCCGTAGAGCACGAGCATGCTCGACACGGCGAGTACGGCTACCTGCGCCCACCTGCGTGGGGCCTGTGTCAGCAGTGCCAGAGCGTTACCGATCAATGGGAAGGCCGCCAGCCATACGACTGCAGCCGCTGTGATGCCACCTCCCCTACCCACGCTGTGCATATCGCGGGGCAGGCCTTTAAAGAGGCATCGCTGTACCCACCACTCGCTCATACCTCTCCGTTTCTCACCCACTGATGCCTTTCGGCCTGATTGCGTACCGTTACGGAGACCGCGGCAAGGTGCGTCGCCCATCGCTCGGGGGTTCCGAGAGTTCCGCCGGCGTGGGCTGCCAAAGGTACAGATGGAGTGCGCGATGATCTGGACCTGCCGCAACGTCTATAGAAAATGTGTCAAAGCACAAGGTGGCCAGCGGCATGAAACCGGGCGGAAACCCAGGTGTGCGATCGCTTGCTGGGCCTGTCCAGTTCGAAGGTTGGCTCCTGGCGGCTTCTCCAAACGCCGGGTGCCCCCTGCAGCGCCTATTAACCCCGATCCGAAAGCGCGCCGTGAAAGGCGCTGTGTTCTTGCCGGTGCAAGTCCGGCCTGGGGAGTTGTCGGTACACCCCAGTAGCTACCGAGGCGGCAGGGAGGGTAACTGACCTGCCGAAGCCCT
>Ga0209172_10004556_pt1 | contig 18419 bp, 19 predicted proteins | sample LarsenN4metaG_FD_184113 | JGI IMG/M metagenome (GOLD analysis project Ga0209172, IMG submission 184113) | Hot spring sediment bacterial and archeal communities from British Columbia, Canada, to study Microbial Dark Matter (Phase II) - Larsen... ... | reverse complement strand
CCTTGTTGGGCCAAACCCGCAGCCAGTTACGCAGCACCCAGAGACGCCCCGAGTTGCTTCAATCCTTCTGGAAACAAACAGGCCTGGCTTGGCCTTAGATTGTTAACAGGCTATGCGAAGCTCAGTAAGTGGTGCGCCCTGCGCTGGGAGGGCGAGATTCCGCCTCCCGTGAATGCCGGCCGGCTGCTGCCTGATTTTCCTGCCGAGTTGGAGAAGGCCAGGAGTCTGGCCCAGCGTGAGCCGTTCGGGTTCTTTGGCGATGCCCTCCGCACGTTTTTCACGGAGATTTTTGAGGCGCAGGCGGAGCTTGTCGGGGGCTATGAGGTGGTGCGTTGGGAAGAATGGGCCTTGTTGGCGGAGGCCAGCGACCATTGGAGCCGCTGGGAAGCCTGGATCCGGCGCCTTCAGAGGACGGGCGTGGCTCCATCCCGGATTCTGGCCTTGAGGCCTTCGGCGGAGCTTGGGCGCAAGGATCGTCCGGCCTGGCATGAAGTTCCCGGTCCGGGATGGCGGGAGGCGCATCCGTTGCGGGCGATGCTGCGCGAGGGCATGCGCATCCGCGAGGTGTCGGTGGATGAAATGCTGGACATCATTGCCGCCTGCCGCCTGTTGGATGGGGCCGCGGATCTGGGTTCCGACCGCAAGGCCGCGGCGGCATGGTTCCGTGAAGTCCACCGTGAACGCTGGGCGGGATGGTTCCGCAAACAAGCCGATGCCGCACCCATCCCTGTTCCCCGGGGCAAGGGGGCCACAGAGCCGGAGCCGCCGGCTCCGATTGTGCCCGAGGCGCCATCGGGCGTGGTCATGCTGAGCGTGACGCGCCTGGTGGGCATGCTGACCACTCCGGGCCAGGCGATGCCGGTGGAGCCCGCGCTGCGGATGCGGGAGAAAGGGCTGATTTTCCATGATCTGGCCTGCCGTTTTGCCGGCCACCTGCTGCAACATCCGGAGGCAGGGGGGAGTGCCGAACAGCGGATGGCGGCATTCTTGGAGAACGAACGGCTGTGGCAGGGCGTGAAACTCCACGACCATGACGCGCCTAAGCTGGGGGATGCCCTGGCCCATTTCGCCCGCCGGATGGACGCCGTGAAAACAGAAGCGTCCCTCTCCTGGCCGGAGCTTTATATTGAGACCGAACTCCAGATGAACCAAGTGCTGGGCATCTACGACGGCGTGACGGTGATCCTCTCGGGGCGCTGCGATGTGCTGCGCCGGCGGCGTCCGGGTCAATTGCCGGAGATCGTGGATTACAAATTGAGCGGGACGCCCGGCCATGCGGTGGAGAACCAGCTCCAGCTTGCGCTTTACGCGAAACTCCTTTCCGAGGGAGCTAACCCGATGGCCTGCGATGGGGCTTTGGAGATTTATTCGCCGGGAATGAAGGAAGTGCGCTTCACCCACGCGGAGCTGACGCGCTATTTTCAGAAGGAAATCGAGCCGGTCCTGTTGCAAATGGTGAGGGAGCGCAAATCCCGCGCACAGCCGATCCGGGAAATCCGCATCTCGACCCTGCCCGGCGGAGAGCCGCCCGGCATGAGCCTCCAACCACGGCCTGTCCCGGACAAGGTGCTGGTCCCCCTGCGTTCCTCGCTTCCCCAGGCCGTGGAGTCGGCCTTTGAGGGCTTCGTGGGGAATGAGGCGGTCATCGAGCGCCTGAAGACGGCCCTCGCGGACGCCTGCATGCAGTCATCGCCGCCAATCCTGCCCTCCAACCTGCTGTTCACGGGGCCGGGCGGTTTGGGCAAGACAGAACTCGCCCGGCGGGTGGCCCGGGCGCTCGGTCTGCCTTTTGTCGAAATCCCGGCGAGCCGGATCGCGAAGATGGATGATTTGCTGGCGCTGATTGATGCGGAGCTTGAAGCCCGCAAGGTTCCGGTTGCCGCGGACGGGACTGACTCCGGCCTGCCCAAGCTGGTCTATCCGCCCTTGGTCCTTTTCCTGGACGAAGTGCATGAGTTGGGGCGCAGGGCGGACCGCTTTCTCAATTTGTTCGAGCCCAAGCAACGAAGAGCGGTGGGCGCGGAGAAGGTGGGTGATTTTGCCAAGGCGACCCTGTTGGCGGCGACAACGGATGCCGGGCTGCTGCCCAAGCCGTTTCTCACCCGTTTCGACTCCTACGCGCTTGCACCTTACAGCGCAAAAGACGTAGCGGAAATCCTTAGGAAGTCGGGCTGCCCAGGGGAAGGGGGCTTTCTTGAAAGTCTCGCGGTAACGGCCCGGCTCAACCCGCGCCAGGCGAAACTCCGTGCCGAGGAGATGCTGAAGTATCACCGGGTGCATGGGGTTCCCCTCACGCTGGAGGGACTGGACTACATGCGGGAACGCTGGCAGGTGGACAGCAAGGGACTGACGGGGCGGGACCGGCAGTATCTGCGGCTGCTCGCGGATCGGACCCTCGGCCTGCAGCCTCTCGCGCACGCGCTTTCCCTGGAAACATCCGAAGTGGCCCGGGACATCGAGCCCTGCCTCGTTCAGCTGGGTTTTGTGGAAATCACCCCCAAGGGCCGGTCGCTCACGCATGCCGGACGGGATTACCTCGACGCGGCAGTCGGAAACTAGCTTCATCGCGGCGGGAGCCCGTCTGCCAAGCCAGCCGCCTCTTGCCCGGCTTCATGCCCCCCGTGGGCTCGCAGAAGCAGGTGGCAATTTGCTGCAGGGCTGCCATCTTCCCGGCACAGGAATTGCTCTCATTGCCGCGCAAACCTATGGCCTCACGCAACCGCCCCGCCCCGCTGTCCTCCCCCATCCAAGCCACGCTCGACGAACTCCTCCGCCACTTCCGCAAGGACCGGCGCGGCGAGGTGGCCACCTACATCCCCGAACTCGGCAAAGCCAATCCCGAATGGTTCGGCATCTGCGTTGTCACCGCGGATGGCGCCGTTTATGAGGCCGGGGACACCGGCCAGGCCTTCACCATCCAGTCCATCTCCAAGCCCTTCACCTACGGCATCGCCCTGGAAGACAATGGCACCCGCGCCGTGCTCGATAAAATCTGGGTCGAGCCCACGGGCGAAGCCTTCAACAGCATCAGCCTGGACCCCGCCACCGGGCGCCCGCTCAATCCCATGATCAACGCCGGGGCCATCGCCACCACCGGCCTGGTCGAGGGGCGCACCGCCGCGCAGAAAATGAACCGCCTGCTCGAGGTCTTTTCCCGCTACACCGGCCGCCCCATGGCCATCGACCGCTCGGTCTATCAATCGGAGAGCGAGACCGGGCACCGCAACCGCGCCATCGCCCACATGCTGCGCAATTTCAATATCTTCCAGGAGGACCCCATCCCCAGCCTGGAGGCCTACTTCATGCAGTGCTCCATCCTGGTCACCTGCCGCGACCTCGGGATCATGGCCGCCACCCTGGCCAATGGCGGGCTCAACCCCGTCACCGGCACCCGCGCGGTCGTGGCCGAATATGTCGAGAACATGCTCAGCGTCATGGGCAGTTGCGGCATGTATGACGCCGCCGGGGAATGGATTTACAACGTGGGCATGCCCGCCAAAAGCGGCGTGGCCGGCGGCATCCTCGCCGTCCTCCCCGGCCAGCTCGGCATCGGTGTCTTCTCCCCCCGGCTCGATTCCCACGGCAACAGCGTCCGCGGCATCGAGGTCTGCCGCGAGCTTTCCCGCCGCTTCAGCCTCCACATGTTCCACACCACCCGTCCGGGCCGCAGCGTCATCCGCCACACCGGCACCGGCGGCCAGACCACTTCCAACCGCCTCCGCCCCGAGGATGAAGCCGCCCTCCTCCACAAGCACGGCGGCCGCATCGCCCTGCTCGAAATCCAAGGCGAACTCCTCTTCTCCACCGCCGAGATCGTCATCCGCCGCGCGCTCCAGGAAGCCGCCCGTGCCGGCTACGTGATCCTCGATTTCCGCCACGTCCCCGCCTCCGACCTCGTCGCCGCCGGCCTGCTGCGCGAGCTGGCCAGCGGCCTCATCCGCGCCGGCAAGCATCCCGTCTTCAGCGGCACCCGCCACCTCCCCCTCCTGGCCAAAGTTTGCAAAAAAGAACTCCCCCCCGCGGATTTCGAAAGGCTCACCTGGATCGCCGACCTTGATCTCGCCCTGGAGCATTGCGAAAACCAGCTCATCCAGGCCCACACCGAACTGCGCCACTCCGGCCACCTCGCCACCTTTGCCGAGTGCGACCTGGTCAAAGGCCTCAAGGCCGATGAAATCCGCCTGCTGGAAGCGCTCCTTGAAAACCGGAGCTTCCGCAAGGGACAGGATATCCTCCGCGCGGGCGACAGCTCCATGGATGTGTATTTCCTCATTCAAGGCAAAGCCAGCGCCTGGCTGGATGCCGGGGAAGGCGCCGCCAAGCGTGTCGCCACTTTCACCCCCGGCATGGTCTTCGGAGAAATGGCCCTCCTGGACCAGTCCCGCCGCTCCGCCCGCGTCACCGCGGACACCGATCTGGAGTGCCGCCTGCTCCCGCCCGCCGCGCTCAAGCAGGTCGCGTCCGAACACCCCCGCATCATGATGCGCCTGCTCCACAATCTCTCCAAACTCCTCGCCGCCCGCCTCCGCAAAGCCAACGCCGAACTCAGCGCACTCTATCAATAACGCCCGGCCGGCACGCCGCGGCCTCCCGCTATCCGCTGCCGGAAAATCCACGGCCGGTCAAAATGCCGCCACCACCTGCCTCTGCAGACCGCCGGGCACGGAAGTCCGGCAGCTCTGCCAGGCAGGCTGGGACCAGTCCCGCGTTGCCCAGCTCACGCAGGATGTCGTGGCGCCAAAGGCCCTTTTCCAGCACGGAATGCGCCGGGATCGCTGTCATAGCGGCACTTTCAGGCCTTCGGCTTCCGCCAGCTTTTTCTGATTGGCGTCCAAGGTAAGAAAGTGCTTCAAGCCCAGATGCTTGGCGGTAGCAAGATGAATGATGTCCATGGAACGGTGCCCCCCCTTCATCGTATGGGTGGCGGAAAGCGTTTCAGCGATGCTATGGACATCAGGCCACTCCACCGCCGCCAACACCAAAACACCGGCTTTCACATTCGCTGCCAGCACTTTAATCATGCTCTCGGCCTCCGATTTTGAAAACCCCTTCGAGTTGTCGTTTTGATGCCGGAAGACCTGAAATCTCGCGGATTGCCGGAACTCCCACAGAACTTGCGAGGACACAGCGATCTCACCCTTGAGCGACTCCGTAAAAGCAAACGCTCGCTCGGAATTGTCTTGCAGGCGGTAGAGAGCACACAAAAACGAGGTGTCCGTGAAGCATCGCATTTACTCTTCCCCTTCCAATTCAGCGGCGCGCATCTCCGCCACTTCAGCCGAGGTAAACTTTCGGCCCCGCCAGATCGCTTGGCACTGTGCCCGGAAATCGATCCGGGGGGGGCGGGCTGGGGTAACTTTGGCGATCGGCAAAAGGGTGGCGTAAGGCTTGCCCCGTTTGAGGATTTCAACCGGTTCTCCGTTGTCCAACCATGAAGAAACACGGCGAAAATGATTTCGCAAATCTGCGGTAGTGGCGGATTTCATGATATTTCAATATATCATAAACAAAGGAAGGCGAATCATTTTTCCGGGCGGTTCACGCACCGCCCATTCCGGAGGGTGTAATGGCCATCGGCAGCAGAGTGGGCCCACAAAGGGGACAGCTCGCGAACGACTTCGGAGCTGCCCCCGGCTTGGTAGGTAGGACCGGTATGCCCGTGCTTATTTGTCTCCCCAAGGGGCTGCCCCGTGCGGCCAAACGTGATCCCATCCATTCCGGAGCCCCATTTTCATTATGATTGTTTCCGCTCATAAATCCTGATAGCCCTTCCCCATGCGCGTGCCGCTGGAATTGGTGGAGGAACGCCGCCGCCGCCTGGCCTCCCTCATTCAGCAGCGCGGCTATGTCCCCGTGGGCGAACTGTGCCGCGAGTTCGGCATCTCCGAGGCCACCGCCCGCCGCGATCTCGCCGCCCTCGCCCGCGAACAAAAAATCACCCGCACCTTCGGCGGCGCCCTGGTGGACTTCAACCTCAAGTTCCCCTCCTTCCAGCAGCGCCAGGCGGAAAATGCCGCCGGCAAGGACACCATGGCCCGCGCCGCCCGCGGCCTCCTCGGCCCCGGCCACCGCGTCTTCTTCGATGCCGGCACCACCATCTTCCGCATCGCCGAACACCTCCGCGACCATCCCGTCCGCCCCCTCACCATTGTCACTTACAGCCTCCCCGTGGCCGAGGTCCTGGCCGGTGTCGATGCCTTCAATGTCCACCTCCTTGGCGGCCAGCTCCTCCAGCGCCAGTCCGTCCTCCTCGGGGAAATGACCCGCCACGCCCTCGCCCTCTGGAAATTCGACCTCGCCTTCCTCGGCGCCCGCGCCCTCAACGCCGAGGGCCTGTGGAACACGCCCCCGGAAGTCGTCCAGCTCCAGCGCGAAATCGTCGAACGCACCGAGCGGCCCATCTTCTGCATCGATGCCAGCAAAATCGGCACCCAGGGCCCGCACTTCTTTTTCCGCTGGTCGCCCCGCTTCGAATTGCTGACCGATGCCGCGCCCGCCCGTTTGGCCAAAGCGGGCCTGAAAGTCCCTGCCGCCCGCCTGCTCCGCGCTTCGCCCCAAGCGCGGCCCGCTTCCCGCTGAAGAGGGGCCCGCCTGACCACTATGAATATCCTCTACCTCCACTGCCACGATGCCGGACGCTGGATCGAGCCCTATGGCCGGCCCGTCCCCACGCCGAATCTTTCGGCTTTTGCCGCGGAGTCCACCCTCTTCTGTCAGGCCTTTTGCTGCGGGCCCACCTGCTCTCCCAGCCGCGCCGCCCTGCTCACCGGCATGAGCGCCCACGCCACCGGAATGCTCGGCCTGGCCCACCGCGGCTTCCGCATCCGCCAGCCGGAACGCCACCTCGCCGCCTTCCTCCAACGCCAGGGCTACACCACGGCCCTCTCCGGCGTGCAACATGAATTCACCCGGGGCGATTCCTCCCCTTACACGGAATACATCCAACAACCCGGCCAGTCCGGAAGCAAAGACTTCGCCCGGAACGACCGCACCCACGCCGAGCTGGCGGCGGAATTCCTCCACCGGCGCCACGACCGCCCCTTCTTCCTTTCCTGCGGCTTCTTCTTCCCCCACCGCGAATTCCCACCCCAGCCGGATGCCGGCCTCGCCCTCTGGGACGGCCCCCTCCCGCCCTCCGTCCCCGACACCCCGGCCACCCGCCGGGACATGGCCTGCTATGCCACCGCCGCACGCCGCATGGACGAAGCCGCCGGCATCGTCCTCCGTGCTGTGCGCGAATCCGGACGGGACCGGGACACCCTGGTCATCGTGACCACCGACCACGGCATCGCCTTCCCCGGCATGAAATGCCACCTCTTTGACGCCGGCATCGGTGTCATGCTGATGATTGCCTATCCAGGAAACCCCTCCCAAGGCGCCGCCTGCCCGGCCATGGTCTCCCACTTGGATGTCTTTCCCACCATTTGCGACCTGGCCGGCCTGCCCGCCCCCGACTGGCTTGAGGGCCGCTCCCTCCGCCCGCTCTTCGAGCGTTCTGCCTCCGCCATCCGGGAGGAACTCTTTGCCGAGGTCACCTACCACGCCGGTTATGAGCCCCAGCGCTGCATCCGCACCCCGCGCCACAAACTCATCCGCCACTACGGCGACCTCCGCCCCAATCCCGTCAACGTGGATGATTCCCCCGGCAAAGACATCCTCCGCGATGCCGGCTATTTCGACCGCCCACGCGATCCCGTTCAACTCTACGACCTGGAATCCGATCCCGAAGAACAGCACAACCGCGCCGATGACCCCGCATGCGCCGAAATCCGCCGGGACTTGGAGGCCCGCCTGGATGCCTGGATGCGCCGCACCCATGATCCCCTCCTCCAAGGCCCCGTGCCCCCGCCGCCCGAGGCCCGCATCAACCCCCGCAGCCATTACAGTCCTGGCACCAAGCCCCTGGAGCCCGGCGCCCCGGAATAATCCGCCACATCCACGTGCACATTCGAGTGTAATTGAATGGGCCCGCAGCGCTAGGACCGGGAGACGAAATCTGGAGTGCTCCGATCTTTTCGGAGCTTTGGGAACGCGCGGAGCGCGGGGGTTGGCGGCCGGGCTGCACAGATGGGCCTCCTCCCCGTCGCTCCGCTCCATCCCAGAGCTCCGAAAAGATCGGAGCACTCCAGAAAGAGCCCACCAGCGTCCTCCGCGCACCCAGTTCTCGGGCGCTTGCCGATCTCCGGCACGCCCTGCCTCAGGTTCCCACCTGCTGCCGATTGCCATGACACCCCACCCTTCCCTGCTCCATTTTTCCGTTGACACCCCTCCTTCGATTTATATGATCGAGTCCAATCATATAAATCATGAACGCCGTTGCCCCTTCCCGTGATTTGGTTGAGTCCCTGGTCCGCCAGGCGCTGACCCGGCACTTGGGGCGCCCGCTGGCCCCTTCGGCGGCCCCCGCGCCCCTGGTGGTCAACAGCTCCGCCCGCCACATGCACGTGACCCAGGAAGGCCTGGAGATTCTCTTCGGTGCCGGCGCCCAGCTCGAAGTCCACAAGTGGCTTTACCAGGAGGGCCAGTTCGCCTCCAAGCAGACCGTCACCCTCATCGGCCCCCGCAAGCGCATCATCCCCAATCTGCGCATCCTCGGCCCCTGCCGCAACCTCACCCAGATCGAGCTGGCCTACACCGACTCCATCCAGCTCGGCATCGACATCCCCGTTCGCGCCTCCGGTGACATCGAGGGCACCCCCGGCGGTTACATCATGGGCCCCAAAGGCATGCTGGAGATGAAAAACGGCATCATCCGCGCCGCCCGCCACGTCCACATGGGACCGGAGGATGCCGCCTTCTACGGCGTCAAGCACCTCGACCACATGAAGCTCCGCATCACCGCGGACAAATGCACCACCACCTTCGAAGACCTCCTGGTCCGGGTGGACAAGAGTTTCAAACTGGAAGTCCACATCGACACGGACGAAGCCAACGCGTGCGCCCTGGAGCACGCCACCCAAATGGAATTGCTGCGCTGAGCGCGCGCCCCGCAGGGACGCACCCGGACGGCCAACCCCAGGAACCAAAAGGAAAGAAACAACATATGAGCGAAGCCATCGGACTCATCGAAACGAGGGGCTATGTCGGCCTGGTGGAAGCCAGCGACGCCATGGTCAAGGCGGCCAACGTCACCCTCATCAAATCCATCCCCATCGGCGGCGCGCTGGTCACCACCATCGTGCAAGGCGATGTCGGCAGCGTCAAAGCCGCCGTGGACGCCGGCAAGGAAGCCTGCTCCCGCGTCGGCAACCTGGTCGCCGCCCACGTCATCGCCCGGCCCAGCCCCGACCTCCTCAAATTCTTCACCTCCTGACCCCAACCCCCCACTGGAAATACCACTATGGCTGGACAAGCACTTGGAATGATTGAAACAAAGGGCCTCACCGCCCAATTCGAAGCCACCGACGCGATGAGCAAGGCGGCCAACATCGAACTGCTCGGCTGGGAAAAAATCGGCTCCGGCAACGTCTGCACCTTCATCCGCGGTGATGTCGCCGCAGTCAAGGCCGCGGTCGAAGCGGGCGCCACCTCCGCCGCCTCCATCGGCGAAGTCGTGGCCGTGCACGTCATCCCTCGCCCGCACAGCGACCTCGCCGGCCTGGGCAAATTCCTCACCGACAAGAAAGCCGCCGCGAAATAATCCGCGCGCGGCTTTCCGCCTGCACCGCCCCCGCATGACCGCCTCCGGCACCATCCTCGTCGCCAACATCGGCAGCACCTCGTTCAAATTCCGGCTCTACCGGATGCCGGACGAGGCCCTGCTGGCCCGTGGCGGCGTCGAGCGCATCGGCTCGCCCGCGTCCCCCTGGACGCTGCAGGCCGGAGATGCCGCGCCGGTCAAAGGAGAAACCCCCTTCCGCGATGCCGCGCAAGCCCTGGCCCACATGGGTGAGGCTTTGAAAAAGGCCCTCGGCTCCGGGTTTGAGAGTGTCTCCGCCTTCGGCTTCAAGCCGGTCATGGCCCGCGGCATCTCCGGCACCCAGGTGCTGGACGAGCCCGTGCTGGCCGCCATGGAGGCGCTTTACACCCTCTTCCCTGCCCACAACCCCCCCTACGTCCAGGCCGTGCGCATCCTCCGCCGCATGTTCCAGGACATCCCCTGCATCGGCACCTTCGAAACCGCCTTCTACGACCACATGCCGGTCGAGGCCACCCGCTACCCCATCCCCCTGGCCTGGGAAAAAGAGCATGGCATCCGCCGCTACGGCTTCCACGGCGCCAGCCACCGCTTCGTCACCGAGCGCGCCGCCCAGCTCCGCGGCTCCGCCCGCGGGCGCTTCGTCTCCTGCCACCTCGGCGGCAGCTCCTCCCTCGCCGCCGTCCGCGACGGCCGCGCCATCGATTCCTCCTGGGGCATGACCCCCCAGAGCGGCCTGCCCCAGAACAACCGCGTCGGCGACTTCGATGTCTTCGCCGCCCTCTACGCCGTCCGCAACCTCGGCCTCGGCGTCGAGGCCGTGGAGAAAATCCTCGGCTCCGAGTCCGGCCTCAAAGGCATGTCCGGCCTGCCCTCCGGCGATATCCGTGACTTGAAAGATGCCGCCGCCGCCGGCAACGAGGACGCCCGCATCGCCCTCGCAGTTTTCACCCGCGCCATCCGCCGCTACCTCGGCCAGTTCGTCCTCGAACTCAACGGCCTCGACCTCCTCATCTTCACCGCCGGCATCGGCGAGAACAACCCCGACCTCCGCACCGCCATTTGCCGCGATCTCGATTACCTCGGCCTCCGCCTCGATCCCGCCGCCAACGCCGCCGCCCTCGGGCGCGAGGCCGTGATCTCCGCCCCGGATTCCCGCGTCGAGGTCCGCGTCATCCCCACCAACGAGGAACTCGTCATCGCCCGCAATGCCTGGACCAAGCTCCAGCAATCCCCCGCTTCCCTCACTTCAACCCCAACCGCCGCGGCCCCCGCCGCGGCCCACTAACCGGAGAATAAGACAATGCAGCAAGCCATTGGAATGATCGAAACCCGCGGACTCGTCGCCCTCGTCGAGGCCACCGACGCCATGCTCAAATCCGCCAACGTCAGCCTCGTCGGCCCCATGACCCAGGTCGGCAACGCCATGGTCACCGCCGTCGTCACCGGCGATGTCGCCGCCGTCAAGGCCGCCACCGAAGCCGGCAAAGCCGCCGCCCAGGGCCTCGGCGAAGTCGTGTCCGTCAGCGTCATCGCCCGCCCCCAGGACGAACTCGCCGTCATCCTGCCCAAAGCCAAATAACCCCGCCCGGGACCCCACCATGATCCTGGCCCGCGTGGAAGGCAGCGTCGTCGCCACCAAAAAGTGCGGCAAAATGACGGGGAGCAAATTCCTCTTCGTCCGCCCCATGGTCGTTGATTCCGCCGGAGCGAAAGAATTCCGCCCCGGTTCCAACACCCTCGTCGCCGTGGACTCCCTCGGCGCCGGGGAAGGCGAGCTAGTCCTCGTCGTCCAGGGCAGCTCCGCCCGCCTCGCCATGGACAGCAAGGACATCCCCGTCGATGCCGTCGTCGTCGGCATCGTCGATACCGTCGATCTCGACAAGCACATCCTCTACCGCGCCTCCGGCTCATGAACGAACAACTCATTTCCCGCGTCGTCTCCGAGGTCCTCGCCCGCCTCCAGGAACAATCCGCCACCGCCGCCACCGGCAAGACCGGCTTCGGCGTCTATGACGCCATGCCCGATGCCGTCGCCGCCGCCCACGCCTCCTTCCTCAAGCTCAAAGAAGGCGGCGTCTCCGCCCGCAAAAAAGCCATCGCCGTCATCCGCAAACTCTGCGTCCAGCACGCCGAGTCCTGGGGCGCCATCGAATTCGAAGAAACCAAAATCGGCCGCCTCGACCATAAAATCGAGAAGCTCCGCATCTGCGGCGACCTCGTCCCCGGCGTGGAAATGCTCGAACGCATGGCCTTCAGCGGCGACTTCGGCCTCACGCTCATCGACTTCGCTCCCTGGGGCGTCATTGGCGCCGTCACCCCCTCCACCCACAGCGTCCCTACCCTCACCGGCAACGCCATCAACATGCTCGCCGCCGGCAACAGCGTCGTCTTCAACACCCATCCCTCCGCCGCCCACTGCGCCGCCCACGCCATCCGCGCCTACAACGAGGCCATCTTTGCCGAGACCGGCATCCCCGACCTCCTCACCACCGTCCGCAAGCCCACCCTCGACACCTTCAAGGAAATGTGCGGCGCCGCCCAAGTCCGCCTCCTCTGCGTCACCGGCGGCCCCGCCGTGGTTAAAGCTGCCATGCTCACCGGCAAGCGCGCCGTCTGCGCCGGCCCCGGCAACCCCCCCGTCGTCGTCGATGAAACCGCCGACCTCGAGCGCGCCGCCCGCTGCGTCATCCAGGGCGCGTCCTACGACAACAACCTCCTCTGCATTGGCGAGAAAGAAGTCTTCGTCGTCGAGTCCGTGGCCGACCGTTTCCTCGCCGCCCTCGAGTCCGCCGGCGCCCACCGCCTCACCAGCAGCCAGGTCGATGCCTTCACCAAGGAAGTTTTCTCCTTCCCCCAGGGCCAGGGCGCGGGCTGCCCCCACCCCGTGCTCAACAAAAAACTCATCGGCCAGAGCCCCCAGACCCTCGCCCAAACCATCGGCCTCTCCGTCCCCGCCAAATGCCAGCTCCTCTTCGGCGAGACCGGCGCGGACCACCTCTTCGTCCAGGAAGAGCAGATGATGCCCTTCCTCCCCATCGTCCGCGTGAAAAACGTCGATGCCGCCATCGACGCCGCCATCCAGGCCGAGCACGGCTACAAGCACACCGGCATCATGCACTCCCAGAACATCCGCCACCTCACCCGCATGGCCCAGGAGATCGACACCACCCTCTTCATCAAAAACGGCCCCTGCATGACCGGCCTCGGCCTCGGCGGCGAGGGCTTCCTCAGCTTCAGCGTCGCCACCCCCACCGGCGAGGGTGTCACCACCCCCATGACCTTCACCCGCTCCCGCCGCTGCGTCATGGTGGAGAATCTCAACCTATATTGAGTTCTTACTCTTAATCTTAATCTTGATCTTAATCTAATTCCTCCGATGAGCACGGCCAAATTCTCCCACGAAAATCTGATCGTTTATCAAAAGACGATCGCGTTCATCGCTTGGGCCCAGGATTTGACCGGCCAGGGCGGCATCAGCTTGACAACCCGCGACCAATTCGAACGCGCCAGCAACAGCGTCGCGCTGAACCTGGCTGAAGGCAACGGCAAGAAGTCTCCCAAAGACCGTTCACGCTTCTGGCAGATCGCCCACGGTTCGGCCCTGGAATGCGCCGCAGTGCTCGATATCCTCGTCGCACGCAGCCTCCGTCGCCTGGATCAAGTGGAGGAAGGAAAATCCATGCTCATTGAGGTGGTCAGCATGCTGGTCACCCTGATCGATAAATTGGACCACTTCGACGGCCGTTTGAGGGAAGAACCCGAAGGCGCATAACAACCAGATCAAGACAAAGATAAAGATAAAGAGCAAGAACACACCATGAAGCTCGCCGAGATCAAAGGCTACGTCACCTCCACCGTGAAGCACTGCAGCTTCGACGGCTGGCGCCTGTTGATCGCCCAGCCCGTCGATGACACCGGCACCCCGGATGGCGCCCCCCAGGTCGTCATCGACCGCTTCGGCGCCGCCCTCCACCAGCGCGTCATCCTCACCAGCGACGGCTCCGAGGCCCGCCAGCTCGTCGGTGACGAGCGCAGCCCCGCCCGCTGGTCCGTCCTCGGCATCGTGGACCCCGAAAAGGAACTCCGCCTGTGAGAATCGGAACCGTCATCGGCCGCGTCACCCTCTCCGTCCGGCACAAAGCCTTCACCGGCGAGCGCCTCCTCCTCACCCTCCCCTGGAAAGCCGGGACCTACGAGGGCCAGCCGGAGACCGATTTCTCCATCGTCGTTTATGACGAACTCGGCGCCGATGTCGGCCAGCCCATCGCCATCAGCGAGGGCCGCGAAGCCGCCTGCCCTTTCGAAAAACCCACCCCGGTCGATGCCTACTGCGCCGCCCTGGTGGACGAGCTTTTCTACGAAACCCGCGAAGGCGGCGCCCGCCGCCGGGAGGTTTTTTAACCCAAGTTCTTCCTCTTGCTCTTTCTCTTCATCTTCATCCGGTCTCCTCATGAACCTCCGGCAGGGATGCAGATCAAGAGCAAGATAAAGAAAAAGATTAAGAACCCGCATCCCCATCTTCCTCTCCCTCTTTGTCATCCTCTTAGTCCCTCACACGAACGGCGACGGGAGTGAAGAGGAAGACTTGGAGGATGAGGAAGATCACAAACCTTATGAGCACCCAACTGATCTCCCAAACCGAAGCCGCCGCCATCATCCAGTCCGGCGGCAAGGAATTCCGCCAGGGCCCGAACGTCCGCCTCACCCCCGGCGCCCGTGACGCCTTCACCGAGGCCGGCGTCCGCATCGTTTTCGACGCTTCCGCCCCCGCTCCCGCTTCCTCCACCCCCGCCGCAGCCGCCTCCGATGAGCAGCTCTTCCGCTCGCCCCAGGCCGAAAAACTCAAACAGGAAATCTGCGATATCGGACGCCGCATCTGGATGCGCGAATACTGCGATGGCAACGGCGGCAACATCTCCGTCCGCCTCGGCCCCGACCGCTTCCTCGTCACCCCCACCGGCGTCAGCAAAGGCTTCATGACGCCGGAGATGATCTCCCTCGTCGATGGCAAGGGCAACCAGCTCCTCGGCACCTGGAAGCGCTCCAGCGAGTTCACCACCCACCTCGCCATCTACGATTCCACCCCTGAGGCCGTCTCCGTCTGCCACGCCCACCCCTGCCACGCCGGAGCCTTCGCCGTCAAACAGCTCCAGCCCCCCGGACGCCTCATCCCCGAGCTTGAAGTCTTCGTCGGCCAGGTCGTCGTCGCCCCTTACGAAACCCCCGGCTCCCCCGAAGTCGCCGCCTCCATCCGCCCCCTCGCCCCCAAGCACCAGTCCATCATCATGGGCCTCCACGGCCTCATCTGCTGGGGCAAATCCGTCGAGGACGCTTACTTCAAAATGGAGATCACCGACGCCTACTGCCGCACCTGCATCCTCGCCCAGTCCCTCCCCGGCGCCGCCGCCATCCCCTGCGACAAGATGGACGACCTCCTCGAGATCAAAAAGAAGCTCGGCCTCCCCGACAACCGCTACGACCTCAAGCCCGCCTCCCTCTGCGAGGTTGATCCCTGGGACACCCTCTGCGGCCAGCGCGGTGCCGAGCGCCCCGTCACCCCCTTCGATCCCATGGCCGCCTCCGCCACCGCTGGCCTGACCAACGCCGAACTCGAAACCACCATCAAGGCCGTCACCGACCAGATCATGGCCTCCCTCACGAAAGGAAAATGACCCCATGAAAGTTGCCATCATCGGCGGCGGCGGGCGCGTCGGCTCCTGCGCCGCCTACTGCCTCCAGCTCGGAAAAGTCGCCAGCGAAATCCTAATCCTCGACGCCAACCAGGCCGCCGCCGAAGGCGAGGCCCTCGACCTCCTCCACGGCTCCGCCTACACCGCGGACCAGAAAATCTTTGCCGCCACTTACGCCGATGCCGCCCAGGCCGACCTCATCTGCATCACCGCCGGCCTCCGCCGCAAGCCCGATGAGTCCCGCCTGGACCTGGTCAACCGCAACGTCGATCTCTTCCTCGGCATCCTCAAGAGCCTCAAAGAGGCCGGACTGCGCAAGGACGCCATCCTCTTCGTCGTCTCCAACCCCGTCGATGTCCTCACCTACCTCGCCCTCCAGGCCACCGGCCTGCCCGCGAACCAGGTCATCGGCCTTGGCACCATGCTCGATACCTCCCGCTTCTGCTCCCTCATTGCCGATGGCCTGAAGCTCCCCCCCACCCAGGTCCGCGCCATGGTCCTGGGCGAGCACGGTGACACCATGCTCCCCATCTGGTCCTCCGCCACCGTCGATGGCTTCCCCCTCACCAAATTCCCCGGCTGCACCCCCACCTTCCAGAACACCGTCTTCGACCGCACCCGCAAGAGCGGCGCCGAAGTCATCGCCCGCAAAGGCGGCGCCGGCTGGGCCGTCGGCGTCACCATCAACGAAGTCATCGAATCCATCGCCCTCGACCGCAAGCGCCTCCTCCCCGTCTCCAGCCTTGTCTCCGGCGCCTACGGCATCCGCGATGTCGCCCTCAGCGTCCCCACGCTCGTCGGCCGCAAAGGCGTCGTCCAGCAGGTCGAACTCGAACTCTGGCCCAAGGAACTCACCGCCCTCCAAGCCTCCGCCAAAGCCCTCAAAGACATCATCGCCCAGGTCAAAAAGTAGTTCTTCCTCTCCCTCATCGTCTTCCTCTTCTCTCTATCCCGAAAAGGCCGGACAAAGAGGAAGATGGAGAGGATGAGGAAGATGATCGCCATGAAATCCCTCGACCAAAAGCTCGCCGATATCCACCGCGATCCCTCCGGCAGCAAGGCCTTCATCCTGGCCGATGCCAAGGACGCCGACATGGCCTTCGGCATCACCGCCCCCGGCACCAAGCGCCCCCTCAACCCCGAGCGCGTCGCCAAGTCCGAGATTCCCTGGAAGAGCCTGGAGGAATACCGCGCCCAGATCCGCGCCGTCATCCGCCAGGAACTCGTCGATATCATGCTCTGCTCGGCCAACAACATCGAGCAGCTCGCGATGAAGGAAAAACTCTTCGCCAACAGCCCCATCACCCCCGCCGCCCGCGCCAACGACACCACCGACATCTGGGTCGTCCGCGGCGCCGATTACATCCAGCAGGCCTCCCGCCCCTTCCGCAGCGCCACCCTCGACCATATCAAATGCGGGACCCTCGACTGCGACCACGACGGCCCCTTCCCCGGCGCCGACCTCGGCCTCTACTCCGTCACCTTCGTCAACTGCATCGAGCGCGACACCCGCACCCTCCAGGCCTTCAAGGAATTCCGTGAAGAAGCCGAGCGCAAAAAATTCCGCTACTTCCTCGAAGTCTTCAACCCCAACGTCGATTCCGGCGTCCCCCCGGACAAACTCGGCCACTTCATCAACGACCACATCATCCGCACCCTGGCCGGCGTGACCGGGGCCGGTCGCCCCCTCTTCCTGAAAATCGTTTACAACGGCCCCCGCGCCATGGAAGAACTCGCCGCCTACGATCCCCACCTCATCGTCGGCATCCTCGGCGGCGGCGCCGGCACCACCTACGACGCCTTCAAACTCCTTGCCGAGGCCCAGAAATACGGCGCCCGCGTCGCCCTCTACGGGCGCAAAATCAACCACGCCGAGCACCCCCTGGCCTTCATCGAATTCCTCCGCCGCATCGTGGAGAAGGAAATCACCCCGGAAGAAGCCGTCGCCGCCTACCACGGCGTCCTCCAAACCCTCGGCATCCCCCCCCTCCGCTCCCTGGCCGACGACATGCAGCTGACCGATGCTGCCGTCAGCTACGGCGGCGGCGGAAGCACCAAAGTCATCTCCCACGCCCCCGGCAAACCCTCTGCCAAGCCCTCCGCCGCCACCCCCACGGCGGACCTCACCGCCAGCCGCGCCCGCGTCGAAACCCAGCTCGCCACCCTCCGCAAGCGCCTCGGCAGCTGACCAGCTTCTTGTAGGAGCGCGCTGGCCTGTCTCGCCATAGCTTCAGCGACGGCGGACCGCGCGACGGGCGAAGGGGGCCTTCTCTGTGTCCTCTCTGTCCTCCGTGTGACCCTGCCTAGCAAAAACCATTTAACGCAGAGGCGCAAGTCCTGCGGACCGCAGAGACGCAAAGGGGAGAATGGGTTTGAAAACGCGGATCAAGAAATCCATCCCTCACCCTCAAAGGCCCCGCTCGTAGCGGAAGCCGGAACGGCTTTCGTTGGTGTCTAGTAGGAGCGAGCTCGCCTGTCTCGCCATAGCTTCAGCGACGGCGGACCTCGCGACGGGGCGAAGGGGGCCATTTCTTCAGCAACCGCAAACCGCGCGACGGCCTGGCCCGCCGACTCGTGAAGCCGAAGCATCCGCGCGTACGCGAATTTGACGCTTATTCATCGCGATCGCTTACACGATGCTAAGAAGATCAGAAATCGGGTAGCGCATTTTTCGCAAAAGGTAAGGTTGGATTTCGTCCAGACAGCCAAAAAACATTTAGGAATTGCGGGCGACGGTAAGCTTAAGCAAGGCTATGATATAGGTCAGTTGCTTTTGGACGAATCATCCAAAGGCTTCGGTAAAGTTAAAAAGAAGCCTTACTTTATTCATTATGCGAATATGTTCTTGGAGATGGCTGACATAATATGCCCGAAAAATGAGAACAACAAAGCACTAGAGCCAATGCCTGTGCCTGTCACGGATGCAGCTGCGTAGCCTCCGCACCAGTCATAAGCACGCACCTACTGAGCTTCGCATAGCCTGTTAACAATCTAAGGCCAAGCCAGGCCTGTTTGTTTCCAGAAGGATTGAAGCAACTCGGGGCGTCTCTGGGTGCTGCGTAACTGGCTGCGGGTTTGGCCCAACAAGG
>Ga0209172_10004555_pt1 | contig 18421 bp, 21 predicted proteins | sample LarsenN4metaG_FD_184113 | JGI IMG/M metagenome (GOLD analysis project Ga0209172, IMG submission 184113) | Hot spring sediment bacterial and archeal communities from British Columbia, Canada, to study Microbial Dark Matter (Phase II) - Larsen... ... | reverse complement strand
CCCGTTGCCCCCGCCAAGCGCCGCAAACGTCATCTGCCGCATCGAAAACCCCGTCGACCATGAATGTCCCAATCAGGGTGGACTGCTTCGCCCGCTTCGGGAATCCTCGGACTTGTTCAGAGTGTCCTTAGATTGCGGGGCGCAGCAGACGGCGCAGTTCGTCGCGTTCACCGATACCGGAGCGACGCTTCTTGGCCTGGCTTGGTTGATAGGCGAGCCGCGCGTGATCCTGACAATACGGGCCGCAGGCCGCGGCGCGGCCACAGAAAGCGAAGCCCGGGTCGGTCGGATCTCCGATCGGGTATTTGCACATGGCGTCGCTCAAAGTGAGCACGCTGGCTGCCTTGCCGTCTTCGAACTTGAGCGGCTCCAAATCAGGGATCGTCACTGCCGGCAGGCTCGACAGCGGCCTGAGGCGCGGTGCAGAGGGGCCGATGCTGCGCGGCCGCGATACGCGAACCGGTCGCTTGGCTGGACGCGAGGGCGTGGCGCGCCCGGCCAGGCCCAGACGGTGGACCTTGCCGATGACGGCGTTTCGGGTGACCCCGCCGAGTTGTTTGGCGATCTGGCTGGCGGAAAGCCCTTCAGCCCAAAGTTTGCGCAGCAGCGCAACGCGCTCTTCAGTCCATCCCATAGCAAGCCCCTTTGCCCTGGCCCCGCCGCTTTTGGACGGGGTTAACCGGCCCCGCCGCTTTTGCGACAGAGCGGTGACAATCACTCGCCTTTCTGGGGTGGGTGTCAATTGGTAGACGTATCATAGCTGGGGAATACAGCATCTAGTAGTTATCCCCCGGTTACTGACATGTTCTTCAAGGGCTGCCCCGGCCGGCGAACGGCATTATCTTCGCTCTGACTAGGGCTTAGGCCCGATACTCGTTAACGAGGCGCTCGGACCCGTTAACAAACAGTGAAGGGCGATGTTCGCGCTATGGACGCACGGGTGAGCACGGCTCCAATCGGCTCACGGCAGTACGGAGCTGTGAATTGGCTGGGCCTTAAGACGCTCATTCAGCGCGAGGTCCAGCGTTTCCTGAAGGTCGGCGCGCAGACCGTGTTCGCGCCGCTCATCCAGACGCTGCTCTTCATGCTGGTGTTCAGTCTGGTGCGCGGCGGCGATTGGCCAGGCACGGAGCGTGCCTACGCGGACGGGCTCGCCGCCGGACTGGTGATGATGTCAATCCTGTCCAATGCGTTTCAAAATTCTTCATCGTCGATCGTCATTGCCAAAGTGCAGGGCAATGCGGTCGATTTTCTGATGCCGCCCTTAAGCGCGCTGGAGCTGACCGTTGCGTTTATCGTCGGCGCCGCGGCGCGCGGTCTGCTGGTCGGCATTGCGTCGCTGATCGCGGTGGCGTGGCTCGCCAACGTGATTCCGGCGCATCCGCTCGTGGCGCTTTATTATGCAATCGTTGCGTCGGTGATTTTCGGCGCCATCGGCCTCATCGGCGGCATCTGGGCCGACAAGTTCGATCACCTCGCCGCCGTGACGAACTTCGTGATCGTGCCACTGACGTTTCTCTCAGGCACGTTCTATTCGACCTCGATCCTGCCTGAGCCGATGCGGACCATTTCGCACTACAACCCGGTATTCTCGCTGATCGACGGCTTCCGCTACGGCTTCATCGGCCACGCCGACGCGCCGTTGATGACGGGCGCGTTGGTGACCGGCGCGCTGGCGCTGGCGCTGTGCTGGTGGTGCTGGGCGATGCTGAAGAGCGGATACAGGTTGCGGAGTTAGACACCGATGTCGTCAGTTGATGCTGATACTCCTGGCAGTCATTGCTGCGCCGATGGGCCTTTGGCTTATCTTGGCTGCTGACACTTATCTGAGTGGTAAATGGGACTCCGCCAGCTATGCGGTCGGATGGACGTTCAACATGGCGCTCCTTGCCACTGGTGGCCTTATCGCTCTTGTCGTTCCTGCCGCAATTATCTTTGCGATCGCGCTCGCCAATCAGCGAGTGCTTGAACTGAAGCGTGGTTGGCGTTAGCCGGGAATACTCAGCCCTTCGCGCTCATTGTCCCAGATCATGCTTATGATCTGCCAGCGGCCGGTTTCGTCGCGGTAGAGCTGGATTGAGTTGATGCCGCGGCGTTCGGGTTTTTCGTCGCCGAGCGCGGAGCGCGCTTCGTAGGCGCTCCAGACGTGGGCCATGTTGCCGAACACGTCGATGCGGCGGCCGATTTCAACTTCGAAGAAGTTGTTGGCGGCAAAAAAGGGCGTGGTGTTCTCGCGATATTCGTCGAGCGACATGATCTTGATCCAGGGTTTGCCGTTTTCATCCACGCCGGTGCGCATTTGGCGCGCTTCGGGATGAAAGCAGGCGGCTTGCCGGTCCCAGTCGCGCGGGCCGGCCGGGCCGGAAATCATGTCGTACATTTCATCGACGACTGCGCCGATTTCCGCTTCTTCGCTCATGTCGAGCTCCAGGGATGAACCCTAGCTGGATAGAGCTTTCGCCAGCGCCGGCAAGAACACGTCCATGCGATAGTCCACATCCATATGGTCGTCGTCGAATTCCTCGTAGGTGTGCGCGATGCCGGCGGCTTTGAGCTTCTTGGCGAACCTCCGCATGCCGAGATGGATGCGGAAATTGTCGTGATCCCCGCAATCCATGTAGATGAGCTTCAGTTTCTTCAGCTCCGCGCCATGCGTATCGAACATCACCACCGGATCGTGCGCCATCCAATTGGCCCAGCGTTCGGGAATGAATTCGCCGGTGTAGGGATCGAGCGGCAGCCGCATGTTCATGAATTGCGTCGTGTCGGGATCGTAGAAGGCGCTTTGCGCCAGATCCATTAGCGCCATCTGCTCGGCGCGCGTCATCTTGTTTTTGGCGACGGTCGCCTTCCAGAACTTCTCGATAGAGTTGTCGTGCTTGCGCAGGAGATCGAGGTCTTCGAGGAGGGCCGGGATGTAGAGCGCGTCAAAGCCCATGTCGCCCGAGTTGATGGAGATGGCGTCCCAGAAATCGGCGCGGTTCATGCCGTGCCAGGCCGCGCCGTAGCCGCCGGAACTCTTGCCGAACACGCCGCGCCGGCCTTTGCCGCCGCAATTGAACTTGGTTTCCACCGTCGGCACGATTTCGTCGCAGACATAATCGGCGTAGCGGCCGGAGCCCGCGCTGTTCAAATACTGGTTGCCGAAGAGCTTGGTAAAACAATCCGGAAACGCCACGACGACGCGCGGCATGCCCTCGTGCACAAGCCGGTCGAGCCGCTCGGGCACATTCTCCGCGCTTGGATTCCAGTTGCAATGCGCAAGCGCCGAACTCCAATAGCCCTTAAGGTCCACCAGGAGAGGCAAGCTCTCGCCGGGCTTCCAGCCGGGCGGCGTCCAGACGTAGAGTTCGCGATCGGTTGGATCGCCCAACGGATTGCCCTGAAGCACCTCGGATTTGTGCCGGATCCGGTGAACTTCGCCGCGGGAAAGGGAATGATCTCGTCTCATGGAAACGTGATGATACGCTCGGCTTGACCTTGCAAGCGGCGCGGCTCACAAGCGCGCCTTTCCTTTTCGTCGAGGGTTTCATGGCCGCAGAAAGCCACATCCTTCCGGTCTACTCGCCGCCGGAGCAGATTTTCGTGCGCGGCGAAGGCTGCTGGATCTGGGACGAGCAGGGGAACAAGTATCTCGACTGCATCGCCGGCATTGCGGTCAACGCGTTGGGGCACGCCGCGCCAATGCTGCAGAAGGCGCTTACCGAGCAAGCCGCGAAACTCTGGCACACTTCGAACATGTTCAAGGTGAAAGGCCAGGAGGAGCTGGCGGCGAAATACGTGCGCGACTGCTTCGCCGACGTCGTGTTTTTCACCAACAGCGGCACGGAAGCGATCGAGGGTTCGCTGAAGACCGCACGCAAGTATCACACGGCGAACGGCAATCCCGAGCGCATCGACATTATCGGCTTCGAGGGCTCGTTTCACGGCCGCTCGTACGCGGCGATCAACGCCTCGGGCAATCCGAACTATCTTGAGGGCTTTGGGCCGCGGCTGCCGGGCTTCCTGCAGGCTAAGTACAACGATCTGGAGTCGGTGAAGGCGCTGGTCGGGTCGACGACGGCGGCGATTATCGTCGAGCCGGTGCAAGGCGAAGGCGGCGTGCGCGCCGCCACCGACGACTTCCTGCGCGGGTTGCGCAGGCTCGCCGACGAGCGCGGCTTTCTTTTGATCTTCGACGAAGTGCAATCGGGCGCAGGTCGCACCGGCAAGATGTGGGCGCACGAATGGTCCGGCGTGACGCCGGATATCATGGCCGTGGCCAAGGGCGTGGGCGGGGGCTTCCCGATGGGCGCTTTCCTCGCGACGCGCGAAGCGTCCAAGGGCATGGTGAAGGGCGTGCACGGCACCACGTTCGGCGGCAACCCGCTGGCGATGGCCGTCGGCAACGCCTGCTACGACGAACTCTCGAAACCGGAATTCCTCGAGCGCGTAAATAAGGTGGCGAACCATCTCGGCCAGGCGCTGGAAGGCGTCAAGGATCGCCACCCCGACCTGGTCGTGGAGACGCGCGGCAAGGGATTGCTGCGCGGGCTGAAGCTCAAGATCGATCCCAAGCCCATTCAGGGCAAGCTGCGCGACCGCAAGGTGCTTGTCGGCGTCGCCGGCGACAACGTGCTGCGCCTGGCGCCGCCGCTCATCATCGACGAAGCGCAAATCAGCCAGGCGATCGACGCGATCGACGCGGTGCTCGCCGCGCAAATGGCTGAGGCAGGTGCGTGAGCGCGCGCCCGCGTCATTTCCTCGACATTTCAGCGCTCAGCCGCACGCAGCTGCGCGCCATTCTGGATGAGGCGCATCGGCGCAAGAACAAGCGCGTCGGCTGGCCGAAGGCGAAGCCGGACGAGGACCGCCCGCTCGACGGCCACGCGCTGGCGATGATCTTTCAGAAGAACTCCACGCGGACGCGCGTCTCGTTCGAGATCGGCATGCGTCAGTTGGGCGGGCACAGCATCCATCTCGATGCGGCGAGCACGCAGCTCGGGCGTGGGGAAACCATCGAAGACACCGCGCGCGTGCTCTCGCGCATGGTCGATGCGGTCATGATCCGCGCCAACAACCACCAGGACGTGGTGGAGTTCGCGGCGGCTTCCGACGCTCCGGTGATCAACGGCCTCACCGATCTTTCGCATCCGTGTCAGATTCTCGCGGACTTGATGACGATCGAGGAATGGCTGGGCAGCGTTGAAGACAGGACCATCGCCTGGATCGGCGACGGCAACAATGTCTGCACGTCGTTCGTACAGGCGGCTGAAAAACTCAACTTCAAACTGCGCATCGCAACGCCGCCGGAGTACGCGCCGCGCAGCCAGGAAATCGCCGCCGCGAAGAAAGCCGGCGCCGAGATCGAAGTCCTCACCGATCCCAAGCGCGCCATCGAGGGCGCGGACGTGGTAGTGACCGACACCTGGGTGTCCATGGGAGACGCGGACAAAGAGGCGCGCATGGCCGCGTTCCCGCCCTACGCGGTCAATGAAGCGCTGATGCAACGCGCCGCCAAGAACGCCGTCTTTCTGCACTGCTTGCCGGCGCATCGCGGCGAAGAAGTCACGGTTGCGGTGATCGACGGCGAAAGTTCCGCCGTATGGGACGAGGCGGAAAACCGCATCCACGCGCAAAAGGCGGTGCTGCTGTGGTGTTTGGGGATGCTGCCGGGCGGCGTTTGATGTCGGGAGCGCGCGCACCCATTTTGTCGCTTCGATGAACGCGGACGCCGGCACCGAAGACCTCGTCGCCACCTTCAGCCTGGACGGTGCGCCTGTTCGCGGGCGTATTGCGCGGCTCGGCGCAGCCGCGCTCGACCCCATTCTCCATCGCCACGATTATCCACGGCCTGTGGCGATGTTGCTTGGCGAAGCGCTGACGCTTGCATCGCTGGTCGGGTCTCTGCTGAAGGCGGAGGGCCGGCTCGTCGTGCAGGCGCAGAGCGAGGGACTCGTCCCGCTGCTGGTGGCTGAGCACAGCGACGGCGGTTTGCGCGGCTATGCGCGGCTTGCGGATGGCGCAGCCGAGAGATTGGCGCGGGCCAATCGCGTGCCGCCCGGCGAACTGTTAGGCGCCGGGCAATTGGTGATGACGCTCGATTTGGGGGAGGGGAAGACAGCCTATCAGGGCGTCGTTGCGCTTGACGGGGATACGCTTGCGGCGTGCGCTGAGAATTACTTCCGCGCCAGCGAACAAACCGACACCGGCATTCGCCTGGCGGTCGGCGAACTCACGCAGGGCGACGGGCGCGCGGTCTGGCATGCCGGCGGCATGTTGATGCAGCGCGTCGCAGGGGATGCGTCGCGCGGCGATACGCAAGAAGATTGGTCGCGGGTCTCGCATCTGTTCGCAACGCTGAGCGACGCCGAACTGATCGATCCCGGCCTTCCGGCGGACCGGCTGCTGTATCGGCTCTTCCACGAAGAGCGCGTGCGCATGGCGGCGCCAATAGCGCTGGAAGACCGCTGCACCTGCGACGAGGAGCGGCTCACCAGCGTAATGGCGCAGTTTCCCAAGGAGGAGTTGCGCGATTTGGTCGAACCCGATGGCTTCCTGCACGCGCGCTGCCAATTCTGCTCGCGCGCCTATCACATTGCGCCCGAGCGAGTGGGAGCGATTTAATTCATCAGGTCGCTCAGCTCTCGTTTCAATACGCGGCCTGGATGAACCGAAGTCATTCCGAAATCTCCTTAGCAGCTCCGATCGATCAGCACGGCCAGAAACAGCGCCGGACCGCCGTGCGCCGTCCATGCGTGGCTCGTGCCGCGCTGGATGACGATGTTGCCGGGTCTGAGGCGGCGTTCTTCGTTGTCGAGCACGAGCGAGGCATCGCCCGAGATGAGGCAGATGATGTCGAGCGTTTCGGTCTTGTGCATCGCCGGATGGCGGTTCTGATCGGTGAGTTCGTGCGCGGCGCCGAAATCGGCGAAGCGCTCGCGCACGACTTGCTTGATCATTTCCGGTGGCGCGCCTTCGGGCGCCGGCGCAATGACGAACCAGCGCACCTTCACCTTGCCGGCGGCCGGCGATAGAATTGGTTTGGTCTCGCCGCGATCGGCGGTGTCGCGCTTGTCGAAGGCGCCGTTGACAGCCTCGTGCCAGATCTCGAACAAGCCGCCAAGATTGGGATCGCCAATTTCGCAGGACGGCGGGCCGTCCACGATGACGATGGATTTGCCGCTTGCGTCTTCGCCCGTAATGACCCGACGCATGGCTTGGTCAAATGCCGTCATGTCAATTCGCCAGTTTGCTTTGATGCGGGCTGTCCAGAGGAAAAGCTGGCACGGCCACGTCGAATTCTTCGCCGGTCGCCGTTCGACACATGGAGTAGGCGCCAACCATCACGCCCGAGGGCGCGGCTAGAGGCGCGGCGCTTGTGTAACGAAAGCTCTCGCCGGGCTGGAGCACCGGCTGCTGGCCGATGACGCCCGGCCCGCGGACTTCCTGGGTGAGCCCGTTTTCGTCCATGATGCGCCAGTAGCGGGAGATGAGCTGCACCGTTTCGGGCGAACAATTCACGATCTCGATCGTGTAGGCCCAGACGTAGCGATTATCGTCCGGATCGGATTCCCGCGCCAGAAATTGCGGCTCGACCCGCACCAAGACGCCATTGGTTTCCGCTTCGTACATGCCGGCTTTCTAGCGGGTGAGGCTGGGTGAAGGCCAGCCGCATCATGCTAGAAAGCGAATCATGACCACCCACGGCGTCCTTTCCGACACGGAGCTGAAGCGCGCAATCAAGCAGGGCTGGATCGTCGCGGACGCGTCGTTCCTGGAGGACCAGATCCAGCCGGCGAGCCTCGATCTTAGGCTCGGCGAAACGGCCTACCGCCTGCGCGCGAGCTTCCTTCCCGGCGCCGGCGCGCGTGTGATGGACCGGCTCGACGAGCAGTTGGTGATGCACAAGATAGACCTGCGCCAAGGCGCCGTGCTCGAGACCGGCTGCGTCTATCTGGTGCAGGTACAGGAAGAGTTGGCGCTGCCGAACCACATCCATGGCGCCGCCAATCCGAAAAGTTCGACCGGACGGATCGACGTGTTCACGCGCCTCATCATCGATGGGGCGCAATCGTTCGATCACATTCCTGCCGGCTATCGCGGTTCGCTCTGGGCTGAGATCAGCCCGTGCACCTTCTCCATTCTCGTGCGCACCGGCACGCGATTGAGCCAGGTGCGCTTGCGGCGCGGCCCGCCCCATCCCAGGCGCGAGATGGATTTCACCATGGACCTTTCGCTCCAAGGTCCGGTGGGATTCCGCGCCAAACGCCACTCCGGCGTCATCGACGTCGATCGCGTCGGCGCCTACGATCCGCGCGATTTTTGGGAGCCGCTGGAAGCAAGCCGCGGCCGCGTCGTGCTCGATCCCGGCGAGTTCTACATTTTTGCGTCCAAGGAAAACGTGCTGATCCCGCCGGACGAAGCGGCTGAGATGGCGCCGATAAGAACGGAGCTGGGCGAATTCCGCGCTCATTATGCGGGCTTCTTCGATCCTGGCTTCGGCGTCGCGCCTAACGAAGGGCGCGCCGTGCTGGAAGTGCGCTCGCGCGACGTGCCGTTTTTCGTCACCGACGGCCAGCCTGTGGGCAAGCTGGTGTTCGAGCCGCTATGCGGGCCGGTCGAGCGGCTTTATGGTGAAGCGGGTTCGAATTACCAGGGCCAGGGGCTGAAGCTCTCCAAACACTTTTCGCCCTGGGCCTGAAGGGGACCACATGATCAAGACGACCGTGCTCGCAGCCATCGCCTTCGTCGCGCTGGCCGCCGGCGCATGCGCGCAAGAGGAGCTCGATCCGGCCCTCTACGTCGCTCGCGATGCGGACTCAACGATGTACCTTTACGGCACCGTGCACGTGCGCCCGCGCGGCGTGGACTGGGGCGATGAGGATGTACGCGAGGCGCTCGCGGCTGCGGAAGAAATCTGGACCGAGCTTGAGATGACGCCGGAAACCGACCAGCGCACGCAGGAGCTGGCGATCCAATATGGGCGCGCGCCCGCGGATCGCCCGCTATCGAGCTGGCTTACGGCCGAGGAAAACGCGCGTCTGGATGGGCTGGCGCAGAGGCTGGGTCTGCCGCGCGCTTATCTTGAAAGCATGCAGCCTTGGATGGCCGGCCTCACGCTCTCGCTCGTGCCGATCATGCGCGCAGGCTACGATCCGAACTCAGGCGTCGACCGCGCGATCGACGCGTACGGCGACGCCAATGGCAAGACGATGCGCGCGTTCGAGACCGTCGAGCAGCAGATTGGCTTTTTCGCGGGGCTGGATGAGGAAACGCAGCTGGCGTTCTTGCGCGAGGCGATCAACGAGGCGGAAGAAGGACCGGCTATGCTCGGCGAGATGACGGCGGCGTGGGAGCGCGGCGATCTCGACACGCTCGAGCGTCTGGTGGTCGAAGACACGCGCGAAGAATATCCGGAGGTGTATGAAGCGCTGTTCGTTCGTCGCAATAACGCTTGGATTGAGGTGCTGGTTCGTGAGCTTCACGGTGCGGGGGTCGATTTCGTGGCGGTCGGCGCAGGCCATCTATTGGGGCCTGACGGATTGGTCCAGCAGTTGCAGGCGCGCGGCTATCGCGTGGAGCGGGTAGCGGGCTAGCGTGCGGGGGCTTTTCAGCGCCGCCCTTCTTGCGGTGGCGTGGGCAGGAGAAGTGCAGGCACAGCCCGCGGAAATCACGCCCGCGCTCTTTGTTGTGCGCGATGCAGATTCTACGCTTTATCTGTACGGCACTGTGCACGCGCTCCCTCACAACGCGCCATGGGCGAACGCTGCAGTACGCTCCGCACTATCTGAATCGGATGAGGTGTGGACCGAATCCAACATGTCCGAGGACAGCTCCCGACAGTTCGCCGAAGATCTCATTTCATCGATGGCGACACCGGCGGAGACGCCATTGTCGAACCGATTGCCAGCCGCACAGCGCACTACGCTCCGTTATGCATCAAAGGCGCTCGACATTGATCTGAACCGGCTTGCGCCATGGCAGGCGGCGCTGCTGCTGATGTCTTGGGGCGGAGAACATGGCGGGCGCGCGATCGGCGCTGGCGTAGACGTTCAAGTCGCCGCCGCCGCGCGCGAGGAGGGCAAGCCCCTGCGCTGGTTGGAAGAACTCGATGTGGCGGATTTCGCGGCGCTTCCTGACGACACCCAGCTCCAGTTCCTGATGTTCGTTCTGGATGGCATGCGCGACCGCCAGTCGCTGTCGCTCGAAGAATTATGGGCAAGGGGCGATCTTGCGGCGATGGAGGAAACTCAGCTGGCGCGCATGGCGGCCGCGTATCCTGCATTTTATCAGTGGATCGCAGTGGCTCGGAACAACGCCTGGATGGACGTTCTTTTGCGTGAACTTGAGGGAGCTGGTGTCGATTTTGTCGCGGTGGGCGCGGGTCATCTGCTTGGCGCCGACAGTCTGGTCGAGCAAATGCGCGCGCGCGGCTATGCGGTGGAGCGCATCGGGGGCAGCTAGGCGGACGGGGCCGGCCAGCGAAATACCGCGACCACTTCGGTGGGAGTGAACTCGTACTCAACATGCGTGTCGGGCGCGTTCGACAAAGCGGTCTTGATCAGAACCGAGCCGAACCCTGAACTCTCGACGGGAGCCGCAGCTCTGCGGCCTTCGCGCCATTCGAGCTCGCACTTTCCGTCTGCGCAGCGCCATGACAGGACGACTGGGCCTTCGCCGTTGGCCAGCGCTCCATACTTCATCGCATTGGTGCTCAGCTCATAAAGCGCCAGAGAGAGACCGTTCACGTGTTGCGCAGGCACCACCACCTCCGGGCCGCCGTCAACCTTCAGGCCAGGATTTGGCAGAAAAGGCGCCAGCGTTCCTTGAATCACTTCTTTGAGGCTCACATCGTTCCAATCCTCCCGAACAAGAACGTTTTGCGCGATGGCCAGCGCCTCAAGGCGCCGCGCAAAGACCTCCCGGAACTCCTCCGGTGTCTTCACCTCGCGCGCGATCTTGACGGCTAGGGCCTGTACGACCGCAATCAGGTTCTTGATGCGGTGCACGGACTCAGCCGCGTTACGTGCCCGCTGGGCTTCGTTGGCGGCCAGTCGATCGAGCGAGAGCCGCGCGAACCCCACGACAGTCGCCAGCATGAACGAATTGGCGGCATAGATGCCGATTGTCAGCGCCGTGGCGGCGCCTGTTACGGCGAAGCTCAGCGGATTGGGGAGCCAAATGTACCAAGCGAGCACGATTGTCGTCGCCGCAGTGACCAGGCCAATCCGCAGCCCTCCGGCCAGGGCAGAGAGCACCACGGCGGGATAGTAGGTGATGTACGGCGGCAGAGGCCCGCCAGCGAATTCGTCAAGCACAAATTTGAGCAGCGTCGCCAAGCCAATAATGCAGGCGGCCGCCGCCCATGCGCTCAGGCCGTCGACGCGCGGCAGCGCCCGCTGCAGCCCCACCAGGGCATCGCGTCTCCCACCCAATCCCGCCATCGCGTGAAAAATATGCTTTCAAGGAGCGGCCGGCGCCAGCAGATTCAGCGGCCAGCAGCAGACTCCTGGCCCGATGTGAGACCCTCTCCAACGTCCGAATGATGAAGGCGGGAACCCATGATTTCGCACACCAGCGGCTCGGATTCCGAAACACTTGCCCAGGGCTAGTAAGCCTCGCATGGGTCATTCCATCCGATGGCGTGCGATTTTTCCATGACATGCGTCATCGTGTGCAATCAGGAAAGACAAAAATCTGGCGGGCGGAGCTCGCCGATTTGTGCCAAATCGTATCAGCGGAGTTCGATGGAAACCTGGGTGAAAGCGGGCTGCATCCGCCACACGGCCGCCAAGGTCGCTCGCGAAACCAGAGACAGTTTTGTAGGGGATGGTGATGGGACTGAAGACGTTGGCTGTGCTGGTTCTGGGCGTGGCGTTAACGGCAGCCTGCAGCTCGGGCCCCGCCAGCTCAGAGCGCAACGATCCGGTGCGCGCGCTTCTCTCCGGCGATGCGATGATGCTGGTGAGTTTCGACACTGACGGCGATCTCAGCGTCAGCAGCGGAGAGATCGACGCCGGCCTGCAGCGTGAATTTGCCCGGGCTGACGTGAGCCGCGACGGCAGTCTTTCGCCGATCGAGTTTCAGAACTGGTCTAATGCCGTGCTTGGCGGAGGGCCGATGGGGCCGTACCGGCTCGATTTTGACCGCAACGTGGACAACAGCATCACGCGCGAGGAATTCGACGCCGAAATTCGCGCTCGGGCTCGCCAGTACGACGAGAACGCGGATGGCGTGCTGACGCGAGGCGAATTTACGCGTCTTGTGGGGGCTGCACGTCCACCTGCCGAGCGCCGGCCAGCTCGCGTCCTCAACACCCCCTGACGCGCACGCTCAAACGCGACGGAATAGGCAGGGGCGCGCGTTCAACCCGCATGGCCCGCGTGCGACTTCGCACATCCCTCGCGGTCGCGCAGCTCCCCCAGGCGCGGCTGCTGAGCCACGGCCGGCGCACCCTCCCAGCGTCGGCCGCATTTTTCCCGGGCGGAAAATTTGCGGTTCTTCGAGCACGTTCGAGCGGGCCCATGCGCCGGAAGGAGAACTCAATGCGGAAGGTTCTGTTTGCAGGAGTCGGATTTGTTCTTCTGGCGGGCGCCGCGGGCGGCGCCTTGGCTCAGTCGGATGGCGCCGAGCCGCGCCAGTTCGGCCTCTTCCGGGCCGATGCCAATGAGGACGGCGCTGTGACGCGCGAGGAGTATGACGCGAGCCGCGCGGCGCGCTTCAACGCGCTTGACGCAAACGACGACGGCCAGCTGACGCGCGCAGAAATGCGCGCCGGCCGCGAAGAACACAGCCGCCGCGGGGGCCGCCGCGGCGCGTATCGCTTTGAGGGCGCGGACGTCGACGGGGACGGGAACGTGTCACGCGACGAGTTTCTCGCGCGTCCGATCCGGATGTTTGAACGCCTCGATACGAACGATGACGGCATCATAAACACCGCCGAGCGCCCCCAGCGCGACCGCATGGACAGCAGCCGCAGAGCGGACGCCGACGATGACCGCTTTGTTTCGCAGGCCGAATACGCGGCTCGAAGCGCCGAGCGCTTTGACCGCCTTGACGCCAATGACGACGGCCGCATTACGCGCGCAGAGGTCGAGGCCGTCCGCGGCCGCCGTCACGGCGGCTAAGCAAGACGACCGATTACGCCCGCCGGCTTATATTGAGACGGAAGTTCGGTGTTGCTCGACGAAAACGCCCTCAGCTGTTCAAAGGGGCGTGGCTGTTTTTCGTCGATTTGGCTTGGCGACCTCCTCGCTTTCGGTCCCGGGGCGAGTCAGCGCCGTATGTTCGGCGCGCTTGGCGCCCGGTTAATAACGCCTCTATTTAACTTACCCTTGGTGGTAAGCGCGCAAAAAGCCATCATGGCCATCGCCTTCTCGGACCTTTGAGAGGGGGTCAGCGCACGGTGATTTGGATCCAGTTGCGGCGCTGCGAAAAGGTTGAGGAAGAATTTTCTCATGCGTGGGTTGATCGCATCCTTGGTCGCGTTCGCGGCTTGGTTCCCGGGAACAACTGCGGCCGATACATTGGGAGAAGCCATGGTCTCAGCCGTGGAGTCGAATCCCACGCTGGCCGCGCAGCGCGCGCGGTTACGGGCCACACGCGAAACGCTGCCGCAGGCCTGGGCCGAGGCGCTGCCCCAACTCTCGATCACGGGGTCGGCCGCCGTGACCGACCGCGACAGCCCGGACAATCCGTTCCTGGAGACAGACAACGAGGAAAACTGGTCCGCTTCAGCCAATGCTTCTCAGCTGCTGTTCGGCTCAGGTCGCGTGATTGCGTCAACGCGTGCGGCGCGCGCGCAAATCCGCGGCGCCGTCGCCGATTACGATCAAGCGCTTCAGACGCTGCTGCTCGACGTGACCCGCGCTTATGCTGACGTGCGCCAGGCGCAGCAGATTGTCGGTGCGCGGGAGCAGACCGTGTCGAATCTCACGCGGCTCGTCGAATATGCGCAGGCCCAGTTCGATGCAGGGGTCGTCACCCGAACCGACGTCGCGCAATCGCGCGCCAGGCTTGCACAGGCGCGGACGCTTCTGGTGCAAGCTCAGGGGCAGCTTGCCGCAGCGGTGCAGGCGTACCTTCGTCTCGTCGGTCGTCCGCCGAGCAATCTGCAGCCTCCGCCGCGCGCCGAGGGTTTGCCGTCTGAACTAGAAGCGGCGCTGGAACGGGCTGGCCGCAGCAGCCCCGTGTTGCTCGGTGCGATCGCCGATACTGAACTCGCCGACGCCAACGTCGATGTCGCCGCCGCGCAGGGTCGTCCGCGCATCACGCTGGAAGCTGGTCAATCGCTTGGCGGCGACGATCTGAGCAGCGGCGGCACAGAAAGCTCGACGGATAGTGTCGGCGTGCGCGCGACCTTCCCGCTGTTCCAGGGCGGTCTAGTGCGCTCGCGGACGCGCCAACAGCGCGCCTTGCGTTCGGCCGCCAATCTCGATCTCGCCGCCGCGCAGCGCGCCGTGCAGGAGACGGTCACGAATTCCTGGACTGCCCTCGCCAGCGCGCGGGCGTCCGTGGAGTCGGCGCGAGAGCAGGTCGAAGCGGCCGAGCTTGCCTACGAAGGCGTGCGCCTCGAACAGGAAACCGGATTGCGCTCGACGGTCGAAGTGCTCGATCAAGAGCAGGATCTGCTCAACGCGCGCCTGGCGCTCGCCCAAGCCGAGCGCGACCTTGTCGTCGCCGAGCGCGCGCTTCTGGCGTCCACTGGCTCGCTTACCGTGCCGCCGACCGCCGGCAGCGAACCGCCCAGCGACGATCAATTGCGCGGCCGCTAGGCGCATCGCCTTCCCCTCGCTAAGACACGCTCCCGGCGGAGCGTTATGGGCGCATCTTGGAAGAACTGGTCCGGCAGTGTCGAGGCGCGCCCTCGTCTCCTCGCACGGCCGAAGACCGAGGCCGAGCTGGCCGAAATCGTGGCGCGCGCGTTAAAAGTGCGCGTCGCCGGCGCAGGGCACTCCTTCATGCCCTTGTGTGACACGGACGGCGTGCTCGTTTCTCTGGCCGAAATGGAGGGCGCGCTCGAACTTGGCGCAGACCGGCGCACGGCGTGGGCGCCGGCGGGCTGGTCTCTTGCGAAGCTGACAGTGGCCTTGTGGGAGCTGGGCGTATCGTTGATCAATCAGGGCGATGTAAACCCGCAGGCCTTGGCTGGAGCGATCGCGACCGGCACGCATGGGACGGGCGCTACGCTTGGATCGCTCTCCACGGCTGCGCGCGCGTTCAGACTTGTGCTCGCCGATGGCGCAGCCGCGACGTGCAGCGCCGATGAACGTCCGGAGCTGTTCGAGGCGCAGCGCCTGTCGCTCGGTCTGCTCGGGATCGCCACACGCATCGAGATCGACGTGGTCCCGGCATATCACTTGGAAGAACGACTGGAGTCGCACCACATCGATGCCGTCGCCGAGCGTTGGGAGGATCTTGCGCGCGGAAACCGGCACGTGGAGTTCTGGGTCTTCCCCTATGGCGATCAGGTTATCCTCAAGACGCTGAATCCGGCGCCGGAAGAAGCCCCGCTCCGTCGCGACAGCGACATGGACGATCGCGCCTTCGGCGTAATCTGCGAGATTTGCGCGGCTCTGCCGCTTCTCACGCCTGCTTTGCAGCGTTCGATCGTTCGTCCTGGCGTACGCCGGCGCCGGGTCGGGCCGGCGCACCGCATCTTTCCTTCCGAGCGCAACGTCAGGTTCGAGGAAATGGAATATGAAGTGCCGCGCGAGAACGCTTGGCCCGCACTGCGGGAGGCGGTCGCGTGGGTTCGCCGGCGTCGTCTGCCGGTGACGTTTCCGTTCGAGTTTCGCCTGGTCGCCGGCGACGATATCTGGCTCAGCCCATTTAGCATTGGGCCTTGCGCGTCCATCTCGATGCACCAGTTCGCCAAAATGCCGTGGCGGAGCTTATTTGCCGAGGCCGAGCGCATTTTTCGCGCCTATGCGGGGCGCCCGCACTGGGCCAAGCGGCACACGCTCGATGCGCGCGACGTCGAGGCGCTGTACCCCGGTGCGGCGCGCTTTAATGCCGTGCGTCGTGAGCACGATCCCGAGGGAAAATTTCTAAACAAGCATTTGGCGGAGCTGTTCGCCCCCGAGCGCGCGAGAGAGGCCGCCTGATGGGAAACGATTTCGATTCGCATCGCCATCTGATCGGGCAACAGGGTTCGCGACGCGCTCTGAACACGCCGGCGCTCGTGATCGACCGCGACGCGCTGCTGCGGAACATCGAAAGCATGGCCGCGTTCGCGCGCACGCACAACATTGCGCTTCGCCCGCACGCGAAAACCCACAAGAGCGTGGAGATCGCGCGGCTGCAAATCCAGGCCGGCGCGGTGGGCATATGCTGCGCAAAACTTGGCGAGGCCGAGGCTTTGGCTGCGGGCGGCGTCGACGACATCCTCATCACCTCTCCCGTTGTGACCGCGCCAGCCATCGAGAGGCTTGCGTGGCTCAACACGCGGATCGCCGGTTTGCGTGTAGTCGTCGATCATCCCGACAATGTCGCGGCGCTCGCGGCGGCCGGGAACGTATCGGGCAAGCCCCTCACGGTGCTTATTGATGTTGACCCCGGCATCCGCCGCACCGGCGTTGCTTCGGCGGAGGCGGCCGTCGAACTTGCAGACGAGATTGCCCGGCGGCCGTCGCTGCGGCTGGCTGGCGTGCAGTATTATTGCGGCGTGCAGCAGCACATCGCGTCATACGCCGAGCGCCGCAGCGCGATCGAAGAGCGTACGGTCTATCTTGAGGGCGTGCTGGATGCGCTGCGCCGAGCGGGTTGCGCGACCGATGTCATCACCGGAGGCGGCACGGGCACACATAAGATCGATGCGGAATTGGGCGTGCTCACTGAATTGCAGCCGGGCTCCTACGTGTTCATGGACCGTCAGTACAACGACTGCGATTTGCGCGGCGCCGGCGATGCGCCCTTCGAAACGGCGCTCTTCGTCGACGCGCGCGTGATTAGCGCCAACCACGCCAGCATGGCGACGATCGACGCCGGCTTCAAAGCGCTTTCGACCGATGGCGGCGCTCCCACGGTGATAGACGGCGCCCCGCCCGGCGCCACGTTCGTGTTCATGGGCGACGAGCACGGCGCCTTGATCGCGCCCGATCACACGTTCCGGCTTGGCGATCTCGTGACCCTCGCCACGCCGCACTGCGACCCGACCGTGAATCTTTACGACGCCTATCATGTGGTGCGCGAAGGCGACTTGATCGACATCTGGCCAATCGCAGCGCGCGGACGATCTCGCTAAGTATTGGAGCGGGCAGGGGGAATCGAACCCCCGACATTCAGCTTGGGAAGCTGACGTTCTACCTCTGAACTATGCCCGCGAAGCGGTTGAGAGATAACGGTTTTCGCAAGTCGCGCAAGGCCGATTGCAGCGACGGTTTTTCAACGCGTTAAGCGAAGCCAAATCCGTCCAAGGGGGCCCAAGGGGCGCGCTGTGCGCGCGCTGGCGCGTGACTTCAGCTGTGGCGCCGCCCCCCCGCTGTGGGGCCCAACCGCAGCCGTTGAGCAGCGCGCTGGCGCTGGCCAGCCTTCAAATCGTCGCCGTTTCATGCTTCAGTTCACCTCATCATCAAGACGAGGGCTGGCGCGCTCTCACCAACCTGCCCTGACCCATGGCAAGGTGGTCTCCGCGGAAGCGGGATGTGGCGGTCACTTCGGGCCGCAAACAGAACGGAAGTCGCCAGTTCTCCGTCACGAGACGGAGAAGCGAGAATGAATATCGTCGAACTACACCAGGAGCGGGCGCTCGGTGTCACGTTGACCGAGTTGTTGGAAGCCATCTACAGCCGCAACGCGCTTCGGGCGGCGCACCACCTGCCGCGCCTTGATGTGCCCACCGAACTAACGAAAGCGGTGAACGAGCTTGTGCACGTGAAGTGCGCCGAGTTCGCGCGCACACACAATCTTCGGCGGCGGTGCTATGAGAAGTTCTATATCCGCCAGCGCCGTCTTCACGGCCCAGACTTTCGCCTGAATGGCTGGATTTCGCATATGGGACTGGCGGGAGTGACCAGCATGCGCATCTGGCGCTTGTTTCGTAGGATGCACTGGCGGGAGCTTGAGATGTTGGAGCGCTGGGCGCGGAATCCTCGCGTTGCTACGGGCGAGAAGAGCTTCTTTGGGTTGCTGCAAGAGCACGTCAAGATTTGAGGGAGGGGAGCATGGCCGAACACGACGACAATGACTGGACCGGCGTGCCCGACGATGTGGATGAGTTGCTTGCGCGAATGCGTGAAGCCGGACTGCAAATAGAGCACAGCTTCTTCGGCACTATCCATCAGCGCAGCGACAAACGGCCTGATGGTTGGACGCCGGACGAGCTAGGGACGGTCTGAACAAGCCGCAGCGGGGCCGGTTTTGCAAGGGATTTGCGTGGGCGAGAGCGGCTTTTGCGGGCGCGCGGCGGGCGCGCGGCGGGCGCCGGCGCCATCGGCGG
>Ga0209172_10004553_pt1 | contig 18426 bp, 16 predicted proteins | sample LarsenN4metaG_FD_184113 | JGI IMG/M metagenome (GOLD analysis project Ga0209172, IMG submission 184113) | Hot spring sediment bacterial and archeal communities from British Columbia, Canada, to study Microbial Dark Matter (Phase II) - Larsen... ... | reverse complement strand
ACCCGATGGGACCGCTCACGCTCGCGGATTTGATCGGGTTGGACGTGGTGCTGTTCATCATGGAGGTTCTGCACCGCGATCTCGGCGAAGACAAGTACCGCCCCGCGCCGTTGTTGCGGAAAATGGTGGATGCGGGGTATTTGGGGAGGAAATCGGGGCGAGGGTTTTACACGTATTGACCCGTAGGGGCGAGGTCCTCTCGCCCCTGTCACCACCCAAAATACAATAACCTGAATTGTTACAGGATATATCCTTGAACATGGGCAGGAGGACCCTGCCCCTACATAATGGAAATCGATCGTACCAAACCATGAAATCAAAATTCGATCCACAGAAACATCACAGAAGATCAATCCGATTACAAGGATATGATTATTCCTCAGAAGGCGCGTATTACGTGACAATTGTGACATATCAACGTGATTGTTTATTTGGAGAGATCGTAAATCAGGAAATGATCTTGAACGAATACGGAAGAATCGCCGACAAATGTTGGCGTGCCATCCCTGAACATTTCCCCAATGTAGAATTGGGCGCGCATGTGGTGATGCCAAATCATGTGCATGGGATAATTGTGATTATCGATAATGATCGTGCGGATGCGGTCGCATCCGCACGTAGGGGCACGATATATCGTGCCCCTACGGAAAATATTGAACAATTCAGGAAACCTGTAAAGGGTTCATTACCCACCATCGTCCGCACGTACAAGGCCGCCGTCACCCGCCGCATCGGACGCGAATTGAATGCCACGGGCATCTGGCAAAGGAATTATTACGAACATATAATTCGAGACGAGAAAGACCTGCAAAACAAAACGGATTACATCGAAGCCAACCCTTCGTTGTGGGATGAGGATGACAACAACCCGCAGAATGTGCGATAAAGGTAGTGGCTAGAACAGGACCGACGCTGACGAAGACCACGCCGCCATTCCGTCATATAATCAAGATACATCACGTTGCTTTACACCGAAGGAGGTCGTTATGTCACGCAAATCGTTCGCGAAGGTTACGATCCTTGCTCTACTGGCTCTAGCCCTATTGGTATTCCCCGCCCAGACGCAAGCGGGAGGCTACTGCGGCAGGTATTACGTCGTCCAATGGGGTGATACGTTGGGCGGCATTGCATCGCTGTGCGGAACGACCGTCTCTGCGTTGTACGCCGCCAACCCCGGCCTGAGCGGATATTTATACGCCGGTCAGACCATCGTCATCCCGGACGGCGGTTGTTACACCTGTCCGCCTCCCGTCTCCAGTGGAACGTATACTGTCCAATGGGGTGACACGTTCGCAAGCATCGCGCAAAAGTTCGGCATTAGCGTGAGCGCGCTGTGGTCCGCCAACCCGCAGATTCCCAACATCAACTACATTTATGCCGGTCAACTCATCTACGTACCGGGCTATTCACCGATCACCATCGTCCCCGTAACGACAGAACCCCCTCCCCTTTCGTACGGATCGGTTCCCGCCGGGTCCGATTTTGGGAAGGTCTATCTTTCGAATCGCGCCAACGGGGATGTATATGTGTCACTGCAGGGAACCGCGAAAGACGGCACGCGCATCATCCGCGAATATCCGGTGAGTGGCAATTCGAACGCGAAGATTCCGGCAGGCTGGTATTTATATGTCGCCTGGGTGGGAGGCGAAAAATTCGAAGGGACGTTCCGACTCACCGCCGGGGAGGATGTCACTATCACATTTTACAAAGATAAAGTGACCGTTCAATAAGGCAATTCACCCCTATCGTGCCTTCACGGTGGGGGTTATTTTTTCCTGGCAAGGCGATGCACGCTAGGCATGGCGACTTCGGTGCCTGGATGTTCCTTTTTTCTTACTATCGTTCCCTACCTCGGAACCAACATATACACCAAAGCGCGGCAAAATTTGACGATGCAAGACAAGTATTAACGCTGTCAACCCAAAGGCGATCAGAAAAACAAGCAGGGATGAATCGACCCGGTTCATCCACGCGGGATTCACAAGCATCACGATAGCCAGCGTGAGCATGAGCATGCCCCCTGCCAATTTAAGCAGGCGGCCATGCTTTTCCTCGAACCTACCGGTACGAAGCGTAAGGACAGCAATCGAAAAGATGCCGAGTTCGTCAAGCTGGTAGATCACCATATACAACAAAATCAGCAAAACAAAGGTCGTCACGGAAGCCTGCTGGGAGATCAGCAGGTTCGTCCACAGGACTGGAAAGCCAGCGGTGCAGGAGAATTCCACCAGGGAGATCCCTGCAGAAAGCAGGACCACGGCTCCCATCATTGCCCAGGTGGAATCGCCCACTTCCATCACGCGGCGCATCCGCGTATAGATACCGGGTTTGTTTTTGTCGGCGATCGTAAATGATATCCCCTGCTTGTACCAGAAATAATCTTTGATGTTGACAACCGCAAAGAACAGCGCCGCCAGCGCCGCCACAACTTGAATCCACCCGACGAAACTGACGACAGTAAACATCGTGAACAGACCCGTGATGAACAGCATGTAGATCAGCGATGTAACCGTCAAAAAAACCATGCCCACCAGAAAGACTTTTTTCCGTGAACCGGAATGAAGAGTAATAGCCAGCAGGACCGAGAGAGCCCAGAGCGAGCAGGGATTGAAACCGTCTACGAATGCGATCAATGCCGTGCTCAACCACAACGACTTGGAGGATAGATCAACCGTACCGATAAATGGGATGGACAGCGAGAATGCAGACTCCAACTCCGGTTGTTCAGCAGTGGATATATCGGTCGAAAGCGGATCGTGTTCTGACGATTCATTCGCCGGCGTGGAAATTGGCGCGGCAACCCCGGGAATCACTCCCACCCCGGCATCCCGACAAACGGATCGACTGCACGCGTCGATTGCTCGCGTGATCTCGTCCACGATCTGTTCGGAACTACCAACCCAATACTTGTCACCGATGAAGATCGTCGGAACAGCGCTCGGCTCGAACCCATGTTGCTTAGCCATCTTCCAAAACAATTCCTGGTTTTCCGTGTCGTACCATACCTCGAACATCCGTACTTCAATGTTCGGATATTGAGGCTGGATCTCATCGAAGAAACGCTCCATCGCGGCGCAATGCGGGCATCCATCGCCCCAGAAAAAATAGACCACTACTGTCGGCTCGGCTTGGACAGATGGGCTTGCCTGAACGCTCGATGGCAACACAGCAATCAGCAAGCCGAACAGCATCAGTAAACCGATACCAACAGAAGCCGCGCGAGATTGTTTCTTATTAAACATGGAAAAAACTCCGTAATGGCTGGAAACGCAGTTTTATTCATACACTATACAACTCCCACCTGCCAGTGAGAAACATCACCCCCATGGCAATACATTTACGCTAGATGAGCCCCATCGCACATCCATCCGCACGCGGATCACTCCCCGCGCACAGCACACCCGATTCAGCATCACGGAGAATTACCTGTCCTCTGCCGAACAACGCGCGTTCGTAACCGCTCACCGAATAAACAGGGTGTCCCATTTTCTTCAAGCCTGAGAATGTTGCATCGGGCATTCCCTCCTCAATGGCTACGCGCCCGCCCGATTCATCCACATCGATACAAAAGCGCGGCTGGTCAAGCGCGGCTTGCGGATCAAGTCCATCGTCCACGAGTGCAGATAAAACTTGCACGTGTCCTTGCGGTTGCATGAATCCGCCCATGACGCCATACGAAGCATACAATGAATCATCTGCCGCGCGAGTAACCATCGCAGGAATGATCGTGTGATAGGGTCTTTTGAGCGGCGCAAGTGCGTTCGGATGATTCGGGTCTAGGCTGAAGTTATAACCGCGATTCTGAAGAGTGAAACCCCAACCTTTCGGAACGATACCTGTGCCAAACCCCATATAATTGCTGTTGATGAACGAGCACGCGTTTCCAAATTTATCCACTACGCTCAAGTACACGGTATCAGACGATGAAACAGGTGTGCCGCGCTTTTGGTCAACTGTGGCGCGTTTCTTGTCAATCAACCTCCGGCGTTGACTCGCGTATTCTTTCGACAACAATTCTTTTATGGGGATAGTTGAAAACTTCGGGTCTGACACATACCAACTCGCATCGGCAAAGGCAAGCCGCATCGCTTCGATCATCACATGCAATCGCTGAACAGAAAGCGACTCCAGCGAAGCCAAATCAAACCCTTCGAGAATGTTCAACGCGATCAGCGCCGTGATACCTTGTCCGTTAGGAGGACATTCATAGACTCGATACCCGAGATAATCCACAGAGATCGGCTCCTCCCACGTGGAGGTGTGTGAGGCGAGATCGTCTATCGTCATGCACCCGCCCGCTTCCTTCAATACAGCAACAATGGCTTCTGCTATTTCACCTTGATAGTACGCGGCTTTTCCTCCGCGCGCGACAGCCTCAAACGTTTTCGCCAAACCCGGGTTGCGAAAAATCTCTCCCGCGTTGGGTCCGCGCCCGTCAATGGTCAACTCGCGCCCGTTCGGAGCAGAAGCGAGTTGTCTCTGCACTCCGCGTCCCCAAAAATACGATGTGATTGGAGCAACAGGAAAACCTTCACTCGCAAGTCGAATCGCAGGAGAGAGAATATCAGCCATCGAAAGTGAACCATGTTTTTCGACTAGATCAATCCAACCCGCGCACGCGCCGGGGACGGTCACGGTGTGCGCGTGGAACGGTGGAATCGAAGATGCGAATCCGTCTGCCTGTAGCCGATCAAGTGTAAGGGCGGAAGGAGCGCGCCCCGATCCGTTCAACGCGGTGACTCGCTTCTTATCCGCAGAGAAATAGAGGGCGAACATATCGCCGCCGATTCCAGTGGTTGTTGGCTCCGTGACATTGAGCGCCGCGCCCGCCGCCACAGCCGCGTCCGCGGCGTTGCCGCCCTTTGCAAGGATTTCTAGCCCCGCGGCAGTTGCAAGAGGTTGCGAGGTGGCGACAATTCCGTTTTTTGAATACACAGGCGAGCGGCGCGAGTTGAATGAAAGACCGGTCATAATCGATTCCTTACTTGCAGATGATTAATTATAGTCGTGATACAGAAGCCCGCGTCCTTTGCGGACGCGGGCTCGATTTAAACCTTTAACGTTGTTCCCCGGGGACTCAGGGCTTCACGAACACATCGTATTCCAGCACGTAATCGCCAGCCGCATAATCCGCGGTTCCATCGTTGATGGAGCGGGTGAACGTGGCAGTGATGCTTAATTGATGCTCACCGGCGGGCCATTCGCTCAATGCCGTGTAATACAACCGGCACTGTTGTCCGCCATTGGCGAGGTCTTCGTTGGCAAGTTGATCGAGCGGAATTTCCTCGCCATCCAGCATAAATTTCAATTTGATGTTCTGGAAGTTCTGGTTGAGGATCTCGGTGGAGGTCGTGCACCAGGCATACATCCACACGAGCGATTCATCCTTGATCAACGGAACCGTGAAGGTGAGCGTACCCGGTTTGGAGTAATCAGCGGATTGATAATTTTCGCGCGCAAGGTCTTCGAGGAATCGATCCCCGGAGTTGAATGCCGCTGAAGCCTCACCTGCCGTAGCAATCTTTGGCGGACCGGAAGGAGTCACGCCCGCGCCTGCCGGCTGGCTCACCACTTTCTCAGCGACTTCAAGCACCACATCTTCGCCGTTCGCCAACCGTTGCAGGTTCTCAACCGTCACCGGGACTTTGACATCGGGCACAACACCCTTGCCTTCAAGGTGAATATTGCCTTCCGCATCCACCGCCCTGCCGATCGTGATCTGCACGGTGATATCTTCCGGCATGATGAATTGTTCCACACTGCCGCCCGCGCCGTCTGACGGGTAAAACCCGACGACCGTCGCACGATCATTGATCGTCATGTTGTACGAGAAGAATTCGCACGCGCTCGCGCAGGCAGGTCCCACCATCACGACCACGGCTCCGTTGTATTGAAGTTCTTCGCGCGGAGGAATCATGTATGCTTCATCGCCGGGATCCATGTAGAACTCGCCGGTCGAATCGTCGTAATAAGCGGTGTTGCCCACCAATGTTTCCTCGTTGAAGAAATACCCTGCCATCTGGTCCGCCAACCAGCCGCTCCCGCCGCCGTTGACGCGCAGATCGAGGATCACGCCCGGAATGCCGTTGTCGTTGAAGAATTTGATGGCGCGCTCCCACACTTGAATCGAAAGCACATCATTATCGAAAAAGCTGTTGACTTTGATGTATCCGTACCCACTGGGCAGAACATCGAATTCGACGGGCAATTCGGTTCCAGTTACACCTGCGAAGAACGATGAACTCGTGAAACTGTCGCGTTCGCTCACCACCTCGAGCACGGCTGTCTTTTCCGCTCCACCGGGGTTCTTGAACACGACCTCCACTTCTCCCTTATCCAGTTTGAAGCGCGTGGCATAACGCAACTGCTGAAGGCGTTTGTTGATGGGATTGCTGAACGGAGACGACCACGGGACGGTGGCTTCGACCACGTCGGCAACAGGCGTCCCGTCGAGTGAAACGATCTCTGCGCCCCATTCCATGCCGGCGAGGTCAGCGGGTCCGCCCTCCAAAATAAAGTTGGCGATGATCGTGCCGTCATCCAGTTCGCGCATGGCAAAGCCAATTCCGCCGGCGGTATCCACTTGAAAATCTTCATTGATCAATGTCTGGTCAAAGCCCACATGCGTATCGGGAATCGACCAGATAAAATCGCGCAAGGCAAGAGCATATGCATGCGGATCATTCGCCTGTTCGGCGGCTTCAAAAGCGGGGCGGAATTCCTCAGCTTTGGCATCCCAATCGATCTTCTTCAATTCGGTGAACGCGTATTCGTTCTTGAACTTCTCCACCATCTTGTCGAATGCTTCGGTGTACGAAAGGTCGGAAAAATCCACCAGCGCGGCGCTTTCCGGCTCATACAGTTCAATCGTGGGTTTCTCCGAGCGATCGATCGCAAAGGGGGTTTGATCGAGATCGATCACCGACCAACCCGCGGGCAGGTCCATGACCGGGTCGTCATCCGTGAACAATTTGTTATCGTCACCAAACCCCGATGGGAATTGTTGTTCCGCATCCGGCGCGTAGACGAGATACTTGCCGCCGTACACTTCGAGATAGGCATCGCGGTCGTCGCTTACCTTGGTCGAGGCATACGCGGAAGACCATCCGCCGCCGCCCTGATCGCGTTTCTCCAAGAATGGGTCTCCCCAGGTATTCGTCCAGTACGCGACGGCGAAAACCATGACGCCGGTTTCTTCAGCGCCGTCATGATCCACATCATGCAACGTCCCATTCGGTTCCTCAGGAAGTGAAAGGCTGTAGGTGAAAGGTGATGTGTAAAAATCGGATGTGATCGTGGCGATCACCTGTGATTCGACCGGGATGATGAAATTACGGTCGCGTGTAACAAATCCGCCTTGATCCTCTAAAATGACGATCGGTTGGGCAACTCCCTCCGTAAAGAAGGGATTGGTATAAGTTACAGTGCCGGTGACGGTCTTCGCTCCTCCCTCTTCTTGAACAGACTCTTCGGTCGTGATCGGCGTCGGTGTGGCAGTTGCCTTTGGCGCGCAAGCCGCAAGAAGCATGCTCAACGCGACGATACATGCAATGCCTCTAACTATTCGGGTTTTCATACACTCTCCTTGATGTTTTTTTTGATTATAAACCCGAAGCGGTATTAATCATCATCCCCTTGACCGTCTTCACCTCCCCCACCTTCGTCATCCGGGTTGTTACTGTCGTGGCATGCCAAACAGGTTGCCGAATTCAACGTCTGTGGATGGCATGTTCGGCAGGAAGTATTCCCATGGTTTACGCCACTGCCGCCTTCATCCGCGATGGACGGATGAGATCCGCGGTACACAGCAGACCAATTATCTGTCGAGTGACATGAGGCGCAATCTGTACCGAACATTCCGGCATGATATACCGGGTCGCTGTGACAATTCACACATGAGGTGGACAAGCCTGCAAACTGCGAATTGACATGGCATTGCTCACACGCCAAACCTGCGTGCCCGCCCGTCAACGGGAAACCTGAAAGGTTGTGATCGAACGTAACTTCAGCCCATGAGCTGACCTGATGACACGCGGCGCAGTTATTGCCAAACGCACCGAGATGCGGGTCATCGCTGAGGTGGCACGAGTAACAATCGGATGGAGTGTTTTGAAAATCAACCAGCGTCCGCGCGCCGGTATGGCATTTCGAACAGGTCAACCCGTCATGACTGCCGGTCAACGCAAACCCCGCATCGTGAACGAAATTCTTTCCAAATCGATCCACACCATCGTGGCAGTCAAGGCAGGCGTCGCCGTATTCGATGGAATGCGCAAGGACGAAGACAGGGTCGAGATTTGAGTGGCAGGTTGAACAGGTGTCTGAAGCGAAGGTGGTGATATCCCCGTTATGACAGCCATCGCACGTGAAGGGCTGGCTTGTTGATGTCACTGCATGGCCCGTTAGCGAATAACCGACAACTTCATGAGGAAACTCCGCATAATCCATCTCTGTCAATGGTGCGTCTGCGCCGCGATGTTCAGGATGGCAATGACGGCAGGTAATGTCCGGCGAGTTGTGCATCATCCGCCCGTGAAGTGAAGCGACATCTTGCATCTGCCGCGCGATTTCACCGTGACAATCCACGCAGCGGTCCGCCATTTTAGCGCGTTCCCACGGCGCGGTGTGACAAGCCTGGCAATCTCCATCGGTTTCTGCGTGAGAAGTAACACCACCCAGCATTTCTCCGCTCTGTGCGTTCAAAGCACCGGGGTTATACAACAAACCGCCCTGAGCATATACGTAGCCCGCAATGACCAGCGATGTGACGATCGCGGCAAAGATACCTGTTCCAGAAAGACAACCCAGACGATTACTTCGCATCCTTCCTCTCAACTCATTTCAGGAATGTGGCGTAATACAACGCCGCGCCGATATGGACGAACGCGGAGATGAAGAGCGCCATGCCAATGGGAATGTGAATCGTATGCCAGAGCGCCATCAACCGCCGCGCCTGTTTGAGGGCTTCTTGTGAAAGCGTGCCTTCGATCTCCAATCCATCCATCGTTCGTGGGATGCGGGTAAAAATGTAACGCCCTATGAACCCACTAACAACAATGATGATGGTAAGTAATGTTGACGCACCGGCGATGCCGTTGAACTTCCATGAGGTATGAAGCAGAACCATATACGGTCCAACCAGGCCGGTGAAAATGTGAAACTGAAGCCAGTTGGACATCCTCCCCCACTTCACACTGCGGCTTCGCTTGCGAAGGCTATATAACGTTTCTGTCATCAGCATAAAAATAAAGCCGAGGATTCCCAAACCATGACCAAATAGCTCACTTGCAGGTGGAATTTCTCGAGTTACTACAATAACCAACGCGTACAATCCTGTAATCAGGATCATGGCGAGAAACGCCAGCCATAATTCTCTATTGCCACGAAGCATAATCTCTCCGAATAGCCTCTTACTAATTCTTCAGGCTCGCCCAAAACTCGGCGATCACATCGCCGATCCTTGCGTTCGAGGCGAGCAACTTATCACGTATGGGCGAAATGTCCATATTTTCAGACACAATTCTTTCCAGCGGAAAAGAGAGTTTTTGGTCGCCCATCACAACGGCGCCGAGCAATTGCCTTTCACCGACCAGTAATCGGATGCGATTCACTTCAAAGCCCGCTTGCGCCACCATAGAATCCGGCAATCGCCGCCACGTTTCGCTATCGCCGCGAGCGATACCCATCAGGTCTTTATCGTGTCCGCGGCCGACCATGCCGATGATCGTTGTAGTGATTCCTGCGAGGCGTGTCACATTAAACGCCGGGGGCTTGATATAGATCGTTTTCTTCCCAGCCATATTTAATCCTGCCGCATATCCCTGCTGACGCGCCGGTCCCCACAGACTATCCAGAACAGACCGCCCAGAGGCTGGGTCATAAACCTGCGCCACATCCCCTGCCGCGTAAACATTTGGGTCATCCGTCTGCAAATATTCATTGACCGAAATCCCGCGGTCGATCGCCAACCCAGCCTGCTTCGCCAACTCCACGCGCGGACGAATCCCGATCGCGTACGCGACAAGGTCACACTTTAGCATTTTCCCATTCAACAACCGTACACCGTTTACGCGATTATTTTTTCCTGTGATCTCAATGATCTCTGCATGGCGATGTAAGGTCACGCCTTCCTCGTGCAGACGATGCTCGACGATCTTTGATTCCTGCTCATCAAGGACGTTGCTCCAGTATCGATCGCCGCGAAGCATATAATGGACATTCATTCCTCGTGAGAGCAATCCCTCCGTCAACTCCAGAGCAGTAATACCGCCCCCCACCACGACAGCCGTCTTGCCGCGGCGAGCTTGTTTCAAAATGCGTTTTGCATCTTCCATATGGTCGAGTTTGAGAACACCCTCGAGTGTCGCGCCGGGCACTTCCAGCGGTAATGCCTGCGCGCCGACCGCGATCAATAATCGGTCATACTTCAGGGATTCCTTTCCTTCCACTTCCACAACACGCTCCTCGCGCAAGATATTCTTCACCCGACCGCTTACAAATCGGAAGTTCATCCTACGGTAATCATCTTGAGTGCGAGGAAATAATGCTTTATCGTGCAATTCGCCGGTCAAATAATAGGCGAGCCCGGGGCGAGAATAGAATCCGTAAGGGTCGTCACCAACCATCACGATCTCCACGCTGCCCTCACCCTGCCCTCTCCCATCGGGGGAGGGGAAAACAGAACGGATCGCTTCAATGGCTGCGATGCCCGCAACGCCTGTTCCGATAATTACATACTTCATGGTTTCCCCTTTGCAAATAAATCCGTCTGTTCGAACCGCAGAACCCCGCGCGGGCAACGCGCTACACACTCGCCGCACGTCAGGCACTGGCTGTGGACCACCGGTTCGCCGCGCCAGGCGTGGGCGCGTACATCGATACCTACCGGGCAGTTATAGGTGCAGATTCCGCACTGTATACAACGCGCAGAGTCAGGCACCACCTGTCCCGATGAGAGAACCGTGTGTTTGTCTGCATCCCTTTGAAAAATTCCGAGAATAGCCATGCTCCTAGAAGTCGTCTTGAGGAATAAAATGTTACGGCTTGACATATGATTATAGGCTGATAAATCACGACAAATGTCACGATTAAGTCATAAAAAAACAGAGTTACCTTACGGCAACTCTGTTCGGTTCGCAAAACTTAATCAGTCTTACGAGAGGGGCACCACGTTGGCGGCTTGCAAACCCTTGGGACCTTCCTCGACGGAAAATTCCACTTTCTGTTCGGCTTCCAACTTGCGGTATCCATCGGACTGGATGGCGCTGAAGTGTACGAACACATCCTCGCCATTGTCACGACCGATGAAGCCGTAGCCCTTGGTGGCATTGAACCACTTGACCGTACCAACAAATCGTTCTGACATCTTGCTACTCTCCTACTGAGAAAATTTTATGCCCAGTCGCCTCTGCGCTTTCAAGGCGATCCGGGCACGTGAGCGCAAGATTATCACGCCTGATTTTTCATGTCAAGACCGATCCGAATCTTCTTTCGGATGCTCGCAAATCGCGACGAAAGATGGAACCACGGGGGCGACCACCTCACCTGCGGAATACCTTTTCGGATAACGTTCCGCATCCCCTCCGGACCCTCGAACTGCTCCAACAAAAGGACGCTTCTTCCCAATTCGAACGCCGCGTGCGCGTCCGAGCCGACCGTACCGGGGATATTATGTTTTTCTGCGAAGCGTTTTGCCTCGTGATTGAATTTTGGATTCATACACCGCGAGTTGTATACCTCGATGGCATCCACCATTGGCAGGATTTCCAACAAATCGTCCTCGCGCCAGCCGCCTTCACGAAATCGATCGAACGGATGCGACACGCTGATGAACGCGCCCTGTTCCTTCAACCGCCGGATCGTCTCCTGTGGCGTCAATCCCGCCGGAATTTCCTCTTTCACGAACGCGGCAAGGATTTCCCCGCGCGTCGTGAGAATCTCCTCCCCCACAATGACCCGTTCAGGGTCAAGTTTTTGAGCCGCACGCGCGCCTTCAATCGTATTGTGGTCGGTGACGACGACGCGGTCGATCCCTTTGCGGCGGCACGTTTCCACCAGATCGCGCGGACGCGTCATCGAATCTTTCGAGGCGATGGTGTGACAGTGAAATTCCACGCGGAGCATACGTGAAATTTTACCGCCGTTGGTCGTGGCGAATTGTGGGGTTTTGTTATAAAATTCAACAACATGGGCGACACTCCGTTTTACAGAAGGCCATGGTTCTACATCGCCGGGTGGCTGGTTATCCTTTTGATTGCCTATTTTTGGGATATTTTCAGCCTCGGGGGAATTCGTATCAACGAAGTGCGCATCTTCTTTGATCTTGCCTGCCTCTTCCCCCTCCTGCTCATCTTATGGATGGCATTTTTCTCACAATTCATTCTGCCGGTCCACACGTTCTCTGACCGGTTACAAATCTTCAACCGTTTGATCGCACGCCTGTTCGGCAGCCGCGGACCGGCAATTTTCATCAAGAACGGGATCGAAGAAAAAGAACCGGGAGAGGAAAAAAGAAAGGGACCCGGCGTCCTCTGGCTCGATTCCGCCAGCGCGGCGGTAACGAGGACCGCCACCAAGATCAAGCAGACCCTGGGACCCGGCGTACATTTCATCGACGCGAAGGAAACCATTGCCGGCACTGTGGATCTGCATAGACAATGGCATTCCATTGGACCTAGAGAGGAAGAGGATCCGTTTGCTGATAAGACCGACGATAAAACCGAGGAAAATTACCGGCACATCCAAGACCGGCGTAAACAGGTCAGTGCTTTGACGCGCGACGGTATCGAGGTCGTGCCAAACATAAACATAGTCTTTCGTGTGAATACGGGTTTTCCAAGAGAGGACCAACCGGGTTCGCGCTTCGGATATCGCACCGGCGTAACATCAAAAGACAAGATGAACGAAAACGAAGATAAGGAGGTGATTCGCAATGCAATTCTGGGTGAGGGTGTCAACCCCTATTACGGCGCCGAATCACCACGGCGCCGCATGGCGTGGAATCAATTGCCTACGGCGCTCGCTGTAGATGTATGGCGCGAATACGCCTCCAAGTTCACACTTGAGGAATTATTCACCCCCGGGCAGGAAGTTCCACCTCCACCGCCTCCAAAGATGGAACCCTCCGAGGAAGAAGTCGCGTCGTTGACGCAGGGCACGTATGAAAAGGCAAGTCGCGATCTGTTACAAACCATACTCACGAATATTCTTAGCGCGCTGAATGGGTGGATGTCGCGCCAAATCGCAAAGTTGGAAAAAAAGAACACTTCTGAGCCACTAACAGGCAAATCGCCACAAGCGCCTCCTTCCACGGCATCCAAGGAGAAAACCGAACCAAAAACCGCGTTCGAACTTATAAACGAGATGGTTAAGGCGAGGTTGACTCAACCGGTTGTGGATCACCTAGATGCAACAGGGAAACGTGTTGAGATTCATCCAAAGGTATATTTGCAAGACCCAAGTCCCGAATTCTACCTGTTGAAGAAACGCGGACTCAAAGTGTTGAGTGTGAGCATCAGCAACCCGCGTTTGAATCCGGAGGTTGACAAGGTGCGCATTGGAAAATGGGAAGCCAATTGGGTCGCGAACACAAATCTGGAGAAGGAGCAGAATCAGCGCACGAGAACCCTGTTTGAGGAAGAGGGGCAAGAAGAAGCGGTCAAAAAGTATGCCACATGGTTGAGCCAGACAGTGCTGAGTGACAACCCTGAGAATTTCAAGCAAGCACTTAAGTCATTGTTGAAGCGAACGCGTTCGATCATCATCCGGAACGACGAGTTCCGGCGAAGAATGAGTACTGAATCTAGGGATGTGGATGAAATTCTCCGCTGGATGGAGATCAACGGGCAATGAACGATCCAAAGAAGACCAAAACTGGGTTAAGGAAGGAATGGCATCTGGTCACGGAAAATTTTGTGCGCCTCATTAACGCCTACCTGAACATGATGTTCGACCTTTCGCCCAAAGCCGCAAGTGGGCGCTTTTGGGCATTCGTGATCCTGTTCTTTATAAGCGGCTTCTTGCTCAGCCTCATCAATTATCCATTAACCCTTTGGCTGGCCCGAGTTCAGGATATCTTTTTCTATATCGCTTACTCTGCCTACAGGGCAACTTACGTTGGCGACCCGTTTACGAATCTATTTAACTTTGCTTGGCAAGTCTTCATAGACCCAAAAAACTTGCGTTTCCTGCCGCTACTCCTTGCGCCCTATTTCATCTCGCTACAAGCAGCGGCCATCTATCTGGCAGATATTTTCAACCTCGAGGATGTTTCAATCGCTCGCAAACACATTTTGGAAGTGGCGCTCGGGGGCAACGATGAGACGATTCGCATCTCGAAGGGAGAGATCGCTGAGGAAAGTAGGAATTCCCCGAACATTTTGATCGGCGGACCTGGCAAAGTGATCGTGGATTTGGATTCGGCCGCTCTCTTCGAAAAGCCGGATGGCACCCCCCACGTGATAGGACCGACCAGTCGGGAGCCCGGCGGCAAGGCAACTATTGAAGCATTTGAACGATTCCGTGAAGCCATTAATTTGCGCGACCATTTCATCGAATTGCGGGACTTGGGCGAGAATTCGCGTTCGGTCTCCAGTCGAAGCAGGGATGGCATTCCGATCATCGCAACCGATGTGCGTTTCCTGTTCAGCGTGGATCGCGGTGACAAGAGCTCAACAGTAGAGATTCCTTATCCATTTAGCGAACAGGCAGTTGAAAACATCGTATACAAGCACACATCGAAGGTCACATTAGACCAAGATACGCCGTCCAAGTACGACTTCCGCTGGCTAGATAACATGGTTAGACTGGTTCGGAGGGAACTGGGAAGATTTATGAATCAGCATCGACTCACCGAATACTTTGCCAGTCATGGGATTCCAGAAGTGGATCGCGCGCATAAACGTGAGGACCGGTATATTCGCGAAGCGCGACGGATCGTTCCACCAAGCGAAGAGCCGCCTGAACGGCAAAAGGTTCCGCCGGTACCAAATTTCGTGCCAAGACCCGAAATCACGAACCTCTTCAGCAAATTTGCCGATGAATTCACTAAAAATGCACGTGAGCACGGCGTACTATTGCAATGGATCGGCGTTGGCACATGGAAATCGCCCGTGGAGGAAGTGTTCAGCAAACACATTGAGGCATGGAAGAGCAGGTTGGAAAATGCCGTTGTCGGTAGCGACGAAGCCATCAAAAGAGTTACACTTGAAACATTCCTCAACAGACTGATGCAACTCATCCAGGAGATACCTCTCGGATCGTACCAGCAAGCCCGAATCAATATGCCAACCGAAATTGCGGTCATCCGAACAGTGCTCGGCGACTATCGAAAACAACTCATTCAAGCGAGGGATTTATGGGTGCACAAAGGCGAATCGGCACCAATAGATATTGAAGATGCTATTCGGTTGATTGAGAGGCTTTTATGGCATCCTGTTGGAGGAGAACGCATGTCGGGTCAGAACGCAGAAGCGCCAGACGGTGGCGGTACGGACGGAGGCGGCGATTCTTCAGAGGCTCGTGAGTTCGCTTATAGAGACTTGGTGAATAGACTCGGTGGGGATGAAGCTGCTGCTGACCGCTTGATTGAACACGAAAGGGAAAAATTCCCGCATGACCCGATAGAAAAACTAATTGGGCGCGCAATCGATCGTTTAATTCAGGACAGGCGATAAATTTTCAGCATGGAAGAAATCTACAGATCCCCCGATGTCAACCGCGCAATGCGGGCAAATTTGCCCATCGTCGCACTCGAATCCACCGTCATTACACACGGTTTGCCTCGCCCGCAAAATTTGCAACTCGCGCGGGATATGGAACGTGCCGTCCGTGATGAAGGTGCGACCGCGGCAACCGTCGCGTTTTTGGATGGAGAACTTCATATCGGCTTGAACGATCAGGAACTTGAACGGCTCGCCAATGAGAAGGAACCGCACAAAGTTGGTCCGCGCGATTTCGCGACCGTGATCACTGAAGAAGCGTGCGGCGGCACAACTGTCGCGGGGACGATGCTTGCGTGCAAACATGCGGACATCAAAGTCTTCGCCACCGGCGGAATCGGCGGCGTGCATCGCGAATCATCGTTCGACGTTTCGGCTGACCTGCAGGCGTTGGCGACCATCCCGATGATCGTGGTCTGTGCAGGGGCAAAAGCGATTTTAGACCTGCCCGCAACTCTCGAATATCTCGAAACGATGGGCGTTCCAGTCGTTGGCTTCGGGACCGATGAAATCCCAGCGTTCTACTCGCGCGAAAGCGGACTCGATGTCAGTGTGAATCTCAAATCCCCGGAAGATATCGTTGAATTTGCGCGGGCGCATTGGAAAGCTGGTTTGCAGAGCGCGGTCCTGGTGACGAACCCGGTCCCCGCTGGCGAGGCAATTCCCAAGTCCGAGATGGAGCCGCTGATCGAACAGGCGTCCAAAGAGGCAAAGGAACAGGGCATCCACGGACAGGAAGTCACGCCGTTCCTCCTCAAGCGCATCAATGAGTTGACAAAGGGAAAATCCATGCGCGCGAATTTGGCTTTGTTGTTGAACAATGCACGGCTGGCGGCGCGGATCGCGCGTGCCTGGCGCACGAGTGAAAAACGAAAGGCGGCGTGATGTCGAAAAAGGGATTTACACTCACAGTCCACATACCGGCGAAACCGTCCGAATTATACAAGTCCTGGCTCAGCACCGAGGGTCACTCGGCTATGACAGGAAGCCCCGCAAAGGTGGACGGCAAACCCGGCGGTAAGTTCAGCGCGTGGGATGGATATATCTTTGGCACTACGCTTGAACTTACGCCGAACGAGCGGATTCTGCAAGCATGGAGAACCACCGAATTCCCAGACGGCGCGCCCGACTCGAGGCTGGAGATCATTTTCGATGAAGCCGCAGGCGGGACCAAGATCACGCTTGCCCACAGCAAAATGCCCGAAGAGCAAGTCGATGGCTACAAGCAAGGCTGGGAGGATTTTTATTTCAAGCCCATGAGAGAATACTTCGGAAAGTAAAACCAAAGACCTGTGAGGTTTCGCAGAACTCACAGGTCTTTCCATTTCTGTACAACCCTTGACACTTTAGAACATGTGTTCTATACTCGCCCTACCTGTCACCCATTCGACAAAGGAGGTCGAGATGACTACATATCGAAGAAATTCAGGGGACGGATTGCGAGCCCTGTTCCGCGATCTCACACGCGGACGCCGTTTCAATCGTGGCGCGGCATGGGGCTTGATCATCCTCGTGGCATTGCTTGCCTTTGAAGTTTCCAACTTCAATGCCACACGTTTCGCCCTGCTCGACATTCTGGGCAACCTGTCGTTCGGCGGGATGCAATGGGCAACGATTCTTGCCATCGCTTTTTGTGGTATCGACTTTGCCGGCATTGCGCGGGTCTTCACACCCGAGCAGGGAGCCGACGAACCGAAGGAAGTGTATTACTTGTTCGGCGCGTGGCTGCTGGCGGCAGGCTTCAATGCCATCCTCACATGGTGGGGTGTGTCGGTCGCCATTGTCAACCACACCAGCGCTTCTGGAGGTGCGGTAATCAGCAACGAAACCATGACGAAAGTCGTGCCGATCTTCGTCGCCGCGATGATCCTGCTCATCCGTGTGTTGATCATCGGTTCATTCTCGCTCGCCGGTGACCGCATGTTCACCACCGCAGAATCAGACCGCAGTTATTCCCGCCCCGCCTCACAGCAAACCTATCGCCCGGCGAATCAGCAACCGGTCCTGCGTCCCGCATCCAGCCTGAACCGCCCGGTGCAAACGACACAAAATCAATCGTATCGCCCGGCACCCAAACCCGCGCAACAGACATCCTTCATGCGCAGCGAACCCACCTACCATTCGTTCAACGACCCGGCAAGCGACCGCTCCTACGACGCTTAATAGTACGACCCTCACGACAACTTAATATCCGAACTCAATTCGAGCTCGGGTCCCTGACTCTAAACCAAAGGAACCCATTATGCCCCGTGCTCGCTCACAACCCTACGACGACTGGCAAACAGCCGCGGCAGACGACAATGCGAGCGGCTGTTTGTCTTTTTATGCCTTGCCTCCGCTCGCGGTGTTATTGATCGCATGCCTTCTCGCCGCACTTGCATCGAACATACCCATGCAAACCTCCGCTTCAGCCATCATTCAACCGGCTGCCACCACGTTTAGCGGACTCTCCCCCATTTTCACGCGGGAAGTCCAATACTGGGGGAACGATATCACCCGCTGGGCAAACGCTTCATCCCTGGACCCGAACCTGGTCGCCACTGTGATGCAGATCGAATCGTGCGGCGACCCGCGCGCGCTTTCGCGCTCCGGCGCCATGGGACTCTTCCAAGTGATGCCATTCCACTTCCACTACGGCGAAAACGGATTCGACCCGGAAACCAACGCCCTGCGCGGACTCGAATATCTCGCACGCTCACTTCAAACC